>Ga0315914_1000063_pt1 | contig 84122 bp, 39 predicted proteins | sample MpolenodulesMG_FD_203920 | JGI IMG/M metagenome (GOLD analysis project Ga0315914, IMG submission 203920) | Medicago polymorpha root nodule microbial communities from Los Angeles, California, United States - elongated nodules | ecosystem: Host-associated > Plants > Roots > Nodule | place: USA...
TTGTCCATAAAAAGTTTTATGATGATGTTGTCCGAGTTCAAGGACACTAATCTAATGGTCTTGAGATTTCATGGTCTATTGTAATGTAGGCGGTTTATAGCCAAGCTTAGCTTTATGATATGCTCCTATTTACGAAGAAGGAAAGGTTAAGTATCTTCATAAATTCATCTAGATTTGATCATACAAACCTTCCATCTAGATTTGAGCCTATGAACCTTTTCAGATCAAGGATTGTTCAACTCTGCCAATAACCATACAACTCTTTTAGAATCTCAAATTACTCCCAGGGAAGTTTCTTCCAGACAACTCTTCTCATCTCTGAATTACACTTCAGATTTGAATTTGCTGTCAAAAGAAACAAAATATGTCCATTGGGAGCTACTAGTCTACTTCAACCATTGTCATCATACTCTACAAAAGCGTACGATAATATATCATGTAAAATTGCTTCTCAAAAGTATCTTAGTTTATATTTTCCATGAATTGGCTTTGCTATCCTCCTCCTTTTGGTAAACTACTAGTGTTCTAACCATTGCAACACACAAGCAAACAATTTTTTTTTTAAACTATACAACACAAGACAATAACTATCTTTAATATTTCATGGTCGTAACAAAATATACATAAAAGAAAATTCTCACCAAATTACACACTTTAAAATCACACCATTTAAAGTACAACACTTATTCATGTACTAGTAAACAAAAGCTTAGGGTGACGGAATCTCCTAATTACAACAAGATTACACATCACACACTGATGGGAGAATTCTAGATTCGAACCAGACATGCCTAAACTCAAGAAAATATATCACGCTGACTTATATTTTCTATGATATTGAGCATCTCACAAAGTGTGTTGCCATATCTCATATGTCATTCCAATCCTTAGAAGCCTAGAACGTGGAATTGCCATTAAATTTTCTCCTTGTCTGAAGTTTCTCCTCAAGAAATTGTAAATATGATTGATAACTATCTTCTTAAGTATGGTTGAGTTGGGCTCTGCCACTACTTCTGCTTCTCCCAGTATATACACCACATTTTTCTCCATTGCTCTCTGCACAAAAGATATCTCCTCTTCCACTCCCTGCAGATTTTGACTAGAGTTTCTACTATCCATTTCAAGCGAATGAATAGAATCTGATGAAGCACGAGACATCCACCCCTTGATATGAAGAAGTTGATGCTGGTTTACTGAAAGAACCTTGTCCATCCTTTACAAAACAATCATTGTTAGATTGTTGTTGGCTACTCACTAACAAGTTGTTATTAGTTTGTTCAGCATCAGCTCCTCCTACTCCCCCTAAATTAGTAACATTTTGATCGCGAATAAACTGTTTTAGTTGTTCTACTAGCTGTTGCTCAAATTCGTTTGGTTCTCCAATCACGTCGTTATAGCCATACCTAACAACACATCGGAATATTCTACTCTTTTGGTTGGATTTGTCTGAAAAGAAATCTCTCATCTAATGCAACTTTGCTAATTGGAATAGATTTCAAGGAAACAAACACTACTACAGAATGAATGTGGGGTATGTTGGCAATAACATGAGCAAATATTGGTGGAACTTCTTCAACTAGTCCCGAGTATATCAGTGATACTCCTGGAATTCTAGATACAACCCTTGTGCTTACTAGTTCTCTTACATATTCAACTAAAACCTTGTTCCTGAGCTCAAATAAGTACCTTTTTCTGTGTGTGTAATGCCAAATGCCCATAATGGTCATCAAGAACAAAGCAAGTGCCATAGGAAGAAAGCCTCCTTGAATGAATTTAGTTAGCATGGATGATAAATACAGAATCTCTATGAAACCAAATATCACAACGAAAAGAGCTATCCAAAATATGTTTGTCTTCCATATTACAAGCATTATGAGAACAACCACGCCTGTTGTGATTAGCATTACAAAGCACACAGCAATTCCTGTGTAATGAAAAGTAATTAAGTATTAGTAACATGCATGTAGCTTGGTTGACTTTTAGTACTACGTAGTCTCAAGAATTTTTTTTTGGACGCAAAACATAAAATAATATAGAGATGTTGAAGTTGTTAGATGCATACCATAAGCATGACCAATATTATCTGTGGTTCTAAAGGCTGCTCATACTATGATACAAGAGATCATAAGAAAGTAGTTGACTTTAGGTATGTACACTTGACCTTCATACTTGGCAGAGGTATGTATGACCTTAACACTAGGGAAGCATCCTAAATTTTGTGACTGTTGGATAACAGCATATGCCCCTGAAATCATAGCCTGACTTGCAATGATAGCAGCACAGACGGACACGGCAAATGTTGGCCAAAATATTAGATCTGCAGGTGATTGAAAAAATTAACCAAGATTAGGAAATGTTGATGTTGATTTGTCATTTAACCAAGATTAATCTAGAGCTAACATCAGTAAGAAACTTACCAGGTATTGAGTTATAAAAGGTACTCCCAATTTGTTCAGGGAACTTTCTGAGATATGCTGCTTGTCCACTGTATGCACATATTAGTGTAGGAAATGTGATGAAAGTGAAACTAATCTGCGATTGTAGCATGAAAGTCGTTAGTTCAATTTAAAAAAAAAAGATATTTGTGAGGGCTCCGAGTTTCTTGCCATGGAATCACACATTGATGCAATCATACGATCTAACTTGATCGAACGGCGTACATTCCAACTTTGGTAAATAGCAAAATACAAAATCAGAATTGAACCGATCGATCTTGATCTGATAGTTTAGATCCGCAACTACGTTGTTACAATGAATCCAAATCTATTTAGAAGTATGCGGCTTAGAGCAATCACACTGCATTTATTTACTTACTTGAACTGCTCTCACATTGAAGTGACCCAAGTCCGCAAACATGGCCTCAGCCCCTGGTTCATGAAGAGGGTTGTTATAGAAGAAAATATGTGTATGTGCATGTATTTTTATTGTTTTTGGTAACAGTATGTGCATATAAAAACAATTTAAGAAAAAGTATGTGCATAAAAAAAACAATTTAAGAAAAAAGTGTTATAGAAGAAAATTGCGCTTCTAATATGGACCTGAATAAAGTCCAGAAGTTGACCCTTAAAAACACATCTTTTCTCTAACTTTTTTTGCATTTGTAAAATTCATAATTTTATTAAAAATAATAAGTATCCACTTTAAACTCTTTTCCTAAGGTCTATATTAGAATCACACAGAATAAAAGCCAGTCACCTGTAATGCACATAAAGACTCCACCAAGAGAAATCCACCCATCTTTACCATTCCTTTTCATGTAATCTACAATGTACTTTGGATTGAAGGCTCGCAAAACACCAATATCATATTTGATCAAGTTGTAAAGACCTATGCCTCCGATGAGTAAAAACCACACCAAAAGAATTGGGGCAAATGCATAGGCCACTTTATCAGTGCCAAATCGTTGGGCACCAAAGAGAATGATCAGAATTCCTATTGATATCCCAAGAACAGCACCTGGACTTCTAATAATTAACAAATCATTAGATTATGATTATTAAAGTTCTTGTTCTTAACCTATACTCCCTCTGTCCCATGTTATAAACAAAAAATTCACAATTTCTTTCTCCCAAAATTTAAGCAAAAAAGACCAACTTTTATGTTATTATTATGTTTTTTCAAAAAAAATCATCATTCCAAAGTAAAATTAAATGCAAATTGCATTCAATTTGTTCTCCTTTTTATTTTCTCTATAATAATTAACCAATGCTAATTGTTTTTACATCTTTCCATGAGATTTATTCCAAGAATAACACAAAAAATTATACCTCAAATTACAATGTTTTAACTTTCTTAATAAGTGTGAAAGTGTGTTTTTTGCTTATAAATAAGGACGGAGTGAGTATATTATCACTTGACTTTTTTTTATAGGGAAATGCCAAGTGTCATAAGTGTGTTTGATAAGAAATCTAATGAGGAAATTTTATCTTGGAAACTGTGCATTCACTATTGAAACTTTAAAAATTAACTTTTGTTTCACTAAACTCATCAATTGTTTCTATTTTGATCTTCTTAACAAGTGTCTTAAGAACCTTTTCAAAAAATTAAAAAAACAAGTGTCCTAAGAGCATTTGTTAGCATAACCCTTTTTACGTGCTCTCTTGACACTACATCTTTATATCAAATTATACGGGTCTCTGCATCCATTTTTTAACTCACACTTACACATCACCACCATCCTGGTTTTATAACAAGGAAAAAGTAATATTTCATATACAAATAAATAACCCACAAAACACAACATTTCTTATTTATCGTAGAGGCCTTTTGTTTTCAGAAAAAAAAAATTGATGTTTTTCCATTTGACTATTACAAAATTGTTATCTTATTTTATTATGTTTCGTAGATACTTGCACAAAATAGTTTAAAACAATTTATCATGTACAAATCTTGAACTGTTGTGTACAAACAAAAGTTAAAATAGTTACTAAACCTTGGCCAAGTGATGAGCTCCTGGTTCTTATCCCGCTAACTGCAGAAAGCACTGCATATAGCAAACAATTATATTAGATATAGTTATAAATGTAGATTCTTCTTAAACATCTTTGATAAAGCAAAAGTAGTATTTCACCTGAAATGGATGGTGTGAGAATTCCATCTCCAATGACCATAGCGGTTGCCGTGATTGTTACAATGAATAGAAAAAGTTGAGCAAATTTACTATTCTCTAACTTATGCTTAATCTTTTGGCGGGAATGTGTTTCTAGTTGGTAATGGGAAATTTCAATATCTTCTGGTTGGTAATTTGGAATTAAGCTCACCTTCGAGTACCGGCAAATCAAAGAATACAATGCACATGTGCCACCTAATAATATCCATTCAAAAATAAATACATGTTGATCGGTTTCATGTGTGTGTGTGTGTTAAATGTACAAGATACATGTTGATCAGTTCCATGTATTTATGTGAACATATATATACTTACCGTTACCGTTGTCATTAGCCCATAAGACAACAAGGATGTATTTGAAAAAGACAATAAGTGAAATAGTATAGATGATGAGAGACAAGCATCCAAGAAGGTCTTGTTTGTTGGAGATACCATCAGGGAAGGTGCTATCATAAACGTATAATGGAGAAGTTCCAATGTCCCCATAAATGATCCCCAAACTTTGAAATGCTAGACTCAATGTCCCAAACCAGCTTGTCTGCTACAAGTATATGAAATACAGATATATAACAATTATTCAATGAATCTGATAAATAAAAATTATCTCTTATAATAAAGAACAGATATAGTATAAAATTTATTTAATTATTTGAAAGTTCACCGATATCAAGTCATTACATTCTATTTATATTTATGATAACAATGAATACATCGATGCTTTAACACACTTACAGATGCAAATTGACATTCATTTCAATGGAGTAAAAAATGATAAATGCAATATACAAACCTTGGATGCATGGATGTTATTAGTTGAGGAAACTCTTCCAGCCTCTAAACGGAGGGAATCGACGTGAAGATTTGGCCATGAATTCATGATGGCTTTTGATCGTTAAGAAAAGTATTATATTCTGATTTAATGTTTCACTTTCACAAAGCCAAGCAAAACTTTTCTCTTGGCCACCTAACCGTGTTTTCCGTAAACACTAACTGACATTTTTTTTCTTTCTCAATTGTTTAAAATGCTAACACGTAGTAGTACTGATTGCTTTCTTCATTAGTATTATTTTTGGGTGAATTTTGCTTTCTTCATTATTAAATCGTGCAAATAATACCTACCTCATCAAAATGAGCCTATGCTATACCGTACGAGGGTGATGTCGGAAAATACAAATATTTCAAATTTGTCCATTTTATTAGTTTTATTTATTGATTTACTAATCTTCAAATTTTCAAATTAAGTGGTATATACCTTTTCTCAAATTTTATGAAGAATAATCTTTAAAAATCTTTTTAAAACAAACTAGGCTTAAATCAATTTTTCGCTAGAACAAGTTGTCAATCTACATGAGAACACCTAAATGTATCAATCAATTTTTTGCTAGAACAAGTTCTCTATCCCAAATTCTATCCAAAATCATAATTATAATTCCTGGCCTAGCTTAACTTTTTAAGGTCCGTATTGTTTTCAAAAATACTATTCAACAATAAAATATATATAATTTACACTCACCTAAAATCATAATGTAAGTTTACAACCTATACGTGATTTATGGTCACTACACCTACTTGATTTATGGTCATAATCTTATTTTAATCATTATGTTAAGAACAATTGTTGGCATTCTCCAAAACATACTACAATTTTTTTTCTTCCATATAAGATGAGAAAAAGATTAGCTCAAAAGTGACAGACCGACTAAAAAAACATCCAGTCCACATTATTTATATTATTTTTTTTTCTGTGGAATAAACATGACAAATCTTGGGACACCATTGAGAGCCAGAGCTGAGATAGTGCGTCGTTCAGTTTTCCACAGAACAGTGACTGTAGTAAAATATAATTGTATAAAAATGTAAACAAAAATACAGAATTGAGAGAAAAACATTCTGGAATTAGGCAAGGCCTAAACACATTTGATTTACTTTAATCTCCGTTTAGCCAGACCAGTCAAAACGATGTTAATAAAACAAACTCAAAAAGCAACACTACCATGTAATGCAACTTTCAACTCATAATACATAAAAAAGCTGTTAATAACACACGGACGATGGTGAATGCTAAGTTGCAAGACTTCTGAATGACCAAGAATAAAAGGAGCCATATATGAGACAGAACACGGAACTTTTCACTATAACAAGATGAGAAAAATGTAAAATGGGAAAAAGAGTATTGTTGTAATACAGGAAATTAGCACACACTTAAAACCTAAGTTAACATCACGAGCGTAATAATTATGTAGAATACAACTACTGTCACATGGGGGCACCGGCCATATCGGGTCTCTTCAGACCAAACAATGGTACATTTAACATTAGACCGTGGGAACGCCTCGTATTGATTGGTCACTTTCTCGAACTCACATCACATCAAGACCCTTAAAAACCGGGAGGTGATTAGGATTAGTAGCTGTTTTGCCACAATTGTTGTTGGGACTGCTTAGGTGGTTGGCTTTGGGAGCCAGCAAGGGAAGCATCCCTAGGGTTCTGCTGCTGATGTTCTAGAGAAATTCCACTCTGAGAATGGTAGAAATTATTAGGGTACCCGTGCGGTGCAAAATGCTGCTGCGATGGCTGCTGGCTTTGTCGAAATGCACCTGGTTGTTGTTGATTCTGTCCCTGGAAGCTGTAATACGTGCTGGGAGGAACTGACATTGTTCGAGAACCAGGCCCTTGAACCCACATAGGATTGTTCTCATTCTGACATAAGAAATCAGAATCAGTAAATTCCTTCCATATAATAAGCCAAAATAGAACAAGTCATAGATTATTATTTATTTTCTTTTCCTAACCACCACTGGCCTTGCATCTCCTTGCCAAAAAGAACATGACATAAAGACAACTAAATGAAGCATATGGTCCACATGTCAACCCGTCTGTTTACATGACAATGGCTGCATGGAACTAGTGATGCTAAACTGACTCAACTACTTAGAGAAAAAATCAAACAGGGAAGACAATTAACTTTAATGAAGCATTTTGGAAGGAAAAAAAAAATCTACCTGCTGAAGTGAAATCATATGATTGTTATCCTTATACTGGGAGTTTATCACATCGTCATATCCAATGGTTGTACTAGTAGGGGCAGCTGATGGATTCAAAGGATAGTTTCCACCAGGAATGCTGGTGGAACTTCCAAAACCATATCCAGATGGTATAGGAGCAGACTGAGGCAAGCTGCTCACAGAAATGCTATTTTTATATTGTGGAAGCACCGCTGCCAGAGATTGGTGGTAGGTGCTATTTCCAGCAAAAGCCTGCTGAAATGCCGATGGCATGTAGGTATAGCTCTGAGGCATGAACGGATAACTTATCATATTAGCAAAAGGTCCCAGCTGTGAGTACGGATGCACAGCAAGGTGTTGAGGAAGTGAAGGTCCAGTGGCAACACCAGCACCAGGCAAAGATTGTTGATTAGGTTGAGCTTGAGGCGTCGAAATGCTGTTTGCCCTTAAAGCCTGCATCTTGACAAAAAAAATTATCAAAAGACTGAATCAAGACACCAACTTAAAACTAAACTCTGTCAATTATAATCATCTTTACTGGACAGGATTTATTAGAGTTAGTTTGGTGTAACCTTAAAAAAAGGGGGTTAAAACTGATAATTCTACATATACACAAACTCATGAGTAATTAATAGCAAACAATGTTAGTACAGATGTACCCATAACCTCCTCTAAGAACATTCCTTTGATTCACTTTGGTATTTCGAATACTCATAACAAATTTGGGATAAAAGATAATATGATTTTACAGACACAGACTATATTGATACTTCCAAAATTGGTCACTATTTTATAGGCATAGAACAATGTAAGACTTGTCCCCCCGTAGATTACAAGCATTTATCAGGCAATTAAACAACATAGTACTGCAAAAATATAGCTGGGTTAAATCGAACAAGAAAAACGTTTTGCCAAGACCACTCCATCCTTTAGCTTTCGTCCGTCATTTCCTCATATCAAGTTTCATTCCCCCTTAAAAAAAAAGTTTCATTTCCCCTGGAGGTGCTATCCTCGTAATTCTATTATAATTATTTTGATTGTATATGTGATTTCTCATTTAGTAATAAATCAAACTATTATAACACATTGTGAGCACAGATCTTATTAACTAATTATATTTATAAATGATTTTTAATTATAATATTATAACTGATTTAGTTTATGTGATATTTGATATTTTATATATGATACTACATAAGCATAGACAAACATTTGATCTTTTTTAAAAAATATATCGGTTAATAAATTAATCATATTTTTTATTTTTTTATACATGTATCCAAAACATATCATAACTTACAATTTCCAATAAATGACACATCCCCGTATCGTATTTGTGCATCATAGGTAACACACATAGAACACCAACACTGAGCTACACAAAATCTAGGGAGAAATTTGCATTCCCTTAGCGTATGTGGTTGTCATTTGTTTTTAGCAATTGTTAACCAGAATTATCGGCATGTAACTGCAGCCCTTTAATGTACACATGAACTCCAAAACATTATTTGGCTAAGAATAGACAAATACTGCAAGCCGTTATATTAAAACTATTTATAACTCAACCTCTTTCAATAGCTTGTTAATAGGTGAACTTATATAAGTCAGCAAGAAGTATACCTCTGACATGTTTATAGTGGAACCACCAATTGAAGAAGCCATGTTGCTATATTTTGCAGGCATTGCTTGTGTAACAGGGAAGGGTGAGTATGGGATATCCTCCCTTGGTGTTTGAACCGTTGAAGCCAACAGAGCATTGGGCAAAGAATTTGTATATGCCTATAAAGCAATATAAGTTAGATGTAGATAGTAATATCAACAGATAATATCAACATTTGCAGATAAAAGAAGAAACTGCAGTAATATCCTATGTTATTACCACACGACAGTTGAGCAGCAAAATTTTAATTAGTAGAAAACCCACATCACCCAATCCAAAAGAATGAAACATCCCGGAGAAGGAAATTTTAACAAATTCTCAATCCAATCATATATATCACATAACCATCCCCTAGCTTATTACGCGGTCTCACATTGGTTCATTCCAGAACTGATTATAATTAATTGAAGATACAAAACAAGACAGTCTTGAAAATTATATTTCTTACAGTAAGCCAGTTTTCTACTATCAAAAAGACTTTTGCAGAGAATAAACGTCATTTTACTCTTAAGAATGGGTAAGTAATATAGCACCAACGATGACCTAGTTTTTAACAAACAGGATCTCAAAACTCTAGTTATATCATTTATGAACCAATTCTAGTTAATTAAAGAGCCAAACTAAGACACCAGCTTTAAAATATATATTGTTGCACATCCAAAATCTAACAAACCAATGCATTACCATTACACTGGAGAAGGGAGATAGGTTCTGGATCTGTGAGCTTGTTTGTGAATGAGGATATGCAACTTCTGGTTGTTGGGCATTTTCATATGTAAACTCATGCGAAGATGAAGGAAATGAATATTGATTTTCCTGAGCAGTTTCAGAGGGTTCAGACTTTAAAGCCTCTGGTTGTGAAATGGAAGAATGTTCATAAGTCCTAGCATCCACACCAGTTATGTGGGATATATTACCATCTGAGGTAGTAGCAATATGCTCATCCCCATAATAGTCAGGATTTCTGCAAGAAAAATTACACATGTGCTTAAGTAACTATGAATGAGACAAGAATATGCAGTAAAGCATCCTATATTTTATAACCACATACTTGACATCTGAGGACCCAATTGCTGAAACATCAGTAGCTCCAGAAGTCTCCTCCAAGTTACTTTGTAAGGGCCTAGATGAATGTGTCCCAGCTCCAGAAACGGTGGCATTTTGTTTTGGTCCAAAACTTCCAAAGCTCAGACTAAAACACTCTGGAGTATGGAGTTGTAGGTGATTTGGAATAAGTACATCAGAATTGTCCTCCTCTGGTTCTGTCCCTTGCTCATCTGTGTGTAAATTTAGCTGCTCTAAGTTTGTAGCCACTGATGAAACACCATTTTCAGCTGAAAGGAATATTTCCAGAAATTAAGACTCAGAGACCACATGTATGTAAGGCACATGTCGAATAATCAAATATCAAATAATAGCATTACAATTTAATGTAATATTTTTTACACAATTAGAAAGCATACACACAGGTGCATGGCTATATTAGCAATGCAAGCCTTTTAAACCATTCACAAATACAGAGTTAGAGAATTAGTAACAGAAATAAACCAATAGAAATAATAATATCACCAGATTGACTCAACAAATGGATGCATGTTTCCTTATGCTATTTCTATAACTTAGATATTTCTGGCAAAAATCTAACATGTTTATTTTTAAAACCAACTACACATGGAACAACCATAAAATAATAATGTACAAACTGATGAATTTCAAAGCGAATTTAATTCACATAATGGTACCATCACTTCAATTACATGATCATTTAAAGCAAGTTTTATGGAAAATATAGGCAACAATGCAATAAAAAGAAGCATCTGATTCACCTTCGTTATCATCGAAAGGATGTCGATGAGACTGGTAAGAATTTATGTCCTTGTACAAATTATCATCATATCCAGAAGCAGTTCCTGGATTATCATCAGATATAATTTTAGCGGGTATAGAAGCAGATCCAACATCATCAGGATTCTCATCCTCAACAGGACTGTCTTCAGCTACAAATTCATTTCCGTGGTTCTGCAGCTGTCTATTAGCTTCACCAAAGTTAGATGTATTTGTATAATACTCAGAATTCGGATGGGCATCAACAACAACTGTTGGTGGGTGCTCAACAGAAGGCCATTCATCACTCTGTTGAACATTGGGGTCAATAGAAGGCCATTCATCACTCTGTTGAACATTGGGTTCAATAGAAGGCCATTCATTATTCGCTTCAGTAACATTCAAGTTGTGATGCGAGGCTGCTGGAGTTGAAAAAGCATTCTGATGATTCCCACTGTGAACAGAAGATTTAGGCACGGATGCCTTGGCCTGTGGCCTACCCATCTTGACAATGTCAGCCATTGACACTTGACCTGGGCTCGCCAACCATGCAGATTGCAATCCACCATGATGTGATGATGAAGACAGTCCGTCATGGACACCAACAGAATCACTGCAACAGAATTGAATAATGGTGAAACATCCATCTTGGCCTACATATCAATTAGTCTTCAATTACTTTAATAATATTTCTACATATGGAAGAGGGATGTGATCATTTTTTACATCTCATTTATCTTCAGGGGACCAAAATGGGCATTTATTGAGTTATAAATCTGATGCCATAGCGAGATACAGTGGAACCATAACTAATCCACAGAATTAATCAGCACAGAGTGAACCAGCTGTTTTAGATAAGAATAAAAGTGAATCTATATTGAAATCAAGTTTTCAAAAAGAGGATACTTTGACAGCCAACTTGCTTTTGGGATAAATTGGAGGAACCCTTTTCAATAGCATCGGATTTACAAGCCATATAGAAGCGGCTAGATTTAGTTTCACTTTATAGCATCGAGAACTTAATTGCAAACACATCATAACCACAAGAATTTACTTTTTATCCACTCCAATCATGTACAATTATTTTTGTATAAATATGAAGAAAAAGATAAATACCTCCAAGATGGTGGCTGCCTGTTTACATTATTGTCCATCACACTAGATGCATAAGACGTGGAGGAGCCTCCATAAGCAGGCGTTCCATTTTCCTTCTTAAATACGGGTTTACTCTGCTGGACACCATAATCTGATTTCCAAAAACAACGGCGAAAATTAAAATAATAATAACAACAACAACATTTACAAAGTCATCAACACAAATAACTACATGGTAAGATATATTTAGAAATTTCTGAAAGTGTAAGACTTTTTTACACTAAAGGGGATATAGTTATCAACTTCTACAGTAAAAAAACAAACACAAATTAAGACATATACCAAAAATAGAAACAAGCATCATCTAGATTCGAAATACTTACCATTATTACTGAATTGGTTTGAAGTTGCACCGCCGCCGCCACGGCCAGCATATCGGTCACTACCAGTCCTACCACCGCCACCACGGCTCGGTATATTATAATTACTCCCACGTGACCTTGGTTCTGTTGTATCCTTAACCTAAACAAATAAAAAAAAAAACATGTAACTAACTAACTCTTCAAAACACATACATAATAATAAAAAGTTAAAGAACAAGTGCAAAAAAAAAACCTCTTTTTTCTTTTCTCGTTTGCTCTTAACCTCATGAAAAGGATCTACAAGAAGAAAAAGAGTAAATTGTTAGATTAATTAAAGAAATTGAAAAACCCTAACTAGTTAGTGATGAGAGAGAAAGGGAGAGAGAGAAACCTTGAGAAAGAAGACGACTAACAGCTTCGTTAGGGTCCATGTTACAGTCTTTGAGAGTGGCATAGATCTCGTTATCGGGTATATTCGTAACTATCTCTTTCAAGCTTTGTACCATTTTCCGACTCGCCGCCGGTATACCCGACAACGATGATGATGTACCTTTCTGTCCCCCTACTTTCCCGCTCATCCTTACTCCGATCCCCTCGACTTAGGGTTCCGCCGCACTCCGATCACAATACTTATCTCTACTTTCTCTCTCTAACTTTCTCTCTCTTCTCTCTTACTCGATTTGCAGCATAAACCAAAAAAGAAACAATCGTAACTCCCTCTTCGTGTTTTCTATCTCTCTCTCTCTCTCGGTTTTATTTTATATAATTCTTAATTAATTAATACTTATTTATTTATTAAAATCTTCATGACTCATCAAACTTAATCATTCATAAATTTCTTTCTCTCTCCTTTCTGATAGCTATGTTATGTGTTGTGTTGTCTAGTGTTTATCTCTTTATTTATCTTTTTATGGAGGTTAAGTTTACTTGATTTCAGTAATAAAACAATTCCTTCAAAAGGTAATAAAAAAATTATTTTGATCGAAAGGGAGAATAAAAGTGATTTAATCCGACACAAGTTAAGTTCATCGAATCTAACCGAAGGTACTTTCTGCTTACATTTTTATTTAAAAAAAGAAAGTACAACTATTACAAATCGGTTAGATTCAAGGTCAAATTGGGTAACCTCAAAAAACCAATTAATGGCCATATTTTTTATTGCAAAAATTAAAATGGCTCATCCCAAAAAAAAAAATCGAGACAGAACAAAAACCTTATAAATTGTTAGAATTTAGAAATATAACAACATTTCTATCATTTTTTTAAAATAGTACAAAAAGACAAAATCACGAATACAAGTTTCTCTTTTGGCTGACCTGCCTGAATGCAGTACCTACTTTATCTTTACTTAATTACGGAAACATGGCACCATCTGATGTTTGTAGTCGTTGCGGCCTCTAAAATGAAATATTTGTTCATTGTATTAAGAACGACGTGTTTTCTAAGAATATGTGGCAACAAGTAGGTTTCATCAGTGCTGATTTTTTCATTATTTCAGACGCGCATGATTGGCTCAAAGGAGGGTCCATGTGTCCTAAATCCCTCATTTTCTCAGCTGAAGTTTGGTCTTGGCACCATAGAAATTCTATGTGTTTCAGCAACGACACTTGGCCTTTACGACAACTTGCTGCCAACATATATAACTCATTTGAGGAAATTAAATATAGCTTTTGAACCACTGTCTCTACTGCACCAGTTGATCGTTTGGTTAAATGGAACAACAATAATCACACTTGTGCTATTCTTAACGTGGATGGTAGTTGTCACGGCTCTCCCATCAGATCAGGGTTTTGGAGGAATTTTAAGAAACTACGTTGGCTTCTTCTTATCTGCCTTTTCAAGTTTCATTTCGGGCTCAGATGATATTATTATTGTTGAACTTTCTGCTATTTACCATTGGTTGATTATAGCTAAAGATTTGGGGGTTGTGGAGTTTGTTTGCTACTCGGATTATCTTGTTTGTATCAATCTCATAAACGGATGCCGAGAGAAATATCATGTCTATACGGTTCTTATACAAGACATGAAAGAGCTACTTCATCAAGTTAATGTCACAATTTGTCACACTCTCAGAGAAGGGAATCAGTGCGCCGATTTTTCACAAAGCTTTGAGTTTCTTCGGATGTTGATCTCCTCATTCACGCTTCTTCCCCAACTAGACTGCTCAACCTTCTTAAAAGTGACGCTAATGGAACCCTCTTTTTAAGGATTAGCTAGCTTATGCTAGGCTTTTTCTTTTTTTGTTTTTTTTCCTTATTGTCTCCTTTTTCATTGTAAATAGAAAAAGAATAACATCAAATGTTTATTTGAAATTAGTCAAATATATTAGCTTCACAAAACACATTTGAAGCAGTGATATTTATTGTTGAAGCATTTAAAACCAATTTCACATCAACCTTAGAGTCGTAATCAATATAAATATGCATGTTTCATAGTAATTGTGTGCACACATCAAGATAACAAGGAAAACCAAACAATATTTTTTTGCTATGGTGTTAGGACCACACCTCCACAAGTTAAATTCTCATGATTAGTTACATCCTCATCACTATTTAGCTTTAAACGGAGAAGATAGGGAGATTTATATCAAATAGACAAGGAAGTGTTACTCCACAATTCAATAGGTGAAAGAAGAGTTTTAATGGTTAAAGATGTCAAGATGACCATTATCACATGCCTCAAATCCACCTTAAGGCAACCAATTATTCACACAATTCCAAGTACATTTTCTCACCATTATCACATGCTCCCCAAAGAAAATTCTTGCACTTTCTATCCACTTCTTTACAAATCAACTGGAGAAGACATACGACTGCATAAGCTCGTGAGAGCTTGAGTACGGTAACAAACAAAAGAGAGTTGCTTGGTTTTTCAACTACTAAGGCAACTATCAGGCCCGACCTTAGGGAGTGCAAGGTGTTCAGCCGGACCGGACCTCCAAATGCTATGGGCCATAAAAAAATTAAGTGTAATACCTACCCCCACTTAAATAAAAACTAAATATATGTTACTTCTTTTTCTTTCTTCAGGACGTGTTTGAGTTTTTTTAGACTATAGTTCTCCTTTATGTACATAAATTTGATGTTATCAAACCACCCCCAATTTGTATAATCACTTAATTAGTCAATTTGAAAAGCTATTTCATCAAAGGAATCACAACAATCATTTTTTTCTTGCACAAACCATTCGTTTTCACCTTTCCCACAATGGAGTGACAAGTCCAACCGACGCTGTTATATAAATTTCACATCTCTTTCACTTAATTCTTTTTTATTTCGTTTCATGTTTAAAACTTCTTCTGATTCTGATTTTTTTTAATGAAACCCAGTTACACACAAAAAATACGTTTTTATTTTACTAGAAGCCTATTTTAAAAAGAGAGCCGAGCCTCCTATTTCATAGGAACGACCCTGACAACAATACACACCGTCAAAAATAAATTGGAAAGATTGTTTGGTGACTCTCATATGAAATAAATGCCCCTAAATACTTTCTCAAGTCATATGTCGAATTGAGCATTGTAATTATTTTTTGAACTTTTTATTTGTCTAAGAATATCATCAAGATTTGATTGACATCTTTAAAATAAATGGTAAACCCATTAATCCATCTCATCAAGATATATATGCATCAAAATATATTCTCAAAAGATATATAAATGATTATATTGTTCATTTTATATCATATCTTAATCCATTTCAACATCATGTCCCGACCACCAAACATACAATTAGGTAAGTTAAGAACATTTAACTTCAATTGAACACTTCGTATAACCTCTTGCTTAATGAAACAAGTTGTGTTACATTTTTTATTTGGTGGAACAATGCCTCTTGTCTTTCTAAAAGAATTTGTATTATTACTCTTCTTTTCAAAATTAAATAAACGCACAAAGAAATATAGTAGCGTAATGAGTGCAAATAACCTAAGTAATATTCTTGAATAATAACAAAAGAACAAAAAAGAATCTACGAAAATATGGTTGTTGAACCAATCAAGTGTGTGTTGGTTTTTAATAGTCACAGACTTACAGCAGTCAAACATCAATCATAGAGTAATGGATATAATTGTTTTTTTAATTAAAAAAAATCATACAATACAATTATATGATTATATCCATTATAATTCTACGAATAATAAAAATGATTGATAGCCCCTCAAAAAATAAATGATTGATAGTAAAGAAAAAACTGATACTTGATTAATCATGCGTCCAAGGCTGTTTTTCCCTATTCTGACCTCTTTCCATTTTTCTTGTCCAATTTCAGGTAGGAAGTTTTGAGAAGTATGCATATATATCTTTTGAGTCATATATTTTGATCACTGTTATGATCTGTCTCTTTTATGATAATAAGTCTGGGAAAGTGAGCATGTTATCTGTATGAGATGTTTGCTAGGGATCAAGATTAATTCCATTTATATTACATAAATTATTCTTGCTGTGAATCGAATGTTCTTAAAGCTAATCCATAACAACAACATCTTATCCCAATAAATAAGATTGACTACAAAGATTAAATTACGAAATAATGTTTGATCATAAACTATATTTAAATTCACCTCGTTAACCTCTAAATTTATAATAACTTCTCTTATAGTTTTTCTAAGTATTCTTCTACCACTTGTAATCTGATTGAAAGGTATTCCTCATTTTCAAACTTGTTTACTCCAGCCAACAAATATTCAAGTGTAATATGAACCTCTAGAACGAATGTTACGATGAGTGCAAACTCAACAGAAATTTAAATGTCAAGCTTCTAATAAGTATTAGTAAATAGTAACAATGCTTACTTTTCTTAAAAACGTTTTTTTTTTTTTTACGGCATTAGTAATTAGTTGTAAGATTAATTTTCTCTTTGGTTCCAGTTTAAACCTAATAAACCTAATATCTCTAGCTCCTTATCCTTTAGCTCATACTAGTTTAACTACCCGGCCCTTTTATGTTAGGAGGTTCACAATTAATTAGGAATTATGTTAGTTTGTTAAATTTCCATTTGCTCAATATATCCAGCATTGTATACTCAATTCAATCAATTTTTTCTATATGGTTTCTTATGGATTTACCTTACAACCCTCAAGCTCTCAAGCCTCCTTTCCTTTCTCTATACCTCAGATTTGCAAAAAAACACACAAATATAATAAATTTTAACAGTAAATACTAATAATCATCCAATCATCAACACATGAAATAAAGAAATAAATAACAGACCATGCTGTCTAATGCTTCAAATTGTAACACCGTTATACAATACTGAAACACTCTAACATACACCTTATACAAGAGAAGACTATGCTTCTAAGTCCAACATAACTTAAAGAGAATAATATTTAACTTACATCAGAGAAGTTCAACGGAGACAAATCACGTCATGGCCTGTTCAGGCGTGAGTCTCGTATGCAGAATTTTAAGCAGCTCAAAAAAATTCTTTTGGTGAATTAAAAGTTACTTGAGCATGGGACATGGATTTGGAAAATAGAGAGTACTTTTTTCAGTGTATATATGTGTTACTCTTTAATCGCCACAATTATTTTCATTCCTCAAGGACATGGATTTGGAAACCTTGAATGAACCTTGTTAATTTCTTCAATAACTTCAGATGTAAGCTTGATCTTGCATGCATTTAGAACTTCCCGGAGCTGCCATGATTTGGTAGCCCCAAAAACGACACTAGCAACAAGAGGGTGTTGCAAAACAAAAGCTGCTCAAAACACAAAGAACAGCAGCAAAGAAAATAAGGATATAATAAAACAGGAAATCTGATACATAAAAGCTAAATAAACTATTGACCAGCAGCATCAAAAGGACGAACTCAGCAGCTCATGGACACAAATGTAAAATCCTGAGGCAAATGACAAAAAGAAGCTAAAAGTGCTCCAATTGAACTCATGTAACAGCAAACGACCTACGATAATAACACAGTCCTTCAGCAATGCTGGTACTACTAGATTAGTTAAGTATTGATTATCTACAAACTTATTACGAATATAAGGCCTAGACAAACAATACGAGTGCAAACTTTGCAGATAAAAGCTATAAAATAATCAAACACAAAATACCCATCCAAATTCACTCAAAAGAGGGAGGGGCATTCAAACCTAAAGCAAGGGATACAGGATGAAGACCATGTGTTTCTGCAATATCAAGGTATTCCTGCAAAATCGAAAAGACATGATAGGGGCATTCACATTAAAATAACAACTTGGAACACAAGATTCTATTAGTTTCTGCTTTAAACATCCTCATCTATGATAGATCAACATACAATAAACAAGACATAAAAAAGATAGGAGATATTCTTAGGCCAACAAAAACCAAGAACATCTAAACACTTGCAAACAAGAGTGGACAAAATTTCTCACTCAAATTCCATATGTAGGTGAATGCTACCCCACTATTGTACATTTTCAAGATTTCAACATCAGATACAATGCTCTTTCTCAGTCAAAAGTAAATAATTTTCCACATTCAAATCAAATCAGATTCTTTAAATCAACTAATAATCAAGCCAAATTGCAATCAATATGATAATCAAAACATGCAAAAAAGATTGTGTTAAAAGCTCAGCAACACATGACATTTACTTTCCAACAAAACCATATCAATTCTTATGTGGAAGCAATGAACAATGTTAACTATCAAGGGTTACAACAGTACAGGGAAAAAAATTATCAATGCTAACTATAAATGGGTTACAAATACAAAAACAAACCCTATCTAATTTTTTCCTCTAATTTTGCACCAGTTCTTCTTTCACTAATGAGTTCAACCCAACGAGTGTATACCCACAAAATACTAACACCAATAGCTGAAAAAACCACCACAGCCCAAGAAACCCAAATCCACGTAGGAACAAGCCCATAAGCAAGCCCACTAGCATAGAAAACCACCATTCTAAACACAAAGTATGGGCCCACAAAGCCCCTTACAATAGAATACACCACGTAAAACGGCGGCGACAGAACATGGTAAACCCTAGCGGCGAACCGATTTTCCTTCCGGCAAGCACCGGTGAGCGTCCATGTATTCTGACACGCGCTGGTGACTTCAGCGAGAACAAGCAAAACGACGACGGAGAAAGCGCCATGAGAAACAACGTGACGGCACGTGACGATGACGAAAAGCGTGGCTATATGATGAGCGATGAAGAGAACGTCGCTTGGGAAGAAAACGACGTAGTGTAATAGATCGGTTACGAAGTATGCGATGCTGTAATCAAGAACGGTTTTCTGGAAAGCGGTGTTGAGGGAAGCGAAGCCGCTGTTGGGGTCGGAGAAGATGGAGATGGCGCCGAAGATTGCGGCGGGTGTGCCGTGAAAGAGGGAGATTAAACAGCTGGAGAATTCGGATCGGATTTTAGGGTTTTTGTTACGGAAGAGAATGGAGTAACCGATTAGGTAAATTGCAAGGAAGAAGAAGAAAAATGGGAAAACTAACCAATCTTGGTGGAAGAAGAATAGCATTCCCATTTTTCGTGTGTTGGGTTTGGGAATGTGATTGAGAAAGGTTATGGATGAAAAAGGGTTTTTTTGGGAATTGAGGAATATTCTCGATTTACGGCTTGGAACTTTGGGTGAGTGGTTGTTATGAATTTGAGCTGAAATTATTTGCGTCTAGTTTTGGCCTTTTTATAGATTTATGAGAAATATAACTTGGGTTATTTTTATTTTATTTTTGAATTTGGGAAAGAGGGAAATTTGAGATTGAATGGTGGAGTGTGTTTTGGTGAGAATAAAGTCAGGGGTTGGTGAACGGTGAGGAATTACTTATATTATAACTAATTTTATTCTTTGTATTGCAACACATAACAATTTAAAGAGGAGCAATGATAACAATATGGCCTATCAATATTCAAATTTTAGTTGAGAGAGATGTCTCATAATAAATATTCGACACATTTCACATATAATTTTCATGGGTAGAAGGAATCTATAAAAAAAAAATAGTGTTGATACCAACACTACTCTTTTATTGAGCGGATATTATATGCCACGTCAGTTTTATGTGAGATTCATTTGACAGATCAAGAGTTAGAAAAAAGTGTGTTAAAATGATGTGTTTGGATATGCTTCTAGTCACCGGTCCGTGTATGAAGCATTTTGCCGTGAAAAACTGGTCAAGCCAAATTCAATATGATAATCAAAACTTAGCAACACATGACATGGCATGCCAATCAAAATATTAGCGTCAATGTTTTGGAAATTCCACTTACCCTAGCAGCTGACTGTAAAGCTTTATTGGACAAGTTGTATCTGGATTCTCCTTCTGAATACTTCCCTGTGATGGCGTATTTAGATAAATTTAGTTCTACTAGGAACATAGTAGTATTTTTTATTTTCTCCTTTTATGCTGGGAGGGGTGAAAACACTTAAAAGCAAAGTATGTGTTACAATGTGTCAACAAACCTTTGAAAAGATTTAATCGAGCATCTGCTGGACCATTACCAGGGGAAAAATATTTCCCTGAAAGAATACCCATTGCTAGAGGACTGTAGGCCAACAGGCTAATACTGAAAAAGAGAAATCAATCAATTATCCAAGAATGATGCTTTCACAGAAAACACAGGAAAATTATTTTGTTCTTGGGAATCACATTCAAATGCACTTAAAAGTCTTGATGAAATTTTCATGCACTATGCTTTCATTGTTCATGCATCCAAAGAAAACAGAATTTCACCACTCTGCAGAATAATATATCTGATTGCAAATTCAATCTTTAATGCCTCAATTATGTCTCCGAGAATAACCACTAAGAATATACTTTTACATGATATACGCATCTAATTAGATGCCTAAAAACTTTTGAGTAAAGATCACATCGTTCCTTAACTCCAAATAGATCAAATACAACTCATCCAAATCAGTACTAGCCTCTCCGACTGAAACATATTTCTCCTCCAAAGCCACTCCTTCTCCCCAACCTCAACACCACCGTTCACCATTTCGGCAACTGTAACCTGTTTGTTAAGAGCGAAACCATACAACCTACTAAACCTCTCTCTACCACAACTACCTTATTCTGGCAAACCAATTAACCTAAGTATCTATACACCAGATTGAACCCCGTTTTGGACTACCTATATCCTTGCCATCAAGCACTCCGTACTTTTTTTATCGAACCACAAACCATTTCTATCCACCTTACATCTAGCTCTCGCTAAAGACACCACCTTATTCCATTTGATCCAATGAACTTTTCTAGCCTCCTTACTGTCCCAAGTAATATATTTTACTAATTGTTGTGAACCAATTACGCCACAAGCTTAAGTTGTTGGCTGAAAGCATAGAAATTTGGTATCTAAATGTCCCCTCATGGATAAAGCACCAGTACACCCTATCTTATGCTGAAAGCCAATTCATATTTTGAAGAATGGAGGCGAAAATGATCAAACTGTCGACCACTTGGTGTATGTTTGGGTAGGCATTTTCAAACTTGATGTTAGATGATCTTGATTTTGCAAAGTTGATTTTGGTTAAAATTAAGTGTGATATAAATTGATTTGTATTTGGAAATCGTTATCTCAAACGAAAACTTATAATAGATCTTCATTTGAAATTCTCAACCTACCACAAAAGCTACAATTTTTCACTTCTAGACAGATCAGATGTGTTCTTAGAAGCAAAATTGATTTTAATAATGCATTAGAACCAAAGATGATAGTTTATAACAAAATCTTGTTTACCTTTCCTGATGACAGCACTCAGCCATTGCAGAATCAAAAGTCCTACATAGCAAGCTATATGAATTCTGTCACTAAACAGAAGAAAATTAATGCCTGAAGCAAACATTCACAGAGAGAATTTTAGGAGTCGAAATGGTAGTAAGTGAAAAAACCTGCAAAGAAACTATCTTTGGGTAGGAAGAATTTTTTTCTGCAACCTGAATAAACTTCATCAAGCCATATGGTGTTTCATTACTAAGACCAATGTATCTGATCTGCAAAGATATTTTTATACTCTTGGTTTCAGGAATCAAATAACCATATTATTTATAGGTCGATGTTTGAAACTATTTAACAGTACTGTACCTTCCCGTCATTCATTGCTCTGCTAAGAGCTTCAAGTTGTTCATCTATACTAATTGAAGAGTATTGTTGGACTGGATCATATTCGGTTTCTCCAAACATTGGAACATAGCTACAAGGACCATTAAGAGGACAAAAATAAGAAAGCTGGCAAACATGCAGTATAAAAAATAGGGTTAATAGGTCTTTACCCCTTGTAAATTGTAATATAGGTCATTTCCGGTTTTCCGCCTGTAAAATATTTTTTTTGATTTACCCTTTGTAAAAAAAATTTGTTTTGATTTACCCCCTAATAGGCCAAACAAAAACCAATTTTATTTTTCTTTTCAAGAAATTTTCGTTTTTGTTTGGCCTATTAGGGGGGTTAAATCAAAACAAAAATATTTTACAGGGGGTAAATTTTACAGGGGGAAAAACCGGAAATGACCTATATTACAAGGGGTAAAGACCTATTAAACCTAAAAAATATGAAAATAAGAAAATGGTACAAACCGATCAGGCCAATGAATTTGATAAAGATCAATGTAATCCAATTGCATCCGCAACAAACTGCATAAATAAATTGAAGAAGCAAAGCTATTATGAGTATTGAATTCTACTAGTAGACGATGTAATGTAAACGTGAATTGGGAAGGAGGAGTAAGTAACCTATTATCTATAGCTTGACTAATATTGGTGGCATCCAAAGATTTAGGACCCCCTCTAATCCATGTCATCTGCCCAGATGGTCCAGCAACCTGTCCATAGTAGTACTGTGATTAACTTCAATGCTCCAAGAATAACAATTTGGGTTAAACAAGTCTTTACTGAAAAATGCAACACACATCGAAATAAAATTAACAATAAGCTAGAAGGTCGTAGTGATAAATATCCATGTAAATATAAAGTGGAATCTACAATTAGTCCCAAATGGAAGTGTTACATCACATGGAATATCTTAACCAATATTGATAACAATAAGCTAGAAGGTCGTAGTGATAAATATCCATGTAAATATAAAGTGGAATCTACAATTAGTCCCAAATGGAAATGTTACACCACATGGAATATCTTAACCAATATTGAGCGAATCATCAATTTAATCCGTGACTTTGTAAGGGCCAAAAGTATGGTCCCTGAAATTAATGAAATTTCAAAATGAACCCTTAAATTGAAAATCCCTAATGGCACAGTTCTCTTGTGACAGTTTTAGAGGCTAAATTGAACAGTCCAAAATAACTAATGTGGTGGGGATTTACAATTTCAGTAATGACTAAAGGACAAAATTGATATAGCTAATGAATTCAATAAGGCAAGGACAAGGAGTAACTTATAATCTGTTGGAACATCGACCCTTTTCAAAAGAAAACAATTTTGATACTGAAAAAATGCAGACAGAGAACACACTGGATTTGATCACGAAGTTTGGTCAATTTTGCATACATCTCCGACCGCATAATGGTTGCAGTGCCTCTCTATTATTCAAACTTAGGGTTGCATATTACAATGTTACAGGAATTTATGATGTGATAAATTTGCTCTATTTTAGTTTTATTTGCCTAATTGAAGGATTAGTCACCCCTTCTTAGTCTGCTCTATAAGTATAATTTCACTTTTGGTTCTTATTTGTTTCGGTGAGGTGTCCTTTTGAGTGAAAGGATTCTAGAATATTCCAATAAACCACACTTTGTAACTGCCTGAGCTATATAGCTTGGCAAACCATCATGAATGAAGGTAAGGTAACTCATATTTCACAAAACTTATCCTTTTCTATATGAAAATTCTCTCTAGAATTTCTACATTTATTCTTAAGCACCGGAACTTATTCAATCCTCGAGTCCCCTGTATTTGAGTACGCAATTTCTCAGTTAGTCCCTGAAAATCCACTCTCCTATCTCATAATACTTGTATTTAAATACCATGGTCTGACTCGAGTAACCTGTCCAACATAATCCCTTTAGACTAACTAACTAGTTCTAAAATGTTAAATGATGAAAAGAATTGATGGAAAGAAAACCTTAGTTGCAATAACGAGACGGTCCCTGGGGATATTCTGGTGTTTAATCCAACGGCCAAGATACTCCTCACTCAATCCCCAAGTCTGGGCACGTTGAGGCACCGGATACCTGCATAACACAACACAACAAGAAGATGAAGAATTGATAAATAAATAAATAGAAAAAGGGAAGGTAGTGCTACTGCATTGTTATTATCAGTTACATTTCAGCGGAGTCAAAGAAGTTGATTCCAGCATGGTAGGCTTCATCGAGAAGCTGAAATGACTGAGACAACGTGTTCTGTTCACCAAAAGTCATGGTTCCCAAACAAAGCCTTGAAACATTGAGATTAGGAGCAAGGTTGAAGACAGGAACTCCTCCTCCACCTGACATCATCAATTCAACTCTCTCTCTCTCTCTCTCTCTCTCTCTCTCTATACTTCTTCTTTTGAGTAAACTACGAGAGGCTATGGTTAAAATATCTACGAATTAGATTTAGCCACGTAACCAACATTTTTTTTTTGTCGATAATTAGATTAAATTAAACTTTGTTTTTTTATTTAATAATAATAATAATAATTTATAATAACAAATAAAAATGTTGTGTTTGAGTTTGAGTTTGAGTTGCAGAAAGAAGATGAATGTGTGGCTAATACCTTCATCACTCTCCACCACTCCAACAACACTTTCAACACCCCATCATCATCATCATCTTCATCTTCCAATTATTCCCACTAAGCTTTCCCTTCACAATACTCTCCTTGCAACTACGCTTTCCTTTGGCTTATTCTTCTCCTCCATCCCTTCTTCTTCTTCTGCCTCTGCTCTTCAACCCCCTCCTCTTCCAATCCCTCTCTCTCCTTCCTCTGAGACATGCCTTGATGTTGAGTTACGAGATATCACGCTCCCAACTGCTCCTGAAGTTGTTACCAATGAAGGACTTGTTCAGGAAGCTTGGCAGATTGTCAATGATGACTTTCTTGATACTGGTCGCCACCGTTGGTCTCAAGATACCTGGCAGGTAACATCATTGTTCATATCCCTTCCCATCCACCTCAAAATTTTTTATTTTTTCTTCTTCTTCATTTTAGACCAGTTTATCAATTTTTATTATGTGGATTTTGGTTTGCAGCTTGTACACATTACTTTACCAACTTAAATTTTGCTGTTTTATCATGTATTGCTAGCTGAGTAGCTACGTTACTTAGCATCGTCACTTTATATTTAAGGCATGTCACTTCTATTTTCTCATAATTTATGAGATTATGTTTATGTGTCCGTGCTTCTTCATAGGATGCTAGCTTTGCTTCATTGATTTTGATTTTGTTTGGTGCTAATAGCTGTTTTTTGTCTGCAGCTAAAGAAGAATGATATTTTGAGCAATACAATTCAGACAAGGTCAAAGGCACACAACATCATCAAGCGAATGCTGGCCAGTTTGGGCGATCCTTATACACGTTTTCTTTCGCCTGAGGAGGTAATGCATTCTTCAATTTTCATTAGTGTTTCTCTGTGGATATTTTTCTTTTTATCATTAGATGTTTATGCCTTATGGGCACTTGCCTTGCCATCCCCCTGATGTGAGTCTTGATATTGCAAAGAGCACGTCATATACAACTGAGGCGAAAAAATAAATCTCATCTGCATTGCTGTCACAGACCTATAAAAAAACCTTGATGTCGCACTCGCACCTACAATTGCAGCTGCTCAACCGTTTTTTAAAAAACTGTGTCTGTCTGTGCCACTACAACATGGCGTAAATGAGCAATTTATGATTGTTTTACTGTGTTGTCTGAGTTTGAAATTGGTACGCCTATACTCTTATGAGACATCAATTAAACTAAATAAGAAACTCATGATGTATTCTTGTATTATCATACCATTTACTATTGTTTTTTTTGCTTATACATAATGTGATGATGTACAGCATCAATTTATGTACTTTCTACCATTGTGCTTCTCGTGTTTCTTACTTAATGGTATATGGATTTTTTTTCACTTTTAAAAGTTCTCCAAGATGGCGAGGTATGACATGACTGGTATTGGAATAAACCTTAGGGAAGTTACGGATGAAAATGGAGACCATAGGCTGAAGGTATTGGGATTAATATTGGACGGTCCTGCTCATTCTGCTGGTGTCAGACAGGTAGACAAAGACAACTCTACAAATTCACTCTGCCAATGTCTTTCAAAAATTATGCTTTGCCCTAATAATTTTTTTGTTTTCAGTTGATCCCTGATGTTAATATAATTGTATTATTATGTACATAACTATATGTTTTAAAATTTTCGGTATAGGATGCTATCATATTTCTTCTTTAGAAATGTTGTTTCCTACTCATTTTCAAAAATCTTCATATACATCTCTTGCTTTTATTTGTTTCTTGGTTAGGGGGATGAAATATTGGCAGTCAATGACACAGAGGTAAAGGGAAAATCAGCATTTGAAGTATCATCCCTGTTGCAAGGCCCTAACGGAACATCTGTGACTATTCAGGTTTTGGACTCTGATTCCAAGTTAGTTTGGCACCTGCTCTAGCCTTTGCTTTTAGTTTTTTAACGTTCAAGTTTAATATTGGTATCACTGTTGTCAGCTCAAGCATGGAAACTGTGGACCTGTTGAATCAATTGAAGTTCAGCGGCAATTTGTGGCTCGCACACCAGTCTCTTACCGTATGGAACAAACAGAAAGTGGTGCTGCTCAAATTGGGTATATCCGCCTCAAAGAGTTCAATGCATTGGCTCGAAAGGATTTAGTCATCGGTAAGCTTTTCACAGCTTAATGTCTTTTTTTTTTTTTTGGTTTCTTGCGATTACACAAGAATGAATTGAATTTTGCAGCAATGAAGCGACTTCAAGACATGGGTGCCTCATATTTTGTATTGGATCTTAGAGATAATCTTGGTGGGCTAGTGCAGGTTGCATTTCATTAACCCTATCTACCTATACCATTCTTAGTTTCTGCTTTGAAATCAACTAGAATAGTAAGTTTTTTATGTTGTTTACATCCTGAAAATGAAGATAAACGCATAAGGCTTCTATTCTATGAGATGTGTCAAGATTGTGGCTGAGAGGAAATGCCAAGATTGTCATGTGTGTTGGTGCAGATTATGGCTGAGAGGAAATGCCAAGATTGTTTTTGTTGTTCCATCTTTTCTTTTTCATATAACAAAGTATAATATCAGACAAATGCTCAAAGTGAATGTGGCTCATGTGTTAGCGTGTTACCATAGTCAGTATTTCTTCAATTCTATTTTAAGTGAATTTGATTGCTCTGTTGAGTTGTGCTCAAACATGCTTTGGTTGATAAGATTACATGATAAAGTAAGCATGTGTTGTATTGAATGTAACTTTTCTCTGTTTTTTCAAATTTCCTAATTCAGTTTTGCCCTTTGAATTTTTTCAGGCCGGAATTGAAATTGCAAAGCTTTTCCTAAACGAAGGAGACACGGTAATTATGCTAACTTTGTGTCTGTTGCTGAATGTGATGAATTAAAGCATACATTGTGTAAAAAATTATTGGAGAGGTTAAAAAAGAGGTCTTAATTATGTTAGCTATTCACTTGAATGTTATTTTGCCTTAAAATGTGATATTGGAGGTTAAAACATTTTTTATTCCGTGAATTTTATTGTCTTCAATGATTTGTGATTCACATTTCTCCACTAATAATATTGGTCTCATGTGCAAATCACGCTACAATTATGTTAGACATTTACTGGTTGTTTACTTAACATATGATTCCTCCCCCTTTTCTGTACAGAGTGAAGAGTTTAAGATAATAGAGTATATTAATTCTGAGTGTGAGTTAATCGATTAAATGGTTTAGTTAATACACTATTTAGTATATAGCCAGTTAGGATGATGATATAATCGATTAAATGTTGGTTGGTTTCTTTTTTACTATAGGATATCTTGATGTTAAAATTGACTGCTATCTTGGTGATGCTTCTTCAACTGTTTTTTTCAATGGATTTTGGTTTCTTAACACAGACTTGTCCGTTTCTGATGTCATCATGATAGGTCATCTACACTGCTGGAAGAGACCCTCAGTTCCAGCAAGCTGTTGTTTCGGATACTTCACCATTGATCCGTGCTCCTCTTGTTGTAAAAGCTTTTCCTACATCTGAATTTTTTTTAAAATTAAGTTTACATCAATGAATTATTTTGCTTCCCGATTTCCTAATCTCCTCTCTTTTTCTTATTGAAATGAATTATCATGTTTTATTGTGGTATTTATAGATGAAAAGTATGTCATTGTTTAGTGGAATTTTCATTTTGTAGACTAAGCTTTTAAATCTTTTTGATCTGTATCATGCAGGTTTTAGTGAATGACAAGACTGCTAGTGCTAGTGAAATAGTAAGGAGCTAATTTCTTGTTATATTGTTTGATTTTTCATCTCATACTGCTTCATGACACCATTGTTCGTGTTATACTTATTTCAGGTTGCTTCTGCACTTCATGATAATTGTAGAGCTGTTCTTGTTGGAAAACGCACATATGGCAAGGTTCATAACTTTTCTCTTCTTCGCGAAATGGTTTAAACATTTTATCTAAATTGTTCCAATCTTCACTCTTGTTCTGACATTCTTTAGAAATTCCTTCTATAATGATTCTTTTCTTTCAGGGTTTAATCCAATCTGTCTTTGAGCTTCAAGATGGGTCTGGTGTGGTTATTACTGTTGGGAAGTATGTAACCCCAAAGCACAAGGACATAAACGGCAACGGAATAGAGCCTGACTTCCAGAAACTTCCAGGTATAAATGCATTTTTTTTCTTTCTCTCCTTGTCTCGGAGCAAGCGTTGGAGTTGCTACCATGTGATAGCACTAGATTGTTAAGAAGCAAAAATAAATACACGAAATTGACACATAGACACTGGGAATAATTTGAAAAAATGAAAGTTATTGAATGTAATCTGGTGTAGTGTCGGACATCAGACACACTCAATCTGAGATGTTAACGCTACATAGTTAGATCGTCCTTTTCTCTTTCTCTCTTTCACAGTCAAATTGTAATATGGTTTTCGTGATTTGAGCCCTCCCTGTATTTGCAGCTTGGGATGATGTCAGCCAACATCTTTCAAAATGCAGTATGCTTCAGCAAGGATAAAACAGTTTCTACTGCGCATTCAAATGCAATCTTTTCTTTTGGGTTTTCATTTAATTTGAAACTTCTAGAGAATCCGCATGCTGGAAGCTGCCATGTATATATCTCAAAAATTTCAGGTTATTAAATAGACACGTAACACAAGATTGGTAGGAAGAAGTGATCTAAGGAAGCATACAGAAGTTCGTATTTAAGGAACCAGAGCATAACTGAAGCAACTTGGATTGTAGTAATACTTAACTAATATAGGAAAGGAAACCTTGTTTTACATTTTTATGTAGATTTTGATACTATTTCCTTCCTCTTTTATTTTTTTCATTTTTTTTAAAATTAAAGTGTATGCTTTCTTTTTTTGATGACGAAATTAAAGTGTATGTGTATCAATACCTATTGATATATGAATACATGACATTGTCAATTTATTGGTAAACAAATCATTACAGTATTTTTGGTTTAAACTGGGTATTCTCTGTGTACAACTGCAGAGACTAATTCATCGAGTTTTTGTGAAACCCAATGAGTGGCAAACTCTTTCTCGAAGAGTTTTAATGTTTGCGTATCCAAACTCGGAGTCCAGGTATGCTCCACTATGTAAATGTAGCACTATGTAAATGGAGCATACCTGGCTGAACTCCACTTAACTACCCGTAAGGTAAAAACAAGATCAAATTAGACACAATGATTACCACACATCCCATTATGACAGTTATTATTATTATCTGAATCAGTCATATCTTAGAATTACAAGCACAAGCAACTGATAAAAAAAAAAGTCTTAATTCATCTATACCGTTCAAAGCCCTTGTCAATCTCTCCAAGGTGATGTGTTCCAAACTATGTTCATGTTTGGACTTCAGATTTTAATGATCTCTGCTTCAAACACTCTAGTAAGAAGAGATTCATTTCATGTCTCTGAGAATTGTATCAATTTATGAACCTTCATTTCTTTGGATAAAACTTCCAAATTTGTAGATGTCACCAATATCTTGCAACCCTTATAATCTTCACCTAAGGGGATTCCAATTTCACTTAAACCAAGTCTACCATGGAGATCATACATTACAACTAGGACTGTTTGCAGCTCCTTCATCTTAGCACACAGTAGAAGAGCTCTTTCTGCAGTTCTTATTCTTTTGTTATTACCGTGAGACATGCAACAAGATGATTCAGCTAGGCAATCTTATCATCAAAATTCAGACCTATTTCATCACCAATTAGTGTTTGAATCTGTGTAATGTCTGGCTTCTTCGTCACGTTTGCTGTGACAATCTTTTCGAACAATTGAACTCTGTCAGATCTTCTTATAATGGTTGTCACAGAAGCCTTGACTCTTTCATCTGGCCCAGATAATCCAATTGTGTTTTCTCCTTGGTCTCTCACTTAGTGCATCCATATCTGGTCCTTAGCCTTATCATCAATGTTGGGAATGCGCTTGTCCGCCAAAAGAGCACTGTAAAACTCATCCTAATCCCCCAAGGAATAATGGCACAAAAGTTACAACAATATTTTTTTTATGAAAAGAGAAACATCAAGCTAAAGAGTCTATAAACTAAGAGAATTGCTCTTTACCCAAACGTTTTTGCTCATTCCCAAGTGAAATGGCCAAAATACCCCTGCGTGAGTTAACTCACGCTAGTGTTAATTTTACGTGAGTTAACTCACGCTGCGTGAATTAAGTCACCTTGAAAACTCACACAAACTCTCATCTCAACCTTCCTTTGTTGATCAGAATCTCCTCTATTTATTCCAAAATCAACATTCACAATTTATGGTAGCGGGGGTTAACCCACGCTGGGGTATTTTGGCCATTTCACTTGGGAATGAGCAAAAACGTTTGGATAAAGAGCAGTTCTCATAAACTAAAACATGATGACAACCTAACAAGGCCCAAAAACACTAGTAAGCCAAAAAGACTACTGAGTTATCAAACTTGTATCCCAAGAAATTTCTACAAGAAAATAGACAAAACATCCCCATAAATATTAAATATTGACACGCCAAAAATGGTACAAAAGCTTGAACAATTACGCAATTAGTATTCATCAGGTAAAAACATAGCCTTACAATCCAAATTCCGAAATTCTATCTAAATAATTAGAAGCTTATTCATTTCATTTATTTATGACAAATAAGCCTTTTATCAAACATTAGGAATATACATGTCTCCGGTCTCCCAAATTAGCCCCGTAATAAACCCCATCCAAATCCTCCAAAGATATACTTATTCCGTTTAAAAATGAGTGTCGTTTTAGGAAAAAAAAAGTACATTTTAAAATAAATGTCCCTTTCAGTTTTCAATGCAATAATAATTTTTTCTTTTCAATTGTATCATTCAATTAATACTATATACACTAATTCCAGAGTATTATTTTTTGGACAAAACTTAGGTACAATTTCTTAGGTGCTTTTCGTATGATTCTTAACTAAAAATACAACTTTTTTTGGAGATAACAAACTTTGAGAGAATTATGAATTTAAGAAAGTTATGATGAATTTAGTTAAGAACCATACGTAAAACACCTAAGGAATTATACCTAATTTTTTTCTTTAATGAAAATAAACCAATAGTTGATTAAGATAATTTGGTAAAATAACATATATTTTTCTTTTAATTAATGCATTTCTTAATATAGGTGTAAAAACCTTAAACAACATTTATTTTAAAACGTAGGGAGTAGTAACTTTTTTTAATGAAAATGAGAAAAGGGAAGAAAAATGCAAGAAACAAGAGAATATAAATCTTACTGCTGCAAATAGGGTGTAAAGCGCGCTCCAAACCTCCAACTGAAGGTTCAATTAGATCTGAGACGTCACAAAGCTTCAGTTTCACTATATTTCAGTTTACATTGATAATGGGGGAAATGGAAACGGTGCATTTTAACGAGGAAAACAGTTCATTGTTTTGGTCAACTAAGCTTTACAAGTCTCTATCAAAACTATTATCCTCCCTCCAGTCCTAAAAAAAATAAATCAAACTTAACGAACTCATTAATTATTACATCTTTTTAAATATTTTTGCAATTATATTTTATAGAAAGTTACGAAACACTAAATACATATATTAATATTAAAAAAAACAATCATTAATCATTTCGTCATCCTTAAAAAAGAAATTAATCATTTCGTCAATCTATCGAAAAAATGACAATTGGTGTTAACATTGTTAATAATTGAGTCTTGTTAACTTGTGTCCTTAAAACACATGTTAAGGATATCAAAAATATTTTGCATTTAAAATACAATATTTTAACTTTAAAAAAGTAATTTAACTTTCAAGATGAATGAATATTTTTCCGTTTAGCTCCTTAATATGTGCCCTTGGGAAAAATGATAATATTTGGCTTAATAATAATAACAACAGAAATGTTAATGAGAGCCTCATGACACTCTTTAAGGATCATAAGTAGTAAGTATTTATGAAAAAAAACGTATAATCGATGCATAATAATAATTTCACAAGTCATAGTTCAATAGACAAAAATGTCAAAAATTGTTAGGCCGAACACCACCAAAAAATAATCCCGGAACTTATGCATGTGAATTTCCGGTGACTTGCCATTCATCTATCTACCAAAATAATGATGATAATAATAATAATAGTTTTTTTTTTGTTAAAATCAAAATACATAAAAACTTCAATTTCATAACAACATTAATAAAGGCTCAAAAAATCCTAATTCAATTGACAAAAATGCAAAAATGTTAAAATAGACGTTGTAACCAAGGTTAGAACCTCAACCCTCCATTTATGTGTGCAAGATTCAATTGTAATTTGTTGTTTCGTCTATTAAAAAAAATAAAACTCAACAATACCTGAGCCTCATACTAAAGCTTCCCCGATAACATAGCATATACACGAATGAATCCAAAATTAGTTTCACTTAAACCACCATCATGATGTTTTTTTGGTATTATGGTGCAACTTTTTTTTGGTATTCGCTTCACCGTTATTTTTGGTGGACATTAACAGTATAATATCCAAATATGACAATGGTATTTTTATCCCCCAAGTATGTAAAAATCCCCAATACAGTGTATTGCTACATAATTGCCAAAAGCTTTTGACACAGTTCCAGTAGCGCCACATTATCCTCTTCAACTTCTCCATCTACAAAGGTTTAAATAAAAACTCATTAAACTTTATGTTCCCCTATCAAATATAAATATGAAAATAAAATCTGAGGCAAACTAACACATTGTTTTACAATGTTTCTTTCAAACAAATGTCTTAGTTATATCAATTGAAATAGAAAAGCAAACACAAACCAATTACGCTTTTTGGCTTCAAAGAATCAAACATTAACCGAAAACTATAGGGAATCGAGAAAATTCTTGAGTTCTAACCTTTGAGCTCGATGGCTAGGTATGCATTTTCAACCGCTCCATAGCTAAGTTCCTGACCATCAAAAAATACATTTGTATATAAGAAGTTGTAATCGAAAGTTGAAGAGATAAAAAATTGGTTAACGGAATGTTAATAAATTATAAATAAAATTAGGGAAATGCATGGAGTACACAGTTTGGTATTCCACACTTTATCTGTGCTAAATCCATAAAGTAATGAGGACAGTTTTCCACCAACAAGTAATGAGAGGTTAATGTTGGAAAGGAAGTGTTCAAGAAGCATAGTTAGGGGACCATGCTTATATTTAGAATCCATGTTAAATCCAAAAGGTCACAAAACTTGAAGTTCCTTATTTTTACTACTGCAAGAAAGGATACTTGATAGCTAACAAGATGCTAACAGCTGTACTTAATGAAGTGCTGCACGGTGATGTCCAAACTTAGTTAACAGAAACTAGAATGTTATGAAAAGGAGTCTTAAAAAAAATGTGACATGACACAATGTGCTCAACTGCTCACAGTAATTAAAGATGACTTTGGTTGCAATGTGTTAAGGTTAATAGCCAGAGTTTTTAAAGGGTTCTTCTAGGATTGCAGAACTGCTAAAGAGGATGGCAATATTTAGCAGAAGAGCAATGGAGATAAGCTTCGGAAATATATGGCTTTTGTTAAAGTAAAAGTATTATGAAACAGCTAGAATAATTTCAAGAGATGAATTTATTGTTCTCAAATACCAAACTACTAACTAAATATTCATTGTTCTCAAATACCAAATTAATAAATAATTACCCTAGAAACGTATTCGATGTGGAATGGCTGAAAATGAGTCCTTAATATCAACGCCTCAACACACAAGCCCCTTACATTCTCCTCAACAACCCTGCATTTCCACATACCCTAAAGAAGTAGCAAAACCAATAACATATGTTGGTAAATTATTTCCAAAATAAAAATGAATAAAAAAAAAAATGAAAAGTAACAATGGGTAAATCTTAACAATATCTAACCAATTGGGAAATATGTGAACTAAATGAATATAAAGGAGTTAGCTGTTGTTAATGTAGAAATCATGTCATTTCTCAAAATTTTCAAATCACCGTGTAACTTTTTTGTAAACAATTGGATTATGTTTTCCTTTTATAAGCATTCACATGCAATTCTAAGTTTAAGCAATGGAATATAGTTCTCTGTCTATCTATAACAAACCTGTACAAGAAGAAGTTGGGAGTCTCCTCGGACGGTGATGTTTGTACATCCTTTCCTAACAGCTTGCTTCAATCCTAAAATGAAAGTGTTACCCGCATATTGCCACACAACAAGGCAAAACTATGGCGCCCACCGTTCCATTTTTCCATAAATGTTTAACGCATTATTCTAATGGAGTACCGAAGGGATGAAATTTTTCTTCATACCTATTAATGATAATAATATCCCTATTTCTTCAACCAATTATGTTATGCCAAGTGTTCCATCATATGTTATTTCGAATCATAACAATTAACATCTTAGATGAATCTAAGTTACCTCAAATGCAGTAATAGTTGCAGTTGCACGGATAATACCTTTAGTTTACCAAAACAAAATCATATATTTTAAATCAACCCAAATTTCAATATGATAATCAAAACATGCAAAACAAAATTGATTTAAAGTCTTAGCAACACATAACATTATTTACATTCCAATCTAATCAAATTATTAGCATTGCAACAATGTTTAGGAAAATCAATCCTGCTTGTATGGCTTTATCAGATGAGTTGTATCTGCAATCTCCTTATGAATACATTCATGTGATTCTCATTTATTATTTAAGGAAAAACTGACTCTAATTATGGAAGCATGATAAAGCATTATAATTAAGGTAAACATTCGGATATTGATGAGTTCAACGAAATAGATCCCTATGATTTTGTATTAATAGTTAGTGATACAAATTAATTGAAAAATCATGTCTAAGTGGTTATAAATTGCATGAAGGAAGGAAGAAAGAAATGCAGACAGAACACACACAGAAACTCCATTGTCTGTTGGAGAAAGGTTCGAAAAACTTCGAGCAAATCAAGGTTTGTGCATCCTTCTTGTGTTTATTAGTTTTATTCCATTGTGACTTGGATCGCAACTTATCTGATAAATTGTTCTCAACTTTTTATTTACTTAAATTGTTCAGAATTCAACCCTTGAAAACTAAACACAAGAAGGATGCACATATGTGGTTACTTGGTTATGTTAGTTTTCAAGGGTTGAATTCTGAACCTCCTGATTAATACTCATTCAATATCCCTAAAAAATGTGATTAGTTATACTAGCTTTCCATACATTTATAACAAAACCATGCAATCTTTCAACATGGTTTTACATCACTCTGCAATCCATTGAGAATTGCGGTTCAACGCAACCTCATTCATGGTAATGAAGACATCAAAAACTCTGTTGTCTCGTCCAAATTGTGTCCATGAGCGTTTTTTAAAACTCTAGTAATACTAAAACTCAGTTTCAGGCTTTCAGCAAATTAACTTGCTTTCAATTCAGCAAACTATTCTAATTTGTCCTAATGAAAAGTTAAAATGATATCTTTGGTTTTCCAGGAGTCTCTACAACATCAGGTGGTCGCCGATGGTGTGTAGTTAAAAAAGGAACTTCAAAGTCTGATATACAAGCAGCTCTTAATCATGCTTGCGGAGAAGGAGGTGCAGATTGCTCACAAATTCAACCTGGAGCAAGCTGTTATGAACCAAACACTCACCGTCATCATGCTTCTTATGCCTTCAATGACATCTACCAAAAGAATCCAATACCTTCCAGCTGTGTATTTGGAGGAACTGCAACATTTACAAGCAATGATCCAAGTAAGCAATTCACTAAACATAAAAGCTTAATTTAATGAGATTCATTAGACTATCAACAAATTTTCTGTCCATTAGATGTCAGCTCACTGATGAGAGTTTCATCTTATAATTTCAAGAGGCATAGTTCAAATTTCTTTGAAGACTGTTGTAAAAATTAACATTAGTGTCACTTTAATTAATGATGATTTCTCTTGCCCAATTTTACAATATTTTTTTTGCTTCTCTACCTTTATTCATAAACTAACATCTAACATCACTGTAGGTAATGGGAACTGCCACTATGCATCACCCCATACAGGGTAAGAATTTGAAGCAGCTATAAGTCTATATCTCTTTCTTTTTTTTCTTTATTAATGTATCAAAACAAGGGCTGGATTCAGTAGGTCGTTTGGTTTCACTTCATACAGGAAATTATATATAGACTAGAAATAAACAACTTCTGGTGATTCTTTAAGGGATAAGCCAGAATTCTCTCAGTCTTGAAGCAGGTTTTGTAAAATTTCTAGGAGTCAAGAGTCAAATAAGTCTTGTAATTAAAATAAAATTACCTATACATATCATCTATGTATGTATGGCTGTTAGTGAAGATAATAAAGAACATAAAAGTTTTTCCTTTTACAGTATAAGCTTTTCTTTTACAGAGAATCCATGTAACTAATATCAGCTACTATGCCATTTTATTAAGGGAATAGAATAGACTACAATTACAAAACCTCTGAAATTATCATTTATTAAAAGTTTTTTTTTTGAACAAGAACCATCTAAAAAAGTTAATGTTTATTCATGTGATTCTCATTATTAATTATTTGAAGAGAAAAACTGCCTCTAATTATGCAAGCATGGTAAAGTTTTATAATTAAGTTAAACATCCGGAAAATTACCATTTACTAGCTTTTGTATGAAGTCTTATTAACGAGTTCAAAGAAATAGATCCTTGTGATTTTGTATTAATAGGTAGTGATACAAATTAATTGAAAAATCATGTGTGAGTAGGTTATAAATTGCATGAATGAAGGAAGAAAGAAATGCAGACAGAACACACAAAGAAACTCCATTGCCTGTTGAAGGTAGGTTTGAAAATCAACATATGTGCATCCTTCTTGTGTTTAGTAATTTATTCCATTGTGACTTGGATCACAAGTCACAACTTATCTCATAATGTGTTATTAACTTTTTATTTACATTAAATTCTCACAGTCTTATTAACTTTTTAAATGTATATAAAATATATAAACAAGAATGTAAATTGAACGAATAAAATTCTTCTACAGAGTTGTCCTTGTTTGATAAATCTTAGCTTTTTAACATTGCTCCAGATCAAGGAGGAAGAATCTGTAATTAAAGCTCAAAAGCCAACCTGCAAAGATGGACTTTAGAATTTTGCAGTTTGCACTATTCTCTCTGTGCATTTTATTTGGTTCAGGTACGTAACAAGGAGTACCAATTTTGTTTTTGTATACAAATGTTGGTTGGTTATTTGGTTATGCTAGTTTTCAGAGTTTGATCAATTTCAATATTTTCCTTAGCAATGTGATTAGTTATACCTTTCCATGCATTTATAACAAAACCCTGCAATCTGTCACCATGGTTTTACATTTACATCACGGTCATGTCGCAATCCTTTGAGAATAGTGGTTCAATGCATCGTGGTAATGCAGACATCAAAAACTCTGATGTCTCGTCCAAATTGTGTTAATGACCGTTTTTTCAAACTCCGGCAATACTAACAGTCAGTTTAGGCTTTTACTTGTGAGAGTTTGATCTTATAAATTCATAAAACATTCAGCAAACTATTCTCATTTGTCCTAATGAAAAGTTAAATGACGTTTTTGGTTTTCCAGGAATATCTGCATCATCAGGTGGTGGACAATGGTGTGTGGCTAATAAAGGAGCTTCAAAATCAGATCTACAAGTAGCTCTTAATTATGCTTGTGGACAAGGAGGTGCAGATTGCTCACAAATTCAACCTGGAGCAAGTTGTTTTGAACCGAACACTCTCCCTGATCATGCTTCTTATGCCTTCAATGAGTACTACCAGAAGCATCCAATACCTACTAGTTGTGTGTTCGGAGGAGCAGCAACACTTACAAGCAATGGTCCAAGTAAGCATTTCACTAAACAAAAGCTTAATTGAATGAGATTCATTAGCCACACACCATTGAGGTGTCACCTCATTGATGAGAGTTTGATCTTTTAATTTCAAGAGTCATAGTTTAAATTTCTTTGAAGATTGTTGTATAATGGTCATTAGTGCCACTTTAATTAACAGAAATTTCTCTACCTTCTAAATAAACTAACATCTAACATCATTGTAAGTAATGTGAACTGCCAATATGCATCATCCGGTACAGGGTAAGAATTTGAAAAACAAAGGCTGAATTCAGTGGCTGCAACATATATCTCATTTTTTTTTTTCATTTTATAAACAAAGAAGTTAATATGAAGATGTAATCAATACATTCTAATTATATATATTATATTGTCAATGCAGAAAAAGTACACCATCATCATATGTTGGCAACCCACCAAGTCCACCGAGTTCATATGGCTGCAGCCCACCAAGTCCACCAGGTTTTGCAATCCCACCTCCAAGATCTGGTGCATCCACATCTGCTCTTCTTTCTTTGTCATTCATGTTTTGCATGTGGCCTCTCGGTTTCTCTTCAAGTAGCAAATTACATATAGACGAGAAATAAACAAATTCTTACGATTCGATTCGAGTGTATTTTGGATGGGGGAATGTTTTGAGGGAATTGAAATACTTTGAGGTGAATTTCATTGTTTAGATAATAATAATTTTTTTTTTTTAAAATGATGGAAATTTATGAAGTATTTTGTTCAAGTTAAATTTAGAGAATTTCAAATGACACCTAAAAGTTAAGAATTTCAAATTTCTTCATTGTTATTATTTTTCAAATTTTGCATTTTGGTCCTCAAAATTTTCAAATTGACCTCAATAAATTTCCAGAAAATTGCAAATTGGTCCCTTAAATTTTTCAAAAATTATAATTTGACCCCTAATTTCAATTTCAAATTTGGCCCAAAAAATTAAAATTTATAAAGTTACCCAAAAACGATAACAATGAATTTTTTTATTACTTCATCCAAACAAAAAAATTGAGAAATGAAAATAATTTAATTGAATCATTTAAATTACCTAGAATTCTAAATTCTTTAAAATTTCTCAATTACCTTACCCAAACACACTCTAAGGGATAAGCCAGAATTCATTCAGTCTTCAAGCAGTTTTTGTAAAAATTTCTAGAAGTCAAGAGTCAAATAAGTCTTGTAATTAAAATTACTTATACTAATACTATCATCTATGTATGTATGTCTGATAGTTGATAATAAAGCGTGATAGAGCCAAAAGGAAACAGAGGTTCTTGTTGACAGGTTTTATGTTTTTCTTACAGTATTAGCTTTTATTTCATAGAGAAATCTCTACAACCAATATCAGCTACTATACCATTTTATTTAGTGAATAGAATAAATTACAATTACAGAACTTCTGAAATTATAATGTTTGGTCTAAAACATGTTTTCAGAACTGAAACGCTTAGAAAAACCTATTCAGAAAAATCAATCTTGTTTTATTCACTATAGTATATGTTGTGTAAACAAATGATTTGGTAATGAACAAAATCAACGTATCTGCCTCTCTAACTATCTCATACTACATAACTAATCGTGACAAACTTTAACTTCCCCAGCTAAAAGATATCATTATACTAACACTGAGTAATTCCAAAGAGTATAAATCTACAAACTTTTTATACTCTTCAGGAAACCACTCTTGTAGGTAGAATCAGAACACAACAATTTCAATTGTGAAATGATATAATATCAAGTTGACATTGATAAAACTAATAAATTACAGTCTACAGGCACTAAAATGATATTTAAAAGTAAAAGGTTAACTCCCTTTTTTTTATAAAAAGATGATCCGGCCTATATTAATATTGTTTTGAATAATACGAATCGGATAGTAATATTGAAATGGAAAAAAAAAACAACTTTAAACGAAGATAACACTAAACTGACTAACACAACTTGCATAAACCAGATCAAAAACCAAAATTTGAATAAAAAGACAAACATGGTGTTGGAAGATGATAGCATTTTACTCACTTTGTAATACACGGCAAAAATGAATATTTTGTGGAACATATCTAACTGAAACAAAATTTAAGAACAACATTTTATATTTATGTTCATTGCAATCTACACAACAAAAGCAAAGAACCCTCATGTCAGATGTGGAGTTCTTTATCATAACAATCTAGGGCCAAAAACTAGCTTCAGTTACTCATTGTATAATATATTCAGAATATCATGAACTAAATACATATTTCTAATACAAATACCGATTCTAACTCCATTATTTAAGTAAAAAGTAAACAACTGAGTATCAAACATTTTACATAATACTATTAGTACATGACCAAATAATATCAACATTCCAACATGTATTGTTCTTATTTACAATATACTATTAGCGTAAATACTTTCGAAGCCAACTCAGATAAGAAGCAACAAGGATGCAACAGTGATACCGATGACCGCTAAGGTGGAAACAATTGAACCTTGGTCAAATGATTTCTCCAAGCTTGTTCTTGAGAAATGTTGGAAAGCCAAATACACCGCAATCAATAAAGAAATCACGGCACCTTCTTTTGTGTCCCTGGCAAAGTGAATAACGATGTATGAGTTTTTTATTTTAATAAATAGGGTAAGTTGACAATGGTTCAATGGCCCCAAAAACATGAATTTGCTTACCTTAATCTCACAGCCTCGTGAGGAGCTACAATCACCAAGAGTAATGCTATAAATGGCAGCTCAAGTTCACCTAGAATCAAAGAATATCCGGCAGAAATTTTATCTTTTTTCCAATTAATATTCAAAAAGAATGAAGAACAAAATACACAATTTATTTTTATTATATTAATACACTCCACAGTTTCCCCTTATATTAATACACTCCACGTATGGTCGGACCTCTTCCCGGACCCTGCGTATGCGGGAGCTTTAGTGCACCGGGTTATCCTTATATTAATACACTCCACAGTTGGCTTGCAGTCAATAGTAACACATAGTTTGGGTATTTTGGATACATTGTACAAAATGAAAAGGAAATAAACGGAGGTGCAAACCATGGGAATCAGTGAGATGGATGAACCAGGAGTGTTTCAAGTGTTTTATGTGATACGAAAAACATCTAATTTTAAGAATTTGTTTACTCTACAGCTCTGAATTTTTTGTATGAGAAAAAATGTTTGGTTGTAAAGAACAAACACGAAAATAAGCTTAATCTTGTAAACATGAGAATATGATTATGGATTGTTGGAGAGTAGAATTTTGTCTTGGATAGTTTAGTTTAGACATGCAATGAGAAAACTTGTACATGCTCTAGTGAAAAGAGTGCATCAAATGGAATCCAATAGTTAGAGGTAACAATAGATGAAACCATTGAGAAGATTTAGATTTTAAATGGTTTGTCTTTATAAATGATTGAAAAAGTTTGATTAAACCCTGCCTAGCAAAAAAGGCTTCTGCTATTATCACTTTGCAGTTTTTACTTTTCACTAAGAGAAGAAATAGAATCAATATGTTCCTTGAGGTTCCTAAAACAAAATGTTGATTTTCACCACTTTCAATAAAGGCCATATGGTTTTCTTGAGGTCTATTGTGTCCATTGTTACCCCTTCAAGATTCCTAAATATCATGCGCTCATGTGCATATGATGTATAAGAGAATATACCTGGAATATGAAAGAAGAGACGGACCAGAAGTGCCAAGAATGCTGACCACACACCATATCTACCTCTGTATGTTCAATTTGTGTAAAATAATTAGATCAATAAAAGGTAAAACAGCAATCTTAGTAAAGAGAATAACACTTATTCTTGGTGCACGTATAGAAATAGAATAATAATCCACGAAATTTGTTGAGCAAACATAAGAAAATCTACTTTGAAACAGTTCGCTATATATACTGAACAAGAAAACAAAATACAAAGAATCGATGACGTACTTTATCCAGGCGAAAACAGCTGCAGGGGCTTGCAAAGCAAATAATGGAACAATAAATGATTTTGGTACAGCAGTGCCCTTTGCCAGTATTAAAACCCTACAAGATTTTGAATAATAATAAGATTACTACCAGCAAAACAGGTATTTCAGTTTTGATACCAACTACGTGTAGTAAACATTAGAAAATCCATGATTAATCACGCTTACAAGTTACATAGATAAAAACTAAAACAATAGTACAATGACTATCTCGTTAAGGATTTGGATTCGAGGCAGCCGCAGACCGTCCAACTCCAACCAAAATCCGAAGAATTACATTTCAACTCTTAGTTGAAGTGAAAATACGAGATTGAAATATGAGTCAACCGATCTTGATTGGATATCTGATTGTCTGCAACACGCAAATGTAAAATTCCTTAACTACAGGGAATCCCAATCCGTTGTTTAAAATTACAAAGCTTCAGTTGAAAGGGATTATGAGAGTATTTGGATATGAATATGAACAATGACTATGATGCAGATAACATTTCATTCATTAACACAACTAATCATCATGATATGAGGATGATGATAGAAAATTGATATAATATGAATAATTAAATTGAGAGAGAAGTACTAACAGAGCAGAAACAGTAGAGATCCACTGAATATTAGGAGTAGTGAAAGGATAAGGAGCATAAGAGGAAAACACACGAAAGCCGTTGGTGCTAGTTTTGGATTTGTCGGCGATTTTTATTCCGTAATGACGAGTGAAGGATCTGAAATGAAACCACGGAAACATGATAAGAGAGGAGAAACCAAAAGATAAGAGTGGAAAAGGTTAGAATGTAGGTACGTGAGGCATAGGGGATTGAAGGTGCGAGGGTGAGAGAAGGAGAGCGATGATGATAATGGATCTGCTGTTCGGGTGCGGTTGAGGAGAGAGAAAGTAGTAGTTTGTCGTGCATTTACAGTTGAAGTTGATGATGATAACACACAGCCCAACGATGATGATGATGATATCATTTCTTCTTCTTTTTCTGCTGCTCGGGACACTCTATTTTTTCACTCACCCTACTGCTCTTCGCTCTTTCTTTCAATTTTGACAACAAACAAACAAATTTTGATTCATTGACTATTAGTATTTATTTTATTTGATGACTCTACCCAGGACCTACGACTGCACACGCGTCACTCAATTAATGTTACCACTACTATATCACGTTGCCCTTACCTTGGTGCCAACTTGTGCGCTGTTCAAGGCCACTTTGAACTGGCATGAGAAATAACATGTCTCTAGAACCATTTTGGGTCAGACTTACATTGTTCCTCTTTTTTTTTTTTTTTGAAACAACACATTGCTACTTTATAAATGGATAATTTATAGATTAATTCTGAAATGAAGAAGAAGGGGATCACGTGTTGAATAAATGAGATGAAAAACTTAAATGTTTTTGAGATGAAAATGATACCTAATTGTAAGAAAAAACCAAAATACATTACCCTTAATAAATTGGGGTAAATTATCCTTAATAACAAATATGATTCGGTTATGAAACAAAAGAAATAGATATCACATATTAAATGAATAAGATGAAGAAGTTTGATGTTATAAGATAAAAATGTTAACTGATTTTAAAAATAAAGATGAAGAAAATAAATGATACCTTATTTTCCATTAGTAAAATCCACCTTAGAAAGTGGTCCAATTATTATATATGATATGATGTTGGATTTTATTTGAGGAGGTGCACCAACTTCACAAATTCGGATAAGTTGCAGTCCCTAATGCGTATAACTAACACTTTAGAATCACTTGATCTTGGTAGGACAGTTTAAATTTTAAAATAGATTTTAATTATTGTTTAATATAACATTTCAAGGATGAAATTTAGACATTCAAAACTTGATTAGATAGCCTTAAACTCGTTGACTGTGTGTAAACGACTTGTGACTGCACACAAGCCCTATACCCAACCACACATCCAATGTTTATGTAATCTAGCTATTGGACTATTCATGTCAAGATGTTTCTGCAATCTGATATAGCATCATAGATCAAGGGACTAATTAGCCAATATAATTTGTAAGAAGAATTTACATATGATGGTCTTCTAAATTCATTTTTTGTTAATAATTTTAACAATAAAGAGCACTATATGAAAATATCATACACAATTGATGCATAATAGAATTAAAAAACATGACCAAGTTTCTTAAGCTAGTAGTTCATCAACTCTTGTATTGAAAAAATATATTCCAATTTGTCCACAATTAGAGTTGGTGGAAAATTAAGAGGTACTTCGTCCGTTCCGTATTACCTGCTCCTTAAATTTCCATTGATAGTATCATTTCTTAGTTTTTGAGGTAAGAAATTCATTGTTTTTTATTAGCTATCAAATGTTCAATACATGACGGTACATCTTTGTAAACGTGAGAGCTAGCACGAGATGGGCTATCTGTGCTAATTCATGAGCGACCCCATTGACCTGCCTCCTATTGAACTCGATATGAAAGTTCTGAAAATTATTAACAAACAACTGTCTACAAGCATGTATAGTGCAACCTAACTGACTATTATCCTCTACATTTGACTTAAAGTGATCTACAACGATCTTGGAGTCAAGAGCAAAATCAACAGTATCATTTTTGAGTTATTTTTGCATACTAATAAGACTAGTAAAAAAATTTTGAAATTATTTATCTTTTCCATTTAATATCCTTGACACTTTCCCCTCAGAAAGTAAACCAAATCTTAACACTTTATAAGTCTAAAGATATTATCTGTCTTGGATTGAGGCACCATCATTTGAGTTAAGATCATCCCCATTTATGATCATCTTTATTTCTTTTATTATGAAAGGTAAAGACACACAAAAATTGAAAAAAATATAAAATAATTTATGATGGTGGTACTCACTTAGTAATAGGACTCACTGTTTATTTTATGTATTTATCTCTCTCCAAATTACATACTCCGTTTATTTTGTCAAATGGAGGAGGGACCCTTACCCATCATTTCATCCTAAATTTTCTTTAAAAAAAAAATATTTTAATGATTTATTATCTAATTCCACTTTATTTCTCTATCGGTAATAAATATTTCATATTATTGTCAACAAAGTAATAATTAATGTTACATTGAACTTAATTCATTAATATATATATTAGAGATGAAAAAGAAAGAAAAAACCAAGACAATCTATATCATTTTACTCTTTAACTCTTTCATCTTAGTCATCAAACTAAGGCTAGGGACCACCAAACTAACCTCATAACTTTCTTTACAATTATGTACCTCTTATCTCATATGAAATTTGTTAAGGTGTTTGAATGTAGGCAAAAGGAGTGCACAACATAAATTCGAGTATTCTCTTTAATGCATTAGATTTGTGTGTTCCGTCAAATATCCTAAGACGAGTTGGTAATGTTCATTGTCATGAACAGTTACCCCTATAATTTTTTTATTTTGATTACTCCCCTACTTCTCTTTTTTTTTTACGATCCCCTATTTATTTTAAGGGGATTAAATGTACTTGGTGACATGCGACTGCTATAGCTATTTTCTTGCGCAATACGAATCTAAGCGAGGATTTCATCTTTGGCGTAATCATGGATTTATGAAGTGGCCAGTTATATCGGTAAGGATGTTGAATTTGGATTGAACTGCATCCAACAACCGTTGAGCTTGAGATTGAAGATTTATCTCTTTGAGGTACCAATCACATCAAATATTTGTTTCGTTATCGATCAGTTACGTCTTCTTTGCACCACCGGACCTACACATTTTGTTGTTTCATGTATTATTATTTAACCAACGGTTCACAAGCACGTATTTTTATTTTTTATTTTTATGGCTCCACAAGCACATATAAGAACCAATTTGTCTATGTGTTCGAATAGATTGATGGGGAGGTTTAAGAAATATTGACAAGCTCCAAAAGGGCGTCATAATTAAGCACTAAGGAAAGAAAGGAAATGACTGGTACCGACATAAACACATTGTGAATTTTTTTATATATAATATATACTTCAATTGGTTATTATTATAAACAAAAATAATTTTTTCGGTTTATTAATTGACTAATGTATCTGACTATATAAGTTAATCAATGAATCTAAAAATTAATTTTTTTGCTTATAATAGTGATCGAAGGAAGTACTAAATAGGCATTTTAGTTTTTGAGAAAAAAATGTGAGATCAAATCATTTTGTTTAAGTGAGAGTGATTTTTGTTTCATATGAATTATGAGTAAGATAAATATTGGATATATAAAAGAGATGACTCATATACTTATTGTTTTAGAGTAATGATACATAGATATCCTTAAGTAGCAATACACCTTTGGACACCCACACAAAAATCGGAAACGTGGCCATATTGACCCCACATAAGCACATTTTCTCTCTCATCTCATCTTGTCTCTTCCCAATGCATGGGGTGTACAAGAGTGTATGGAAATAAAGAGTGTCTATATAACATTTTCCATTGTTTTAATATTTTGAATGAAATTATAGTGTCTCTCTCTTATAGATATCAAGCATTACTCCCCAACACTTATATTAGCTAATAGTAGAATTACACAAAGCCGTTGATTAGTACACACATGGTTATTGATTTACACTGATACAAGGTACAATGTGAGATTATATCAATGGTTGAAAATTTTCTACCGGTAGGAAAATTTCATAAATTGTCAACCTGATTTTTTACATGCCAAAATTATTTGAGTCATTTATTTTCAAGTGAAGTGTACTATATATGATAGAGTATGACAATTCTTTTGAACTATGGTTGTCAGTGAAGACAATGTGAAAATTCTTTGAGTTGTTTAATCTCAAGTGAAATATGCTCTTTATGTTGGAGTATGATAGTTCTTTTGAATTATGATTGTCTATGTATACATTGGAAGCAAGTGTATCATCTTAAATCAAGGTGGATATTGTTAATGTTTATCTTTTTCTCACCATCCCCATAGTGTATGAGACAAATGTGTGCATTTCTATTAGGGTCGTATTCGATAGTTACGATTCGACCATAAATTAATTTTATGGTATAGACGCTTATGACCTCCCCCTCTATGCCCTGCGGTAATGATTCCTTTGGCATTATGGCCTTTACCACAATGATGCTTTCCATAAATCAAACGATTTCGTGAATTGGATTTCACTTGACAGTCTACGGCTCCATTGCGGGTGATTGAAATAATACATGTTGAAAATGTCTCACGTTGCTTAGTCTTAAGAAAGATGCATGGAGACGACCAATGTTATATATACACACTCTAGTTCTTCGTTATAATGTGCACCAGTCGGAAGCACCTTAAGCTTGTATCTGCCTTTTTATTTCCTCTTATAATATTATCTTAGAGTATTGTGAGATATAGTTTGATATTTATTTTGGAGAGTGTGGGTGTATTAGGGTCATGGAGAAGTTGTGGAAAACAATGATTTGTGGAAAAGGATGATTTGCCAAGAAAGTCGGCTCATCAAAACGTCGGTTAAGAAGGTGAACTTTTGATACTACCATTAGTAGGGTAAACTTTTATTTTACTATTATTTTTTCCTAACAAGTTTGTTCATTGAGGACAAGTAACGAACTAAGTTTGGGGTTATGATGAGACTCTGTCATACTATGTTATTTTACTCATTTTCATGTCTTTTTAGTGAGTTTTAGATTGTTTAGATATTGGAATAAGTCAAGACAAGTTAGAAGTGAAATCTTACCATTGTACTATGATTTATGGTCCTTTTGACAACATTTTTTTTTGCAAACAAACATCATTTCATCACTGGAAATATTGTGCCACGATCTTGGAGCATCGTCACAAGATCAGAAGAGCGCCAAAAGAGGAATTTGAAAACACAATACAATGGTGCCACGATCTAGGAGCATTGTGGCACGATTCTGCAATTAAATGTCATACACGTGAGATTAATGAAAAATCAGGCCACGATTTCTACACAATGTGACACGATTTTCACGTTACAAAACTAGATTTATAAAAGTCAAACTTCATGTCTATAGGAAGGTTCGTCTACTTGAAGATTCAGAGGCAAATTTGAAGCATAGGATATCAAGGATTTTCGTTAGTGGTCCTTATTACATGTAATGTCTTTTTTTGATTTAGTTATTTGTACTTTAACCATGAGTAGCGAATTTACTTGTGATGAGGTCTGAGATGAATCTATTCTAGTTGTTTGAACCACGTAATTGTGAAATTCTATTCAATGCAATTGTAGTTCTAGTTTTTATTCACTATAATTTGGTCTTAATGCTTTTTATATCCCGCTCACGTATGAAATGAAATCAAATATCAATTGACTATTAGCACTAGCTTTTGAATTCGATCTAATTATAATGTCCAACCAAACAAGTCAGTTTAGAGATAACAGACTGTTAGGTTGCGATAAGAAATTAATGTTCAGTAAAACCTTCGAAGATTACAGACTCACCTAAGATATCAGGACGTTATAATCTTAGAAGATGGCTCTGAGTCAAGAGATCGATCATAGATATTTTGTTAATTATCGTGAAACCGACTATTTTCCATATGTAAACCCCCCCTCCCCCACACACACATCCGACATGATAATTATATTGCAAAGTAGGAATTAGAACAGTCCTTGTGAAGACGAACTTACAATTTCATTACTTTGACACATTTTTAGTACACTTGCTAAAAATTCATCATATACACATGATTATTATTGAGAAAACAACAACTAATGTTGTATTGAAATTAAAAAATGATGGGTATATAAAAAATCTCTAAACAGAAGAAGAAGAAGAAAAAAGGATAAATTTTTTTGGTTAACCATCAGATTCTTAGAAGAAGAGAGCCCTAACAATTCAAAGATTGTCTAAAAGATAAGTAAATTCTAACAAATAATTATTCAACCAAAAAATCAAACTCCGAAGATAGGTTTTTAGTCGTAAAAAAATATCACTCATTTAAGTTATCCCTATAGTTAACTTTTTGGGCCTCTATATAATTTTGGATTAACTGTGGACATTCAACTCAATTGGTACATTTTTTGTGTATGTATCCAACCATATTCATGTATAACAAGGGTGACAATTGGAATCAAGATTATCTCCATAGATTGGAAGAAAAAAACTTGAGGAAATAATCGGAGATTTTATCATTGGTCTCCATATTATAGATACTCAAAATCTTTACACCATTTCTTGCAGTATTTTTTCCAATATAGAGAATTGATTTACGTTAAGTCTAATAATATTCTGTCATCCATCCAATTCACTTAGATAAAATTCAACTCATCTACCACTCAGTAAAATTGTTAACAGATTGGGTCTATCCATCCATTTAACAAAAACAAATAAAAATATTAGTGTTTCATCCAATATTTTTTTGAGTCGGAACTTTTTAAAAAAAACAAAATCAAAATTCTCTAAGTGTTTATTTTTTTACTCATAATCACCATTCTACATTGTTTTTCTTATTTTAATTTAAATAAGTGGTTTTCACATATCAGTTTTTCTTTCGTGTTTATTTTCGTGATTTCATTGTCTTAGTGTGACATTGTTTTCGTTGTTTATGACACTAGGTTATACTAGTTTATTGGGTTCATTTTTATGCCTTTTTGAGCAAGTTAGGGAGTCTTTCCATTGATCACATGCTGAATTAGGTTGATATTAGTCAGAAGTGTTAATGGGTTAAATGTCTTTGCAATGTGGAACTTTTTACACAATTTTGGTCACTTTCTTCAAGTTACAACGACCGAAAATTTCGTGCTATGATGGACCTGTATCGTGGCACGTTTGGAGGAGTTTAAATCACAATGAGATGATTGATTTTTGTCAGGATAGTGGCACGTTAGATACTTGTGGCACGATGGAACAATAACTGAGCCAGACACGTAGGACTAATGACACATCGTGGCACGATTGACCTGTATCGCGGCACAATGAGAGCATTTCTGAACTACATATATAAAAATTTGGAGCTTTGACGACATATTTTGCAGCTAAGGACCTGAGAACAAGCAGTGGATCTTCAACCACCTCATAGTTGGTCCTGATTTATGTAATGTTCCATTTATCTTTGAATTTCATTGCTTTAGTTATGAGTATCTAGATCTCTTCTGATTAGGTCTTAGATGAATCTATTGTAAGTTGTTGATCCATGTGAATTCTATAAAGTCTATTCAATATATATAATTGGAATCCTAGTTTTATTCAGAATTACTTGTGTTTAATGTCATTTGTATATTGATCACATATGAATTAAATTTAGATATCAAATGACTATTATGCACTAGCTTTTGAATTGGAAATATTAATTTAGATTTATTTAACGGTTCAATCTAGAGATATAAGAATTAACACACAATTAAAATCTTCAACGGTTACAGATTCACTTAAGAGATTAAAGAATTGTAACTTTAGAAGAGGGTTCTAAGTCAAAAGATTGATATGAACCATTTTGTTAATTCATCGTTAAACTAAGTGAACAATTGTAGAGAATAGGTGCAATTTACCAACAACGAGTAGTAGAGGATTTGAAGGACCTAATCAATTTTAACCTGAAATTTTAAACCAAATTTTATCGCAATTTTCCGTTAGTGAATATTAGTAAACCAAATCATTTGCCTTGTGCAACCCCCAATTTTAATACATTCTTTACATTAATGGTTTTCCGAGTAGAAGTTAATAACACTTGTCGTGTATACTAACTTAATTTTTATTACTTTGATAGTTTTTAGTACACTTGCTAAATTAAAAGTCTATCAACAGTTGTCTTGATGCAACGTTTGATTTCCTATCTTTGTGTAGTGTTTGTTTGGTTCAGATTGACATACCAACTTCGATCAAATATAGATTCAATCAATGGCAAGGTCGTGAATGTTGCAGATTTGAAAGCATGATATTTCGGTCGCTTTGATTTTGTCACATTAGTTGTAGGCATATTCTCGTTTTATGCTATTAACTCAAACGGTTTGAGATTGTTCGCATGTTCATATGTTTTACGTTTTTAGCTAGTGATGTTGAATTTGTATCTCATGAATTCTACGGGTTTGGATGAATGAATATCATCTTTTAGTAAAAAAAAAGTTGGCATTAATACTACTAGTACCTAGGATTTTTTTCGACGAAATAAAGTTTAAGTGAGTAAGACTTACCATTGTCGGGGTAATTGTCAATGCTCAACAACCGCTAACAGAAGCACATACAAATCATCAATCACGTAGGTTTGCCTCAAATTTCTTTTTCTTACTCAACATTTACCGAGCAGTTATATAATATTTGATGTGAAGGTTTTAAAAATCCCCACATGCATAGTCTTATCTTTTAAGCAAAATATAGGGTAAAAAGGGACTTGGACGTATATTTATTCGGATTTAGAAAACTACTCTTTATCTAGCGATCGCTAGCCGTATATCTATATATTTATATACATGATGATGGCCATGCATGGATCAAAAAGAAGGGACATGAAATGGGTAATTCTCGGAAGATCAAGGATTCTGTTAATTTGTTTTCTTCTTCTAATTTCAGCCTATGTTACTTCTTCTCATCAATACACTGACCAAAAAGCAACACCAGCTTCCAATGAAACCAAAGGGGTTGATATTCATGCTAAAGTATTTTATAAACACACTTGGCCGGTAAGTGTTTTCAATATTCACAAATACTTTTATATAAATGGTCACATAGTTTAATTTCATCAAACTGTACGTGTTTGTGCATATATAATATAATTTGAGTGAATTTTCAACTAATTATATGAACAATTTGTTTATAAAAAAAAAGTAATAATATTGAGATTTTTAGGGTTATATATGAGCACGTGGATTTTGAATTGATGATCTTTGTGGTGCATGTAGGGGATAAAATTTGGTTGGAGAATTATAGTAGGCACCATAATTGGATTTCTAGGATCATCATTTGGCACTGTAGGAGGTGTTGGCGGGGGTGGCATATTTGTGCCCATGCTTACCCTTATTGTTGGATTTGATGCAAAATCAGCAACAGCAATATCAAAATGTAAGAACAACTAATTAATTTTTAATGATTTCTCTCCTTATTCTTTGATGTGAACTATGCATTTGAATTATCCTTTAAAAAAAATGCATTTAAATTATGTTAGGTTAAGTTTTAAACAATTCAGTAATAAAATGCATGTGTGCTGTGGATGATACATAGGTTGCCTCCATTGCCTCATAAGATTCAGAATGCCAATATCGGTACTTATATATAAAATTATATACTTAGTTTTTGTATAATAATTTTTCTTCTAATTATACATTTTTATTTAAACTAATGTATTTCTAATTTTATCATTTTTATAATATTATTTAAATCTGTAATTAAAAAATAAATCAAATCTCATTGTGATTTAAACAATTAAAATGCAATATAAAAATAATATTAATATTATTTTGATCTTTTTGTTAGTTGAGAGATCTTATTTGTTGATTTTTTTTTTTGGTGAAAAAACGGGGATAAACCATGCTTGCCAGATACATGTCAAAAAAATTATAAATAGAATCCATAAAATTAATCAAGATATAATTAAGCATAATTGAAAAACGGATAAATGTTAGTATTTAACTATCTATCTTCTTTTTTTTAAAAAAAAAAACTATCTATCTTTTCACTGGTTTCAGTAAATAAAATTAATTTTTTGAGAGGTGTAAATAAAACTAATTATTAGTTTTTTTTAAGAAATTATTATTAGCTTTGTTTATCGGCAAGAACAACTTTTTTATTTTTTATTTTTATGGAGGAACAAATTGTTTGTATTTCCTGGAGTGTGTACGCGTGCAAGTAAATATTTGGTATATATTCTTTGTTCCTTGTTTTTTCCTGAATATTGCAACATTCTTAAGTAATTACGTACTTTATCTTGTACTAGCATGAAATACAACATTGTTAAGTATCCTTCTTTTCCTTAGTTAGTTTTCATTTTATCTGATACAAACTTGTTGATTCTTGTTTTCCCTAAATTTTACTACTTTATGAAATAAATAACAATAACAATAATAACAATAATTTTTTTTTTGAGAAATGATATTTGTACAACCACTTTTTAACAACTTTTGTGACAACCCTCTCTCTCATACTCACATGTGTTTTTATTCCCTCTCTTCTTCATTCTCTATCTATTCTTTTTATCCAATAAGAAAGGAAAAAAAGTGGTTGTAACAAAAGTTGTACAAATATCACTCCTCTTTTTTTTAGGGGAACAATAATAACAATGATTGTCTATAATAATATTTATAAGTAAATATAGCAATTAATAATATAACATTTCTTCTCCCCTAAAAAATATAACATTTCTTTTGAACACCAACTCCTAGTAACATATAACTAGCATCCGTCCTCGTGATCTTAACTCAGTTAGTAGGAACAATGCATAATATATGTAAGGTCTAGGGTTCAAACCCCGACCACCATAAAAAAATAAAATAAGTAGCATCCGAAACTCGACGTGTGTAGACTTCCTCCTCTGATTAAGCTAGGTTTGACTATGACAGACCCATAGGGGTTGTAAGTAAGGCGGATGCCTTAGTTCCAAACTTTTTAAGGCTTCAAAATTATTTTTTAATTAATAGTATTGACATCAATTATTTTTGGTCTCACAGTATAAATTTTATTAATAAATTTTGCTACTAATTAATTTTTTTGTGTTGCTTTACTATTGTAAAAACTACTTAGATTTAAATGCTTCTAATTTTATTGTTAGTTTTTAATAGGTCTCACTTCAAATTTCACTTTAGACCTCTAAATTTATTGGATTGTCTCTGAATCAGGAATCATGTATCTTATTTTTATTTATTTATTTGAATAAAAAAGAACTAAACTGTACAAACATATATGATGGTATATTTTTTTTACAACTCAATAGGTCTCAATTGATGTTGTTGTTCCTTTTTTATTTTATGGATCTTCTTTGTTGTATTTGGATCAGTGTACCCCTATCAAATATATCATTTTATATGCTTAAAAGGAAATTTACCTAATCAGATTATTCCCTTATATGTGTATAAGTTGATATGCTAGCTTTTAATATATTGAAACAAAATACTTCTTTTTTTTTTTGGACAAAATATTGAAACAAAATACTAATGCTAATTTTAAAATGAAATGTCAAGGACCCTCAAAAAAATAAAATGAGATGTCAAGGTATAAATTCAACACACATAAAGTTAGATTTCATATTGAATTTGGAGGCATGTTCTAATATTAAACAATACTGTAAAACACTATTAAGATCTCTAAAAAAATGTTGTAAAACAATATTAAGATAATAAAGGTGTGTTATAGACTATAGTGTTATTTGTTTCTGGATATAGGTTAAATATGGTTTTATCTCTGGAAAAAAAAACTCTATAATTTCATATTCCTTCACTTTTTAGTTATTTACATCATTGCATCATAAAAAATTATGATATGGAAAACCTAGTCAGCATTTTTTAAAGCATTTTTTTATGTATCCTAGTCAACTTTTTTAATAATATAGTTAGACAAAAATTAAAATAATTTAGGGTTTCTTGCTCTTCCCTTCCAATCATCTTTACTATCATCTTTTTCCCAACCCTTGATTCTCATTGGAATGCAGTAAAGCAAATACTTTTAAAAATTAATATTACAACCATTCCTTGCGTTTACTTCTTTCTCTTTGCTGGTGTAGATATGTGAAAATTGAGCCAGTGACCTAGATGGCCGTCACTCAATGTGGTATACTGTAAAACTGTAAAGCCACGATACTTTCCAATTCCCATCTTATTTTCTTGGACCAGTACATTTTTTTTTATCGGAAAATGTTAATTAGCAGAGGAAATTAGATTTCTCTTTTATAAGAGATGCTTGAATTACACTATTCTCTCTTTTTATGTTAAGATATACATTCCACTCCCATCTAGTTCAAAGTAAGATAGAGAACCCCAAAAACATCTTAATACCGCGACACAAGAAGGACAAGGAATCCCCATGTTTGACGGCCTGTCCAGGCACCCAGCGCCCTACATAGTCATTTTTATCTTGAGTTGTGCATCGTATAATCGATCTTGTGTAATCCAATATGTCTCATATGATTATCAAGGACTCTCATACTTCCCACCTCATGGTATATGTTGAATATTAAAATCAACCCAAAAGGACAAAATTCCTCTTTCTAACCAATATAGCATGTGCTACAACATGTTGTCTTAGTGTGCGTCTTATAATTCATTTCTCTATTAAATTACCTAATATGGATTGAATGCATATGTGTTTGTTTGGTGTGAAGTCATGATTACAGGTGGAGCAGGAGCAACTGTTTTATACAACTTGAAGAAAAGACACCCAACCCTTGACCTTCCTGTGATTGACTATGATTTAGCACTTCTTTTCCAACCAATGTTAATGCTTGGTATCAGTCTTGGTGTTGCTTTCAATCTCATTTTTCCTGACTGGATGATAACATCTTTGCTAATCATATTTTTCACTGGTGATTGAGACTTGATTCCTTCAAAATTGAATCTTAATTTTCTCTTCTTTAATTACACTCCTTATCCATATTGATGTAGTTTTGGATATATGGGAACAGGTATTTCAGTTAACGCTTTCTTAAAGGGTGTTAACACTTGGAAAAAAGAAACCCTAATTAAGAAGGTTCCTTAAACATAACTCATTCTTTATATATTAAATTTCTTTTTTATTTTTTTTAACTGTGCGTTTTGATGATTTGTTTTTATACATCCCTGCTACAATTCCAGGAAGCTAAGGAAAATTCACAAATAAATGGTAATTTGTATGATATCATTTCTGTTAGTAAAAAAAATAAATTAGGCACCAAAATTAGTTCTGGTAAAAAATGATATTAATTTTAATTCACTTGTCACTAAATTTAGTGACAAAATTGAAAATGAATTTCATATTTCTTTTTCTCTTTATAGCTTCTGTCGCTAACTTAATTATTTTTACCCTAGTAATCCTGCATTTTCTATACATTATGTTAGTTAGTAGTACATTAATAGAGACAACAAGTCATGCTAAATTTTTGCCTCAGAAATTAGGACAGAAGATGCTACACATGATCTTCAAGGAGGGGAATCAGTTAATGAAAATCAAACCAATACCAATCTACCAAGAAAAAAGGTAGTAGGAAATAAATGCTGCTTAATTATTCCATGTCCAACATATATCTATTTTTTCTCATGAAATATGAAAATGCCATGAATGTGTAGGTTTCTGTTATTGAGAATGTTTATTGGAAGGAACTTGGACTTCTTTTCTCTGTTTGGATCATGATACTTGCATTACAGATAGGAAAAGTTAGTATATATCTCATGAGCTATATATTCAACTCAAAATTAGTTGATATTTTTTTTCCATACATATTCTTGTATACATGAGTAAACAAGGAATAATGATTATTATTTATGCTTTTGTTTTGAAACAGAATTACACAACAACCTGCTCAGTGATATATTGGATATTGAATCTACTTCAGGTATATATATAATTTATAGATCTATATAGAAGAATTAAATAGCTAGAAACTTAAGATTTATGCAACTTAATATATAAAACGTAGAAATACTTCAAATTGAAAGCATCATTCGGTTTCTAGCACCGACATGATTTTGGTCTAATTGAATTACTTCTCTTTTCTCACATTATTAGTGATGTTTACATCATGTCCATGTATGTGTCACTGCTTCATATATCTAGGTCAATCAACCAAGCCAATATATGGCCACAAAGCTGTGTCTTGAGAATCAATGAAATGTATATAATAATAGGATGGGTATGGCTTTCTTCTTTTTCCCTTGTTTTTTCAGGTACCTATAGCTGTAGGAGTGAGTGGATATGAGGCTATACTTTTATACCAAGGAAAAAGAGTTATAGCTTCCAAAGGAGATCAACAAACAAATTGGAGTGTGAAGCAGTTAATTCTATATTGTTCATGTGGCATAATTGCTGGAATAATCGGTGGCTTGCTTGGTCTTGGTGGAGGATTTATCTTAGGGCCACTTTTCATTGGACTAGGAATCCCTCCTCAGGTACCTTAATTCTACCCTTTTCTTTTCCATAAAATCTATGTATAGATGTATTTTTAAACTACTATAATATAATTAACTGAGATTTATGTTAGTATATATGTTTGTGTTTTGATTGGGGAATTTTCTATGAAGGTGTCAAGTGCTACATCCACTTTTGCAATGACATTTTCTGCATCTATGTCTGTGGTAGAATATTACCTTCTGAAACGTTTTCCCATTCCATATGGTAAGTGTGTGGATAAATTTAATATTTGAATTTTTCTCTAAAACAATTAATATCAAATTATACAATGGTGATTCAACTAAATGGTTAGAAAAAAGAGATTGTTACACTAAAAGAAGGCAATAACTGGTTGATTATTTAATATCAACATTTGATTATTCTTGCAGCTCTTTACTTTGTAGCTGTAGCCACTGTTGCTGCACTTGTTGGGCAACATTTGGTGAGAAAGCTTATTGCCTTATTAGGGAGAGCATCGATTATCATTTTCATCTTAGCCCTCACAGTTTTTGTGAGTGGTATATCACTAGGCAAGTGTCGTTAATTTGCTTTCATTTTTTTTAGAGGGATTTGCTTTCATTATTTTGTGAGGGTACTAATCTTCTTTGTAGTTATGACTAGTAAAATACATCTTGTTTCATTAAAATAGAGACATAAAAAATAGGTTATAGAGAAATAAACTCAAATACTAATCACAACTAGTTGTTAAAGAAGATTGGTATACTTCCTTGTGTATTTTGACAAACATAGAAGTTTATCTAAAATCAATGTCTTTGAGTGAAAAAAAAATTTAAGTGCTAATTTGACCAGTTTATTTTATTAAAATAGTGGGAAGAAAAAAAAGAGTTATGGTTCTCATTTTAATTTGACTTGTAATTTAAATTAAATCAATAATGATTAGATCCTTGCTTGTTTAAATCAATAATTATTTTAAGTAATTATTTAAATTAAGTCATGTGTTTACATTTGCATTCATATATAGATTAAGATGACTTAACTTCTTTTTGTCCCTTCAAATTATAGGTGGAACAGGCATTGCAAATCTAAGTAAAAGGCTTGAAAACAAAGAGTACATGGGATTTGGTAACTTATGTGCGTACGGGGTTAGGAATTAAAGTTCAATATGTGTAAAATTTGAGAACAAAGATTTTTACTTCACAATAGTTTTGTGTTGTCAAGTTGGTATCAAAAGTACTACATGTGTGGTTGGAAATCAGCATTTAGGACATACGGTAAGTGTAAAGCTATGCCTTAAACGTGTGCTTGATTGCAAACCAACTTGGTTCCAATTTTCAAACATGTATTATAACTTTTTATTTCGACAAAAGACATGCATATTATATCATTTCTCACGATGTAAAACTACACATTACAAACATAACCAAAGCCCAAGATTGCAAGAACAAAACAATACAAAAACAATTGCCGAGTTTTTTTTTTTTTTTATAGATTTTATACAAGAAAAAGTTGATTTGTGTTTGCTTGTAAAAATAAAAATTACTTATAAACCGTTAAGATGAACGACATTTGAAGTTTTCTACTTGTGAATCAATAGCAAACAATTTCCTATCCAAATTTTATTTGCAAATCAATCATTTACATCAAATAATCTCACTTATGGTTTTGGATTTAGAGTGGGAAATAGTTCACTTTTTCAATATGAAACCTAATCAAGACATGTGCAGCTCTATCGCGCTATTACAGTAATTGATATTCAATACGTATAGGTTCATATGATGGATGCTTGGTGGAATGGAGAGTCGTAAGTGCATCAAAATAGTACTATTAAAGACAGCTTCATGAAAATGAAGTGTCGAATTTTCTACATGGAATGAATGTATGAAAGGTGAATGCACAATTGTGAGTACATGAGCACTATTTATTGTTAGAAATCAGACAAGAGGAGGGAAAATACAAGGGTGAAGTGTAATAGTGGACGCGATTGAGGATCGAGAGGAAAATATTAAGATGTTAAAATGTGTAAATGATGCTCTTATTTAAAAAGTTGGATGAGTGAGAAAAATGTTTCCTTTTTTTTTATAGAGAAAAAATTTGTGCACAAGTTGGTTTAAACAATTGAAGATTGAATGAAAGCAAAACAAGTTTACGAAAATAAGCTAAATGAGTGAGAGTTAAAATCAGGTAACAAACAAAACATTTCCAATTCATTGCTATCGTGAAAGAGTTGCACAACTTGTTTTTATTAAAACATTTTTGCTTTTTCCTTTATGTTAGCCTTCGTGTTTGTTTCCTTCTTTCTAGCCATCATTCATCTTAAAACATATCAAATATGTAATTAATCTAAACATTTCATAGGCATAACATAATATTACTCGAGGGTTGGGTAGCTCATCTGATTAAACTAAGGAATTAAATGAGTTAAAAAGTTAAGGGTTCAAATTCTAACAAGGGAGAAAATACTAACATTTATCATTAAAAACATTATTTGAAGAAAGAGATCAATGATTAAAACAACCAAATAAAGCAAACCAAAAACTGAGGAGTTTCACATGAGTCCGTGGAGATACCCTGCAACAATACATACAAAAAACCAATTACTAAAAGAAATGTAAACAAAATTATGTTGTACCCGTAAGCCACTAACACCAACTCAACCTTTGTCACACGTGTTTCTGTTTGCCAGCAATGCGTTTTTTTTAACATAAGTTAACGTTAGGGACTAAAACCAAAAAATTAACAACTTACAGGGTTTGTTTTAGAACAAAAAAAAGATACAGGAACGAAAACCAAAAACACGCAAACTTACATCCACCTTTTACATATTTAAACCTTTATGTTTTTAAAATTTACATGTGTAGAAATATGTCTCAAAGCATTTCTAGATGTGTATGTTAGGGGAATGGCCTAAAGGAGATGTGGTCGGTGGAGTTGATGGTGAGATGTAGAAGAAGGAGACAGAATGAATTAAAAGGAAAATAAATGGAGTGTGTGCGCTATACACAATATGTGTGGTGAGCAATGGGAAAGGGAATGGAAGAGTGGAGGGAGTTTTGGATATTGAATTTGAAATTCAAAATTAAGAATGAATTGTATTGATGAAAGGAGAATAAGTGTGATACAACTTTCCTAATACAAAATAAAAAAGTGTGATACAACTAGCATTTTTTTCGCTTGACGTGAGAAGATTTGAAAGGAAAAATTTGTCTTTTTTGCTATTGAGTGTTTTGTCATGTAGTAGATTTTCTGATTTAAACAAGAAATAAAAATATGCCTGAAAGCGGGTTTTGCGTGTGTATACTAAGGGGATTAGGGGAATTAAGATAAGTTTGAGATAGTAACTTGTAATCGGATATACATTTAAAAAAATTAAACTAAGACAGAATAAAAATTAATTTATGTCTTTTTTTAGGGTTCTCATAGATTATCTTTAGTATAGGTGATATTATTCAAAAAAGTGTCGGACACTAAATATTTTAATTGAAATTCGAATATTAGTTCACTAAGTTGTGAAAGTAGTGACTCATTCATCTATGTCTATCCCTTTTGTTTAATTTGAGTCATTTATTTGTATAGAGACAAAATATTTATTGAGACAAAGCATAGAGACAAAACATTTATTGAATTTTTTTCTTTTCTTACTCAAAACATTTACCGAGCGGTTATATAATATTTGATGTCAAGGTTTTGAAAATCTCTACATGCATTGGTGTGATTGTCAATCTCGAAAACCACTCTTGAGCTAGCAGTGTCTACATTTACATGATGATGGTGGCTGTGCGTGGATCAAAAAGGAGGAACGTGAAATGGGTAATTCCCGGAAGATCAAGGGTTCTGATCATTTCTCTTCTTCCTCTTTCATCTTTTGTTACTTCTTCTCATCAATACACCGACCAAAAAACAACACCACCACCATCCAATGAGACCAAAGGGGATCATGCTAAAGTTTTTTATAAACACACTTGGCCGGTAAGAGTGTTCAATATTCACAACTTTATATGATCGCATAGTTTAATTTCATCAAATTTTACGTGTTTATATTATATACTGTCCTAAATTATAAGTCGTTTTGTAAATAATGTATCTCAAATTATAAATAGTTTTACCATATCAATAAAAAATTAGTGTTATTTTTTCTATTATACTATTAATTATTTGTTACTCTTTTTTTTCCAGTTATTTAATTTATCTTTCTCGTACCATTTATTAAGGACAATTTTGTATAACAACTCATAATATATTTTTTCCATGTAAAATTAATTATATTTTTTAATACGTGTGAAATAATCAAAATAACTTATAATCTTAAGACATTGGAGTGTGTTCTTCTTCAAGTCTTAGTTCAAATTCTCCTATATCACTTTTTGCAGGCTAGACCATATTAGGCTTCCGTAAATGGACGGTGGAATCAATCCCCATAAATTACAGTCGATCATTGGATTAGATACCAAATTTTAAAAATATATATATTACTTGGTCAATTTCAAAGTAAGTAAGCACTATGTGTTAATTAAATTCTTTAAAGTTTTTTTAAAAAAAAAAATAGAGTATATATATAACTTGAGTCATATGTATTTGACTTAAAATTAGACTAGATACATTTGATTTTTTACTTATTATACTATTTAGGGTTAAATATGTTTTTAGTCCCTATAAATATGTCAACTTTTCATTTTAGTCCCTCTAAAAAAAATTCAACTTTTCGTCCCTATAAAATTTTCCATTTTCACTTTTGGTCCCTCTTTTAAAGTAAAATCATATGTAGAATTCATATTTTTGAATAAAATTTTTCAGAAAAAATCATAATATTATAAGAATCTCTCCCAAAAAAATTTAGAATTTTTTAACAAAACATGAATTTAATATGATTTTTTATATTTTTGACGGTTAAAAATTCATATTTAATTTATGTTTTGTTAAAAAAATCTAATTTTTTTTGGGAATTTTTTTTACAATATACTACACATTTCTGCACAACTTCATTAAAAAATACAAAAATTTGTTTTAAAATGGAGACCAAAAGTAGTGATTGAAAATTTTATAGGGACTAAAAGTTGAAGGAAAAGTTTAGAGGGACTAAAATAAGGACCTAAAACATATTTAACCCTAATATTTAAGACTAGAGGGGGCATTTAATTAAGCATGTGGATATTTAATTGATAATTAATCTTTCTGGTTGAATGTAGGGGATGAAATTTGGTTGGAGAATAATAGTTGGCACCATACTTGCATTTCTTGGATCTTCATTTGGGACGGTGGGAGGTGTTGGTGGGGATGGCATCGTTCCCATGCTTACCCTTATTATTGGATTCGATGCAAAATCAGCAACAGCGATATTAAAATGTAAGAACATGTATCGAGTATATATGAGTTTGGTTAACAAGTGTTTTTTTTACTATTTTTTAAAGATTTTAAATTAAAAAAAGTTAAAGAGTATCCTAGATCTTTAAAGAGTTAAATACTTTTATTTTCAATGCATTTAAGATCTTTAAAGAGTATTCTGGATGTACCTATTAGCATTTCCATTGATAAATTAGATATTTAATGTGAACAATGCATTTATTTTAGGTTAGGTTGGGGTTTTTTTGGTATAAAAGAGGGCAAAGCCAAATAAAAACAAAACTATGAAACTAAGACAACATTCATAAGCATACAAGTCCCATAGATATCCAGATAATCTATAGAAATGCTAAAGTTAACAAGTCAATCAACACTCATATTAACTTTGTGCCATGTGTGCTTGATTTTTGCCTCCTAGTTACCTCATTTTCAACAGCTTCTGAATACGGTGAACTTATACAATCCATGCCCAAGCCATGGAATGGTTGCCTTCAAGCCATACCCAAGCCCATATACAATCCCCACATCTCATCATTCATCACAGGCTCCAATCTTCTTACCTTATCCTTTTATCCATCTCCCATTTGTATCGCGAAAGAGACCACCGCACTTGGCAATGCTCTCCTATCTTTGCAAACATCATCACTATTGAGCTTGATCCACCCCAACTGCGACAACTTCCAACCTATGTAGACAATCTCTCCTTTAGGTGAGGCCCTTTATGAAGAGGCTCCAAATTGCAATTTTCAATGTTTCTAGCTAATATCTGGATCACTAAAAGTGGGTTAAATTGTCTTTGAAAATTCTCTTCAGAGATAACATTATTTCTCCACCTCCACAAATATCAGGATTGCGTGAATGCAATCATGAAGTAGGATTGCATGAATGCAATCATGAAGTACATGAAAAACAATTTCATCCCCATTGTCACAACACAAACAAGTGGGAGAGATCCCAACACCCCATTTACTCCTTAAAAAATTGGTAAGAATGCGCACATGCGCGCAACCAAATAAAAGTTTGAATGTGATGTGGTCCATGTCATTTCCAAAGTGTTTCTCAATCTACCTCTAGTGCCTATCCTAACACATTGGCTCCTAGCATGCACAATCCCAGTGCCAGGCACCCAGTGCCATGCACAATCATTTTTCTCTTGCGTTGTTCCCTTGCATTGTGCATCGTATAATCGATCTTATGTCATCCAATGTATCTCATATAATTTCATTATTTTGAAAATCACTAAGATACATTTGGTGTTTAGTCAAATGCACAAATAAAATCTTTGTTGAAAAGGATTGATTTGATCATTGTCAAGGAGTTTTATGCTTCCCACCTCATTGTATATGCTGAATATCAAAACCTCACTTTCTAACCAATATAACGCGTGCTACATGTTGTCTTAGTGTGTGCTATAATCGTTGTCAAATATCATTTCTCTATTAAAATAGATAATATGGATTTTTGTTTGTTTGGTGAAGGCATGATTACAGGTGGAGCAGGAGCAACTGTTTTATACAACTTGAAGCAAAGACACCCAACCCTTGACCTTCCCGTGATTGACTATAACCTAGCACTTCTTTTCCAACCAATATTAATGCTTGGAATCAGTCTTGGTGTTGCTTTCAATGTCATTTTTTCAGACTGGATAATAACATCTTTGATACTTATATTTTTCATAGGTAAGGGTTCCTTCAAAATTGAGTCTCAATTTCTTTTTCTTTAAATGGTCAGTTTGATTTTTGAATGTACCGGAGCATCAATGCTGTAGTCCTAAATTAACCAAAATTACAAAAATCATTATCAAATGTGTCTCTCTTTGGTCACTATGGTCTTGAATGTGTTTTTTTATTTAGTTTGATCCATCAAATAACTAATTCAGAAATTACATAGACATTGTCTCCCACATTTAAGGATAAATTATATTTATACAATCATTTTAGAATAACTATCTCATACTCGCATTGTGTTTTTACTCTTTCTCTCCCTCTTTCTGTCTTTGTTGTTTTTATCCCAAATGAATAAGAAAAAAAAAATGTTGTCCCAAAAGTTATTTGACAAACGATCGTACAAATATCATTATTTTATTAAAGTGTCGATCACCAGAGTAATTGGTTACTTATTTATTTTCTTTGACACTGCTTATCCATTGATGTAGTTTTGGATATATGGAACAGGCATTTCAGTTAAAGCTTTCTTAAAAGGTGTTAACACATGGAAAAATGAAACTCTTGCTAAGAAGGTTACTTAAACATAATTCTTTATAGTGTTTTATATTCATTTTTTTGCATTTTTATGCTTTGTTTAATGCTTATCCTTGTACAATTTCAGGAAGCTAGAGACAATTCACAATTAAATGGTGATTTATCTAACATCATTTCTGATACTACAAAATTAGAGGGGGGAAAATGAAATTCATCTCTAATCACTTGTCAATAAATTTAGTGACAAAATTGTAGATGAATTTCATTTTATTTTTTTCTCTCTAAATTTCTATCGCAAATTTAATTAATTTTTCCTAGCTACATGTCAACTAATACAGACCATTGTAACCATATATACATTGTAACCATTGGAAGGATTGAAGATGTTGGACTTGACCTTCAAGTAGGGGAATCAGTCAATGATAATCATACTAATGCCAATATACAAAGGAAAAAGGTATAGTGGGAAAAAAAATACTTGATATATCATGCTTAATTATTCCATATCCAACACACATGAATGTATGTATGTATTCTTTCTAATGAAATCTGAAACTGTTATGCATGAATGCAGGTATCTGTTATTGAGAATGTTTCTTGGAAGGAACTTGGACTTCTCTTCTTTGCTTGGATCATGATACTTGCATTACAGATAGGAAAAGTTAGTATATATCTAATGAGCTATAACTAACCTCACAATTAATTGAGCCTTTTCACATTCTTGTATACATATACATGAAGTTAAAAAGTCAGTTGAATTGGCCCGGTGGTGTTGGCTTCGGACCTTGAAGTATGCTCCTCTAAAGGTCTCAAGTTTAATTTTTTCCGGTGCCAATTTTGGTGGACTAATTTGGCTTTTTCAACCAAAAAAAACATGAAGTAAAACAAAGATTGGTGAGTATGTATGCTTTTGTTTTGAACAGAGTTATACAATAACTTGCTCTGTGGCATATTGGATATTGAATCTACTTCAGGTAATAAACCAATATTGAAGAATAAACTAGCTAGAACTCAAAGTTTATGCAACTTAATTTATGTAGAGAACTAACGCTCCAAATTGAACACGGTGTCCAACAATGACACAACCTACACATCTGATTTAATTCTATTACTTCTCTTTTCTCAAACTTCTACCCATGTTTATGTGTCAATGTTGTGTCTAGTGTTCATGTATGTATCAGTGTTTCATGGTGCTTAATCAACCAAGCCAATAATATGGCCTCAAATATAGTTTAAGAACCAATGAAATATATATCAATATATCATGGTTTACTTCTGTTTAATCCACTCATAATATGTCATTCCATATGGTAAGTGTAGGAAAAAGGGATTGTTACACTAAAAGAGGGGAATAACTGGTTGATGATTTAATATCAACGTTTGATTATTCTTGCAGCTCTTTACTTTGTAGCTGTAGGCACTGTTGCTGCACTTGCTGGGCAACATTTGGTGAGAAAGCTAATTGCCTTATTAGGGAGAGCATCAATTATCATTTTCATCTTAGCCCTCACAGTTTTTGTGAGTGGAATATCACTAGGTAAGTTCTTAATTTGCTTTCATTTTATTTTGGGAGGATTTTGCTTTCGTTATTTTGTGAGGGTACCAGTCCTCTTAGAAATTATGACTACTAAAATATATCTTGTTTCATTAAAATAGGGACACAAAAAATAGGTTATAGAGAAATAAACGCAAATACTAATCACTACGAGTTGCTAAAGAAGATTGATACAATTCCTTGATTCTCTGTGTGTGTTTGGCCAAACGATAAAGTTAATCTAAAATGAATGTATTTAGAGTAAAATGAAAAAAAATTAAGGTGGTCATCTTATTTCAATTTGTAAATTTATTGTAATTATTTCTAGTGGAAATAATTTTGGGCCCGTTGTTAATTACCTCCTAGTTGAACTTCGAATTACTATAATTAGCAAGGATCGTTACTTAGCTACTGATTTTGTTTGGATTGAAAAAACTCTCCCTGTTATTGATGCTGTGGTAGCTTTTGATTTGTTGCTACTGTTTCATTCACGACTATCTGTTTCATGTCACACAAATTATTCTACGAAAGTGTTTTTACATATGTATTCAGTTTTTTCCTTCCTTCAAATTACAGGTGGAACAGGCATAGCAAATCTGATTAAAAGGGCTGAAAACAAGGAGTACATGGGATTTGGAAGCCTATGTGCGTAGTTTTGTGAAGTTGGGATAGTATAAATAATGCCTTCAAGACGTGTTTGATATCAAACTAAACTTGGTTCCAATTATCCAAACATGTATCATATCTTTTTTATTTCGACAAACAAACATACACTCTATTATAAGCACACTTCTGTGGCAATTGATATTTCAAGACATAGGTGCCATACAAGTACTTTTGATGGAAAGGGAATGCCATGCATCATCAGCTTAGTATTTTAGAACTGTTTCATATTGTTGAGATTCATCGTGAAGTGTCGAATTTTACTTACATGGAATGGTTGAATTGTATGTATGATAGGAGACTACACAAATTATGAGTTGTGAAAGGTTACAGTTGGCTGTTAACAAGTAGAATCGCAAGCCTTATGCAAATGGATTTGAGAGCTCAAAATACCAGGGGCAAAAAAGCTTTCATTTAGCAGATTTCGCATTGAGCAATAAGTAATGAACCATGTTACTGAGGAAGACGACTTGAGCAACACATAAACTTGGACATATAGCCATATGCTTATTATGAACCATAAGGTCAAGTTTTCAGTTGCTCAAAAGCTACATATAAAAGACTGGCTGATTCTTTAAAAAAAAAAAAAAACATGTATCAAGAAAAAGTCGCACTCTATAGTTAAGAATCAGGGAGTGAAAATGCAACTCAGTCATAGGCAAAGAGGATTAGAGAGAATCTCAAGATGCTTTTTTGTAACAACCACAAACGGGCGTCAACTCTCTTAAATCCGATCAAAACAGAATTACTCTTGATTTTTGTTCCAACAAAACTTTCCCAATTAAACAGTTAACAAATTACCTTGAGCAAACAGAACATAGGTAAGCAGCGCAACAAAATGAAAGTAAAATTCTGATCACCGAAAAAGTATTCAATCCACCGAACCCGACCAAAATGAAAGTAATCGCACATCCACCACTTACAAAATAAACGCTTCAAAACGAACCATTTATCTTTAAAAAAAAAACAATAGATTCATCCCAGTTTAAATCTGTCTGTGAAACGAATCAAAGAGACGTTTGGATATACAGCTTAATAGTGTGGTTGCCTTATATTGTGTGCAAGTTTTTACAATTCAGATTAAAGAAGGGGAAAATAAGTGTATGGCAATAAGCTAAAAGGATGAGTCAAAATCAGATTATGTCCAAAATATGGCCATTGTTATTGTGAAAGAACTTGTGCACAGGTTATTTTTAAGCAAATGAAGATTGAATGATCAAAAACAAATTTATGATAATAAGCTATATGGATGATTTAAAACCAGGTTATCAAAGATCTTTTACCATTCATTGCTATTGTGAAAGAGTTTGTGCACAGGGTGTTTTATTACAATTGACAATTGAATTTCAGCAAAATCAGCTTATGACAATAAGCAACATGGATGAGCTTATCATAAGCTGTTTCATGAACAAAATATTCCCACTCATTCTCTAAATCCTCATAAAAATACCTATGCCATAAGACACAGCGAAAAGAATTCTTTCAAAAACATAACAAGAACATCTGGTATATTTCTTAACCAGCAAAATCAAAACAGTAAATATCACAACAGACATTGAAACAGCTAAACACGATTAAGATAAGTCAGAGAATCATCGATATAAAACCAACAGCACAAAACCATAATTCAAACGCACAAAATTGTATTCAATATTCAACTAAAACATATAATAATAATTGTTTGAAAACAGGCTAATTAAACCGAAACATTGAAAAGTTCAACAACAATAACAAAACAGAAACACTAGAGCAACATCATCGAAACATGAAATCTTAATCTAAGCTTCAGCCTTCTGGTAAACATAGGTAAGACCACACTTACCACAATAATGACGATCAAAATGATTCGCCATAAAAGTTCCAGCACCACACTCAGCATTAGGACACTCCTTCCTCAACCTCTGAACCTTACCAGAATCATCAACCTTATAAAACTGAAGAACAGCAAGCTTCACCTTCCTATGCTTGTGCTTGATCTTCTTAGGCTTGGTGTAAGTCTTCTTCTTACGCTTCTTAGCGCCACCACGAAGACGGAGAACAAGGTGAAGAGTTGATTCCTTCTGAATGTTGTAGTCGGCGAGAGTGCGGCCATCTTCCAGCTGCTTTCCGGCGAAGATGAGACGTTGCTGGTCAGGTGGAATTCCTTCCTTATCTTGGATCTTGGCTTTGACGTTGTCGATTGTGTCGGAAGACTCAACCTCAAGGGTTATCGTCTTCCCTGTTAGGGTTTTCACGAAGATCTGCATCTTGCTTGCTTCGTTGCTGCAACTCTCACAAACGAATGGTTTGGGAATGAAGCCGATTAGGGTTTCTCACAATTTATCTTCTAGGGTTTCGGATATTGGGCTTCGTTATTGGGCCTCTAAACCCACATTTTCCGAAATCCATTTCAAACTCCTAATAAAAAAACATTGTCGGTCATGAATTATATTATATATTTTTCTCAATTTATATTGTTAGGAAATTGAGCAACATAATAAGTCCTTATTCAATTTTATCATAAATCTTTTGTTTAAAATTTTTTTAAAATCAATTCAACATATTTTTTTTGTTTGATCGAGCACACTTTATTTAAGCCAAATTAAACATTTATAGTTATGTATATCTCACATTGAATTGAAGTTATTTGACAAAGTGTAATTAAGTTGTTTTAAAATTTTTGCAGATTTTTTTTTTGAGGGAAGTTTTAGCAGATTTTTCTTTATTTAAATAATTGGGAAAGAGAAAAAATATTAATTAAAGTGACATTAAAATTAAATTGTTTTCGTAGGGATTTGAAATTAATTAAATAGTACAAACTTTTTTTATTTAACCAATTGATAAAGTAATTATCACAATAATCTCACATGAAAGTAAGCGGATTCCCCAAACCATGATTTGATTAAGTTTTTGGTGAATGTAGCTACTAGTTAGACATTTCACAAACTTTAGAGCAGTTAGAAATGGATGGGTCCTAAACAATGTGATTTAGAGCAGTTAGCAAGGGATGGGTCCTAAACAATGTGATTAATGTGCTGCTTTATAATGATAAGTACCTTTTTGATTTGGATTACGTAAAACGTGATGAATGGGGAGAAAGAAAAAAAAATCTTAGAATCTGTTTGGATGGGGTAATTGGGAAATTTCAAAGAATTTAGAATTCTAGGTAATTTAAATGATTCAAATAAATTACTTTCATTTCTCAATATTTTTGTTTGGATGGAGTACTACAAAATTTCATTGTCATCATTTTTGGGCAACTTTTATAAATTTTAATTTTTTTGGGCCAAATTTGAAAATTGAAATTAGGGGTCAATTTGTAAATTTCAAAAAATTTGAGGGGTCAAATTATAATTTTTGAAAATTTTGAGGGGTCAATTTGCAGTTTTTTGGAAATTAATTGGGGTCAAATTGCAAAATTTGAAAAAATTGAGGATCAAGATGCAAATTTTGAACAAATATAACAATGATGAATTTTGAAATTCATATTTTTTATGTGTCATTTGAAATTCTCCAAATTTAACTTGAACAAAATACTTCATAAATTTCCATCATTTTAAAAATTCTTCAAATTATCATCCAAACAATGGAATTCACCTCAAAGTATTTGAATTCCCTAAAAACATTACATTCCCCCATCCAAACACACTCTTAGACAAGTTCACCGATAGCTACATATTGCAGCTTTCATTCAATGCATGTTTGAACGCCATTTTATGGAGAGATATTAAAACAGCTTTTGTTTTATATTAACTAAGGTGTCATGCGTGGTCATTGTGCTTGCATCTTCTCTTCTATCTAAGCTCTTAATAGCAATCTTATACTTCCCAAACAGGTAAATCATGCTTCAAAGCTCTGAAATACCAGTCAAATGGTGGGGATTGGAACTCATGTACAGTTGGTATAAAAGGTGGGGATTGGAACTCTAATATGTACAGTTGATATAAAAGGCAAAGCACGTATTTGTCCAACTTATGGTTTATGTTGAGGTAACACTGATTAGAGATATGTTGAAAGTAGTCCCTAAAGTTTGGATAATTCTTACTCTTTGAGCTAGTTTTAAGGTTGACTTAAAATTAAAGATCGAATTATCATATGATATTTGAAACTATTATTTGTTATCGGGTTTTTTGTATTGTTCATATTCTAGATGTTCAGCCTAGGCGTGGTGGAGTGTTGATATCAGACTACCTAATATTTGTCCAATCTCCAAATTTTAAGTCCGTGGTATGAGGGAGTGTGTTAAGATTTCAAATCGATAAGAGGCATAACTACGCTGGAAAATACTGTATCACACTATCATCATAACTCAACAACTCGCCATGAACATTTTTCCTTTTAGTTGGAAACTTGCTAAAAAAATTATGTTCTTACGGAAGTGAATTCTGAATTCTACAACTAAAAATCTATCAAATCTACAAGGAAACGTCAGAGTCTTCTTGGGTAGGTTTCTCTTGAGGATGGTGCAGAACAGGAGAAGAAATCAACCCATGGTCGCCTGATTGTTGTGATGATATTGCTTCCTGGCCCTACATGATCAAAATACAAATTAGTTAGATTTCAAAGGACATGGGGATAAGCCATATATTCAGCCAATTAAGACCCAGGGGAAATTAACCAACAAAAAAGCAACCAGGCCTCCAGCTACAAAACCAAAAAAAAATTCAGTAAGAATTCAATTGAACTGACTTGCGGCGTCAGTATTGCCTGTGCTTGGTCTTCTACGGGATTGCTGCTGCCCTGTCATTGCAAAGAAATAATTAGAACTTCAGAAGGAATGAGTTCAATAAAAAATGAGCCACAATTTCGTTGTAACAAAACTGTTCAATACCTGTGTGGCCAGTTGTACCTGCTGAAGGTGAACAGTATGCTCTTGCTGCTGTGGCTGCTGTTGCTGCAGAACCTGTTGTTGTAACTGCAATTGTTGCAGCTGTTGTGGTTGAAGAGATTCTGGCTGACAATGTTGTTGAAATTGTTGTGACAATTCTGGTTGGAATGATTGTTGTTTCAATTGAATATAATGCTGCTGTAGTTGCAACAGCTGCTGCTGCTGCTGGTAGTAATACAAAAATCAGTTAGGTTTGAAAGAACATGGGAAAATTAACCAACAAAAAAGCAACCAGATCTCCAGCTATAAAACCAATTTTTTTTCAGTAAAATTCAATTTAACTGACCTGTGACATCACTATTGCCTGTGCTTGATCTTCTACGGGATTGATGTTGCTCTGGCATTGCAAAGAAAAAAATAGATTTAGAATTTTGGAAGGAATGAATTCAATGAAAAATGAGCCACAGTCTCACTGTAACAAAACTGTTCAATACCTGCATCGACGGCTGTACCTGCTGAAGGTAAACAGGATGCTCTGGTTGCTGGGGTTGCTGCTGTTGAAAGTATTGATGCTGCTGCAGATCCTGTTGTTGTAATTGCATTTGTTGCAACTGTTGTGGTTGAAGAGGTTCTGGCTGAATATGTTGTTGTGACAATTCCGGTTGGAATGGTTGTTGGTTCAATTGAATATAATGCTGTTGTAGTTGCAACTGCTGCTGCTGGTAGTAATAGTGTTGCCACATCTGATTATAATCTTGGCCCTTCTGCATAGAACCATATTGTTCACTGCCTTGCATTGCATGGCCATGTTGTAATACGTTTGATGTGGTACTAACTGGTAACTGGGACTGAGGTAAAGAGTTTTGTATTTGAACATTTTGTATCGGCCAACTTTGAGGTGTCACAAAACCAGCAGTAGTAGCAGTGGCTTGAAATTGGTCTTGTCTCTGATTGCATTGCTGAACTTGCAATGCAGATTGAGAACACCCAGGGGTTACGGGAAATTGTGCTCCCCTTTCAGCTAGATGGATTTGTTGTGGAGATAAACTCCGGTGCTGGTGCTCATTTCTACGTGGATACTCACGATTACCATATTTGGGACCTCCACGTCCACGGTTACCGTATTTGGGAGCTCTACGGAATTTATTATCATTTTTCATTGGATCCCTATTTCCACCACCATTTCTAGAAAAACGGGGTGGTAAAAGTGGTCTTTTCATATTATGGTCTCGATGAGATGATGAATACGGCCTGTTTCTCTCAACATGAGTTCGGGCATAATCGGAATCTTGAGTGCTTCTTGAAGAATTGTACCGATTTGCAGTATAACCACCCACTACTGCTCTACTATTTGAGTTGCAGCTTTCTGGAATTGTCTCACACTCAACCTGAGATGCCACTAGTCCTGAATCAGGGCATGTGTTTACCAGGGTGTTCAGTGGCGCACTTGTCACAGAAAGTGGCTTCAATTCTTCAGTCTCCAGCTCACACTTTCCCTGAGAAGAAACAGATTTTTCATTTGACGATGCTTGCAAAGCTTGTGAGGGTTGATTTACAATGGCTATTTGATGTAATAAATTTTCTGAAGAAATGTCAGATTCAGAACAATCTTTTTTAAAATTCTTAACTTCGGTAGATTCCTCTTTCGCTCCAACTAAATCTGTGGATGACAAATTCCTTTCAGGATCATTGTTTCTTGGCTCCTCTGAAACTGAGAGAGATAAATCACTTGCATTGTCTTCTGCTTTGTCATCTGACTCCATGGTTTGAAGACGGGCTGTATCTGTGTCTCTTGGCTCCTCTGAAACTGAGAGAGGTAATTCCCTTGCATCGTGTTCAACTTTGTCATCTGACTCCACAGTTTGAAGACGGGCTGTATCTGTATCATAAGACCGAATTATGTGATTTTCAAAATTAGAACTAGGATCTCTAGGTGCTTGATTAGGCATGGCAACCGAAATCTCTTCTCTCTTGTCCTTGATCAAATTCAGTGGTCTTTTACTTTTAATTGATTGCTGACGTAAATCTATCCGCGCAGAGCCTGGAAATAATCTTATGTGCCGATTCAATGCTCTCCTCACATCATGTATGGTTCCACAATAGTCAACAAACTGGTATATAATACTGTTGTTAGTATCAAAATTTCAAGATATTTGAGCTATCCCACAAAAGTTTAGTACAGAAATGTCGGTACAACAAGGGTCAATACCTAGTAAACCAAACAAACAAACTATTTAGAATACTTTGCTTTTATCTATAGAATAGAACCAATGCAAGTTTCTTTTAGAGAGAGACAATGACAACTAGTTATTAAGCATTTTCTTGGGCTAAAAAAAATGAGATAATAAAGAGCAAGAGCCATCTGTTTTTATTTTTATTTTTTCTAAAGACGGCAGCTCTATAGCATAAATAAACAGTAATAACCTGCGTTATCCCTTGTTACCAAAAAAAAAGTAATAACCTGCACATGCAAAATGTTACAAAATTTGCTAATGCAAACATGTTGAATCATAAGAAAAATAACTGACAAAAAACAGATCAAACACCTTATATTACTTCATTCCTAAATGATAATGATGGACTCCAGTATAATAATTCAGTACATACAAAAAGTATAACCTCAAGGTATAAGTTTGATATATCCTCGGCATCTTCTGCACTCAGACCTTGAGATCCATCAGCCCTTGGAGATATTGCACCTTCAATAATTGAATCTAATACATCAATGTGTTTTGCCCCTCCATGCATCATAGAGAACTTCATCAATTCCTGTAAAGGTACATCAAAACAAGTGAATAAATTTTATCATAATTTAAATTCACATATGATGATTTTATCTTCCAAACAACAAAAATGATGCTTGTTATAATAAAATCGTTCCTAGGCATGCCCGTGACAGCTCAAAATTTACAGAACCACTCTTATGTGACAAAAACTTGTATTTCTCCAATTGAGCACTTGTTAATGGTGAGTCGTTTATGCTAAACAAGCTCAAAAGCGGTTTTCCTTGATAGGCGTAGGTGAATTGGTTTTTGACAATGCTGCAATCTGGATAGAATATGAACTGCCCTTTTCTAGTTCCTAACTATAGTTTGGCTGAAAATTTAAACACTTACAAACCTTTAAACCCAAAATTTCTTCCTGAACACTTGTTAATCAGTGGGGTTTGTTTGGGCTGGGGGAGTAAAGGAAAAAGCTCCCTGCACATCAAGGTCAGTAGCACTAGCAACTAGATGGTTTGACTTGTGCTGTCGGTATGAATTGGCCTGTGTCTATCTAAAGACTAGTAAAAAAACGCTATCTTATCTGGTGTGATTGGGACATTGGGTATTATGATGTCATTTGATCAAACTTAACAAACTCCACCTATAGAGGAAAAAAAGTATTGATCTGTTATCTGATGTGTCGGTAGGCCTTCAACCAATTAGTTGATAACCAAGACATGTGTATTTGTATGCATACTTACTGAATTCCAGATTAGATGTCTCTTTTTGCAAAACATACAGTAATAATATATGGGAAAAGACGGACATACCTCCAGGAGCAATTTGTTTTGAGGCAAAGTTCTGATGCCATCAATTAAGACAACTCTAGCAGCATCCACATCGTTTGTACTCTTGAAACCAAGAATGGAATAAATGACAAAAATTAGTTAACTACACCTGACATCAGCATGTATAAAGTGACATATTTGTTTTCCTTGCTTTTGATATTAAAGAACTCTTCTTTGTATAATTCTGATATACTTGCTAGAACCAGTTGAAAGAACTAGTGTAACAGAAAATCCATTTAGTTTTATATTGGGAAATCGACCGTGGAAGCCTTGTATTTACTACAAAGATTGATACAGAGATACCAGAAAAATAAAAAATTTAATAGAGGTGAAAATTGATTGGAGAACATACAATACAACAAATCTCGTACTTTAAGTACCTTGGATCCATCGTACAAAATAATAGGGAGATAGAGGGAGATGTCAACTATATGAGCAGGGTAAACGAAATGGAGGGATGCTTTGAGTGTGATATGCAATAGAAAAATACCTCTCGAGCTTAAAGGAAAATTATATCGCAGAACAATAAGGCCCACAATTTTGTATGGAACTGAATGTTGGGCAGTATAAAATCAACAAAACAGTAAAAGTCGTATTGTAGATATGGGGATATTACAGACAAGATAGGATTAAAAATGCAATTATTAGAGAGAAAACTAGGGAAGTCCTCACTGTAGAGAAGGTAGTAGAATCTCGCTTTGGGGTGGTTTGGGTATGTATGGAGAAGTCATATTAAAACACCAGTAAGGAGTGTGGACCAGGTAAAGGATAGTCCAATAGTTAGAGATAGAGGGTGATAGAAAAACCATAAGCTGAACCATTAAGAGAGATTTAAAAGTAAATGCTCTACCTTTGGAGTTTGGACCTAATGCACAAGACCTTACGGTGGTGGTGGTGGTGCTGGTGGTTTTTCAATTATATATTCCCTTTTCCTAATGGCTCCACTAAATTGGAAATTAGGACTTGACAAAACAGTTTTTTTTTATAAGGAATACTGCTTTTTACATTAAATTAAGGAGCTAAATGATGTACCTATGTATATTAAACTTTAGTTTCTGAGTAAGTATAGGTTATTCCCTCCAATGAATGTCTCAATCACTTGATAGGCTGATTTTTATCATAATAATTAGAATCATGTCAATGAAGAAAATCGTTAAGACCTAATGTTTATTGCAGACAAGCATAGACTACCTACCATAAGTTTTAGCCGAGAGAAATGAACATATAAAATGGGGAGGGCAAGTTGTTTTTCCTCTGCTGCAGCTATTTCAAGCGCTTCTTTGTATATACTAAAAGCAGACTCCATATTTCCCTACATTAAATATATAAAGCAGCACATGCAGTAACTTTATTACTGCATCTGGGCAATGCAGAGTTAATTTTTCTTCAGTAGTAGTACAGGCTAATTTGCATACCAAACGTTTTTCCATATTAGCTTTTGATATAACATTCTCCACAAAGTCTGAATCTGTCTCTTTACAACGATGAGTATATGCAGCACGAGCAGCTAAAACATCTCCTATTTGCTCCTTAAACCTAGCATTGAATAAATGGATCGCTGGCACACTCTGTAATAAACATATAGTGGAGCTCCAGTCAAGCATAAAGCTATGAAGTTATAGCCAAGAGAAGAAAGGAATTACAAAAGTTTCAGCAGGGCATAACATAGTCATGTAGTTCAGAAAAATAATGTGCGTGGAAAGCATTAATTAATAAATGCAGTGAAACCACTCAACTCCAAATGACGAATAGCGGACATGTTTTGACTTGGATTTTATTTTATATTCCCTCCAACCCTAATTATAAGACCTTTTACAAACAATTATGTGCCCTTAAGTATAAGACAATTTCTTTACAAAAATGAGCATAGCATCACACAGAAGTCGATGCCATCAACACGTTCCAAAGTCGTAACAAATGTAAGAGCAAACAGATATCTTAGAAATATTACAGGACCATTCTTACCATGATGTATCTAATAAATATATTTTGATCTTTCCCTTTCTAATGTAATGAATGTGAACACACATCCACTTCCAAACCATCACATTTCACTTATTCCTTTTCATTTGTGAAGTGCTATTACAAATTAGTTTTTGTATATGGGACATCTGTAGCCATATGACATTGATATTAACGTTTCATACTTGTGTTCTTTGAAATCGCTTAGCTTCTGCAAGTGTTTATTCGGTCGTTGTAGATATACTTGGAAGGTGAAAATAAGCATATGCAGAAGCTGGCCATTAACATGACATTCAAGATATTCAATCAATATAACAGGTAACTAGATACCTTCAAATAAATTTCGGTTGCTCGATCTAGAGAATAATTTGCTATTTCTCTTCCTCCCTTGGCTTCCATGAAGTCCACATAACGCATCCAGTAATCAGGATAATTAGCACACACAATCAAGCATCTCTCATATAGTTTCACAGCCTAGGCACAATGGGAGAAATGGAAGAATTAGTTAATAGTGTTCAACTAAAAAATAATGATAAGCAACATGAAAACTTTGGAATGCTGTGCCGAGATGTACCCAGTCAAAATCCCCGTGAAGTTCAATAAAATCCAGATAAGCATGCCAATTCTGCAACTGGTTCGCATCAAGTGGCCGGACATCAAAGTAATATCTTTGAATATTTGCCTCAAAAGAACTAATCTTCGAATACAACTCACAAGCATTAAGATAAAGCTGTTCTCCAATGATCCTGTACTTTTTTAGGGCTGTTGAACTGGTCAATCCAACGGGCGAATCCACCATATCTTTGATAACACAATAAATCTCGTCATCATCGCAACACATAGTCATGGGAATTTCACCATCAAAGCATGGTTCAGATTGTGATTCCTTTGGAGAACTTTCCAGGCTTGTTACGCCCTCCTCCAAAAAGGTTAGCAACTTTTTAAAGCTGAAGAAATATTGAACTAACATATGGTAAGTGTATTATTCAAATGTGCTTCATATATGTATGTAAAACATCACAACACATACACCAATATGACCCATACACATGTTAAATAAGCACTCTTTGTACTGTTTGATAACCAGAATGATTGTCCATATCCACATGTCATGTCAAAATTCAGAAGCAAATTAAATGAGGGTTATGTTAGGAACCCAGACAAATTGAAATGGAAACTGGTAGGGAAAATCAAAACAACAACAACTTAATTGAATGAATGGTTGAGCATACGAGAGAGAACTCTCCTCCAAGAATTTCCCATTCTAATTCACAAATTGGCCTTCTAACCTTGCATCCCATCTGTTTATCTAATCAACTCCCACTTACTAACCAACTGCTCCCTTGTAAAGATAAACAAGCATATCAAAAGGCACTGCACTATAAGGCCTTCAAACAAGTTTGTATCAAAAGCAAATAATTACACAAGTTTACCACAAACTCCCGCGTACAAACTGGAGGAGTAAAATTGGTAGCTATCATTATATTACTATCCCCCCCTCCTCTGTTGCCCACAACTGATGATATATGAGCTGTCCTTGAACGTGTAAACATAAAACAGTATATTTTAGACTGATCTCTTAAAAAAACCAAGTGTAGCGGAGCTACGCAGTGCATTTTAGACCTCATAGCAATACATGTTATTGGTACAAAAAGGGGGGGTGGGGGAGTGCACGGTAATGGTAAAAGCTATGACGTCATAGCCATGTAAAAAGTCACTGCTTTAACGTCACATTTTCATCAGCATTTCAGAGCAGCGTTAAAGACACAGAGAAGTTACAGAATGCAAAATATACCTGTCATAATACTGGTGTAACTTTTTGGTTGGAAATTTAAGAGTCTGAATATAAATGTGTGCAAGAGAAGTCCACTGCTGCTGGGAAAACTCAAAATGGATATACCTGTCCCACAAGGTATGACATAAGTAATCCTTCCCAACAAAGGAAATGGCTCTCTTGAACAACCTGGCAAAAATATATCAACAAAATCATCTCATTTACTTTCAATAGGAAAAACTTTCAAAGAATATAAAGAGGTAAGAATGTGGAAACTTATGGATAATAAAAGAATTCCACTTAAATCATTTATCTAAACAGTCCCTACAACTAAAGTATGTGTATGTCTGCTTTAACTATATTTACCTCCGAATATCAGATGCATCCTCAAATGAAGACATGCCAAAGCTACAGTAGTCAACCCACATGCCAACTGAATATGTTGCAGCCGACACAGCTTGTTCAAAGACTTCAACAACCTTATCCATGGTGCTTAACTGTGTCATGTGCGCAGCATACTTCCTCCAATACCCATGACATAAAGGGAACTCGGACAAGAAATGTTTGTAAACCACACATATTTTCTCCACATTATCCTGCAAAAATAGTTCAAGCTTTATCAAACTAGTAAATCCCACAATAGCAATGAGCTCATTCTAAAATTCAAACAAGAAATATTGATAAAAAAGTAAGACATACACGCACAAACACACACACATGAAGGGGTATCGGAATTATTATTGTTGGTTTCGAATGGTATTCTAGCAACTTTAGAACATCTTCTTCTGATTTTGTACTCCTCTTTTCAATGTATAAAGTCTTTTATTTTATTTATTTTATCAAACAAAATAAAAAAAGAAAGGTCAGAGAGAGTGAAAACTATCTAACTTCAGACCTTCCTTAATGAAATCATCTACTGACTGCTGTATTACTTCAATGAAATCCAGGTTTTCTTTTCACCAATGAATCAGGAAAGTTAAAAATATCGAACAAAGTAGATACAAGAGAGAGGATATCGTTCAACTTTAGACAATCAACAGAGGCAATAGTTTATAAAGATTTAAATCTACTTTTAGTCCCTAAAAATATACTGTTTTTTACTTTTAGTCCCTGTAAAAAAAAAAAAAATCTTTTGGTCCTTGCAAATATACCACTTTATGCTTTTGTTGCTTGGTGTTTTATTTTAGTCCCGACAAAATATGTTAGCACTGAAATTGGTCCCTACAATATTCATTTTAGTCCTTATTTTGTGGGACTAAAATCAAATATTCTAGATTTTACAAGGACCCCAATACGAATAAATTTTGTAGAGACTAAAACCAAACATTAGGGACCAAAAGTAAAAATTTGTATATTTGCAAGGACTAAAAACAAAAAAAATATTTGTACAGGCACTAAAACCAAACCTCTTGATACTTACCCGGACCATTTGCATATTTAAAGCCTTAATTAAAATCCAAGATTTTTCAATTTATTCAGATAATGATATTTAACTGAAATTAAAACATGGCCGTACATTATATATCAAACACAAGTTTGTTATGTTGATCTCATGTATAACTGGGGGAAAATAACAGAAATAAATTGCCATTTTGGTATCCAACTTACAGGATATATTTTCTCAATGTCTGCAATCAGTGAGACCCATTCATTAAAATCTAACGAACCCTTAGAAATAACTTCTTCAAGTTCAAGATTGTCATTGCTAGCTGCAAAGATAAAATAAAATGGATAGCAAGCAACTCGTTTAGTTTTTTATTGAAGAAGACAAGCAACTCATTTAGTTTGTTGCTATGTTGCGAAAAATTGATTGAATGAAGAAATAACCTGTACAGAACAGTTGAAATACAAGCTTATAGCCATTAAATAACTACTGAAAATGCATCCCTAAACTAACAAGTGATCTCCTGGATATGAGGCAATATCCAAAAAAAGTCGCAGCAAATAGAAATACGAATAAGAAGTTAAAACCTATCCTACATGTCATGATTTGCATGTAGTGACAGACATAAAGTGGGTGAACAATTTCCCAATAGTCTATAATGAAGTGCAAGTATTTTCAGAAATGAAGTCAAAGTTTTCCATTTGCTTGATTGTTTTCATGTACATGTAATTATACTGCGGATACATGCAGGACAGAGCCATCATTTAATGGAATGCAGCCAACTAGAGAACTTCACTTTGTTAAACACATTAACCCTAGGGTTGTTTGATTTGATAGCAATTTAACCTAAAACCAAAACTAAGTAACAGACAAAAAGCTTAAAATGCTACAATGTTCCATATGATATTTGTTCAATTCATAAAATTGGTGGCTTCTCTAAATCTATGATGAACTCAGAAATCACTGGCAACGAGCCTTTACCGTCTTTCCCACTATAGAACCAAATACACTAATTTCCATTCGAGAACAATCAAACATGTCAAAATGAATTCTACACATTTAGAATCAATTTAGACTTCTCAAAAAGTGGAACCAAACATACACAATGTGACATGTTTGGATGTTCTCGGGTAGAATTGAATTTGGAGCTTTTGTCTCTACAATTGAGTATTGGACTTTTAGCATCAAACTTATTGTTCAAATCACTTATACATGAATGTATCTAAACACAGATCATTTTATATTCAATTCACTTTTAGTTGGAATCAATTTTATAAAATCAAATTTTTGAACCTGCAAAACCAAACATAACTTGGAACATGTGACACCAGATGAAACTAATTGGATTGCCACTACCTCGGTATCAAGGTTCCATGATGTGTTTTTCAGTTAAATTAAGTTGCATTTTACTCACTCATTCACCATGCTCCAACCAAACAAACAATATGACTACAAAACATTCAGAGCATAACAATCGTTACAGTGAGGAATGTGCAAATTAATAAGGATGATGAACAAATAAATAAATAAATATAAAAGTAGCAGGAAAGGTTACTTGCCGGGTGATTTTGTGAGACACTGCGACACCATTAGAACTAGAAGGCGATGGGAGAGAGAGAGAGACGCTGTACTGCACCGTCGTGCAGATTTTGGTTCAAATCTTTCCTTCCTTCTTCTTTGTTAACATTTTTGCTCGCTACGCCTCCATACTTCCTAAATGCACCCGTTTCAGACAAATTATTTAATATTTTTAGATAAGTTTTGTACCAAGGTATAAGCTAGGCGTGTTTGCGATGCAGTTTTGTTCAATTTTGAGCTTAAAAGCGATCTGAACCACAAGATAGAAAAGTACGCCATTTTATTTGTTTTGGTTGACTTTTAAAATAAAATAGAAACCAAACCAAACCAATGTGGATTGAGTTGAATCAGTTGGTGTGGTTTTTTTGAGACAATACAATTTTTTGTTTCCAACATTAAAATCAAGTTAAAACTTAAAACACGACATATTTTCATCAATATTTTAAATTTCATCCAATATTATAATTTCATTTTCATGAAACAACATAGACTAAATTAAAAACGTGGAAAAAATGTAATTCGATTATGTAAGAAATGTAAAAGACTAAATTTTTATCATTCTTTAAAATTTCAAATAGCACGTAAATACACTTTAAAAATAAAAAGCAAACAAAAAACTCAACAAAAAAAAAATGCTATTTTATAAAAGTTTCCATTGAGTTTTTATAGGTATTGGTCTATATGACATAGATTTAATTAGTGTTTTTCTTATGTTGCGGTTTGGTTTGGTTTAGTTCGGTTGGTAAAATAAAAACCGCAAAACGAACCAAACCATGTGATTGAGTAAAAAAGTGATCCCAATACATTCAAACCAAATGTGGTTTTATGCGGTTTCAGTTTGAGTTGGTTCGGTTTGCAGATTTTCTATTGGATTGGTTCGGTTTTGAACACCCCTAATATATAACCTACTGGTCTACGCCGCCTAAAATCATGAAGGTGTAGATTGCTTTAATTTAAAGGATAACTTTATCAACTTGATTGTATTTAAAAACAAAAAATTACTCAAACCCATTTTCACTAACGGTAAGATTTCTCAACTGTTCGTCGATTTTTTATTGATGCGTCTGGTGTGGTTTTTATTCTCATATGAGATGTGAGAAATGAGAATAAGTTGAGTTGAGTTAGACTTGGCTTCAATAGGCCATATTTAGTTTAAAAAATTAAAAACACGAGTTTGACCTAATACTTGTCAAAAAACTATATTTTTGTGTCAGATCAACATTTTTTAAAATTTGGTTTGATCTATTAGTATTTTAAATGTATATTCAGCCTTGAGACCTTAGAGGAAGACATTTTTTTTAGACAATCAAAATTCAACTCATGTATTTTATTATGTAAGGTTGGATACAAGGAGAATCGTAATCATTAACATAACAACTAGTATGGGAAATGGTCGCGTGTCTTAGCAAGAGTATGGGAAACTATATTGCTTGCAGTTGGATAAACTTAACCTCAAAATTGTTATGAGATGTTAAGAGACTTCGAATCTT
>Ga0315914_1000064_pt1 | contig 83568 bp, 40 predicted proteins | sample MpolenodulesMG_FD_203920 | JGI IMG/M metagenome (GOLD analysis project Ga0315914, IMG submission 203920) | Medicago polymorpha root nodule microbial communities from Los Angeles, California, United States - elongated nodules | ecosystem: Host-associated > Plants > Roots > Nodule | place: USA...
GGGAATTATTACCATAAAAGGAAACTGTTTTTGACTTTATTATAAATTAATTACACAATTTCAATGCATTAATTACTATATAATTTCCTTTTTCATATCTTTAACCAATGCCCCGGGAGCACCGGTTAGCATTTCCCATATTTTTTTTGGGTACACGATATAAATCTTCTTTTTCAATGTCAATCTTAAGACGGAAATGCATTCACTATTATACTGCTATGTGAGAGGGAAATGTGAGAGAAAATGGGAAGATAAGATATAATGCTCTTTTTTTTTTCTTTCTTCAAGAAGTTTAGTGGCTAGATTCACACACATTATGCGTGGAGAAGTAGGGAATCCGAGATTCGAACTCCGACCCCTACATAAATTATCCATGGTAGCTACCAACTGAACTACACTTACGGGACGATATAATGCTCTTATTTATTGTATATACAACTCACCTAAACTACTCTCATTTTGAGAAAATGGGGATAATTTTTACGGAGTATGCATTAACTTAAAAGTATTACTACTCTGCTTAATAACCATATATAACAATAACAATCAAATCGTTATAGAGTTTTGTTTTGATTTAATGATGCCTACAAGTGAACGATGAGATTGAATCTCTTAAATTAGTCGATCTTTAGTCGAATAACGAGTTTTTAAAAACAAATATCAATTCTACAACTTTCAGTCATTGAGGTTAAGCAATATTTTTAATACGTGAAAAGTTAATTATTTTATTTAAAAGAAATAAATTAATTAAGAGAACAAAGAAAGTATTTCTTCCGTCTCAATGACTGATCTAGTTGATTGTTTGCTATATGTTGATGTAGAATTTTGACATTTAATATCTTTAATTTTTGTGACAAATATCTTTAATTATTTATTAACAAAAATTATAAAAAAATTGATATTTTGAAAATATTCATGGAGACAAATTGAACATCGGATATGGTACTACTGATTACCTTCATATATTAATAGGAAAAATATGGTCAAAATATATTATGCGAATAATGCACATAATCAAAGAGAATTGATATTTGTTCAACTATTTTTTGGATAACTTTTGGAAGAATATTTTCTTCCTCTTAGTGGGATAAAAACAATAGTTATAGACTCTACAAAAAAAAAATAGATATAGAAATTAAGAACACAATGTGAATATATAAGACAATTATTCTAAAAGTTATCTCGAAATGATTGTATGAACATCATTTATCATAGAGAAATGCTAACTAATGTCTCGGATGCACTTGTTAAGGAAACAAATATAATAAAAAAATCTTAGAATTATATAGTTAAACTATTGAAAGTGAAAAAAACACTATTTTCAATGCAAAAATTTCTTTTTTATTTTCTTAACTAATGTCTGAGGTATTAGTTAGCATGACCCATCATCGTAATCAAACAAGGTTGATCGTTTTGAAACAGCGAAAATACGGTATCCATCATAAATTTTTATTGTAATCAATGATTTTCTCTCACATCATTTAACATGTGTTACTCTTTAGTCACATATTTGAACGAAATTTCAATTAAATACATTTGACTTATTTTTTACTTATATTCAAACAAACAAGATAATTTTCCTTTTTAAATAGTAAAAAAAATGGTTTAAAATATTTAGAAAATAATTATAAAATAGAGGGGAAAAAAAAGTAGAAGTGGATGCCACCCCTTGAATCCTAGAGCCTAGGGTAGAGGGTATCTCTCAAAGTCAAGGGCAGTCAATTACATTCACTTTGATTTGAGCATATATAAGCTTAGATATTGTCCTTTTATTTTCATCTTTCCTTTGTTGTACTGTCTGTCCTGTACTGTGTCTTTCACACAGACACAGTGAAACACAGGACATACACTGAGTGAAGCTAAAGCTACATACAAATCCAACACCTAGAAAAACAAAATCTAGTGTATTCTTTAAGGTTCTTGCTTTTTCCTTTGCTGTTTTTCTCATCAAAATGGGGATTGTCTCTCAGGATGCCCTTAACCAGCTACAGGCTCTCATAGATCAAGGTCTTCTCTTTATTATACTTTTTTTTTTTCTCTCTCCTTTTTTATTTATTTATTTTTTTAAAAAATTATCTTTTTTTGTGACCCTTTATTGAGTTTTTCTTTTTTGCATTGATTCTAGTTGAAGAGCCACTTCAGAAAACATTTCAGGTTAGTGTGACCATTTTCAGTTAATCATTTTCATCTGATTCCAACATTATAAAGTTTGAATCTTTTTGTATTTTTATTATGTTTTTGCTACTTGGGTTGTTTTTTGTTTTTCAAAATCTGCTGATGATGCTGATCTATGTCTTATGCATGAACTATGTCAATTTTATGTTCTTTTTTGGTTTCTGGTTTTTATATGTTTGGATTGTGTCAGTAGATTTTGTATGTTTTGTATGTCATAGATTTTGGAACCTTGGAACTAATGTCATTGATGTGTTAAAATGGTTCATTGTTGTGTTTGATTAGTTTGGTTCTTCAGCATTTTTCCACTTATGATTTCGATATTCATGGTGATGAAGTTGAATGAGATCTGATTTCAAATTTGTAGTTCAATCAATGTGGCACTTCTATGTTTCAATTGTTTTATGTGTAATTGTGTTCTGAAGTTTCTAATTGGTAGCAAGTAATTACTTAAATTTTCTGATATGGTTTGGTGAGATCTGACAATCTCTTATGAACTGGTTCCACTAGATAGAATGCGCTAATTAACTGTTGTTACTTGCAGAATGTTCATCAAGGACATGTAACTGAAACGTTGATTCGGTTTCTGAAAGCAAGAGAATGGAATGCTTCAAAGGCGCATAAAATGGTATGATATTTATGGTGAAAGCGTTGTTTTTGCTGAATGATTTGTAGTCTTAACTTTGTTGTTGTAAATTGGCTATGATATCTGATTTATTTGTAAATGCTTGTTTTCGTTTCAGTTGATTGATAGTTTGAACTGGAGGGTACAAAATGAGATTGACAAAATATTATCGGTAAGTCATTATTCTGCCGATGCTTGTAGATTATTGTTTATATATTTCTTTTGGTAGTTCATATAATATTTTAAAAGGTGAAGCTTGTATGATATCAGTAGATTATCCTTTTTTATATTTCCTTTTTTATATTTTTAGTTAGATTTTAAAAGGTGAAGCTTGTATGATATAGCATTTTTATATCTAGTAATATATTTGACATTTCTATCTAGCATTATGATATCAGTAGAAGCTTCCATGTTTATCTATTAAATGACAATGAGTTCTTACCATTAGTGCCTGAATTGTGATTTATTTTCAGAAACCAATAATCCCTCCGGATCTATATAGAGGTGTGCGCGATTCTCAACTCATAGGATTGTCAGGGTACTCAAGAGAGGTACTCATCAAACTTAATATTTTCTTAGTTCATTTCACCATACTTGTACTCAAAAGTATTTGTGCCGTTCTCATGTTTAGGCACGGTAACAGTTACATAGGATGAAGTTGTTTGTGCCACCAAACTGAGAGCCTACCCAACCTAAAGTGTGATTTTGTTTTCTGTCATCTTGACATCTGTTGGAAATGCCGCCTTCATTGCGGTCCGCCCCTAGCTTCCTAATTGTGGCATTTGGGTTGCCTTCATTGCAGCCTCCGACATCTTCGTTGTATTGGGTGTGAAGGGATGGATTTTAGTCCCACATTGCCTTTGCCTAGAGATATGAGCCGTGTAGTGTTTATGAAATTTGGGCAGCCCTCACCTTACAAGCCGGTTTTGTAAGGATGAGTTAGGCCCAATATAAAAACTCAAATTCTAAGAACATCATTACTTTATGTGTTTCAACCTGGGTGGCTTGTTTGGATTTGTTTTGGGTTGATGGTTATGATTGAACGTTAGAACACTTATCTACGGTTGGGACTGACAGGGAGACTGAATTCTTGCTGGAAATTTTCAACATTTTCAAACACTCTTCTCTCCTTTTAATTTTTATGTAATTACCCGTTGGTTCAGTGGTACTTTCAAACCACACTTTACTGGGTGTGGGTAATTGCGGACACTGAGAGTTGCAAGAACATGTCTTTTTCTTTTGGGTGCTAAAACTTTTGTCATGTGTATGAGCACAATGTTTGTGTATTGATGTGTCTTTTATATTGAGTAATAAATTTATCATGAGCTGTGAGCTTTTAACTATGCATTATTAATTGAAGTTTGATTACATGCTACTCGTGATTTCACTTTTTATTTTTGTTTATATTTTCTTTGAACAATTTTACATTTTAGGTAGGATCCTACAATCCATATCATGATCACACGTTGTAGGTGGTATGATCTCGATTTTGACAACCGTGGCTATATTTGCATGTAAATTTATGTCTTAGAATGAAAGTTAGGAAGCACTTAACTTTATGTTTACTCTTCTAACTTTGAATCTTGGTCTACCACCCTTATCAGGGCCTGCCTGTCTTTGCAATCGGTGTTGGGCTTAGTACATTCGACAAAGCATCTGTAAGTTTCAATTATTAGAAAGGAGAAAAGGAACATGGTTTCTTTAACACATCGTCTACTGCTTTATCTTAAGCATCGTGTTCACATGTATCCTAATATTGTTCTGTGTGTATTTTGTTTGCAGGTCCATTATTATGTTCAGTCTCACATTCAAATTAATGAGTATCGTGATCGTGTAATCTTGGTAGGTTTCAATCGTTGGAGTGTACTAATATTCTTAGTTGCATGATTGAGCTGTTTGTTTAGCTTCCGTTCGTTTGTTTGTTTTGACCCGAATATGCTTGTAGCCTTCTGCATCGAAGAAGAATGGTTGCCCTATTACAACATGTGTGAAGGTTTTGGATATGACTGGTCTGAAGTTATCAGCCCTGAATCAGATTAAGGTATTTTTTAGTTGAATCAGATTAAGGGCTAGAAAATACATTATTAATTGTGATTCATGATTAATAGACTATAGCACATCTGAAAGTACTAGACGTACTCCAAGATTGTGTTTCTATAGCATTTTTATCGTTATTATTGTATGAACAAATAAATAGAGAAGAAAATCTTGTTAAACTTGGTTTTCCTTTCTTTTTGGATATTTAATGTGTCACTAAGTTGTTTTTGATGTTGTTGCAGTTATTAACAATAATATCGTCCATTGATGATCTGAACTACCCTGAGAAGACAAATACTTATTACATTGTAAATGCCCCATACATATTTTCAGGTTGTTGGAAGGTAAGAAGATATTATTCAGTATGACTCAGATTCTTGTATGATATTTTCTTATTATATTAGCTTAGGCTGAGCACCTATTTTACCTGTCACCTATTGAATCCTCGAGATAATAATATTAAACATGTCGTGTTCGCAGGTTGTGAAGCCACTTTTACAAGAGAGGACTAGAAAAAAAGTGCAAGTCTTACAAGGCTGTGGGCGAGATGAGCTGCTGAAGGTATTTAATTTATTTATTTTAAATTTTCTATTATTGGAGGATGACTACTTGAGTACATACTCCTGGAGCCTTATAGTGTCAGAATAAAAGAGAGAATTGCAAAGAGATACTTAGTTGGCAATTTTTAACCAAAGCCAAGAGACATCGGCATATGCTTATCCTTGAAAGTCCTTGCATAAAACTTTATCTTCCATATAATTCAAGAAGCCTTTTAAAGTTCATTTTCATAAACTTTCCTGGATGGCTTAGGAAAACAACTTATAGCTTATATGAAAATAGTTTGAATTTATTTTATTTTTGTTATAGAAATGGCTTATACATAAGCACATATATGATAAGCACTTAGGCTATAAGCTCTTAATTAAACTGTTACCAAACAGGGTCCTAGTTGTCATAAGCTGTCTCATTTTTATTTAACAAATCTAAACTTTCACTGAAATTAATTAAAGGGTACGCATAAATCTAGAAGTATTATAGGCCATTCTTCTGCAAGTGCATACACAAACATTTCTTCACTTTTTATTTAGATGTGAAGAAATCTATCATTCATAATCCTTAATATATTGTTATTTGTTCAACTGAATGTAACTTAAATTTTGGCATGTAGATCATGGATTACGCATCTCTACCACATTTCTGTAAAAAAGAAGGTTCTGGATCATCCAAACATTCAGGTAGTGGGAGTGAAAATTGCTATTCCTTGGATCACCCCTTCCATCAAGAACTCTACAACTACATCAAGGAACAATCCAGAATGAATGATGATAGGAAACCAATCAAGCACGGATCTTTCCATGTAGAATTTCCTGAAACTGCTGCCGATGATGGAGAAATTGCCAAGACTATAGAGTCAGAGATACACAAGTTTGAGAACAGCCATGGGAATGTGATTGATGGTTGATACTATTTATGAGTTAATTGTGAACGGTGTCTTCACCATCTGGTCTTTTTGCCAGTCCTATAAGTCTTCTTAATCATTTGAACCAACCAATCCTTTGTAGTTGTACAAAGGTTACACCTTCGTATTTATCAGGATTCTGCAGTAGTTGTTAGTTTCATGATTTAGGGAATAGTCGGAATAATACCGATAAGAGCTTTGCTTTGTGTCATAATGCTAGATAGAAATGTCAAATATATTACTTTACTATTATTACTATGTGGTTTCTTCTCTAAGTTTGGCCTTTTGCATTTTTTTGTTAGAAAAAGATTGGCATGCCATGTAGCTAAAAGAGATGGTTAACAGTGCGATTTCAGGAGCAACTTTCCTTACCTCGTGTTTTATAGAAACCACAAATGTTTTTGAAAGCACACCAATTGACTTTCGGACGACAAAAAATTTATGTTTTTTTGGTGTGTACATCCGACGTGATATTGTGTGTAAAGTTTATCTTGTGATTTTTAACCAAAAACAACCTATCCTTTGCATTTACATCGTCATATTACTTTCAGAATTCTGATATAGAAGTTTGTGTTCAAAACTATTGGACTTGAAAATAAGCAAGACAAATATGTTATGTTTTTATTTTATGGACAACTATACTAAGTAAATTGTACTTTTAAGGAAAATAAACAAGTCCAGAAAATTCAGACATTTGTATAACAATATATCAATAAGTTAAAAAGTTTTCATGAAATTTTATATCGATTTGGTAATACTTAAAAATGTTTTAAAATAAAATAGCAAGTTTAAAATAAATGAAGCTAGTTATCCATGCATAATAAGTAGAAGTTAGCATAAGCCTTTTTTGAAGCAAATATATATGTTTTATTTTCTGTACTTGAAGCTTTTACATCTCAATATGTTGGTCATTATCAAAACCTATATATGAAACAGCTAAACTTGTCTGTTAAAGGAACCAGGATGTTGACAATGAGCATCAGCATTCACATCTGCACAATGTTGTCTGGAAGTGAAACTTTGACAAACTTTCATATTGAACTGGGAGAGTTGGTGACAAATAAGTGATTCTTGTATTGCAAGCAATCTCTCAACTCTCAAGATAAAGACAAAAAAGCCAACGCTACAACCAAAGTGATTTTGTGATGGACCCGAGACTTCACTCTATCCATTCTGAGCTTGAAAGACTTACAGCTTCTAGCTCTGCAGCGAGATCGGTGTTGAAGAGTTATCCGACAAATCCAAACCTTTTTGTTCTTCTTGACGCCACTTCTTTAATTCACCTTCAACTGCTAGTTTTGCTGAGTCTGCCATCTCTGCATTCCTCAGAGCCAAATCTGTTGCTGCTTTTATTTCTTCGATTGCTTGAAGATTAGCTTCGACTTTTTTGTTCACTTCATTTCTTCTCGTGTTGATTGCTTCCACCTGAGCCATTGCAGTTGCTTCTGTCCTCTCAATTAAATCTTCGCATTCATTGATTTTTCCACTTAGAGCAGCAAATTCATCAACTGTTAATACGATCTTACCACTGGAATCAGAGACTGAGACACTACCTTGTGCGTCAGACAACAACTTCATCTCCTCAACAGCTCTTTTTTCATCTGCTTTTGCTTCTTCAGCTTGTTTAAATAAAAGCTCTAGTTTTCCTTCTATTTCTTCAGACAAAGCTTTGGAGTTATCAGCTTCTTGTTTCAGTTCCTGAGCTTTCATTCTCATCTCTTCTTCTTCTTTTCTTGCATTTTCCGTCTCGAATGATAACTGCTTGATTTTCAACTCTATTTCTTGACAATGACTCTCATTAGATTCTTTGTTTTCCATAGAATCTTCCTTTTCTTTGCTACCTTGTAGTTCGCCAGTTAGGTTTGCAGCAAGAGCTTCCGCAGCTTGTTCCTTCTCCTTAAGTTCCTCTTGTTCTTTCTTCACTTGTTCTAATTCTGTCTTAAGGGAATCCACAAGGTTTCTCAGTGAAGCTTCTTCTTCAGAAATTTCTTGCAGTGTCTTCGTTGCTTCTTTGATTTCCAAAGTTATTACCTCAACAGAATCCATCTCAGACTCACGAAACTCTTTTATCTTCTCTTGAAGAACCTGAATTTCAGCACTTGTTTCAGTAAGTTTCGACTCGAGACTTTGTGTTTCTTCAGGATCATACTCATTCTTCACTTCCATCAATTTCTTCTCTATTTCTTCCTTTGAAGTTTTGTAAAAGTTTAACTTTTCTTCTCTTTCTCCCATCACTTTAATCTGTTCTTCTTGTGCTTGTGCAGTTGCTAGCTTGAGTTCTTCTCTTGATGCTTTCATGGTTGCAATTTCCTTTGAGAGTTCATTGATCTTTTCCGAGTTCAATTTCGCTGAACGCTGAGCTTCTCCTGCCATCTGAAATGCAGCCAATTTCGCCTCCAAAGCGGCATCAAAATCTTGTCTTATTTTGTTAAGTTCCTGCTTGGAAGCATCTACTTCTTTTACAGTTGTAGTGTACTCCTTTCTTGCATGTTCTAGTTCTTGTTTCCAAGCTTCATACCCTATCGCTTTCTGTGATAGCGCCTTTTCAAGTTCTTTGGCTTGATTCTTCACAGCCTCACTTTCTTCCATTGCAGTTTGCTTTGATTCTCTCACAGTGTTGAGTTTCTTTGTCAATTCTTGAAGTGTTATATTGGCCTTATCAAGCTCGAAAAGCGCTTTAGCTTTTGTACTCTCAGCACTTTCAAGCTTTTTCTTTATCTTGTTCAATTCTCTTTGAGCCAAGAGAAGCTGAGTCTCCTTTTCCAATACATTCTGCATATCACACAAAGTTAATGACCCTGATGCATAACTCATAAATAATGACACTAACACAATGAAAAATGATAAAATTTCCGAATTCCAAAATCATGCAAATAAAGCACTCATGCAAACTTGAAAATCTTCTCATGCTGTGTGTGCCTCTTGTATTAAAATCCGTGTTGTCAAATAACAGCTATAGCGTAACGGAATTTGAACAAATCGTAATTTTTCTACAATACAGTATTTAGTGCTTAGTATTGTCAAATAGCGGTGCTAGAGCACTATAGCATAGCCGAATTTGAACAAACTGCTATTTTCCGTGATTCTCAATTGACACCAGCCATTCAATCTTTCACACAGGGTTATGAAAAAATGGTCTGCAACTAGCAACTGCAGTTTTGACCGCGACATCAAGGTGTTTGATGTCTATGCGATCGAGGCTGCATTTGACTTCAATTATTCGCAAAATTTAACCGTGATTATTTGTAATATTAAGGATTGCTGCCATGATTTGCTTCTTAGTGAGAAAAAAAAAACCAGGTTCCAACAATTATTCACAATATTAAAGATAGCGGCCGTGATGTCTACCTCTGAAGATCTTCTCTTGATAGAATTATTTCTATCCCGGTTGACACGAACTTCACCAAACAAACCAATAGCAGCCTTGACAGATTGAAATGGTGCTCTTGTGTCAATCTCCCTCTCTCCCACTGGAGAATCTGTCTCCTTTGGAGAACTATCTCTGTTTCGGAAACTCATTATAATTTTTTTTCTGACTTGCAAAATGTATCTGCAAGATAAATTGTAATAAACATTATCAAGATAAATTGTATTACATAATATTTTATAATTGCATAACATGTTACATATGGTGTAATAGAATATATGCCTGCCTTAATGTTTACCTTAATGTTTGATGCTACAAGAAATTCCTTTTGATGAGAATTTTCTTTGAAAGGTGTTGGAATTCAAAAGAACCAAGATGTAAACTTTGGTTTCTTGCAAGTCTAACTTTTATTTACACTTTTGAGACCGTTGAAAAACAAGGAAACACCTTAAAATATGGTTGGTTAAATTTGCTTTGATGTAAAAGATGATGGACTATATACTATTTTTAGGTTGAGAAATGGATAGAGTTTTGTGGTGGTTTTGACAGTAAATGCCAACCATCAAGTGTTGTTAAAAAAAATATTACTCTTTCTTATCTGTAATTGGAAAGCAATACAAGGATATATGCATCCTGAAAAAATGGAAGATATAACCGACACATGATGGATATTCCAAATCAAATATAACTTGAAAAGATTTCTATTTCTAGAACAATTTGTTATTTAATATGGTATGTTGTCATAATCATACATTTGAAGCGGTCATGCAATTTAGATCGTTAGATTAAGATCGATCGATTCAGATTCTGACTTTAGTGTATTAAATTTTAATACAAAGTTGAAATGTGGACCATCTTTTCTTGATCTAATGGTTAAGATGAATAATGACGTGATTGCGTGAAGATAGAAAATCCAAACTCAACCGACTATACCTATACTTGTATGTGGTAAAGATGATACATCATTTATGACAAAGTGACAACTTGTCCCTTTTAGGATTCCAAAGATGGGACATGATCCAATTTTGATCAAACCTTCTACATATCTAGACCCATTATTAGTATAATTGTGTTCAATAATAATTTTAAGGTTTGATCATTTCATCATAACTACCCATTTAATCATATGTGACGTAGTACCATTTTTAGACACAAAACTATTGAGAAAAAGAGAGGTCTAAAGCTCTCCAAGGTGAGCTTGTACTTTCCAAGTACCAAACGTGCTTTCCAATACTATGTGCTTGCTTTGTAGAGGAAATGCGTTTTCTTGTCTTTGTTTATGGTAAGAAGTGTGTATCAAGATAAACATTTGCAAAAGTAATCATGGAGAAAGAAAAATTAAAATGGTTTTGTAATTGGATTGAGTTTATTTTTATCAAGGATGAGTCTTTTAGTTTTGTCCCAAAAATTGATATATGTTTATGAAACTTTCTATCCTAAAAAAAAGAGTAAAGGATGAGGGATGCCAAAGCTGATCTTGCAATTATCTTCTCCCCTCTAAATATCTGTAGCTATAATATAGATAGAAAGTTCACATATAATAAGAAATTAGTTTTTAAATTAATACAAAAGTGGTACTTCCCATTCAAGGTTTTTTTTTTCAAGGGGCTTCCCATTCAAGCTTGGTCAGTCATATTATTTCATTATATTTTTCCCTTTTTCTCTTGGTCAGTCATATTGCCACGTTTAACTGCAACCAGACTCTCAAATCTTTCAATAGGAAGTTTAAATTTTACTAGAACTTTTACCCGTGCTACCGCCCAGGTCATAAACAACGGAGAAGGTAATATATTGTAATATGATCCATTACATTTTTTTGGTTCTATTTATTTTTTGTCTTCAGATGAAGTGGTAAACCACTAAAATTAAACTCACACAATTGTGAGGTCTTGGGTTCGACTCGTGTCACGACGTTCGACCTTGCAATTTTGGCATTTGCCAATTGAGCTAGGACTTCTAAACTTTTTTTGGTTCTATTCATAAGACGTAAATAATTACTTTTTGTCAATTTATGAATTTTGTTATTAATACATTTAATTTAATACAAAATAAATCTTTTCCCACATTTCACAAAGGGCCAAGTCAAATTTTTGCCATAAATTTATCTTTTCATGCCAATTACTCTCATTCAATTCTTCAATATGTAATGACAATGGAACCTCTACTCTAACCATCTCATTCTTCAATTTATAGCAACAATAGAGAGCTTGCAATAGTGTAATTTGAGATCACTTGAGTTTCTTCCTAATGATGTAATAGAATTCACTACAATATAAATGAATACCCTATTAGTGTAGAAATGCATAGAGAGACTATTGACTTATTCGTTTATAACAAAAGATCAACAGTCTAATTGAACTTGTGAAAAGCCAATATCTAATGCAAATACATTACAGGAAATGAAATATAAGATTATGGATTAATTCAATAAAAGCTAATTAGAAAACAACCACCATAAGTAAGGGAAAAAAAATGAAATACAGAGTTAAACATCGTGAACAAATAGTCGGTTAAAAATACATCATCTCATGTCAGAAACTCACAACCCTGTTTAGTTCTTCAACAATTTTTAACCAAAGCTAAAAACTTTTCCAAAAAAACATTTAACAACCACCAGTCGAGCAAATTTACCAATTGGTTCAAAACTGCAGAACCTGGAAACCCAATTGCTCTATTTTGATTCTACACCAAATACCTGCCATTCATGCCAAAGAAAATCTCAGATTTAGAATTCAATTTGATAGAACCACCAAATAAGAAAAATTATATGACCTAATATAAGAGGAATTCAAAATTCAATTGAGTTAAATAGAAAATGTTTCAAAAAGATAAAGTGAGAGGTGGAGAGTGACTCTAATCCCAAATACGTTACCAACAACGAATTAAATTGAAGAAGAAAATGAGAGGTGGATAGTAATGAGAATCAAAACTCGATTCAATTCATAGAAATGGTAAAGCGATTACCCTTTATGAAGGGAGAGAGCAACGACGACATATTTCGGTTGAGATTGTGATGACTTCTTTCTCTTTCTCCTTCTCCGAATCGGCGGGTTTCTGGTGGGAAAATTATGAGGTTCTTCTTGCTCGTCTGGATGATGCCATCGAGTCAACACACTGAGTTTGCTACATTAAATTGTAATAAGGGATGGCCAAGGGAAGAAGATGAGATCGGTGTGGAGAGGATCAATAAGAAAGGGAGGATAGGGAGAATAAGAAAGGGAGGATATAGGATGGGGAAAAAACACGCTAGAAGGAAGAGAAAGAGAGTCCCGTTTCTTAAAGTGTGTATTAAGCAGTGTGCACAGTAATTGTCATGGATTTCCAATGTGGGATTCAAATTTCAAATTTGGGACCCCATTAATTTTGTAATGTGTGCAAGCCATAAACTCAGATTAGATCAAAGGATGAGATGCATGCTGAGCCAAATGATAAGATCCAACGACCTCCCTTGATTGGCGCCTAAATAATCTAGGTTTAGGTTTTATAAAGTCATTAGCAATGTTAAGTAGGATTAGATATAAGTATGATATATGAAAACTTTAAATGACAAAAGCATGGTCATATTGAGTTATTTTGGTTTTATTTTTTAAAAAAAAACAATTGGGCTCAAGTGATTAATGAGCTCTACCAAAAAGCAAATATATTCAGAAGAATTTGGATTTGATTCTTGGATGAAATAATATTTAGCTAGATTTTACTTACCTTCCGATCGAACTTCAGATTATGAGGGACATTTTCCTCTGAAAATTGGATGGTTAACACCAAAAGAAATATTGAGTATTTTTTCAGGATTTTTTGTTACATGATAATTGTTTAATTGATATATAGACTAAATTTTAAAAAGTGACATACTATATTTACCAAGAAATAAATATTTGTTAGGCTTCCCTAAAAAAAAAAAAATTGTTAGGTGAAAGTAAAAAGGCAAACAAGTCTATTAACACTTTTTTTTTTTTAAGCTGTAAATTAGTTTCACAAAATGACAAATTATTTAGGAGAATCTTAGTTAAATTATCAGAACTTATTTCCCTAAAAACCGGAGGATTAACACGAAAAAAGATACTGTATTTAATATTATCTTGTTTTGCAATAAAAAAATCTCTTTATGTTAATTTCCTTGATAGAGCTTGTTAGAAACACTGTTTGAAATATAATCTAATGTTATACTTATTGAAAAAAATTGTTATACTTTAATCCCTCGATAGAGAAAAAAACCTTAGATACTTTTCATAAAAATAAAATAAAATAAAGAAATTTAGTCTCATTTAACAAGATCAAACCGTTAGCATATATCGGATAACTTATCAATTCGTATCACCAAAGTAAAGTTGTTTGGTAACAATCATTTTCTTTTCTTTTTTTTTGACAAAACAATCATTCTCTTCTTATCTTATATTTTTTTCACTAGGACATTGTGTTTTTCATGCTACCTGAGTTAACATTTGAGCTTGTACATGACCGTTTTTAAGATTTTGGTGGCCTAAGGTAAACCTACAATTTAGATCCAAACTAATAAATATATACAAACATAAAACTTGATACAAAAAACTAAACAATTTTTTTAAAGCCTAATAGATCCCTAAAAAAATTTGAGACCCAAATTTTGTACTTACTTTTTTGGGCCTAGGGCAGTCGCCCTCTTTACCCTGCCTCAGATACGGCCCTGGGCTTATAACATATAATTTTACTCATAATTTTAATTGGAAAAATCTAAATATTAGTTAAAAAAATATGTCATTTTTTTTTAGAGGATGTTATTTTATATTTATTACTGAGTTCAACTATTAATTTTATCAACCAAGTAATTGAGTTTAAGTGCTTAATAAATTTCACCAAATAGTGAATTATTTGGGAGAACCTCAATTCAATTATTAAGTGGAACATTATTTTGCCAAATTTTACTAATCTTTCGACCAATATTATGAGTAAAATTTTGAGTTTAAATTACTGAGTTTCTCCCCGTAGAAACTAGAGGGTTAAACCAAAAACTATGCCAATTTTATCAAATATTTCAAGATTTAATTAAAATTTATCTTATCTCGTCTATCAACCGGTGTATCCACTACTCGTTAATTATCTCGAATCCTTATTTTCGTGCCAAACTAAGCGTCAGTGAGACAAGATTAATTTTTTTCTTCAAAAGTTTAAATTTGTAGTTTTTTTATTTTATTTTTAACAAACCAAAATGAGTTATATATTAACACAACAAAAGTAACCCCCTTGCACAAGGAGTATTAAGGGAAGTCGGCAGGAGTTAGTACAAAGGCAGCAAGGCCAAAAGGAAAGGCGAGCTGCTGCAAAGTAACAAAGTAATTACAAAGAAATGCTCATACATATTAGTGGATGTCTCCACCACTAATGGTAAGTGTGGGCAAAATTTATTGTTTTAGCCTTGAGCCATACAAAAGAGAGAAGTTTGACTTTATCTAGCAATTGATGAAGCTCCAAAGAATTGTTGTTAAATACCTGATTGTTTCTTTCTTTCCAAATCGACCAAACACATGCGAACCCGATTGTAGTTTTTTATTTTTGAGGAAAGTTTAAAATTATAGTTATTAGTGAAGAAATCAAACAATAAATTCAGGGTTATTTTGTTTATAGGAGTTTATAGGAAAATAATATAGGAAAATAATATTAGAAAATAATATTAAAATTTGTAACTGAATCAATCTCTCATTTTGTTGTAAAATTTTCAACAGTTTACATGTGAGAACAAATTAATCTCTCAATTTATTATTTAAAATGAGATTAATTTGTTGTCGCAGATAAACGGAAAAATTTATAAAACATTGTATTGGGCAACAATATATCAATCTCTCATTTTGTTGTAAAATTTAGTCTAATTTTTGTTTTTTTTTAATTGAAAGTTTCAATCAGAAATGACTCAAGATGGGCCCAATAGAATAGAATAGGCTCAAGTTGAATTAGATATTTTATATGTTAAGATATGCATTCTAAAAGGAATTAGAGAGATTCTTTATGATGAATCATTGTTTAGTTTGTTATTGAATATGTCAATTTCTAGTTTGTATAAATACGGAATTGATGAATGTATTGATCATCACAAGAAATGAATGAAAAAAGTAGTTATGTTAGAATAGTTCTAGTGTAGCATTTAGTCTCATTTAGAATAATTTCTCTTTTCTTCTAGGTATCATCAAAAGTGATACCTTACACAATCCATGTCCTATTTTATTTTATTAATTAAGTCATCAGGCTAATTGGGGTATTTTACTCATGTAAATATAATCCTCATGGATAATTAAACAATTAAGACCCAAGAACACTTAAATGAGATAATACGAGATCTTTTTCAGCTTAATGAGATGTCCTGGTTCAAATTCAACCTTATGAATGCAGAACTAATGTTAAACTTAGGGGTGAGCAAAAAAACCAAAAATTGAACTGTTGAACTGGAAAAAAAAAAAAAAAACTGAACCCTTTCTAACAGTTCTAGAACTGAACTGAAACATTTCAGTTCGGATCGGTTCGAATCAGTTCAGTTTGCTTTTAAATGTTCTAAAATTCAATTTTGCTTGGTTTTTTTTTTCTTTCAATAGTACCAATACTCACAATTATGTTCGGTTCAATTCGAAATACAAACAGTTCAGTTCAGTTATTTTGAATTTAGCAAACAATTCAGTTTAATTCGGCTCAGGTCTCATCTAAACTAAACCATGTCTACCCTAATTAAACCTCTTTAAAGAGAGTTTTGCTATCTATTTCGGTCATATCCGCTTCGAGAGATTATTCTCATCCCGGCTTAAGAGATTAGCCCACGCAAATGATATCCTGCTAAAAAATAAAAGTTATTAGACAATAAGGATAGTAACAGACTCATCGGGGGTTAATATTTGACTTTCAAATTCAAGCTTCTAATCCCTGTTCTACTTTTTCACCTAGAATGCAAGGTGCAGACTACAGCAATGCATGAACATCTTCCAAAAAACTGGCCTTTGTCCCAAACAGATCAAAAAACTCGCCGAAAGGTAAGATTAATGCGTGTTGCTTCCGCTTTTGCACGCTTTGGTACAGAGTGAATCCAATCTCGTTGGGTGTAGCCTCTCATCACCAAAAGGGATCCATGCTTAAGTCTAAAAGTATGTTGATCGGCTTTAATACTCTTCTTTAGTCGCTTGCTTGCAGGCTCATCACTTTCATCTGGAGATCCACAACAAATGATGATATGTTTATGAACACTGCTGTATTAAGAGAGACTATAATCATATTTTGAACACTGCTTATTAACTCTAGTTACAGAAGGAACCATACCACAAGGTTTTTTAGATGGTTTCTTCTTCAAAACGAAGTCGCGATCACATCCAAGAGAAAGAGAAGCAATTTCAGGAGTTGGTCCATAAAGCTTCTCATCATCAGCATGCCAACCAACATAGTCATTACCACCCTTATACCTATTCAAGAGTAAGCTATTAAAACTACTTCCTGGTAGAGCTTTATGTACCTTCAGAAGCAAGTATACAAAAATATTAAGAGCTTGTTTGAATAAACTTGTCAAGAAACACTTATGGAAAAGTGCCAAACTAATTAAAAGAATAATCTTACAACAAACCCATCTTTGAATATACAACTTAATTAAGTGCTTATTATAGCATAACAAATGCTTATATAAAAGCTATTTCTATAACAAAAGATAAAATAAATTCAAACTATTTTGACATAAGCTATAAGTTGTTTTCATTCGAAATCCTGGAGAGCTTGTAGAAATAAGTCGAAAACAACTTATGGACATGTCATAAGTTGTTTCCATAGGCTCTTCCCTACAGTCTCAGAAGTGTTTACACCGGTATATAAACTCAAATAAGTCAATTCAAATAATCTCTAACTGAAATTTGGTTCTGCATCTCAATTTCAAAAGCACTCTCATTTAAAATTCTCTATAAACATCATAAGATCTTCTCTGTAAGCAAAAAAAAAACCATAAAACGTGTTAACATGTTTTGATTGATAAACTTCTACAAACTAAAATCTAAACCAAACTGATACCAGGTAAGATTAACAGAAATAAAAAAACTCATTAGCTAACAACCAATGTTGATTAAAAATAATCCTTACAGCATCCAAGATATCTTTAAGAGGTGGATAATCATCCCATGAATATGCATGTGGCTGATATCCACTGTAACTCAACTCAGTCAATCCTGAAGTTGCAACATAACATGTGTCTCGAGGCTGCAAATTATTACATAGAAACAAAAATTAACAACTAGTTTCAATGTTTTAGCAATACAATTTACAAATAACTTTCAAAAATAATTTTTTTCAGATAAATAATTACTAAGACTCTGATTGGATAAACTTTATTAATGCTTATATCATAAATGTTAATCATATAAGTGCTTATGATTATGTCATCCAAACAAACCAATTCAAACACCCATAAGATTGAATTTAAAGGACCAACACACACTTTTACCCAACATTACAAAAGACAACTTCACATTATTAACTAACTTGATATTATGTAAAACAAAATTAAGATAATTTGTTATAATCATATTTAAGCATGGGTTTGGTTCTGAAGTGACGAAACTTACTTAAGTTTGAGTGGATTGAAGATAAATATATTTATGTTTGGATACATTGAAGTAAATTGAACATAAATTTGAATGTAAAAATCAATTTCAGAATCAAAAGCTCTAATTTCTACCTTCAACTTCAAGGCTCTGTTTGACAGTGCCAGACTTTCAGCTTATAGCTTATGACAAAAAAGGACTTGTTTGGTAACATTTTTCCTCACAAGCTTGTAGCTTATTTTCACAAACTTATAGCTTATTATTTTCTCTCACAATCTTACTTAAAAATATTAATTAAATGTATAATTTTTATGTCATTTTGTATATTCATAAGTTAGTTAAACCTCTAATTGAATCAGCTAGCTTATAATCTATTCACTATAAGTTAATCCCTTATAAGCTAAAACTGATCAGTTATCAGAATTGAAACCAAACAAACACCAAGAGCATTGAATAATGAAGAGAGAATGACCTGAAGGAAAGATTTACCGAAGACACGAATGGTGGGTCTGGTCCATGGAATATGTTTATCAAGGTAATTGAACCATTTCCATGATTGCTCTGAAGGTATTAGCCTCTGAATGAAAACGACGTCGCTTCCGTTTCCGAGATCAATAGTCTCGGCCTTCAAGCTGCTCATTGATGATGATGATGCCATTCTAGAATGTTCGTTCATTGCTCTTTCTTCTTCTTCTTCTTCTTCTTCTTCTTATGAGATCAAAATTAAATTAAATAATGAAATTATTAATTTTTAAAATTGTGTCCTCTAAAATTATGACTTTTTTTAAATTCATAATTAATTTTTCACTTGTTTAAAAATTGTCAAATTTAAAACTTCATTTTATAGTTTTCTAACAAGTGTTTCAGAGTCACCAATTAGTATGATCTTTTTATAACTAACTTTCATCTTTTTCAATCCAATTGCTTTAAGCAAAACACTCACCAAATTTACTCCTACTTGGTTAGAACATGTCTCATTTTGACATTATTAATTTTATTTACGCGTGGAGGCTCATTAATGATCGGTTACCAACAAAGTCTAACCTGGTGGCTAGGGGGATTCTGGCGCAAGACATGTCCTTGTGTGTTGCTAGTTGCAGTCATTCTGAAATGGCACAACATCTATTCTTATTGTGCAATTCATTTGGGTCGCTTTGGCATTTGGTGCGGGATTAGATTCAATGTTCTGGTGCCGACACTGATAACATTTCTGACCATTTATTGTAGTTTACACCTTTGACAGGTGGTGGTAAAGCTAGACGTTCTTTTATGCAACTCATATGGCTTTTGTGTGTCTGGGTTGTATGGAATGAACGAAATAATCGACTGTTTAATAATGTTGTCACTCCCATACCCCGTTTATTAGACAAGGTTTTTTTTTTTTTTTGACCATTAGACAAGGTTAAAATGTTGTCTCTAGGTTGGTTGAAAGCTAAAAATGCTACCTTTGTTTTTGGCACGTAGTGGTGGTGGTCAAATCCCTTTGTTTGTTTGGGTATTGGCTAATGTTGTTGTGCTGGTGCTATGTTGTCCCGATGTAAAACTTGTTTCTTTGAAGTAGTCTCTTAGGCACACCTTGTGCTACCGGGATTGCTCTGTTTGTGGTTATAAAATTCCATTTTGCCTTGTTAAAAAAAAAAATTATTTACAACTTTTTGTGTTATTAACAATTTAATAAATGGTAGCTCTTTTTTAGTTTTTTGTGCTTATTTTTATTAGGAGTGTAATGTTTTTTTTTTGTGGTGTCCGGGGTTCAAACCCTCGAACCTTACATATATTATACATTGTCCTTACCAAATGAGTTAAGCTCACAGTGACGGGTGTGTAATGTTTAAGATTACACAAGACCTTCCTTTTACAAAAAAGTTTAACTAGTATGCATCAATAATATGAGAGTTTTATACGATATTGTACAATTATATTTCACCATATAGATATTTAAGGAAATATGTTAGAAAGTGAGATAACCAAATTACATCATAATGAGATGTGATTGAATAATTTTAGAGCATTTGTGCAAAATTGCAACTAACAATATAGAAATAGAAGTATATAAACTAGCCAAGCATCACAACTTCCTTTACTCAACTTCCTTGATAGTCAATACAACAATAACCCCTAAACCTATGCAATTAGAACTCATTAATCAAGGTAGTGTTAGAATATAATCACTCAATATTCTTCTGCTTTTTTTTCCTTGATACAAGATCATACAAGCACAATACACACACACACAAAACATAAAAAGACCAAAGAAGCCATAAATCACAACTTTTCATTTGGAAATACTACTTCATGTCTCTCTTATCTAATCAGAAACTAAATGGCATTATAATATGCATCTATGAAGATTTTTTTCTTAGCTAGAAACACTTATAAAACAATTAATAAAAAAAACGCAACAACATAAAAAAATGTTACAACTATATAATCTAGTTAGAAATCTACCCTCTGCACTATTTTGAAGTAGCAACAGGTGTGGTCAACTTGAGTGTCAATTCTATCTCTCCGGATTCTACTTCGCGAAGCCTTAACCAAACATTCTGCACAACCACGCCGTTAACACAATTGATACTGCTTTCGCGTACAAGACAATTTTCAGAGTCAGGTATAACCTTCCTTAATGTTTGCTCACCGGAAGAGACTCTTAAAATGTCTCTTAATCTAGCTGCAGAGACTAATGGTTGAAGGTTGATAAATGCATTTCCCATTTTGTCATCAGCTTTCAAAAGATCTTTATCAAATACTTCCTATATTCACAATGTAACTCAGTTATAAATATAGGCCATCTTCAGATATAAAAAAAACCTAATTAAGCACATACAACATAAAAGTTGATCATATAAGTGCTCAGGTTAAGTTATTTCTATAGCAAAAGAATAAATAAAGACAATTGTTTCCATACAAGCTGTTTTCAAAAGCTATCACGGAGAGCTTGTGGAAATAAGCTGAAAACAGCTTATGAATATGTCATGTCATTTTCATAAACTCTTCCAAATCTATTAGATAAGCTCAAATAAGCCATTCTAAACAGTCCTATATGCAACATGTAGAGTACTTTCCAAGCTATATATAGTGCATTGAACTCATGGTTTCAAAAAATTTACCAGAAAATTGATCAATATACCTCACAACCACAGTAAAATATATATCAACTAGAGTACCTAACAAGCATTAAAGACCAATAAACAATAAACAAGGCATTGTAAATGTGAGGAGACTCACCAAATTGAGAACTCCCAAGGGTTCTGTCAAAGTGAAACTCAGCTCTTCATTCCAAACAGGATTCAAGCAGCTATTAATGACTTTCGTCTTTGCAGTCTGGTACAGTTTAATGAATGAATCATTTAATATTTTGAAGTTAAAATACACTACTAAATAATGTTAAGGCCATTGGAAAGAGCATGCATCTTCAAAGTTTATTTGGATTTTATCTCATGATATGAGTGTTTACATATTCTAATACACTTGTAAATAAAAATCATAACATTCCCACAAGTGTTTTCAGAAATTAGCTGCCAAAAACAGCTTCTGATCATAAGCGTTTAAGCCCTCCAAAATAGCTCATTCGATAATCAATAACTTAAAACGCTTATCCATATATGTCCTTAATGTCAAAAAAAATTGTAGTACCAACACTTCATATTGAAGGCGTGTCTCGTGTTCAAGTTACATTCAATCACTTCTATTTTATTAAATTATTGGCTTAGGGCTTCATATAGGTAAAGAAAAAGAAACTACACATGAATATGCAATAAAAATTTTAGTTACCTGATTTCCTAGTTTGAGAACAACATAAGGATCACTGGTCTTGAAATCTCGGATCACCAACCTTTTCCCTTGCACAACTATGACCTTTAGCTGCCCTAATTGTTCACTCATTATAATTCCTATCGACAAATTAAATAATTAATCAACCAAGATCTTAGCCACAAATCAAAAAATGTCACTGACATATTTAGAGTCCATTATTTCCTTTAAAAAAAATGTTTAGCGTTTTCATTTGTTTTAGTACAAATCTTTGAAAACAGGAATAATGTATGGTGGAAACTATTTCCCTTTTGAGAGGAATCTATGCATTGCATAGACAGGTTGTCAATACCAGAAGCAGTAAACAAAAGGACAAAATACATGAAAGTGCAAGTCTTAATTTATCTTTTGACCCAAAAAGGACAAAAAAGAACAGTGAAACTTTTTCTTTGTTACAAAGATTTTTCCAGCAAAATTACATGAAAATCAAATGCAAGCATAATAAATAATGATATAAACCATGAATATTCTAGTACAGAAATATTTGTAACTTGTACTTGTACTTGCTTTGTCCAAAAAAAAATACTTGTACTTGTAAAACAAAGTAAAACAAAAATTGAGCTTCTTAAACTAACAAAACATTATAAACTAGCAACTAGCAATAACAAAGAAGAGAAAGACAAGAACTAGTGACAACAACAAAACATTGATAATTCAATTAAATAATGGATATGGTAAATATATGTAGATAAATATTCCTAATTAAGTAAGTAAATCCACATTAAATAAAATAAAGAAACCATAAGTAAGATCCCAACACCAAGTATGTCAAAGATGAACTATGTGCAACATTGATTCAAGTTGCAATAAATAAAGAAAAATATATAAAAGACAGAAATTAAGCAACTAAAAAGCAAAGAAAGAAGAAACTCACCAATGAAAAATGAATAATGAATAATATGTGTGTGTGTGTGTGTGTGTTTGTGAAGATTTATGTGAATGAGTATGAGAATTTATGGAAGGGAATGGTGGAACATGAACAAGCAGGTTTTTGTTTCACCTGCAGCTACAGGTAGTCAAAGGACAAATGTTTTTTAACTATAGTGAATGTGTGAATGTATTGTTGCAGATAGATAGATGAGGAATATTTATATATTGTGTAACTGACACGTGTCAGTCAAATTCATTATTAAAAATATGGAATCTGTCTGTGTACTTGTCTTCTGTAGGTTTGACCAGGTCTCTGCTCATATTTTTGATTCTCTTGCTACTTTTTGATTTTTCTACCTAAATCCAACCTATGAATAATTGTTTTTTTTTTTCCTTAGTTAGAGGTTGAAATTGTAAACTTTACTGATTTAAATCTAAGTGGTCTGACTCAAATAGTTAATGAAATCAAATTAAAAATGAAACAGATGAAGATTTGGGAATAAATTGTTGGTCAAGATGAATCAACTTAATCAAGAAAAAGCAAACACATAAATAAGTTTGGATGTTATATCTTCCTTTAAAATCATATAAAATTACGTATATTAATTAGCCATGTCATTCATATATTGTTTAGCATATATTTTTTAACGTGGAAGTTCTAACTCATATTTAACATATACACTCTTAGTAAAGACTAAAGAACAAGAGAAAAATTGAGTAATTTATTTTTCAAACTTACAAAATGATAAAACTAAAGGTTCTGAATCAGTTTAGTCTATTCATCAATTAATTTTGATGAAACTATATCATTGAATAAATGAAAACTAAATTTTTGAAAACATGTTTGAATTAATCATAAATAATGTGTCAATTCAGTATTTAATATTTGGATAAAAAAGACTGAATTGATTATTGTATGTGATGAGTCAAAAAAATATTAATTGTGTTTGATCTTATAGACTATAGTCTTTTTTTAAGGGTTTGATCTTAATTGTTCTAGTATAGTAATTAATTATTTCTTTGAATTTGAATTGAAAAAACCAAGTTGGTTGGCCAAATGAAAAATATCGATTGACTCTCATTATGAATATATTTGCATATGCTTACTTATCAAAGTTAGTTCAAAGTGTGCGCGTTTTGTGACTGAGTTAATTGTTGACCATGACAATGCTTTTTCCTGTTAAGTTCAATTTATTTAACAAATAATAAGACCATGTGTACTTTACTGTAAATAAGCACTTAACACCATTTCAACCCAAAAGTATGTTTCACCTTTCTTTCCACCGTTTAATGGTTTCTTTTGACATGGTCACACAGGGTGTTTATTTGTGACTCACACAGGGTGCAAATATCAAATTTGTATATTTTAGTTTGATATATCTCACAAAAAATTTGGTTGGATCAGTTGAAAATATGCATGATTTAAATATGTTCATGTCACTCAATTCATATATTGATATATTTCATCAAGTATATTGATATGGTGATCGTCAAGATTTAGTCATGTTATATATCAGTGATAATAGTTGTGAAAATCTCATTATCAGTGTAAAAGGTGGACCATATTATAAAGGAGTAATATAAAGATAAATAACATTCGGATGCTCATTTAAAGACTTTTTTATGTAATTATTAAGATATAAAGTTAAAATTGGAGATTGTTGAAATATTTTATTATCTAATTACATTTCAATGTCGCTATGTGGTCGAAAAAGTTGTGTGCACACTTTTGGTCTCGCTTAAATCATTTCATGTGTCCCCTTCAAATTTTTGCATAAATGTTTAGAATATCATAAAAATCTCTCATAAAAACAAATAGAATTTGTTAACATGAATTAAATATGAACTTTTAAACGTCAAAAACATAAAATAATAATAATAATAATAATAATAATAATATTTAATTCATGTTTTTTTTAAAAGGTTAATTCAAAAACATGAATTAATTCATGTTTTGTTAAAAAATTATATTTACTTTTGAAAGAGATTGTTAATATTTTATAATATTATTATATAGATGGCTGTGAAACTAATTCAAGTTTTTAAATATACACATGAATTGAAAGCATAAACAAAAAATGATTTTCAGACAGAGAATAAGAGTTTCAGACAGAGAAGAATAAAACCAATTATAACTTGATATTAATTCTTTCTTTCAATGATTTCTAATCAGAAAAATGATTTTCACACATTAGTAAAGTATATTTACAATTGAAAAAAATAACTTAACAAAAGAGCATGTTTCAAAATTATAAGAGGCTAAAAATGAAATTTGATATTTAACACGTAATTTTTATACCCTATTTATAATTTGACTAACCATATACAGGTTGAATGTTGTCCAGGAGGTATCCACAAATCCAAATGTTGGTATCTTTTTTTTTTTGAAGGACTAAATGTGGTATCTTTTAAAATGTAAATTTCAAATTACGTTGCAACACTAAAGTATCTTTTGAAGTACCTTTTAACTAATATTTTGGAGTCTTAAAATTACATTTCAAAGCTGTTTCTATATGGCATCAAGATTGTTTATTGACAATCTACTATACTGATTTTTTAGAACTTTTTTTTTTTTTTCGAACGTTATGTGTGCTATATATTAATCTACAAATATTTGTCATTATCAACAATATTATGCGAAAAGTTACCAACAAGGCACAATGATGCAAGAATATCACACGAGATTAAAAAATAACCAGAATTTTTTAGTTTGACACAGTGGTAGAGGGAATTGGGTGCGTGACAAGTGCATAGTGTTTTTTAATTATCGGTGTTTACGCAGTTTTGATTGATTTTGAGACAAAAATTCATCTTATCCAAAGATATAATTATACATGATTTGATTTGATTTTAAATGGTTTATTTAAGAAAACCAAACCAATCCAATTTAATTTAATGTTGTTTCTTTTTATGGCTTTTGGATATCTAAATTACTAATTGTAAATTTTTGTTTTAATATTATAAAAATATGATAAAATGATAGATTTGATGCAAAGTATAACAAATTATAACTTCAAAATTAATATTACGAGATGAAAATCATTTATTGTGTCTGAAACATACAGCCCCCCAGAATGAAATAAGCAAAACGGATTAGTTAAAATGTTGATGTATGTAAACTTAATTTTTAACCACAAACATTGATTTTTCAACTATTACTTGTTTATATTTCACTCTGGATGGAGTATGAAATAGTAAAAAAAAAAAAAACTAATAAGTAGTATTAAAACTCGAGTATGAAAGGTGTCACCATTATAAAAAACTGGCATGTTTATAAACCATATTTAAACACAACAACATGGAGGAGCTGATGGTGAAGTCATCTTTCACAGTTACAAAAACTACAAAGTATGAACAATAAATAAAAGATACAACAAATACAATTTATGACCATGTATAGCTGTACATGTTGCTTAAGTCAATTGATTATGATAGAAGGAAGAACAACATCTACATGAATATGTTAAAACTATGATCACCTACACACTACTAATGGAAGGTCATTTTGCATAACATAACCCTAAACCCTAATGCACCATCAAATTTTTTCCTCCTAAATGTGGGAAGGTTACAACTTACAAGTTACATCTACACAAGGGTGGCTACAAATTACAATACAAGACATGCATAGCATATCTATTAATGTGTCAATAAATGGTAGTCACCATTTACATTATACCTCTACTTATACTGATACAGATTAAATGCTTCCACAGCACCACTCTACGGTGGCTACAATTCAAAGATTTGTGTTACAGCAGCAGCTAAAATGCTCATTGTTTTTTCCCCGATGACCTTTTCTTCCCTGATCGGGGTTTCCATTTTATCTGCATCAATCATTCTCATTGGTTACTGATAAGCTTAAAAAATGTAATAAAATTTGATTTATCAAGCAAGAAAAAGCAAACAAAAAATAGGTTGTGTAATTATGTAGTGGCTGAGTTATTTACCAGCGGCTCATCTTCGGGAAGCTCAGCCAATGTGGCATCTTCAGCACTTGTTAGATCATCAAGTGATTTTTTCACTTCTCTGCTAGGACTACTTTCCACATCGCTCTTATTTTGCTTCCCTTCAGGATCTGATTCTTCTTCCTCATTAACATTTTCTCTTGAAGCTTCTCTTGATTCATCCGCATCTTTTTCTTTTGAACCACTTTCTTCTTCTTCATTTTGAGCTCCTTGTGGGGAACCCTCTCTATCTTCAGAAAGTGTCTCAGGATAATCCGGTTTCTCTTCATCTGGTTCCTGCTTCTCTTCATTGGGTTCTTTCTTATTGCTCACGCTCTTCTTTTTCTTAGATCTCTTTCCACGTGAAACTGATTTCCTTTTCCTATTAGGTTTCTTCTTTTTTGTTATGTTAACATCAGACCCTTCATCCTGTCCCCCTTTAGAACCGTCTAGAACAGAAAATTAAACAAAATTGAGGAAAAAAGGTAGAACAGACTAAGAAAGTAGAAGTTTTACATAATAACCAAGAACCACAAAAAACATCACTATAACCAACTATAACTGGAAAAACTCCAGGCATAATATTTGTTTCAAGAGCAAATTAGCAAAGACTAAAGCTGGCAGAACATGTAAATATGCTATACACCTATAATATGGAAACAAACACTTAGCTATGCCCTGAGATTTAAACCTGTTATTGGATGACTTGACCAGTACTCAAGTTTTATCTCGTACATTTTTTTTTTTTTAATTTCACAATAGAAAAGAGAAATTTAAAAAGGAAAAATCACCACCTTTTCCCAGGCTATAATGAGTTGACAAATGAAAGAGCTGAATTAATAATATGAAATTTCTCACAATATTATCACATGTAATCAATCAGAAGTTTAAATGACAATTGATACATGCATCAGATTCAGATATATTTTTAAGTTACATTACCTGAGTTGATCTCAGCTTCAGCTATCGTGGTCTCTTCAGGGTTAGGTAACTCAGAGTCGGAGCTCTCATTAGCACCTTCTTCATGGAAATTAGTTTTTGATGCTTTTCTTTGTCCACGTTTTGCATGCTTGCTAGGAGATGGTTTACCATTAACTCTAAAAGAACAAAATGACACGATACAAGTTAAAATGATAGAACATTGAACAAACCAATGTACGAAAGAATCTCATCTTTTGTACTAACATTTTTGTTGTCTTTTTACTCGTTGAACCACCTGAACTTCTCTGTTTCTTCCCAGTAGAACTATAAACAAACAAAAAAATCAACACAAAAAAGGAAGAAAGCGGCTCAGAATGGGTTAAAATATCATGTCCAATCAACTTAGGCAGATGAACATGCTTTCAACTTTTACAAACATATAAAAATTAGCAATATATATACGCACAATGCAACATATTCATTCAAATAAAACTACGCTAAAACTGATTTGCAGAAGGAATACTTACACTTCATGTGACGATGGGCTTTTTGAGGACTTTAGCTTCTGGAAAAATTATAATATAAAAAGAGAATCAAACTTCATATGATATTTGATATCTTTAGTGGAAATGGAAAAAGCAGAAAGATGACTAATCGAAAATCAGGATTCAGACCTTATTAGATTTGTTGCCTCCATCAATGAGCTCCCAACGTTCCTTTTCCAAACAAAGTTTTTCCACTTCTCCATCATCATACAATATCTTTGACACAACATGCCAGGGTAAAATTGTGTCAGAATTTTATTACTTAGATGGCAGAATAACTTCAGAACAAGAGAGTGAGCTTACCGCATGCTTCCTCTTTGAAGAATCATAAGACTGAACGGTTCCTTTATAAAATCTACAGAACATCAATACACCAACATGAGAACTTTAATTAGTAATCATAGGAAAACAATAGAATTGAGGGCTTCAGAAATTTGGCTCTAGGGTTTAAATAAGGCTAGAAAGTGACTAATAATTAAGCCAGTACCAGTCAGAAATTAAAACTGGTTAATGAGAACAGATGCAGCAAGAAGAACTTAAGAGATATGTAAACTAAAAAACGGGAAGTCAAAGCCAGCTACTAGAAATGCACAGGGGAAAACAAGCAGTTAAAATCACAGTAATTCTACCAGCTAAAAACAAGCAGGTGAAGTCAAAACAAGCAACATAATTTGTGTTTAGGAAATCCAGTCAAAAAGCTTCCGAATTCACTAAAAAACACATGGTTTTTATAGTTTATCCTTTCTATAAACTTAGTGGAATACATGCATTGTTTTGATTCTACAACTTATGTATGATAAGAAAACTTACTTCTTATCCAAAGGCCACCAAACTTTAACTCTGCAGCCAATCAGATCTTCAGCATCACTTTCACCTTCCTTTGTCGTACACTGCAAAAAGAAAAAAGAAATTAATCAAGCCAAACTACTAATATTATCCAAGAGATTTGCTAGAACACAGACATTATAGCCTGCATAGAGGTGATACTGACATGAAACCCACAAATAAATTGACTGCAAAAGCAAAAGGGAGAGTTACCTTAGCTAATCCTCCAATACTTTTTCTTTTCTGCCTTTTACTAGAGCCTGCGGACGTTTTGAAATTCTCACTTTTCGTCTTATTAGGTGTCTTCAATTTACCAGAACTCTGCAACAGATGCAGAAAATAAGCTGAAGTCTACAAGTTTTGTTTAAGTCCACTTTAATTAAGATCATCCTAACATTAAAATAAATCAGTTTAGACAGCAAGACTCCACCTTTATGTCATGGTCTTCAGATTTGTCAGATTCATCAATACGATGATTCTCGGAGACCTTCATTTTTTGTTCTGATGAGGGCTCTTTGCCTTTGACCAATTTTCTCTGCATATTTTTGCTACCTGTATCAGGGCTAATTCCTACATTTAACAGTAATTTCCCTCCAGAGGGAACTTCCTCTGAAATTCTTTGAGAAGCTTTTGAAGAACTACTTGGTCGCGATTTTCCATGGGTAACGGCAGACCGTTTCCGTTTAGGCACTGGAGCAAGTGTTTCTTCTCCCAATTTTCGTTTTTTAATTGTTCCAAACTCGGGGTCTTTCTGCTCCTTCTTACTCAAAGAACTTTCATGACCATTACTAGATTCAAAATTAGTAGATATTCCCAAGTTATCCAAATTAATTTTTCTGACCATGTTTAAGATATCAAAATCATCTCCAGCTTTTTTTGTTTCAACTGTCATGGTCTTGTTCTTTTTCACCTTCTTCCCTTTTGTTCCCCGAGATCTTATCTTCTTTACTATTTTTCCAAGGGGAACTTCATTTCTGTCCTTTTCATTGTCCTTTAAAGCATGATCCTCAGTTGATTGAGATGGAACCTGATATAGGAGAGACATTACCACATGATTCATGATTAAAGATGCAGCAGAAATTACAAATTTATTTTTACCCTTTGCATCAAGCTTACACTTTCTAATTCAACTGATTCAAACTGAGCCAAGACACTTTCATCAGCCAACCATGCTTTTACTTCGCTTGCCTGCCAGATAAAAAAAAACGGCATTAAGAAGCGTTTTTTTAACGTAATCCATATATTTTATGAATGCTAAAAATCTGTCAAAGAATATGACTACAAATCCATCTCAGTTCCATGTTCTGTAAACCTTAAATGAAAAACTCCTAATAACATTCTATCAAACATCAAGGAAATGCTTTCACCATTTAATACAGAGTTTGTCTCTGAGATCTCTACCATCACAAAAACTGAAGAGTTTAATCAATTAAAAATTTAAGAAACAACAAAATCTACAACTTGAAACATGGAAGTTCAAAATGACTTAATGGGCTAAATACTGATGTAGTTTAATATGATGCAATCACGGCAATGCAACAAATCAACCTCATTTAATAGTAAATATCGTCAAGAAGTAGCAACTATTTGGATGGTGTGTTTTGTCTATCATGTGAAGAACACTTGACAATTTAGCATACCAGAAGGAAACTGCAATTTGACAAGAGGGGGTACCTTAAGATCATTTTCCTTCTCACATGCTTTGTATAGTATGGGAGGTAAAGAAACTGAATGAGACAATCCTTGCATATCAACATCCTTCTGCAGTAGTCGCTTGGTGATTGCTAATCCAAGGTCACATATGGCATGGGAATTCTGGCCATTCATTGATCACAAACGTAAGATTACAGTCCCTCATTGCCTTCAAAAAAATTTATTTGTCAAAAAAAATCAAAATCCCCAACCTTTGACTTTGATACATCAACCGCGTCTTCTGAGTGTTTAATACTCTGGAAGATGGAAGTAATGGCAGATATAGTTTCTTTCTCTTTGTCGGCAGTTACTTCCGACTTGACATCTTCATCCCGTTGCACTAGCATTGATAGTATCAAGTGCAACTGCCTGCAAATTCAGGAGGATAAAATATGAATTTTAAAGGAATGAGCATTCCAATCAGTCATTTAAAGCTCACTAGCAAAAGTAAAATCTATAGGTTTCTACGAAAGATGCATCTAGGTGTTACAGCCAAACAAAAAACTAAGAATACAGACCCTCACTGCATTAGAGCAGGATAAAACCAAGAAAAGGCCTTTAGTTACTGCATAAATTTTGGATATTTGAGTTATTACTTATTCCAAACTATATAAGCTTCCATAAACTGGATGTCAGTCACACAAAGTCAAATCTTTTTGAGGAAAAAAAAACAGCAAATCGCTGACTATATATCTTTCACATATGCATACAATCATAGATAAGTATTATATCTAATGATACAAACTCTTCTGCCACTTAAAGAGATGTCCTCCTATATGAGTCAAATAATACCTGTATATAGTTTTGTATGCTTCAGCATCCTTGCATTCATCAATATTGGGGCAAGATAGGTTAGCAAGTGCGTGAACTAGGTATGGAAGAATGTATTCAGGGTAAGTGGTCAAGGGTTTTGCATCTGATTGCCCTGAAAGCTGCCCAGCCCTTTCTTGGTGATGCATGTGAATAACATCAGTTAAGTTCTGCTTATCCTACATTAACCAACACAAATCATCAACAATGACACAAAAGTGATGTCAAAACCAGGAGATTTGCAAATGCAAAAGGATTAAAACAATCAAAATATTACCTCCGCAAACTCCTCAGAGTTGGTTCCGAATATGTTGAATATAAAGGCACATGAATACTTGGCTTCCAAATTGTGGTCTTTTATATATTGATGAACTTTGCTTAAGAAAACCTTCTTAGCTTGAGGGAAGCCAATCTATTAGATCAAATATAAGACAGCAGAATTAGTAACTTATACACTGGAATGAAAACATTGACAAATCAATTTCACCCTATACATACAGCTCGTTTACCAAATAGAGTCTTGGGATACAAGAATCCAATGGACATACTCTCCACTTTCTACCCTGATCTACACACCACAGATAACATCGTTCCTAAGATTATTACGCATGTGTCGTTTTAACGCATATTAAATATGTCATCGTGAGCTGCCCTTTGACCTAAAAAGGACAAGTGATATCACCCTCTGTCCAGATTTTTTTTTTTGTATTCTGGGGTAGTACATTCAGTGAAGAGGAGTTATACTTCACCCACCCTATCTTCAAGAGTCAAATTCAACAAGAGAAGACGATGATGTTTTTTCCCCCTCAATTTGTCTATACAAATCCACTTCTGAACCTATGCCTATGACAACTTCTGACCTACTTGAAAAACCACGCATGAGATATTACGAGGAAGATCGATGTCCCTGAGCCTGAACCCCTTTTCCATTGCAAGACGAAACTGAATTTCATATGGATAGTGAAGAACAAAATATTCCTAGTCATTAGAAAATGAACTAGGGAGTGTGCACAAATCACCCTTTATACCATGTCGTAAGCTTCTTATCTATTAAGAAATTCTCACAATGCATAGAGTCTTCCTACCACCCTCCGAGGCGTCACCACAACAAAATCCAAACCTCTCCCCACAAGGTAGGATCGGCTAAATGGACCAAATTATGTCATAATGCTCTATCATGTATCAAGTTCAAAGATAGACCATATACTTATACCGCTCATAATGGCTAAGCCTATATTTTTCTTTGGTCTCCCTCTATCTCTAAGTATTGAACTACACCCTATTGGGCCAACCTTCTTAATGGGGGATTCTAGGGGACTTCTCAATATCATTGAGGCTTTGTCTAATGAAAAAAGGAAGCAGGTCACAAATATGGAGATGGAGATATTAAAAAAAATATAGGCCTAGAAGCCATGAGAAGGGAAAAATATCGTAATGATAAGAGACGCTACTAAGGAAAAATAGCTTGAGCTGTTTAGCTAAGGAGTTTAAGATTTTAGCATTAGTAAGGTAGAAATATAATTATTTTAGATTGAGTTTTCCCATTCTAGAAGGGTATTTTTATTTTGCAATAGAAGTAAGCCTTAGAATTCAGGCCAAACCCGACTCAGTCCCAAATCTAGTTTCATATGATGAAGATTTCTTGAGCCTTCTAAGGACTACTTTGGTCATATCACTAGTCAATATAGAAACCAGCAGTATGTTATACATCTCCTCAAAGAAACAGGTAGGATAACATGCAAACCAGAAAATACTCCAATGGATCTGATTTGAGACAGATAAATTGAGGAAGATCTTCAAGAGACAGTTCAGTGTACCAATGTCTGATGGGAACTTGGGAAGACTTATCTATCCCACACACAATTGGACATTGCATTCTCTAAGCATGGATACCCAATTCATGTATAACCCGAAAGAAGTTTACTTGCAAGCAGGACACCAAGTATTACAATACCTAAATGCTAGGAAAAGGCATTTTATTCAAGAGAAATGGAGGTGTAGTACTTGAGGCATACACCAATTTTGTTTATTCAAGAGAAATGGAGGTGCGGTGCTTGAGGCATACACCAACGTTGATTATTCTGTGTCACGGTCACGAATTGATAGGAAATCAAACACTCGGTACTACACTTTTTCTAGGGAACTCTTGCAACTTAGAGGAGTAAAACAACAGAATGTGATAGTGGAAATCTAATGTAGAGGCAGAATTTAAAGCCATTGCTCATCACGGTCTGCATGAACTGCTTTGATTAAAGATAACCATGGAGATTTGAAGATCAGGTGGGTCGTCGACCAATGAGATTTACGGTGAGAACAATAAGGTCCACGACCTGGTACAACTACAACATGATAGAACAAAGCACACTGAGGTAGACAGACACTTTATCCCAGAAAAACTACGGAGTGCATTGATGTCTATACATGCTAAGCTTGCTGTGAAACAGGGTTGGTAATCCAGCATTTCAGAATATTTTACCCAAGCTGGGAGCGGAGAATGCATCACCACTCCAAGGAGGAGAATAAAAAAACCAAGTTATGTCAAAAATCAGTTGGTAACAGATTATATTTCTAGAATTAGATGCATTTAACTGCACTCCCTATTCTACCAGGAATCTCTCAAATCATGGATTTAATTGACGCTAGTTTCTTTCCTTTTTTTAATAAGGCTGTGTGTGTATCCAAGTTCTAACCCACAGGTGCATCACCAAATTATTAACAGTATTCCGTATTTTTAATCTCTTAAACTTCTTAAAAATGTGATAAACAAATATCGATGCTCAAGAAGAGATTAAAGTAAATAGAAGGAGAATAAGGAACCTACCTCTGATGTCCTTAAAGTTAAGTGAAAAATATCAGCAGGAATTTTATGATCCCAAAGCCTTGCCAAACGAAGAACTGCCTTTGCAGAAGCAAGCCTCAGATGGGCCTTATCGACTGAACTGCAAGAGCGGAAAAATGAATACATAGTGTTTGAACCCACAAAACCAATTTGAAATGATATGAACAAAGAGTGACAGTTTTCAGAGAGAAATGAATTGAAAAAAATATAGCTCTGTGAAGCTATTATACCTTGACTTTATGTCCTTTGATATTTCACCATATGAAAGCATGTTTCGTAGGATATCCAGAAGACCATCAATACCAGGACGAACAAGAGCATCTTTGACCGGCAAGTAGCTTTTCACTACGGTTTTGATGCCATATATCTGCAGCGAAAAAAAGAAGAGATACAAAGAGGGAGAATAAAATAAAGCAGTCAAAGAACAGCTAGCTTACAAACATTATCCAATAAGTTACTATCTGTATCAAATAACAATAAAAACACTATCTAAAGTGTCTTAAAAAATATAATAGACTATACCTTCAACACACAAATATCACTTTTATCATCCCACGATGCTCCAGTGTGATCATCTTTCTGAAACATAAAACAAGCATTTAATTTAAACAGATTTGATTACTTTGACACTTATCCCATAAAGAACTTCATGCGAAGGAGTTATAAAGGCTTACACCATCACTTTTAAGAATCTTGTTTATTATAAATTCTTCAATTTCACTCTCTCTAGTTTCAAATACAGGCATTGCAGTCTGTGCTATACAACCCAAAGACTGCAAAACGGTGGGCAGATTTGTTTTCTCCTCCAGCGTATCTACAAGCCTCTGCATATAAGGTAAGAACAATCAGAATTACAAAGTATTATAATAAAGAGAAAATTACACTTATTACACTAAAGATAAGGGCTAATGTAACAAAAAAAAAAGAGAGAGATACAGGCTAATTACACCTTCCTTTTTTGGAAAATTACACCTACCTACCTCGTTCTATGCACTGTTCTTACACTTTAAAACCTTATATTTTTTAAGAAAATCACATCTACCTCCCCTACTTATATGCACCAATCATATGTAAAGTCCCAATAACAATAACAAAGCAAGAGAGGTAGGAGTGAGTTTTAAAACAACAAAGGTGCAAGTGTAATTAGCAGTAACCACAGGGGAGGCCAGTGAACCTATTCATATAACAAACATATGAACCTTGTATAGAACAGAGAGAGACTTGAGGCCATCATCTTTTGTTATTGCAGCTAGAGCATGCACAGCATACTTTGCCTGTCTCCGACTGCCTTCTAAACATAGTCGTTCTAACATAAGGTCTACAGAACTGCATGACGAAAGGAAATAATAAGAATAAAATTAAAAAAAAAGGTAATGAAATTGAGAGTTAACAAGTTTGACAGTGGTACCTTGACGTAACTGCTAGTTGTTCTCGAATTGTACCACCAGCCTTTGCTAGAACATTCAAAATACCCTCTTTGATTGTATCATTATTACTATCCTTGAGTAGCTTAACCAGGTCCTCCTCACTACTGCTAAACAAGTGTGGACTGAAACGAGCAATAATCTGCACATTATCATAAGTGAGTTTACCAGAAGATAGAAAAGATAATTCCGAGAACTTTATTTCTCAAGAAAATGACGGAAAATACCCAGTTTCATATCAAAATCACAAAAGTATATGAAAAAAAATGAAAAGGGCACTGCAAAAATACAAGAATTATAATTCATGAAACTGTTTGTGATATCAGTACTACACAGATATTCAACCCAAGCCCAAAGATAACCAATTAATCAGCAGCAGCGTTATCAGTACAAGCAAAAATATAGACACGCTTATGAACTTTTCCTTGCCCTGTCTGAATGAACAGAAGTAGAAATTGTTCCAGAATCATGACAGAGAATGCATAATATAAATGTCCAAGAACCAACGGCAGTAAATCAATACACCCAAAAGGACGTGATCTTACCACTAATATATTCATGCAAGATTGTATACGCTGATCATTCTCAGCCGAATTATATCTGATGATTTCTGAAAGAATTGCTGTTGTGTGCTCCTTGTTGAATAGCAAATAGGAGCACTTTACATATAAGACATTCAGAAATTCATTGAGCTGATGTTTCTCACCAAGTATTTTAATTAAATCATCCTGCAAACAAAAGGTAATAAATAACCAACATCAGTAAATAACAAACTGTAAATTACAGTTTCTTTCTTTCTTTAGAAGAAAAGAAATAACAGCATAGGATGGTCTAAATCACAATATGATTGTACCATTTGTATGTTTAAATACTACTCTCCTAACAGACTCCACAGGTTAAATAATTGTTCAGAATTAGAATGTTAACATCTACGTAATTAATCTCATGAGGCCTATCAAATAAGTTCATGCAAGTAACTGGAAAGTGGATCCAGAGAGAGATGTGCGTAAAATGTAAGGGTGACTGTTAGAATCAAATCTACATTTACTGCATAGAATATAGATTAATTCTTAGCTGTACGCTATCATAGATTATAGCTAATTTAGGATATGACGCTCATTAGCTTTTATTGTAAATCTTGAACAGTTTTTTACAGATAACAGTATGATATCATTAGACACAGAAATCATAAACATTATAGTAACAAATTCTGAAGCTTAGTAATATAACCCCCAGGAACTGGATATTAAAGTATTCAGTTCTCATATTTTTACTTCAATAATCAATCCCATGCAATTCGTAACAATTATATTCCAAAACAGCATCTCAAAAAACATATACATCAGTTTCAGATATATTACCTTGTATGCACGAGTTTGATGAAAGCTCGTATTGGGATCAACAAGATTCGTCAAAATTTTCCAGATATTAGTGTCATTTAATTGATCAAGAATCTGGAAACTCTCCTCTGCCTCCGTTGGATCAGCAAATGAACGGGACATTACTCGAAAACAGAACATGATCTTCTTTTGAACCTCAGGATTCTCTTTATCCTGCATTTGAAAGAGATCAATACCTTCTCCAAATCAAAATTCTTTTGAAAGTTCAGCTTTTTAACTTTCAAGGTCACATACCTGACTATTCTGCCTCAGAGCTAGATACTTCTGCAGCTCCTCTTGTAGCCTGCCATCGAAGTGGAATCATAAAAAACCACAAACTTGATACACCATAAAATATATAAGTCATCACATAAGTCAACCAAGCTCACCTTTGTTTTTGCTCCAGTATCTTTTCAAGAGCCTTGACCTCAACATTATCTAATCCAGAGAAAATATCAATCCAATGTTTAACCATATCATTCATAGCAAACTCCGATGGAAACAAGGACCCACACAGAACAGCTTCGATTGTGTCGGATCTGAAGAATGAAGCAAACAAAAGAAACGTCAATAGTCAGAACTTAGAACATCTTTATTCCTAAGTAAACGAAAACAAGAAACTATAAACAAATCACACAGGGAAACGAACAAGTCAGCCTTAGAATGACATGGAACCCTTGTGTATTTTTTGTTACAATGCACTTGCTCACTTATCATTGTACTTGAATCATAGTATCTTGCTTGTGGGAAATGACATCATTTTGTGTCTAAACCAATCATATCATGTAAATTTTAAAAGGTTTTACGCTGAGTGTCAACTACAAAACAAAGCCCTAACTTTTTTTCATGGTTTGGTACCTCCGACTATGCAGTAGATATTGGCAGGGATTCAAGAGAAAAATATACCAATGAAAATTAAGAAAATAAACTAATTAAATATAAGTGTAGGAAGTTCTGATTAGTTGTTTAGTCAGCAGTATTTCACCTGAAATCTTTGTCATGGAAACATCTAAGGATCTTCCCTGGAATCCAGTCATATCCATCGAGGTTAACATTGTCGGAGCTTTTCTCGCAAAAAACTCTATATACCTCGATCAATCTCTCCAAGGTATACTTTTTAACAAGTTGCTGGAAATGTAAAGCAAAACAGAGATTTGAGATTGAAACGTAATCGTCAGAAATAAGAGAGAATAACGTCGATTAGAGGAATACATACAGATTTATCAAGAAGCCGTTCTGCAACAAGATTCACGGCGTCAAAAGGAACTGCATGCAGGGCATGACATGCCACATCACAGATAACAGCCACAACTTGCTTTTGGAAATTTTCATCAGAATCCAGAAGCCCGTCACAAAGGGCAGCTAAAAAGTTTGGCAGAAATAAATTTAGCAAATACAGATAGTAATAAATTCAATATAAGAAGCTGGGACTGAATATGATTGACATAATTAATTGACTCACAGATTAGTTGAGGAGCTTCAGGTCTCTGAGGATTTGACAGAAGAGAGCTCTTTACATGCTCAAGGACTGACATGCGAACTCCAAAATCTGTATCAGTCAACCTCTTTAAAAACTCTGAAAGTATTGGCTGAAATGCCAAAGCACTGGAAATTCCAGGAAGAGCAATTATATCGCCGACTAAGTTCACTGCTTTCAAACGGGTTTCCAACTGGTCAGTCTGTAAATTTCCAAATTACAAATGAGAATCCATGCATCATATTTGACTTACAGTCAAGAGTACAATTTTGCTTAAACTCATAAACAAAATTTGATAAAAGACAAACTATCATAGTGGCTTTTGTGATTATATTGTTGGAAGTTCATACATTCTGAAGAACATGCATTCCGCAATGCCATAACATTTACATACAAAAACATCTCATCGGAGCACCAAGGTCAATTTAGTCGAAACAAATAATGCTTCAGAAATTACCTGTAGCTCCCCTGTGACATAAGGGAGAATTCCAGATAGGATCTGAGGAGCACAGCAACAGATATCATATAATACTTCATGGTTCTGAAGTTGACTGTTCACAGGCTTGCTTTTTCCTGACACTAATGATAGAAAAAATTGTTTGATGCTAGGTTCAAGTGTGCCTATGCATTGCTGTATGACATTCATGGAAAGCTTCCTTGCAGCTGCTGTAACATCCTGAAATTAAATAATATAAGCAAATTGTGTTTCTAATATAATATTAGAGATAACACAAACTATGAGATTCGTCCTCCAAGAGCATAAGCTATCTCCCAATAATAGGATAAAGTATAAGAAAAAATACTTACTCTTTTTTCACGACCTAATGTGGACAGTAGAATAGATAAAAGATCATCACGAACATCCTCACTCTCCTCTAAGAGAACAGCCATAATACTTTGCATGGATGATAGGACACTTTCTGGATGATCATCTCTGGGCATGAGATAGAATATAAGAGAACCACTAATTAATACAAAAAGGATCTTTATTTAAGAAAAGGAGTATAAAAAATTTGTCACTCAAGAAGTACTAATAACGAAGCATCACTCGATACAATTGATTGATAACTCAATTAGGTAATACAAATAACTGGTAAATAATGAGCAAAATGTTCAAAATAAGTCAATGAATCAAGAAGCACTCAACCTAAGTACACAAAAACCTATGTTATACATAGCATGGTTTCAGGTACAATAATATGCCAAGCATCACACATACAATATCCCAAGTGTATTTTTTTTAATGCCAACAGAACACAAAAGGACAAGATAGGCAGAGCAGGGAGCAACAAAACTAGAGAACATAGTTTTACTGTTTCAGAATCACTGAATTTCCCTCTCCATTCCAAAAACATCACATTCCAATTCCAATTATACAACTATGTATAGTTTTATTCTAATTATCTTTAATTTATTTTCTAATTGAAGATAACTAAAATAAAAGGAACACAAACTCCAGAACAAAGTACACCAACAAAATATTAAATTTGCAACCTTGGAAGCAGAAAGCAGAATATTACAAGGGAATAATATAACTCTTTAACATGAGCACACGCACACAATTAACTAAGCAAAAGATTTCATGATAAACTAACCTCACAACTGCAAAAAAAGTACTGAATATCTCATTCACCAGATCATCACATTCAAGATCCAACATTACAACACACGATCTATATTTTGCAAGAGTATCCAACATAGCAACTTCCTGGCCAAAGGATGGACTACTTATATCACTCAGACCACTAAAAGTGCTCACAATCAACTGAAAGATGTCCTGCAAATGGATTGAACAAAGATTAGGATGAATGTTCCCAACTAAATTTCTCTTTAGGGTTGGCTGATAGTAAAAGGATTATCATTATACCATTTTAAGTTAAAAAAATAAGCTAAGATAATCTAATCATCCAAAAATAAGTAAAAAATCTAATCAACATAATCAGATAACTAGGGTAAATGGAAGGCACCTTTAGAACATCATCACTGTAAGGAGCTTCCGGTGCAGTTATTCGCGTTATCTCACAAACACATGTTGCTACTAGAAGTTTTACATCCCTATCTTGGTGCTTCAGCAATTCTGGCTTAACAATTGCATTCAAAAAGGGCTTCATTGACTCCAATGCTGAAGCTGAGGGTGATTGATCCATGTCCGTAAGGCATGTTGCCGCTTGCTGCAGATCGAGAAACATTTTGTTGCGGGGGACGTTAGCAGTTGCCAATCAAAAATTAACTCAAACACGTATAATGAAAAAAATTACACTGCACAATGGTAACGTAAATAAATCTAAAATACTTTCTAATATTAGATACCAATATACATGTCTGGCCTCAAGCATTAGATGCTTATAAACTGGTTTTAATTGTGAAGTGCAAAGTTAGTGTTTTTTTCTTAGGTGATGGCATATTAGCATGTTCATTTGGCTTGAGCCTATTAGGTGCGTGTGTTAATACAATGCACACCTCTAACTAACTGAGCTTTCACAGCAAGCTTTGACAGCTAGAATAGTATATTCACACAAAACTAAATACACAGAAATGCTATGTACTATTGAGAAGTCTATTCTTGTCAACCCCGAGTAGCAAGTTTCAGCAAAATGAACAGCAGCTCAACAAAATTAGCACTTATATAATGATTGGAATGGTCAGCCACAATTGAGAAATCTAGTGGCTACATGGCAAATAACTGTCACAATATTATGATAGTGTGTCCAAATGACTAACTTAAACAGCAATGTCTAAACTACAAATGAAGGCCTGATATGTTTCTCAATTTTCTCTCAATCCTGTTCATTGCTTAATGACATGGATCTTAGGCCAATGAAACTAGGCTATCCTATTACTAGTTACTACATATCTGGTTACAGGCTTGCGGCAAATTTACTGAGCCAATTCAGGCATGCACTTCCTTAAATGGATACTTCGATTATTTTTCAAAAGAATTAACATTAATATGAAGGAACTAGATATATAAAAGCCTTTGCCAATGAAAACATAGTTTATTACAAAATATGTATCATAGTGTGCTAAGACCTCGGATAATATGCTTCATAGGTAAAACAATATATGCGTCGACAGGTAAGCTGACCAATCATTCAGAAAGTGTGGTGCACATCTTTCTAAGTCAATTGCTTTTGGAAAAAAAAAATATATCTTTCACGATGTATCTCATAAGTCACAATCCAACTCTAGAAAACGCCACTTTCAATCTCATCTACATTTCAAATTTGACAATGGTACATTCATCAAGACATGCACACTTTCACTAGATCTATGTAATGTGATTAAACAAAATCCAGGGTTCATTGAAGCAAGTGATTCATTTACTCATTGAAAAAACTAGACAATAAGACACATTGGTTGAGACTCGTAGCAACTAATTTCTTCCTTTTCACTTCTACCTCTACTTCCTTGCTTTCCCTCCATAATTTCTCATTCAAATTTGAAATACTCAATAGCTTTACACATTTTCCAAAAACACCCTTAGATTAATTTCTTAGTAATATTGTAAGTAGATGACTATAATAATTGAGTCTGGATTTGCTTAACTGTCTTTTAATGTGAGATAGACACGAGTGATAGATTAGTAGGAGTCATTATAATAAGTGGATCCCACTAATCTTCCACTTGTATTTATCTCTCATAAATAAACGGTAAATGGAGGATAGATAAATGGAGCAAATCTGAACTCGTAATAATTAGGGATGGATTGGTAGATGTATTATCTTTTTTTTACATAAAATCAAAAAAAGTAAATTCACTTAGCTACCATCCTTAATAATTGTGAAAGTACTTTTGCTTATAATTGATACCTGAGAGAGTACTACAGCTTACTAAGAACTTAATTAGAACAAGGTACAATACCAACTTTTCACAGCACCAAAACCCTAAATAATACCACCTTCAAAACCATTAATTAACAAATGAACTTAACACAAAAAATTATCCACAAACATGCTACAAATTAACCAAATTGTCACATCAAACAAAGTAAATCTGACAATTTAACTCCTAAATTGCAAAATAAAAAAAATTTAAAAAAAACTATTATTTAGCACAAAATTTGAAACTAATCTACACATTACAGCTCAATTCAATTTTCCCAAATTACAAATCAGCTAAAACCCAAAAAAAAAAAAAAAAAAAAAAAAAATAAAAATTAAAATAACGGACGCAATAACGAATAACTAACCCCAAAAGAAATAAATTCGAAATTTTGCATAATTAAAGCTCATAATTGATAATTATGAACCTAATTGAGAAAATAAAAACCAACGAAAATTCAAAAAAAATTAATCAGAAAAAAAATGCAAACCTTCAATATTTGAATTAGAGCTTCTATGGAAGAAGGAATAATTTGGAGTTTGGATCCCAGGTCCTTGAGCTGAAGATGAGGTTTTTGACCCATTACGATGTCGTTTTATAGATTCGCGTGTTTTATCATGAGACAAAACGCGAAGAAGAAGAAGAAGAAAGAGTGAAGAAATTGAGAAGAAGAATTGAAACAAGGGTTTTGTTTTTGTTTGGTTTTTTTCTCTCTCTCTATCTTATGTGGGTTCCTGTCGTCAAGTGAAGAGAGGCTTACGATTTTCGAACATTTCTACCATGTTACACGCGCTGACTTTTTTTCTTTTTTCTTAACGGATAACTCGACCGCAGGCAGGCTACAAATATTAATCTTTTGAATCAGATAGAATCGTAATAGATGACAAAATTTTGGAGTTAACAATGTTGTATTCATAAGATTGTATTTGAATACGTACATGTGCTTTCACGGATTTGGATTTGAGGCAATAACTATGTCAGACAGTTACTTGTCTAAGTGGTTTGATTTGAAATCATCGATTTGAACCGTTGATCTGTGATTAATGACTGAGATGCAAAACAGCGTGTAACTGCTTGCATTTTTAACAGTGGGCAATCATGATCCGTGTTTTCACTGCGTTAGATTTTGTAAAAAGTTTTTTTTTAAGAAAGATTTTGTAAAAGTTAATCTTTTATTATAATTTATTTTTTAACAAATTAATTATTTTGACCATTAAATGTTGGCATAGTTATCATTTTTCATTCAACATTGTTAAAAAAATGTTTAGCAAATTATTTTTTATTTATTATTAAAAATTTAAAACCAAAAATCTCACATGTTCCTTGAAAACACTCATCGGATAATGTGATTAAACTTAATGTGGATGAGAGCTATATTGGTAACCTAAATCATTCTGGTTATGGTGGTCTTCTTAGAAATTTGTTAGGGGGTTTGATTTTTCGCTTTTCTACAAGTTGATGTTTTACGTATAATATTAGGATTGAAACCAGGATGCAATGTTCTCTATGCATCCAAACAAGTACTTGGGGTGGATTGGTTCAATCCTGGTTTCTATCAACATTTCACATATTTGTGTAGTCTTGTTATATTTCAGGAGTGTTGTTTATGGCTAAACCACAATTAATTTTACTTGTCTCTTAACTAAACGAATATTGCTCTGATTTCTAAGGGACAAGAACAAAAGACGATAAAATTTGAGTTATGTCGCACTATGTAATGTTCTTTACAAACTATTGGCAAAAGCTCTTCCAAATAGGTTCAGATATCTCATCCACAAGTGCATCTTTGATAATCAATCGGTCTTTGTACATGGGCACCTTATCTTAGATAATGCAATGATAGTCATTAAAGTGGTACACCACATGAAGGTTAGTAAGCGCGACAAGGGTAAACATGCCGCACTCAAGTTGGATATTAGAAAGGCTTATGCTTGCATTGGTTGGGTGTATCACAAAGAGGTTATGTTGAAGAGGGGATTCGCTCCTCGATGGGTCAGATAGATTCTAATGTGTAGAGTCAATTAATTATCCAGTAACAGCTAACAATGAATTAGTGTGACATATTATTCTTGAGTGAGGTATGAGGCAGGAGGTCATTTGTCCCCTTACCTGTTTATTTTATGTGTTGAAGGGATTTATGTGTCTGTTCTTTCTCTCTATTTACGTTTGCTTTTATTCGCTGCACTCAGACTCTGAACTGCACTCAGACTCTAAACTCTACTCAGACTTGAGAAATACTTAGAAAAAGTTTGAAAGAGCCAATACAATTCAACTCTTCTTCTTGTGTTTTTCTAACCATCATACATATGTGTTGAGTCAGTGGCGTTGCCAAGACCTTGGGTTAAGGGATTCAGAATTTCGAATTTTCAAATTTTTATCTTGAATGTATATTGTCATATTGATCTTTGAATGTATCAAAATTTTAAATACATCCATAATTGTCTATTTTGTTTGTCATTTTAATCATCCAATTATATTTTAGATAGTCAATTTTATCCTAGAATATGTTTTGTTATTGTTCAATTTAATCTGTAAAATTACTAAAAAAAAAAAAAAATGTGCTAACGATGTGTTTGCAATTTCAATACACTTAGAGAGTATGATAAGAGTGTCTCACACATTCATAGTCGGTGGTCTATTTGGAGACAAAAGAAAGTTAAATATAGTAAAATTATAAAATAAAAAAAAATAAAAAAATGTGATAAATCACCCCTTGTCATTGGTTCGATAAGCTAGGAAGTTACTTTTACAAATTTTATTTGAATTGTTTGAAAAATGTTCAATAAATAATGATGTGTAACGATATGTAAATATCCAACAATAAATAAAAGAAAATGATTCATACACAGGAATGATAAGCGACACCAACATAAAGCGCCTCATGTGAAACAATTAGTAATAGAGAGGTGTAGTTAATTAGAAAAATTCAGAAGTTGCAAGGTTCATTGACAAATTTCCAGGGGTTCAAGTAGTAATAAATAGGGATTATTGATTCAATTTTCAAATTTTGAGGGTGTGCAGCTGCACACTTTAGGCTATGTGTGACTCCACCAAGGTGTTTAGTTTTGTTTGTTTTATTTCAATCCCCGCAAATGTTTTTTGTTTGTTTAAATTTTCTCCATGCAAAATCAATTTTCATTCTTTTAGCCATTCCCATCATGTACTGATTTGGGTCAAGAATATAATTACTTTTGTACTATTTTTAGTGACATTTACTTTTATGCATCCATTCACATATGAATAGTCAACATATATAAGTCATCAAGGTCATCTCTAAGATTTCAGCTGCTCTATGTAAAATGTGAACTTGTTGCTTTATATATTTTTATAACTCACACACGCAAATGTGCATGCTCGCATGCACAAAAATTTGGAAAATGCACATAAAGATAGAAGTTTTTTTGGCAGAGAAATCATATCTCTAAGTTTTAAAATTATAGGTCTAATTCGTCCTTTAAAAGCATATGTTGTGATATATGGAAACTTGGTACCAATATTGTTGCCAAACCACACTTTTCCCCTTTCTACTAAAGAAACAAACAAAGTTTAGTAAATAATTAAATTATTAAAATCTGATCAGTGATAATTAAAGATCCATAACTTGATATCATTTTACTTATAATATTTCATTTCTTCGATACAGTAAAAGTATAGTTTTCAACAACACCTAAAAGAAAAAAGAAAATGAGAGACATAATGCAAGTAGTTCAAGGATTGAAGTCAGCCCTGATGATGGTGATGGTGCAAATTTCATTTGCTTCTGTGAATGTGCTCTACAAAATTGTCATTAACGATGGAATGAATGTGAAAGTACTTATGCTTACCGTCTTATGTTCACGGCAGCTGCCACTATTCCACTTGCTCTTTTTTTTGAAAGGTCCTTACTTGCTGCTTACCGTCTTATGCATTCTTATAAAAATTAACAAAACTTCAATTACCTCGAAATTGTACAACTTTAATCAATTTACCCCCTCCGTCAAATTCTTCTGAGTCAACATGATGTTTTGCAAATATCCCCCTGAAGTTTTACACTTATGTGCAAAATGCCCCCTGAACTTGAAAATTTATATATTTTTTTTATCCTTAAAAGTGACTGCACTATCACTAAATTGCGGAGCATATTAGCTAAATTTTGACGGTATACAACCAATTATTACTGCTTAGTTCTTTATTTTGTTTTTTCTCATTTAAGTGTGTAGTATGCATTAAGTCTAACATGTTATCTAAACCATTCCAACAACATAGTGCTGAAACCATGATGCAGACACTCTTGTTTCCATTAAGATTAATTTAGATTTTATTAGTTTACAAGTTTCTTTGAGTCATCTCCAAGATTTTAATCTGCTGCATAATCAGTTGGTCGATTTCCTTTGCTTGAGTACAGAATAGAAGAGTTTAGTTTTGTTTCATGCTCAGACTTGTATTAAAATTTAAAAAATTAGACTAAGGTTTCATCAGGATTTGTATTATAGAAAAAAGGCGATGCCTTCTTAATCTTAATTAAAAACACTTACAAGCATCTCCTATATGTAATTTTTTCCTTTCTTTCTGAATTTGCAGGATAATGATAACTCAGCAAGTAACTAAAAATGATCCAAACTTAGCTAATATGTTCCACAATTCAGTAATAATGCAGTCACTTTTAAGGATAAGAAGAAGAAAAAAAATATAAATTTTCAAGGTCAGGGGCATTTTGCACGTAAGTGCAAAATTTTAGGGAGGTATTTGCAAAACGTCATGTTGACTAACAGAAGAATTTGACGGAGAGGGTAAATTGATTAACGTTGTGCAATTTTAGAGGGTAATTGAAATTTTGTTAATTTCAAATGGGTAATTGACGAAACTTACAATTTCAGAAAGTAATTGCCTATTTACTCTACTTTTTCAATATGGTTGCATTCCGGAAAGGGTGGTTTATAATTTCAAGCTTGTTAAAGCATCTTGGACATAATGTATCCCCCAATCATTCCCTTGTGGTTAATATCACTTCTCACAGGAATTGAATCATTCAAAACGAGCCAGTCAGTTTTTTTAATATTAAAATTTCATTAAAGTTTTATTGATTTAGCTATTAAAAAAAAAAAGATTTTATGACTTTTTTTAATAGTGACACATTGAGAAACTCTATCTAACACTCACTTATTTTACTGATGAAATTTATGTGAATGCCACCACTTTATGTGGAACCCAAAGACAAAACCAGGGAAAATTATTAAATAGATTTTTTTTTTGAGTCTTTTATTTTATTTTTAAAATTTGAAGGCATAAATTAAGGTTAATAATTTATGCACAGATTATATAACCATGCTTATATGTATAGTATATATAAACTAATTATTATCATTTTCCTTCAAAAAAATATATAAATTAATTTTAAAAGCATTACAATAATCTAATGATTAAGCTGCCTTATTATTCTTTTAAAAAAAATCGAATGATTAAGCTGCCTTATCATATCGTCTAAAAAAAATTATTATAAAAAATATAAATCTAAAAAATTTGAAAGAGTCAAATTTAATTTTTAAAAAATTTGAGGGTGAAAACCGCATTTAAACAAAAAGAAATTATATGAATATTGTTTGTGTGTTTGGAAGTGTCTTGCCTGTATGCTTGAGCATTTGTAATTAGTAGTGATTATAGTGAAATCCTTTGAAAGTGCAAAGGGACTAGACTACTCTCTAGGGGTGTTCAAATCCAAACCGATCCAAAATAAAACCGCAAACCGATCCAAAAAAACCGAAAACCACAAAAACCGAATATTTTTGGATGTGTTTGGATGTTGTTTTGGAAAAACCGCTATGATCGGATCGGATTTCGGATTGCCTTTTCAAAACCGAATCGAACCAAACCGAACCGCAAAAGTAAATTTTTATACTTAATTATTATTTTATTAGTATTGTATATTTCTTATTGATATTTAATCTAATATATTACATTAATTTGATCTATATTACTACTTCTTCATCTATTTCAAATATAATCAATTATTTCATTGTGTAATGTTAACTTTTTTAATAAATATGTGTGGTATTTTGTATCAAACCTATTATTTTACGGTGTATGAGTAATATTAATATTAATAAAAAAAAACTACATGTTGCACTTTGGATATCCAAAAGCCGATCCAAATTAAATCGCATATATTTGGATCGGATCGGTTCGGATTTTTTTAACATAATCATCCAAACCGAACTGCACGTGATTTTTATTTTGGATCGGTTGATTTTTTACCTTAAAACCGATCCAAACCGAACCGCGAACAACCCTACTACTCTCGGTTTTTGAGAGGAACTAGCATAAACTCTTGTGTGTCTGCTCTTTCTCTCTATTTGTGTTTGTTTTTATCCACTGCACTCGGACTCTGAACTTCACTCAGAATCTAAACTCTACTCAGACTCTGACTTGAGAAATACTCAGAAAAAGTTTGAAAAAGCCAACACAATTCAACTCTCCTTCTTGTGTTTTTCTCACCTTCAGTTTACTTATGTGTTTAGTCAGTGGCGTTGCCAGAACCTTGGGTTAAGGGATTAAGAATTTCGAACTTTCAAATTTTTATCTTGAATGTGTATTTCGTTATCATATTGATCTCTGAATGCATCAAAATTTTAAATACATCCATAATTGTCTATTTTGTTAGTTATTATAGTTATCGAATTAGATTTTAGATGGTCAATTTTATTCTAGAATATGTTTTGTCATTGTTCAATTTAATCTATAAAATTACCAACAAAAAAAAAGTCATACTAAGGATGTGTTTGCAATTTCAATACACTTAGAGAGTATGATAAGAGTGTCTCACACGTTCATAGTCGGTGGTCTATTTAGAGACAAAAGAAATAAAAGAAAATGATTCATACACATGAATGATAAGAGACACCAACATAAAGCGTCTCATGTTAAACAATCAGTAATAGAAAGGTGTAGTTAATTAGAAAAATTCAGAAGTTGCAAGGTTCATTGACAAATTTTCAGGGGGTTCAAGTAGTAATAAATAGGGATTATTGATTCAATTTTCAAATTTTGAAGGTGTGCAGCTGCACACTTTAGGCTATGTGTGACTCCACCAAAGTGTTTAGTTTTGTTTGTTTTATTTCAATCCCCGCAAATGGTTTTTGTTTGTTTAAATTTCCTCCATGCAAAATCAATTTTCATTCTTTTAGCCATTCCCACCATGTACCGATTTGGGTCAAGAATAGTCAATATATATGAGACATGGCCGTCTTTAAGATTTCAGGTGCTCTATGTAAAATGTGAACTTGTTGCTCTATATTTTTTTTTATAAATCACACGCGCAAATGTGCACGCTTGCATGCACAAAAATTTGGGAAACGCACATAAAGATAGAAGTTTTTTTTTTTTAATTTGTGTATTCAATGTTGTAAAGTTATAGAGTAAGAATTGGAGGGCTCATAAAAATTTTGGAAATGCATATCAAGATAGAAATTGGAGGGACAATGTTCTTAACATTTTCCAAAGGTGTTGAACTAAACATTTGGGCCTTCCACATAACCTCTTGCGTAAGGACAAAAGTGGAACAATAGATGTTCAATTTGATAGTAAATTGTTCAAGATTTTTTTGGGCCTTGGAAGATCCTTCAATATGCATTATGGCTCTTCATTCAGGTAGGTTAGCTCCTTAAATTCTAAGTCCCTCATGCGTCGCGATATCATTTTTTTTTATTACATTAAACTAGTATTAAGAGTTTGGGAAACAAAGCAAGGGGAGAAAATCATCAAAAGGATATATGTTAGTTATGATTTACAATCTGTTATGTTCAATTATCAATCAATAATGACCTTTAATTTATAAGTAAAATAAAAAAAGGGTGGCTCAAATTATCATTTTAATCTATGATATTGTTGCCGCATGCTAAGATGAGCAAAGAATACCAAAGACATTATTCAAGTACATCATTGATGTCCTTAATAGGGGCAATTCAATCCACTGGTTTTGCCCTTTGTGCTGAGAAGGATCGGAGCCAATGGAGATTAGGTTGGAATGCTAGGTTACTAACTGCATTTTATTCGGTATGCTAAGCATTACTAATTGCTTAACTTGCAATTAGCATAATTTTTTTTTGTTAGTTATTCATTGGTGTTATTGTTTGTTCAGGGAATTGTGGGAATAATGGTTGTTGCTATTGCATGGTGTGTAGAGAAGAGAGGTCCATTATATTGCTCGGTTTTTAATCTTTCAATGCTTGTTCTTCTGGCCATTGCTGGTTCTATGATGTTGGATGAGAATCTATACTTAGGAAGGTATCTATACACATTAATTACACATGAATATATCAACACTCGTTAGAGTTTAACTTTGACACATTATTGGTGCAAAAGAAATAAATATGAGTATACCATAAAATCCATTTATAGATTTGTAATACGCTCTCAAATAAGTTATTGAGATTATACGTACATAGTTAAATTATATGAACTTGAATGATAGTAAGTTATTAAGTACACATAGAAATATGACAAGTTGAATAGAGCTGAAGATTTTTTTGAAATAGTTATAATTTTAAAAATCTACTTGAAAGTCAGAGACTAACTCAGTGGTTTATTCAATAAATAATTGTTAAAAAATAAAATATTTGGAAAGTGAAATACAAGTTAGGGTTTGAAACAAATCTTCAATCTCCACAAAACAATATCATAAATGGGACCAAACCTTGAAGTTGAATCCACGATTACACATTCAAAGACCAAAACATCATAACCCATTTCAAACAATGAAAACTCCCGGTCGCAATTCTACCTCTCTTTAAGGGGAGAACTTGAACAAACCCACATGAGTTGATTTGGTGGTGTAGACTTATGACCTTGAAGTGTGCTCCTCTCAAGGTCTCAAGTTTGAATCTTCTCAGTGTCATTTTTGTGGGTTAGTCCATACTGAGCTTTGCTACGGATTTAAATGGGCCCCTACTAGTGAACAGTGGGATCGGTCCCCTCGAATTAGTCGGTCTTTAGGTTGGATAACATATTTAAAAAAAAGAAAAAAGAAAATCCAGCAGCAATTTTTGTGAACCAGTATGGTAATTTTTGTGTCTATTTCTCTATCTCTCTTCTTTAGTGCCTCAATTAGAAGTCCGCTTTATGTTTTATCTTCACTAACATTTTAACAAACTAACGTTATTAGAAATTAGAGTAAAGATAAACTCTTTGATAAAGAACTAAAATTGACAAAATGATTGTAAATCGGTCAACACAATTCAACTTTCCCCTTCTTGTATTTGTTGTTGTCTTCATTTTTGTCATATAACATCCATGTGGGATGAATTTGATGCCGAAAATTACAGGTTTTATAATATATGGTTTTATATGTCAACTAAAAATTTGTCACATCATCATTTTTAGATCCAAAAATTTAAATGAGAGACCAAAATTGGATTTAAAAAAGGGAGATCAATTCCATTAACGAGTAAAAATAAGAAATTAAAATTGCAATTAAGCTAAAAAGGTTAAAGGATAAAATGAATTATGTAAAAGATAAATGATCAAAATTATATTTTAGCCAAAAAATATCAAATTTGCGTATAAATTTATTTAATATTATTTGAATAAAAGTTATCGTTATAAATGGACATGTGCTCCAACAATAAACTTATAGCGAACAACCTTTTAAGTGATTGTCAACCTTCTAAGTGAACTCCATGTTTCCATGAGAATCCCCTACACCAGTGCTATTTGACAACATTGAAGGTTATCTTGGTGCAAACCTGGTTCTTCATTTCGTTTGAAACATGGCCAAGTTCAAGCCAACCGATTGCAAGTATCTCATGTCTCAACAAAAGATCAACTTGCAACCATCCTCACCAAACCTACTTAAAATTCATTGATCTTACATTGAAGATCAAAGGTACAAATTGTAAATTTATCTTGAGGGTCATACTAATGAATATTCAACCTTATGCAACAACTGTATTACCACAAATCACTCCTTAACTGTAACTCTTGCATGTGTTATATGCAACCTTTTGTTTTGCATTGAAAATCATTCAAACTTTATCTTCTGTCTTTTTTCATAAAAACTATAAGATTTTGATATTTCAATTGGACAAAAAAGAATGGGAAAAATGAAAATGATCAAGAAGATGAAATTTTATGATTTAGGGATTTAAAAAAAATTAGAGACCTTCATTATGTTTAGAGACAAAATAAGAATACATTTTGTGATCTTGATTTTTTAATGAAGGAAGAAGAAAGAGAAGGAATGTGAAATTTTATGCTTTAGACATTTAAAAAAATATATATTTTTGTTGCATGGACTTTTTTTTTTTTTTGAGAGGGTTTGCTGCATGGACTTAAATATCTCTCATTTTAGTTTTAAATGCACATGGTCAATCAAAACACAGGTGAAGCTCCACATCACCCTTATTGTGGTTAAACAGCATGTTAACATCTATATATAAAACCGACGATGTAAAATAAAAATCTTGACAAAATAACTAATATGTCTCAATTTATTTTTGTAAGGATTTAAATTTGCATTTTTATAACTTCATGAATTTGGTCTGGTGATAAAAAGACATACATCGGATTCATATGTTATATATTTGAGTCCTCCTACTATCTTTAGATAGAGTTAACATAAATTATTTTAGGGTTAAATATATTTTTGGTCCCTATAAATACACAAACTTTTGGATTTAGTCCCTCTAAAAAAATTCTTCAACTTTTAGTCCCTATAAAATTTTCAATCACTACTTTTGGTCCCTATTTTTAAGTTCATTTTTGTATATTTTTTTTATAATAAAATTGTGCAAAAATGTGTAGAATATTGTAAAAATCTCTCCCAGATTATTTTTTAGATTTTTTTTAACAAAGCATAAATTAAATATGATTTTTTAACCACCAGAAATATAAAAATTCATATTTAATTCATGTTTTGTTAAAAAATTCTAATTTTGTGAGAGATTATTATAACATTATGAATTTTTCTGCAAAATTTTATTCAAAAATATGAGTTCCACATAGGAGTTTACTTTAAAGGAGGGACCAAAAGTGAAGATGAAAAACTTAGGACTAAAATTCGAAGAAATTTTTTAGAGGAAACAAAAAGTTGACATATTTATAGGGACCAAAAACATATTTAACTCATAATTTCATAAGTGTTATTTGAGCCCTACAATCTTCCTTCCCTTGGACCAAGGCACCATCATCTAACCGTGTTCATGGTAAGGTTTGGATCGGTTTTGAGGAAAAAACTAATCAGATCTAAGGATAAATCTTTTGGTTGACTAATGAGAAAAATCTGGCCCATCTAATTTGATGTTGTTTATTTTGGATATCCAAATTATAAACTATACAGTTTTTTATAAATATTATAAACGCAGAGTAAAATAATAGGTTTGATTCTTAAAAGAAAGGTTTGATAAAAAATATAACATATAATATGTTAAAAATTAATATTACGGGATTAAAATCATGGGTAATGTTTGTAACATATGAAATAGTAAAAAAAAAGTAGAAGAAATTTAACTAATAAGTAGTATTAAAAAATTATTAATCAACAAATAATAGATTAATATAAGATTTCCTCAAAAATTAATTAAAAAATATATCATATTAATAAAAAATATAAGACAATATATATATATATATATATATATATATATATATATATAGGTGGAGTTTTATTTGGTTTTGAAAATTCATTCTAAAATCTGATATTATACGAGCGGTTTTCTCAAAAAGACATCTAAAAACATTCAATAATATCTAGTTTTTGTGCAGTTTTCAATTGTTTTGAATTTGTTTGTAGTTTTAATTTGGATCAGTTTGAATATGAACACCCTATTCCATAAATTTATTTATATAAAAAAATTGTTTTCTTGTGAGCATAGTTTTAAAAACTGAATTGTCGGGTGCGACCGATTCAACTAGTCTGATTTCTAGTTAAATTCCAGTTCATACCCTACCCGCGTTATTCTCTGGGTTCCGCCAATTCAATCATTTCAGTTCGGTTTGATAACATAAGTGATATGATATCACAAGTGGACGAGTTGAATTTTTTTGTTTGTCAAACAATTTAGTTGCTATAATTTCACCATTTTAAGGTGAATAGGTGATAAATTCAGTGATCAAACTCCATACACGTATAATAAAATGTCTCTTTCAATTGAACTATGCTAATGGTTTGATATTTACAAAAATTATATTGTGATAGTTTTTCAATGGAATGGACCTATTTAATAATAATTTTTTAAGTGTTGGATTAGAGAGATTTGATACTTATTAAATAGTAGTTACTTCAGCTTCAAGCACCCAAATAAGGTGTCGTGGACGGTTGATGGTAATATAACCTTAAAAATTAAATGTCAATTAAAACGAATCAAATAAAATTTATTAATTAGGGAAATGTTAACGAGGGCACTCGGGACACTCTTTAAGCGTTTTAAATAGTAAGTTTTTATGAAAATTTATATAATCAATGAATTGAAAAGTGAAATATTTGACATTTTAAAGAAATAATTTCTTATTTTGGATTGTTTAAAGAGTGCCCCAGAAGCACTCGTTAACCAGACCCTATTAATTATAATGGATACATAAATGATATATAGCCATTTTTGAACAAATATCATGGATACATGACTCGGATACGTGGTCCATATTTTTCAATATTTGAACGGAAAAGAACTTGTTGCAATTTGCAATAACGTTGTACTTTCAAAGTGATATCAGCAAGTACGTCGTCATGTTTATATTAATGACCAAGCATTTTTGTGTACTTATTATTACAAGTTATGCTATATATGTGTGTGTGTTTTTTTTAAACATTTTCAATCTACATTTCTTAAAAAAACACTTCAATCTACATGACCTTGCTTCCTAATTGCAGATTATGTAACCAGTAACAGAAATTTTCATCATAGAGACAATGCCTACCACCATCTACTTCTACGAGAACTATGTTATCTTTTTTTTGGTAGTGAGAATATATCAAACGGTAAGTTTCATTATTACATTTATCCAAATATATGTATTCAACCATTAGTGTATATTCTATTTCTCTCAAGAAAAAAAAACCATCAATGTGTATATCTTGGTTGGTAGTTTGGCTGGTGTAATATTATTGACATATAGTTGATATATACTTGATTTTTTTCAACATTAATTCAGGCAAGTCATGTTTACACAAGGGTCCAACCTGAAAGCACAGTCATGGACTAGATTAAGTGAAATAAAAAAAGCATGCCTTGTACCACAAAAAAAAAATGCATTTTTTATTTGAATTTGGAAATCTGTGTTCTCCAGCTAGCATTTGCATTATCTTTATAAATATAAGTACCATTTAATTTCTTCGATCACAAATAGGGTGGAAATAGGTTAGACCAAGTAGGTTTCGTAAGGCAAAAGTCTAATCTATAATATGTTATAGACTTATTTTTTTAGCTATGAGTTTGACATTTTGAATTTTAAGAATATTATAACAACTTAGTTTGAATTTGAAGAATTTATATAAACCCTTCAAAGTCCTCTTCCAATACAATTTTTAAGTTTTCTCAAATTATGAAGATTTTGTATCACGAAAAAAACTAAACCCCAAAACCTTTCCCTCCCAAAACTTTTTATTCTTTTCACTTGCTCCTTCCTTTTTTTTTCTTCCCAAAGCTCTCCCCTCTCTTCCCTTTCAAAATCACAAACAAAGCCTTAGTGGATCAAATTGGCTAGTTAATTGTCTTGTTGCTTTTGATATTAGCTATGCCGGGTTTATAGAAAATCCATTTTAATGGTAAATTAATAGCAACGAATGCTAGGACAATGTATCTAACCAAATAATAATAATAATAATAATAATAATAATAATAATAATAATAATAATAATAATAATAATAATAATAATAATAATAGTAATGATAATATCAGGCATAGCAAGAAAAATCATACACATGGGTAAGTCGTTTGAAGGCACTCCGACTTGACGGAAAAAACCTGTTTTAACTGGGTTTAAGATTTCCCCGATTTCAAAAGACGGGGAGGGAACGAGTAATGGGGACACTAGTACCCACTTCTAACTCGTCCATGAACCAACCTCCTTATGTCTACAATTACATACATAATTACACCTCTTTTATTTAGAAACCCTCCAAACCCTAATTACATTCAATTTTCTCTATCTTTCATTTTATCCATAACCAATAGCCAATGAACATTGTTTTTACATCTTCCCATGAAACTTATTCCAAAGAAAACACAAAAAACTATACTCCAAATTCTTATGTTTTAGTTTTCTTAATAAGTGTGATTTGAGTTTTTTTTGCTTACAATTTAGGACAGAGGGAGTATGTAACTTAACATTAGACAAATTTTCCCCTCATGTATACTAATATAGCCTAGAATTTAGTTACGAGTAAACCATCAAATTGGTTCCTGTCATTGTATCAAATTTTCAATTTGGTCTCTGACTCTGTTAATAACTCAAAATGATTTCTGTCTTTGTTAAACATTTCTCAGTTAGGTCCCTCCGTTAGTATCCATCTTCTGACGGCGTTAACTGTGATGACATGGCACGTTAAGTGCCATGTGGATAGTGCCAGTTGGACAATGATGTCAGACATTTGTATTGGTTGGGCGACGTAAAATTTGTCTCTTCTTCTCCAACTCTCTTCTCTTTCATTACTCTTCATTATTGTCCAATAATTTTCTCCATTATTCTTCTCCAAAATTCTTTCTTTCCCTCACTCATCTTAATCTTATTTTTCCATCCTCCATGTTTGTTCCATAAATCCCTAAATTTTTCAAATGAAGAACCCTAAGTCCCTTAATTCCCAAACCTAAATTTAGTTGGATGGACTCCGATGAAAGATAGCATCAAAACTTTGTTTATAGTATAATTAAAAAGTACATTGAAGTTTTAGGTGGATGATTGTTGCCCAGATTTTAGTTGTTGTTTATCTGTGTAGTAGAGGTGTTCGCGGTTTGGTTTGGTTCGGTTTTGAGGATAAAAGTCATCCGAACCGCAAGATAAATAAGTATGCGGTTTGGTTTGGTTCGGTTGACTTTTAAAATAAAATTCTAACCAAACCAAACCAAACCAATGCGGTTTGGATTGGATCGGTTGGTGCGGTTTTTTTAAAAAATATTTTTTTTTTGTTTCGAACATTAAAATCAAATTAAAACGCTAAAACACAACGTATTTTCAGAAATGTTTTAAATTTCACCCAACATTTATCCAGTAATGTTCCCAACTACGTAGATCAAATTTAAACGTAGACAAAAAGTAATCCTAGTTTGTAATTAAAACGCTAAGACACAACGTATTTTCAGAAATGTTTTAAATTTCACCCAACATTTATCCAATAATGTTCCCAACTATGTAGACCAAATTTAAACGTAAACAAAAAATAATCCTAGTTTTTAAGAAATACAAAAGACTAAAAAATTTATTATTCTCTAAGAGTTCCAATATGAAAAATTTAAACTACGTAGGGACTATTTTGATATAAATTGAATAAAGATAGGAGCTATTTTGATAGAAATTGAATAAAAATAAGGACTAATTTGAGAGTAACTTGGTAAAGTTAGGGACTATTTTGACCGTATCAATCACAGTTAATGCCGTCAGAAAAAGGAAATTAATAGAGGACCAATATGAGAAACGTTTGACAAAGACAAGGACCATTTTAAGTTATTAATTAATAGAGTTAGGGATCAATTTGAGAATTTAGTACAAAGACGGGGACCGATTTAATGCTTTACTCATTTAGTTACCTTTGACTATTTTTAGTGACATTTCCTTTTATGCATTCATTCACACATGCATAGTCAAACTATTTGACTCCAGTTGGAAGCACAGATTTGCCCGAGGTATATTGCTAGTTTTCTTATCCAGGTTTAATTTGTCCTTTTAAAAAATATAACATTTACATGTGAAAAGCTTCAAGCTTCTACAAACATACGTAAACAAACAATTCTAAGCTTGATCTCCAAGTTGCTCAATATCTATAAATAGAGGTAGATTTGTGAGCATTTGGAAGGATGAGAGAGAGTTATATTTTCTTAGTGTTAAAATTATAGATTTGCGAGCATTTTAAGAGAAGAGAGGTTGTAACAAGGGTCTTCTCTTTATTTTGGATAACGAATTACTTCTCTCATCTCAAAATTATTATCTACGCTAAATCTTTTTTTAGTTTGTTTATCACAAATCTTCGAAATAAACGATCAAACAAACTTATCACAATCAATTTTTTTTGCAATCAATTTATTTTTACTTGTATTTATCACAACAAAAACATTTTTTAAAATCAATCAACAAACAAATATTTTCTATCCAGAACTACGTAGCTTTGATTTCTCTATCACATTAGGAGATACCTAGGAGCAAGATCGCACTCTTGTCAAACACACTAATAACAAAACTTTTTCTTTTGTCTTTAATTAAATACATTACATTTTTAGTTCAATATTATTTAATTTTTGTTTTTATTTAATAAAATCTGAGTGTGCCTAGCATTTTTGCTTTATATATATATACTACCCATCGCTAGAACTTCTATAACTTCATATCATTTTACTTGTACTATTTAATTTCTTCAATCTAGTGAAAGTATAGTTTTCATCAACACCTCATAGAAAGAAAAAATGGGAGACATAAGGCAAGTAGTGCAAGGATTGAAGCCAGCCCTATTGATGTTGATGGTGCAAATTTCATATGCTTCTCTGAATGTGTTCTACAAACTTGCCACTAACAATGGAATGAGTGTCAAAGTACTTACTGCTTATCGTCTCATTTTCGCAACAGCTACCACTATTCCAATTGCTCTTATTTTTGAAAGGTCCTTAATTACTTCTTGCATTCTTATAAAATTAGTTACTAATTAACTTTATTAATTAATTGGTTTTCATGTTTTTTTATTTGTTTATTTACAGGAAGAACAGACCAAAGCTCACTTGGAGGGTGGTTTTTATGTCATTTTTGTGTGGTCTATTTGGGTAAGATTATGCAAGCTCCATCACCCTTTATTTAATCACTTCTTTTTTACTAATGAAATGTGTTGTAAGTAAATATTAATTTAACAATTTTTTTCACATGATTATTCAATAAAATAACAGGGCAACTTTATTCCAAAACCTATTTTTTGAGTCCTTGGCATTGATATCAGCAACATTTGTTTCTGCTGTTTTTAATCTCACTCCTGCCGTCACTTTTATCTTGGCCGTCTGTTTTGGGTATGTACTCAATTCACCACCACAACCACTATATATACATTATAGTTTATAACTGATTAATTTGTTTTTGTATATTTTGGTTCAATTTGTTTAGTTTCGAAAGATTGAATTTACAAACGGCAGCAGGAAAGGCTAAGGTGTTGGGAACAATAACATGTATTGGAGGGGCAATGTTGCTCACATTTCTCAAAGGTGTTGAAATTAACATATGGACCTTCCACATTAACCTCCTACATAAGGGCAAAAGTGGAACAATACATGTACACTCTGGTAGTAATATCTTGGGTATTTTTTTGGGTCTTGCAAGCTCCTTCAGTTTTGCATTATGGCTCATCATTCAGGTAGGTTAGCTCCTTAAATTCTAAGTCCCCGTTGCATCGTGATATCAACTTTGATATTATATAAAATTAGTATTGAGTGCATGAGAAAAACCACATGGGGAGAAAATCATCAAAAGAATATATGTTACAATTTGTTGTGTTCAATTATTGAATAATAACGACATTTTAATTTAACAATAATATAATAAAAAGACTATTGATGTTGTGACCCAAATTATTATTTTAATCTATGACATCGTTGCCGCAGGCTAAGATGAGCAGAGAATACCAAGGACATTATTCAAGTACATCATTGATGTCCTTAATGGGGGCAATTCAATCCACCGGTTTTGCCCTTTGTGCTGAGAAGGATTGGAGCCAATGGAGATTAGGTTGGAATATTAGGTTACTAACTGCATTATATTCGGTATGCTTAGCGTTACTAATTGCTTAACTTGCAATTAACATAATTTTTTTTGTTAGTTATTAATTGGTGTTATTGTTTGTTCAGGGAATTGTGGCCTCGGGAATAATGGTTATTGCTATTGCATGGTGTGTAGAGAAGAGAGGTCCATTATATTGCTCGGTTTTTAATCCTTTGATGCTTGTTCTTGTGGCCATTGCTGGTTCTATGATGCTGGATGAGAATCTATACTTAGGAAGGTATCTATACACATTGATTACACATGAATATATCAAAACTTGTTAGAGTTTAACTGGAACACATTGTTGGTGTAACTTAATTTCACACCAGCATTCATTGAGAACATATCATATTGTCATATAAGTACATTTTGTAACGGCATTTTAAAAATAATGATAAAATATTGAATTTTTTTTTATTGAATGCCAGTATAAAATAGTTTACAATAACAATGTATGTTCCATTTTTCATTTTTTTTAGAAATCAATTTATTAATTGTAGGCTTTGATTATTGTTGAGTTACTTATATATTGTTATTTTTGAAACATGCCCATAGTGTAATTGGAGCGGTGCTTGTAATAGTTGGATTGTACCTGGTGTTATGGGGTAAGAGCAAAGAAATGATAAAAGGGCCTCATCCAGAAATCAAAGAAATCGAGGTTGTGGTCACATCCACCACTCTAGATCATGATAACATAACTACAACAACAGAAACCCACCAATAGTAGGAACAAAATTGTTTTTTCATAGGAATAGTAAGAGCAAAATTGTGATGGATTTTGCTGTCAAACAATAACATACTTCTAGATTCAGAAGTAGAAAATATTTATATAAGTTTGACTTGGAACAGTGTAAAATTCAAAATATATATATTTAAATATTTATTTCAAATTTAGTCAATATAACATATTAATTTTACTATAGTTTTATTTTACTTGATTTCATGTATTTGACTTGATTTGAGATGGGCATATATTTCATTTCAACATATATCAAATGTTCATATAATTATTTTGTAAAAAAAGAAAATATTTATATAACTGTGACTTGGTCAAATAATCTTTTTTTAGACAGGTTGGTCAAATAATATTTATTTACATATTTGTACATACAAGGAAAACCTTACATTTTAAAAACAAAGAAGGGTGACCAAAACTTCAAAGAGAGGTGTTTGTCAACCCCCTTTCATTTGCACTAGTGTATGTTCTTATTTTTTTCTTTGATTATGTATTCAGATAAGATGAGAAGCTAAACATATAAGATTAGGGTTTCAGAGATCAACCTCTATTAATTGTTGAATTTTTCTACAAGTGTATGATAATTTCTTTTATCCAATACTATTTGATTTATATTTATTTTAGATGTACCATTCTTAATGTCTTTCAATTTATGAGAACTCGAATTGATAGTAGGTTATAATTTCTTTGATTCATTTCATATATTTAACCGGAATAGTTATATAATTTGCTTGAGTAGTTGGCTGAGAGATTGTGAATTTCTCTTGTATAATTAGGTTAAAACTTCTAAGACATCCGCAAGAGTATAAGTCTTGAATAACTGTTGCAGAGTAATACGACATTTGTTGTCTGAAAGTCTTTGAAAGTATAAGTCCTGACTAACTATTGCGAAGCAATACGACACTGGGATGGCCTGATACCCGATTTAAGGACGTAGGCCTTTTGTTGTTAACTATGGTGAACACAAGCCTTAGGTAGTCATTCATTTAGGAAAATGCACTCATCCAACAAAGACATACAAGAGATTCGGACAATTCTAATAAAAGGCAGCAAACACATGATTTTTCAGCCTGGAAATGCAGCTGCTGTAACGTTGCAACTTACAGACCAGGTCGCGGTCAACATGAGTGTTGGATACAAGTGGAAGAAACCAATATGTGTACGGCTAAAATGCAGCATAGATCTTTGCTTTTCTGCTTCCACAAACAAATTGGGCATATGCACGTGTATACGTGACGAAGAAGGGTGTTTTGTACTTGCCAAAACCATGTGGTTCACTCTGTTATGCTCAGTAGATGTAGGAGAAGATTTGGGGTTGTATCATGCTATTCAGTAGATACATGATTTACGGCTACCAAATGTTGATTTTGAGGTTGATTCGAAACGAGTAGCTGACTATATCAATCGAAGCAATGTCAACATCATTAAATATGGTGTTATTATGGACATTAACATACATTATTGTTCTCTTTATTTAACAAACTCTCATGTTAAGTTTACTAGGAGACAAATGAATGAAGTTGCCCACGAATTAGCAAAGACAACCACATCCTTACCTAACTTCCATATTTTTGACGATGTACCAACATGTATAAACAGTTTGATTACTAATGCTATAAACATATTTTTCTAAAAAAAATGTGAAGCTCCACATCACCCTTAACATGGTTCAACAAAATCTAAAAAATTAATTAAGTAAATAAAAATATTGACAATATTGTTAATATTGTTGTTTGTTTGGTTTTGGATGATTAATGTGCAAATTAATTGGGAAGTAAAATAGGAGTTAGGGTGTAAAACAAATCTTCAACTTCTGTCCATTTTCAACGAAACAACGACAATAGACATGGAACAAAACCACGAACCCGAATCCACAGTTCCACCTCCAAACCCAGAACCATCACAACCCACTTCAGAGCTCTCCAAGAACGCGAAGAAGAAGCTAGCTCGGCAAGAACGATGGGAAGCGAAAAAGGCAGAGAAGAAAGCGGCGGTGAAGGAGCAGAAGAAGAAGAAAACCGAACGGAAAAGGAAGGAGTGGGAAGAAAGTATAGCGGGGATAACGGAGGAAGAGAGAGTGAAGGTGATTGAAGCGAGAATGAGTTTACGGAAAGAGAGAATGGAGAAAAGGTTAGAAGAGAAAAATGAGAAGAAAGAGAGGCTTGTTAAAGCGAAAGAATTAGGGCAGAATGTTGTTGTTGATGTTGAATTCTCTCATCTTATGACTGCTCAAGAAATTCGTAGTCTCGTTCAACAGGTGAGTTAACCTTTTTTTTGATTGTGTATGGTTTTTGGGTTAAGACATTATTTTGATTTGAAATGCAGATTATATTATTAGCAGGACTAAATAAGTGATTATATTATATTGATATTAAGGTTATGTTTGGATTGAGTTATTTGAAGCATTTGTAAGACTGTTTAGGAGAATTGATGAACCCGTTATGGCATGTTTATAAGCTGTTTTTTCATAAGCTGTTTTGAGCTTATTTTCATTTGTTCTTCAAGATAGTATATGAAAACAATTTACATTTATTTTATCTTTTGTTATAAAAATAGCTTATACATAAGTGCTTGCTATAAGCTGTAAATTAAGCTGTTTATCTGAACAAGGCCTAATGGCCTGTTTGGATTGGCTTATTTGAGCTTATCTACTGACATAAGCTTTGTGAGACTGTTTGGGAGAATTTATGAAAATAGCTTATGACAATTTTCATAAGTTCTCCAATATAGCTTATAAAAACAACTGATAGCATATATAAAAACGATTTAACATTATTTTATCTTTTCCCATAAAAATAGCTTATCCAAGCTTTTACATAAGTGCTTATCATAATACCGTACATGAGATTTTCACCTCATACGGCTCCTCGTTCAATTCTTTCGAAGTAATTGGATCCCTTTCCTCGTTCGATAATCTCCAATCTCCACTCCTTCCCGAAAAATAACGAGAACTAATTCAATCAGTCACGTTTTCATGTTCCAATTGAACACGCTTGTGCTATAAGCTGCAAATAAGCTGTTAATTCAAACAGGCCCTAAGTTGGGGACGTTGAGTGTGCATTTGAAACTAAGAGCTATGTTTTCAATAACACGCTATAGCAGTGTATTTATGTATGTTGCTGGAATTTTTGATTACTTTGTATATGGTTTTCTAGTCTTGACAATAGCGGTAATCCTGTTATCCGCTATAGCAATTTTTTTAGTTCGATGCTACACGCTGCTATCTGAGATCAATAAGATAGACTAAGGCTTTGTTTGGGAGTTTGAAAAGGAGGGGAAGGAAGGGTTTTGGGGGTGGAAAATATAGGGGAAAATGGAGAAATCTTCCAAAATTTAAAAGAGTGTTTTTTCTAAAGAATGATAAATTAATGCTTATGATTAATATATTTTTTATTTTCAAAAACAACCCCCCCCCAAAAACCCTGCCTTCCCAATGTTCTCTATTTTTTGCACTTGCTCCTTCCTTTTTTCCGAAATCCTCCCCTCCCTTCCCCTCCTAACTCGCAAACAAAGCCTAAGAGTATAATGATGTTACATATGTATTTGATAACAGAGTCAGACAAAGCAAAGGACTTGGTTAACATTTTGCAATCGTAGAGGTTATTTTAGAATATTGATAATCTGACGTACTTTGTTGACACGATTTTACAATATCAACCAATTGGGATGTTTCTCATATATTTTTGGTATAAATTGGCCGGGACAAATTCTCTCTCAAGATTTAATATTGTTGTATTTATCAAGAAGACTGATTAAACTGAAAGATATTTGTGTCATTTGATCAAATGCTAGTGAGTTATAATTATATTTTTTAATGTGTATTGGTAAACGATGGAATAGAACAATATATATTTGGATAAGACGGCTGATTAAACTGAGAGATTTGTGTCATCTCATCAAGTGCTAATGTGTTATAATTATATTTCTTATAGTGTATTGTTAAAATGATAATGGAATAATGTATGTGTAGATAATGTATTGCTATGCGGTGAATGGAAGATGTGATACCCCTGCACATCTTTGGCTAACTGGCTGCGAAGGAGAGATGGATAATCAATTGAAAAAGATACCGGGATTTGATAAGTGGATCATTGAGAAGGAAAATAAGTCATATATTGAAGTATTGGCGGATCGTAAGGATGATTTGGTGTATCTAACGGCTGATTCAGAGAATGTTCTTGAAGAGCTTGATTTGAACAAGATATATATAATTGGTGGATTAGTTGATAGGAATAGATTCAAGGGGATAACTATGGAGAAAGCACAAGAGCAAGGAATTCAAACAGCTAAACTCCCTATTGGTAATTTCATGAAGATGTCTAGTTCTCAGGTATTGTTCAAATTAACACATTTAACCCTTTTGTTTTTGCTTTAGGCAGTATTCATTTTAACCTTTGTCTGCTAAAAGTTTGTATTTTGTGTCGATGGATTGTGAATTAGTACTTTGTATTGATTGTACATTGAATCATCTTTTGCAGTGGAAGTGCTTCCACTGCAGCTGGTAACACAAGTATGAGAAGAGAGAGGATTGAGAGAAAATAGGGAGATTGAGAGAGAATTATCAAAAGAGAGATAGAAAAAATGGAGGGGATTGGGGAGTGATCCTACTATAGAGGATCCTGATCCATCGGTAGGTTCTTTTATATTGCAGAGTCACAATTGATAATAATAGCAGAGTGAATCACCATTTAACTGAAATTATTGAGGTTAGACAATTTGATGAATGAAACCTATGAAATTACAAAATGATCTATGAAATTATAATTTTGTTTATCACATTAGTCTTTTTTGGTCAATCAATTTAGCTGTACAAACAAAATGTGTCAAAGTGACTAATGTGGTCGAGCATTTTTAATTTCTTGCATCATTTTAGAATTTTGTTGATTTCAAATACCAAATTGACCGACCCTTTATAGATACTGGATTGGTGATTCAGTTGATGACACCGTCTGAAAATAATCAATGTGATTGCGGATCTTCAATTTTATGGATCATAAGTTGGTAATTTACTTGACAACACTGTAAAAATGGGAATTTCCATTTCTGTGTCTAAGAATTTTATTTCTCATTTGAGCTTTCAGGTTCTTACTGTGAATCAAGTTGTAGAAATACTACTCAAGTTCCTGGAGACAAGGGATTGGAAAACTTCTTTCTTTGCTGTTATCCCTCAGAGGAAAAGATCACAAGCTGATTCAGAAGGAAATGCAGATAATACTGTAGATGAGGACAGAGATGAAGATGAAGATGAAGAGGAAGAGTGTGAACAAAAAGATGATCTACTGACAAGTAAAAAGCAATGTGTTGAGGAGATCCCTTCTAACAAACTTATTGATGAAGTGTAGAGCGTAGAACTGGAAAGTCAAGACATGGCACAAGTTTCAAATCCGTGCTGCGCGTGCAATTTTCATACTGACAGAGAATTAGCACAATATTTATGTTAGTTTTATGTTTTTTGACCAACTTGTGACCGGATTTTCTACAAGGTGTGACTTCCTTTATGATGGAATTGCCTTCTTGGAACATTGTTCTTCGGCTTTTGGATGATTTACTGTTATGTTATTTGACTATGGTGAACGAAAAATATCCCTTGGTGTGCGCAAGCAAACATGGTACCTATGATATTTGACATCTTGCAACACAGAAGTGTTCAGTATGTACCTATTGTTGTGGCAGGGCCACCCATGCATACTTGTAGTTGAGTTAGTTAAGCACTATTGAGCCTTGTAGAGAGGACCATTGTTCGACGATTCCTACTGTTGTTCGGTTCCTGTAAAACATATTTTTTTGAGAGGGATGAAGAACTTTAAGTTGCAACCTGAACACTTGAGTGAAAATTAGTTTCACAGCCGACTCAAGCGATAGATATACTGTAGGAATCTATTTAGGATGATTTTTGGTCTATTAATTTTTTTTGATTCAGTTTGATCCTTAACTCTAAAATAGTTCAATTTAGTCTCTTAACTTATGTATGTTTTATTTGAAGAAGTTTAACTTATGTTGATGTCGATCGTTTCTATTCAAATTGTTAATCCACATCATCATACTTATATCAAACTTGTATCTGATGCGAGATATTTCCCCAAAATCAATTCTTTTTCTTCCCAAAAATTTAGAGATTAAGCAAAATTTTCTGCATCAAATCAATAATGTCACACAATAGTAATGTCAAGCCATCGTATCAGCGTCGTTTTCTGGCCAAATACATTTCTTTGGGGGACCAAAACTCTCATGCATTAGACTTAGAGAATATGATGAAGGTTTAGAGTTTCAAAATGGAAGATAAGTGGCCAAAATTTGTCTTTTTATTTGGTGTGTATGTTGTACTCTTTATAGAACAAGAGATATTGTTTTACCAAGAGTCATTTCAATATATTAATCATATTTTTGGATGAAAATGTGTGTTTATTCACTTATTATCGTATCATATCTTAAACATGTAACGATACATCTAAATCAAATTCACGAAGAGATACTCAAAAACATGAGAAAACTTCATCTGCACACACTGTTTCACGCGCCTAGCTCTCAACAACACCAAACTTCTCTCATGGATGTGAGTCATACACTATGAAAATTGGTCCCATATAAAATGTAACGACCCATGCGAATTTAACTTAATAAAAAAGAGGTGTTAAAAATGAATAATTCTTGTACGAATGCAACTACAAATGTTATTGATTAAGGCACACATACAAAAATATACATTAATCAAATGGAGCAATCTATTTCTACCTTGTTTCATTCATGAGTGTGCCTAAATCATTTAAATTTGTGGTTGTGACCACACAAACATTGCTCTTTAAAGAGAGATGAAAATGGAGTGTTAAGTATTTCAAAATAAGAATCACTTTAACAAAAAATGTTGATTTAAATGCACTTTTGATCCCTCTATTTTAAAAAAAACTAGAGAAGTTTTGGTCCCCCTATTTTTAAAATTGTTTTTTGGTCTCCCAATTTTAAAAATCAATTTATTGGCCTCCCTATTTAATTGTATTTTTTTTATTTGTTTTCTTCTAAATTTTGATCTCTCGTTTTTTTTTGTGGTCATTTTTTGGTCTCCCTACATCAACTCGTTATATTGGTCTATTAGTTTATGACAATGTTTAACCTCAAATATTATCAGGAATAAATTTATAAAATTATATTATAATATTTACTATATAAGAAGGAATATAGAAAATTATTTCTCCCTCCGTCTGAAATTTTATGTTGTTTTGCGGAAAAATTTGTCCCAAATTAAATTATAATATCAATGAAACAATAAAATTAATTTTTCTATTATATTCGTAACTACTACCTCCGTCCCGAATTATAAGACCCTTTTGAAATTTTTTTTGTCCTTTTTTATAAGACCCTTTTATTATTTCCAACTACATTAATTTATTTCTTTACATTAAATATTATACCAACTTTCATTTTGAAACTGATGCGGTACATTTTAGTTTTGTAAGGAAATACTCCCTCCGGTCCTATTTATATGAGAAATCTGGGTCAACAAAAATGAATGTATCTAGTTAAAAATTCAGTCCAAATACATTAAGTTTTGTTGACTTAACTTATCGACAGTTATTCCCTTTACTGTGGGGGATCATTTTAATTAGTTTACCGCTCTTGGTGGTCTTGCAAGGATGCGTCAGTTCATTTTACAGGTTCTCTGGTGTGCAACATCTTGGGAGATATGGAAAGAAAGAAACAATAGGACCTTCAATGATAAACAATGCTCCATTTTACAGGTGGTGGATAAAATTAAGTCGCTGTCCTATGTGTGGTTGAGGGCGAAGTTTCCTTCTCTTCCACTAAATTATCATGGATGGTGCTTTCACCTTTCACTATTCTAGGCATTGGTTAATGGTTTCTTGTCTGTGTTGGTATAGGTCGCTGTTTTCAGTTTAGTGACCGTTGTAATTATTGTATAGACATGTTTTTCCTGGCATATCTTATGCTTGGAAGTACCTTTTGGGTGGTAATATAATTCATTTTAGTCTCTTCAAAAAAAAGAAGTTTTGTTGACTTAACTTTCTCTTATAAATAAGACCGAATGGAGTATATCATATTTAAATATTTTAATTATTCCTGTCAAAAAATGTTTTAATTATCATTACTATGTTTTAATTATTGCCTAAAAATATCATTCGTGGAAGAAATACATTGAACTGAGGCTTAATTGCTTGGATGCTGACTCACTTTCTTTGTATCTGACAGCTGTGAAAATGTTGGCATGATTTACATGATTGCCATAATCATCTTTTTAACATTTTCTTATTACCATTTTAATTAACATGATATTGTTTGACTGGTTAATTAATTAATTAACTTGATATTATGATACAATTATACACAGCAGTATTGTTTACTCAAAAAAAATAAAAAGCCCATAGTATTTTATACTTGTAAAATTGTTTTTTATTTTGAACCATTAGACATTTTTTTGACGGGGGTGAGACCTTCTTTTTGTGATTAGTATTAATGCAAAGTTTTATAGATAATTTAATTATCCACAAGTTTTAAATGTAAACTTTGAAAACTTTACACTAAAAAAAGAAATGAATTTATTGTTTGAGTAAATGTATTCGTACTACAGTTGAACGTACCTGAAAGAAAGAAAAGAAAAAAAAAACCACTTTAGATAGTAATTTGCTAAACAAGGGTAGTATTTGTATAGGTGGATATGATAATTGTAATTTGTAATACTAGCTGTTTTACTTAAAGGTTCATATTTTTTTTGGTTACATTTACTTAAAGGTTCATTGATAGTACAATGTATTTGCAATAAATTTTGATGAACGTAAAAACCAGAATCAATATTTCCTTAAATTTTAAAAATGACTATGTATTCTTTGAATGATTATCACAAAAAATGTAACTGCAATTTTATATCCCCTCTATAAAATCCATTAGAGTAACCACATTTGTGAATGAGTTACATAGTTTCAAATGAAGCAGTGATAGAATAATCTTACGAGATTTTGTATCATAATTTTAAGATACAATGAACAAGTATAGCCGATTCAATGATAATAGAGCTTTGGCAACATTTCTTATGGTTTTACTTTTGGTATCATCTGTTGCAATGTTACCATACATTTTGACTCCTGAACCTCCCATTTTCTTATTACTATGGTTATGTAGTATTCCTATTTTTGTGTTCTTATATTCTGTTTTTCTTGCAATTTTCGTTTGGTGACATCAATGGATGAAGGATGATGCAGTACAAGGTTTACTCTTTCAATGTTGGTGATTTGGATTTTCATTGATGGAATTAGCAAATAATAGATGGAATTGTATTGTTTTAGTTTTATTATTATTATTAATTTTTTTTTTTTAACTTTCTTGTGACATAGTTGGCCTAGAAGATTAGGTCTCCAAGTGAAAATAAAGATATCATGTTTGTGACATAGTAGTCATTGTCTTCGTGAGAGATCTTATGTTTGTTAATTAGTTTATGTAATTTGAAAAAGAAGTTTATTATTTCCCCATTGTTATGTAATTTTGTTCTTGTTCAAGTTCGTTTTTTTATTTACATTTTTTTTAGTTGTTTAGAAATAACAATACAGGAACAAACTTATATATATTCACAATTGAATGTCTGGTGGCGATGTATAAAATTTCAATACATTGCCTGATATATTGCTATGCAAATTGAAGGGTGAATATGGTACTCCAAACGATGCAAAATATTTTGAAGAGGATACATAAACATTACCTTCGGAGCCCAAAACCCACTTAGATATGATATGATTTAGATGATTGTCTCTTTTTTTTCATTCCACAAATGCAAAAACTGTTCAGCAGATAAATTTTGAACAATATTTTTATTTTTATTTTTTTATATTTTTAAAGGTTTTCGAAGATAACTCATGAATAAAGAACAAATAGGAGGTCAAAAGAGCAAACACCTATATTTTAACTAGTGTTGCATTCAATATGGCTCAAGATCCCCCGAAAAGTCCATAGTTGATCATCAATTTGAGATTGGTCAATTTACATTATTTTTTCATTAAATTGTTATTGAACAATCTCGGTACGGCTAAAATCAAACATAAGACCACCCTAACATATCCAAACGCATAAATAAAACTTTGTATTGATAAGAACAACTTTTGACTTTCAAAAAGCTGAATATCACTTTTCACACTTTCTAGCACAACATTATCATATTAGTTTTCTTAAGAGTGCCTCAGGGACACAAAAACACTCTTTAACATTTCCCATAAAAAAATAAAAAACAAAACAAATTTTGTTGATTGCAAGGTTTGGACCTTGGTTAAAAAAGCCTTTGCGACCCTTAAATTGACCAATTGAACTAGACAAATATCAGAGCTAAATTCTATCATACCATTGACAGTCACTTGGGTATTGATAGCTAGAGACATTCACAGGTTGGACGAATTGTTCAACACGACAACTCAACCCACATATTACCCGACCCAGTTCAAGTATGAGTGTAACTCAGACCAACTCATTCATACCCAAAGTAATTTGGATCGGGCAACTGGTTTATATTTCAAACCTGTGAACCAACGAACCCAACCTGCTTGAAAAATTGTAAATTTTTTCATTTGTTATGACACAATTTAAGATTTTTGTGTTAGTTAATCTTGAAGTGTTTTAAGTAAGTTCAAGTACATTTTAAATATACTAAAATTTAGTGTAAATAACGTCATTTAAAAAGCTATGTTTAATGATCCGTTGACCCAAACCAAAGCAACCTGCTGATTGTGAAGTTGGATAGATTCGGGTTTGACATAAAAAATGTGGGTTTTGTGCTAGTCCAAACCCATTAAATTTAATCGGGCCAGGTAACAAGTTTGACCAAAACCAACCTAACCCAACCCATTAACACCTCTATTCATGGCATCCTTAGGTTTTACATCATTAATTTTTATAACACTAAATTGGTTCAAATTGTAAGAGATTAGTCACGAGTTTGATCATTGATTTTTGTAAATGAAGAAAATTTAGTTGAAAGGAGAGAACACACTTTATATACTCTACTTGTTCCTTGATGGAGAATGCTCACCGCTAGATGACGGGAAAACTTCGTACATGTATCATGATAATCCAAAAAAAAGATGTAGATATTTTTGGCCTCCTTGTACCAACCCTGAATCAAAAACAACAACAAAAATTGCTCTATAGGTCATTTCAATTCCTCCTAGGCCCCTCAAAATCCCAAATACGCCCTTTTAGATCGTAATTGGGGTTATGCAATGTTACATGTTATTATTCTTACGTGTAAGGTAACCTATAATGCCTTAAAAGGTATAATCCCTTATCTATTACTTCATTTAATTTGCCTCATTTTTATGATGTTAGTGTTTGGTTCTCTATATTTGTATCACCTTTGTAATTTGGTATACCTAAGCTTGACTATAGAGCTAAGAAACACATTGTAATGTGGTTTTGTTTTTTAAAATTCTTTTCTTTATACAACCATTGACACATACATACTTTTTAAATAAGACTCTTGCTAAGATTTCTTTACTTTTGTAATTTCTTTATCAAATCATTTAACTTCAATTAGAGCAGAAGAAAAGGTGAAGTTAAACCATAGAGTTTGTCTTAAATAAAACAAACAAAGCAAGAAGTAAACGAAAGAAGAATAAGAGAGTGTGTACAAAGCTTTGTGAAATGATTTTTTCTCATCATTTTCTTCATATTTTCTTGTACTTCTCCTATAAATGGAAATAAAATAGCGCCATAAAAATAGGATATTAAAATATCTCATGCTTGAACCATTGCTTGTCCTCAAACAATTTCTTTAGATAGGCTAAATTAGGATCAACCAGAAATAAAAAAATCAAAGAACAGGACACTGGATACAATTGTGGGCATTAGGCAAAGACAAAACCAAGGGATCACCAACTTCAATTCCAAGTTATTATAGGTTTAATATTCTCTGATAGGGCTCTGGTTCTCACATCACAAGATCTCTCCGCTTAATTTTCAAAGACCATGTACTATCATAAGCTTGACTATAAACTAGCACGAATCATATCAAAGGTTGTAATATTACCATGAGTAAATATTGCAATGTGGGATAATGATAGACAAAGAAATGTTTTTCCAAAGGGTTAAATTTTAAAATTTTCTTTCCTTTTCAACCAATTCAGGTAACTTTTCAAAATACAAAAAAGCACCTTGAGCAATTGACTTGTGATATACAATCCATTTAAGATACGTTGTCTCCTTTTCTCTTTTCTTTTTCATCATTAATTCATTTGTTTTTTGTTCTATACTATCTCTTTTTATTTTTCTTTTCTTTTGATTGTTTCATTTTTTTTACTAGAAACGTGAGTGTGTTTGAATGTGGGAATGTTTCGAGTGAATTCAAATACTTTGAGGTGAATTCCATTGTTTGGATAATAATTTGAAGAATTTTCAAAATGATGGGTATTTATGAAGTATTTTGTTCAAGTTAAATTTAGAGAATTTTAAATGACACATAAAAGGTAAGAACTTCAAAATTTTTCATTGTTATAATCTTTCAAATTTTTCATTTTGGTCCTCAATTTTTTCAAAATTTTCAATTTGAACCCATTAAATTTCCAAAAAATTATAAATTGACCCCTCAATTTTAAAAAATTATAATTTGACCCCTCTAAATTTTTGAAATTTACAAATTGACCCCTAATTTCAACTTTCAAATTTGGCCCTAAAAAAATTAAAATTTATAAAAGTTCCCAAAAAATGATGACATTGAATTTTTTTTATTACTCAACCCAAACAAAAGTATTGAGAAATGAAAGGAATTTAATTGAATCATTTAAATTGCCTAGAATTTTAAATTCTTTAAAATTTCCCAATTACCTCATCCAAACACACTCTCCATTAATCTCAAGAGACATGTCTATTCTTCTTCTTTTTATGCTTGAATTCTCCATTCATACTATAAACGGTACCAAAAATTGATCAATTTAATTCAAAAATAAGGGACCAGAGAATTAATATTGTTCATTTTAGGCTTAAAGACGAGAAACTATTAGATTTTTTTTATCAATATGTCACGAGTCTAACAAAAAAGAATCCTGTGGTGCTCATTTTCATCAAAACATGTTTCACATGTACACATTAGCTTCATAATGGTTACAAAGCAAGTTGTAGAGAATCGATGTCAAAATGATGATTGATCACTCATAACAAGTAAGAAAGACAAAATATATGATGATTTTTGAAATCCCTTATAATGGATTAAGAACTCAAATTTGTAAGTTTAATCAATGAGAAAATGTGATTAGATAATATGCTAACTTATTACACCTAGAAATTCATTTTCCTAATCGTGATTTGAAATCCCTTTATCCACAACATGAACAAGAATAATGGACCATAATCAAAGACTCCATAGCGGACCTGCACCATGATTGGTAAAACTAGAACTTGGTGTACCCCACCATTGGAATCCTAAAATTCTTCACTACCAGTTGACATAAGGGTGAAAGGGCGGGAATAATTTATACCTTAAAACTCAAAGAAATTGCTGCAACGATTAACAAGAGGAGGAAAAACAAACACTTCCAAGCAATTCATCTGAGAAGAAACATAGGAGCAACCAAGGAAGGAAGAAGTTCTCAAAAAAGAAAGAGATAATAAAGTAACCAGAAGTCACAGTTAAGGGGATCGGAAGGAAAAAAATGAAGAGTAACCTCACCCTAAAAAATCCAACAAGCCACAGTCGATGACATTCAGACCCAATGGTTACAATCCTCCTCGAAATACACAATGATGTCTTTCAACCTCCTTATAATCATTTAATGCTCTGGAAAAGCTGGTCAAATCTAACGAGCGCAATCATCGTCTAGACCACAAAATCATGATACTCTCCCGACGTCGACAACCAACATAAGGGTGCCGTGGATACCTGAACACTTCAAAGTTCCCCCCTCAAGCAACGAGTCAATGACTTATGGGCTACTGTTCTGTACTGAACTAAAGTTGAATCCTCAAGACCCGAATTCCATTATCCCATCTTAGACACAATAAGGCACCCATATACAATTGCACACTATATGCACTGAGGAAGAGTCGCGATGAACCAAACAATACGCTCATGGCACATATGATCCCTTTACATGATCTAACGGTCTCCCGGGCATCGAGACATAAGGGTAAAACCGAAATACTCGCTCCAAGGTCTATAAATAGAACATTCCACATCGAAATAAGGTACACACTCTCATTATGAGAAATATCCTCATATCACATTGAAATTTCACTGAGTTAAGAATGGGAGTGTCTTAATTACATCCCCATATTAGTGAAGGATAATCATCAACTACCGTGAAACCACCACTAAACCTGCTTTGTATATCCTCTGACCGACACTTATGTACTCGAGCAAGAACATATACCATGAAACTAATTTCCTTTCGTGTAAACCAATTTTTCTTCTCATTTTCTAACCATGATTGCTTAAAACCCTAAATTCTATGAGAATAAACTATTTGTGAATAGTTCTCCCTTGATTCTCACTCAACCTTCATCTTAAATCATTCCTTATCGACATGCAATTTCAAAGACAACAAACCCACCCCCTGTAGTCGTATTTCCCTTTGTAGCCTTAATCACTATTCTTTCCCGAGTTTCTTATTTTTTCTCTTTTGTTCATTCTCTTTTCCCCTTTTTAAATTTTAGAACTAGACTATTGAGAAGCTTTGTTGTTCCAAATGAAGCAAGTTCATTTTCTTTTTTGATGCTTTTGTTTCCACCACACCATCTGCTACATGTTATATTATATTGAAATCATGATTGAACATGATAGAACTAACCACTCATAATTCTTTATCTCTAATTTCCAACATATACTTAGATTGGATAGAAAATTTGTTAACAAAACATCTCTTATATATTGGGATCAAATTCTTGTTCGCCAACTTCTTGTATCGAAAATCTTTTTGATAATATGGTGGTTAAGCAACATGTTCCGTCGATGTTGTGCCAACGACAATGCAAGTGTATGTGGGAGAAAAATACAAAAGCAACATGTTACTCAATCCTCAGGCTCTGAGGGCCACACTGCAAGCTTTGACACAAAAAAGAGAGAATGAGGGAATGTGGAGGAAGAAGAGGAACATCAAAGCTAAGAGAAGTAGCAAGGAAAATTGTTGTTGCAACACTATATGCATGTGTCTAATGACCATCAGTCAAACAACATCATCTTCTTAGATGTGGTTGGAGGAGTCGACAAGAAGGGACACATATATGGTTTCGGACCAGAGGCGGGAAAATACAAGCCTTCTTCATCCAGATCATTTGACGGCATCTCACCATCTGAATATGAGCATATGAGGACTGTAATTTCTAAAATGTCAGCTGAAAACATGACACTCAAGGAGCAGTTGAAGACTCATGAGGAGTTGATTTGTGCATCAAAAGGGGAGTCATCTTTGCTTCGAGAGCAGTCACAAGAGGATTCACATTTGCTCCGAGAGCAGTTCCAGAAATTGAGGAGTTTTTTTCACAAGGCCATTCACATCTACCTCCATATCGACCTCATCCTTCAAGTTAGGATCCACCTTAGTGTCCACCTACTTGATTATTTATTATATTATTTTGAAAGTTTGATTATAAATTTTAGTTTCAAGTACAATGTTATAATACTATATTAGTAATAATTTCAATATATTTTGATGCAAAAGATTAGTGTGATTCTTGTGAACGCAAGTAAAAAAGGTTTTTTTTCATCAAATATTAATGTAATTTCTACGTATTTTATTTTCTTAAATGTTTTGATATTTGTGGTTCAAATTGTTAATATTACAAAAGTATTGGGAAGATTCCTAAACTTATCTTAATACAAAAAAAAGAAGCTATTTGCGACGAAATATGAACAGTCTCAAATTTTGGTGCAGCAAATTAGCGTCAGCCGTCACTGCGATGCTACTCAAATTTCCATAAATTTAGACGGGAGTGTTTTCTTTTTTTGGTAGTGAGACGGGAGTGTTTTCTTAGAAATTTGTAACAATTTCTTCCCTCAGAAATTTGTGACGGATAATTTATGATGGAATTAGGGTTTTAAATATTCATATAGCGAAAGTTTTAACGTCGAAGTTTAGCTATTTGCGACTGTCAGCAAACGTCACAAGATGTGACGGTTATGATTTTCCATGCAATTATTTCCGATGCTCAATCTTACGATGGAATTTCGGTGCTTCGCAATATCTGTTAGAAAAATCGTATACAATAGATTTGCCTATTTTGTGACAGTCTCCTACCGTTGCTTAGACCAAATTTTGTAATTTTCTTTGTTTTTTTTCTGGCAAGAATTTTCTAATTTTCTAGTCGTGGGTGACTAAAATATTTTACGTATTAGAATTTTTTTTTTATTGTTACTATTAAACTAAGTTTTTTTTTAAGGAAAATATTGAGTTTGGTCAAAAGTCTTTTTATTTTTTTTATTTTCACGGAAAAGCCTTTAGTGGTTTTGTTAGTTTGATATTTACATTGTAATATTTTGACTTATATTGATGTTATTAATATAATTTTTTTTGAAGGAATTATTAATATAATTTTATAAGATATATATTTCGTTACACATTTAATAATACTAAAAATTACACAAATGGACTTGTTGTCAAACAAATTTTTTTACTATTTCTGTAAACAAAAATTATTTAAAAAATATAAGACACTCGCCACTTATTTGTGCAACTTTTATGTGTGATAATTGAACAAGAATATAATTTTTTTTATGAAGAAATAACAAGAATAATATTATTTTTTGAAGAATAACACGAATAATATTGTTTTTTAAGTTTTTTTCTAGACGAACATCGTTTTGTAAGTTGAATATCTTCTTAAAAAATAAAAAATTATAATTAAATAGATTTTTTTGAGAGGTATAGTAATTAAATAGATAACTACTCGGTGAGTGTGGATAAATGATTTAATTAAGTATATAAAATAAATGTATAAGACTATAATTCAATATTGCTTACATCGTCATAAGTCCTAACTCAACTATGAAAAATGCAGAAGTGCTAATCTGCACGCCATAATCTAGATTCGAACCTTGACACATCCACTTTTATGTGTATGAGTTTTCATTGTCTATTTTCATTTCTTTTATCGACAAAAAAAAATATTGCTTACACCTAAAAATATTATCTTGGAGTTTGACGAAGGCTAGGAGAGTCAAGTGACGGAGATTCGATTATTTCATGGGTCTACTAATTAAGAATGTGGGATTGAAGTATCTCAGAATGATTCAAATCTTAGTTTTTGATTGAATAATGAGACTCGAAACCCATGCTTTGTGTTTATAGGTCCACTAATCAAGAGGCGTGATGAGAGAAGAAATACGTTCGTGGGGGAGTTGGACACTAATTTCCTTGTCATCGATCATGTCGTGAAGGAGGAAGCTAAGAGCCGGACATGGGGTGCTACGATCCCCTCAACGAGAGAAACTAACACACTCTCTACGAAAGTAGTCCAGTAGAGGCTAGAAACTGTAGGCCATGTCGTTTGGCCGGTAGTGATAGATTTTGCCTAAAAATACTATGTTTGTAAATTGTAAAGGGTACATCCAATCAAACTTAAAACCATTTTTATCTCTTTATGAATATGCTTTTATCTATGTTTTTATGTGTTTTGTGGTCTAATAGTTCGAAAAATCAAAACAACCATACTTACCACTCTACTTAATTCTCAATTGTTGACGTATTATGTATACGTATTATCAATATTTAATTTATTCATCTATAATATCAACTCGTTTTTCTTTAAGCACATCTTGTACTCGATTGAGACTCATATTTTTAATATATTGCATTTAACTTCTTAAAAAAAAAAGTGTATTGATCACTTTTATAGGAGTCAAATTCAATTTATTTTTTGAGAGTAGTCAAATTCTATTTTTTTAGTAGTCAAATTCTAATTGTTTTGTCATTATTAAATATATGTAATAAGATAATTTGCCTCTTAAAAAAGGATGATTTGTTTTGACTCAATACGATAAATTATAATGGTCAAAAGTAGATCTTAATGAATTCAAAAGTAGATAGACATTTAGATTTTTTTTAACAAGATAGACATCTAGATTTTTCTTTTATTTCAATTAAAATCAATAGTTCCCATATTCAATAAAAATAAATAAGTGACTGAACAAAAGCAATGGATAAGTATATATTATTAAGGGTGTTCAAATTCAAATCGATCAAAAATAAAACTCCAAACCAATTAAAAAAATTGTTACACGAAACCATATTTTATTGGACGCATTTGGGTGCCGTTTTCTGAAAATAGTTTGGATCAGATCAAGTTTTGAATAACTTTTTCAAAATCGAATTATGACTTATCGTATTAGTCTTTGTACCAACAACATTCTGACTTTTAAATCAACTCATGTGTATCATTCAGAATTTTGCATATTTTTTTTGCAGTCATTTATAATACATTATAAACTTGTCTTTTCCAAAAGTTTAATTTTTTAACAAAGGAAGTATTAAATTTGAATTTTTAAGCTTTTAGTGCTTAAAAATTCATATTTAATTCATATTTTGTTAAAAAATTCTAATTTTTTTGGGAATAAATTTATTCTAATATTTAGAATACTTTTTTTTGGAGAGATTCTTGTAAATTTTAGCATTTTTCTCAATAAAAATAATAAAATGAAACAACTTTCCTATTCAAGATATCAAATATATTATTAAAAGACCATTAGAATACACTATCAAAAAAAAAAAAAAAAGACCATTAGAATAATTTTTAATCGTGTTGACATTAATTCCATTGTCAAACCCTAATTTTTTTCATTTATTGAAATACTATTTGTATCCTTTTAAAAATAAGTCCTTATACATTTAATATTGTTTAAAATGCATCACGCTATGGAAGGTTGTGACTGTTCCGGTTATACCCCTTGATGCTTTTTACCAAATGATGCCATTTCCCAACCCACACCATTTTCACCCCTTCAAACTATATAAATAGGGCATACCACTATAGCATAACTTGCCAATCATTTCATCGTAGTATTACATATACATACATATATATTAATCTTGGAGTAATTTGCATCTGTTGTGTGGGAAAAATGAAGCAGCCAGAAGTATGGGGTGTTGGATCTGTTGTGGCGTTTTTGATCATTGTAGCAGTACTTGTTTTTGGTCCATTTTTCATGGGACCTGTTTCACCCCCTGGAATTCCGTTGCTGTTGGTGTTTCCTGTTGTTATTGCAGCACTTGTCATTTTTCTCATAATATGCTCTAAATGATGACTATACTATATCCATGCATGCTTCTTCAACGTCGATGGTGGCCACAAATAATAATACTATGGTATATGATATGATTTCATATACTTCTTTGTTTTGTTGATTAATATTATGATAAGGCAGTCGATGTAATAGATTTTGTATGTGTGTGTACGTAGTCTTGTGTTTTTGTAATATGTTGTTGTGATCAAACATATGTGGGTGGTTTTATATTGTGAATATTATTCTTCATGAAATTAAGCACACACTATGGCTTTACATATAGTTTAATAAAATCTTGTTTGTTCAATTGATTTGTTCATTCGTTTTCTCTTTATCAATTGCTTGCATTCAACCTTGGTTGAAGAATAGTGAAAAGTATTATCTGTTTATCGATATTGTAAAGTAATATCACCGTTCTCTTGTTCACCACAAAATCATGAATTCGATAGATTTATCTAAGAAAAATGAATTCGATGAAAGAACCTTATATCCAAATAATTCGCCTTCAATTTAGGCCTAATTATGCACTCTTCATGTCTTTGATTCTGAAGTTATCTTCCAAGTCGATCGAATCAGTCATCCATAAAATTAAAAAGCAAAATATTCATATTTTTTACAAGCAACGATATACAAGGGGTACTCGATCATAATACAAATCGTCAAGTCATATACAATGAAAACATTAAGATGGATTTGTCCACAAGTAAGATCAAGCCATGAATCTATTGTGGCATTTTGATTATTGCAGCAATGCTTGTTTTTGGTTAATTTTTCTTAGGTCGTGTTTAACCCCATATAATTCCGTTGCTTTTGGTCTTTCCCCTTTCTTTTGGTAGGGCTTATCATTTTTCTGATTATATCGACAACTACACTATATTGTCATGCATGTTTCTTCAACCTCGATCATGATCACAAATGTTAAAAAGTTTTGCATTGTGAAAACAATCATCAATCATATACACACTTTTCTTTAAAAGTGGCCAATATGAAAATTAAAACTATCTAACAAAATTATTATAGTTTTAAAGTTGAAAAACTCTTTACTCTCACGGTGTAAAGGAGTTAAATTATGTCTTTTTTTTTACAATTTAACAATTAGTTAAATTATGTCTTAATAATGTTAAAAGTTGAAAATCTGGTAAACTTTTGATAAAGTTCAGAGGAATATTCGTTAAATAATGTGGGAATGGAGTTTGAAGAAGGATTACATTTGAGAATTTTTATTTTAAGCGAAAATTTATTTTTATTTTTGGGTTTTAAGTAGCAATAATGAGTCTCTAAAAAAAAAGTAACAATGAGAACTAGTGTCTATTTGATTCAACTTGTAAAATATAATATGACTCTTTTTGAGAATTTTTATTTTTGCTGAACATTTATTTTAGAATTTAATTGAGATTTGTAAAATGAAAATATTATAAGAGTGATATAACACACTATCAGTAAATCAGTGGCATAGTGTGACATCTAATGGAAGCTCTTTTTATTTTTATTTTTATGGCATACTATTTGAAATACAATTGAAAAATATAGAAAAATAATGATGTTCAATAAAATATTTATCTGGAAGATAAGATTAATAACACATTTGACCATATGGGAGATTTTCTTATTTTATATTATTACATTTGAAGTAGAATTGCATAATATAGAAAAATAATGATGTTCATTAAAATATTTATATGGAAGATTAATAACACATTTGACCATGAAAGAATGAAAACATTTTTAATAACACATTTTTCATAATTAATCCTCCCAGATTTGTCAAAAAAAAAAAAATACCAACAAAATAATATATAATTAATTGTATTTGAATGGAGGCTATTATTCTCCTTTGGATGGTTTTTCATTCATTTGTTTTCTTTTTAATTTGGGAGGATTAATTATTATTGTGGATCTCACAATGTTTTTCTTCCATTTTTCAGGAATTAAAAATTGCTTTATTCTTATTAGAGACTAAAGTGGATCTCACAATGTTTTCCAACAACTAAAATTAATGGTTCTTCACTTTTTTTTATCATATATTATACCATTAGTTTAAAAATGCAGTCACAAAAGATGAATTGTTTGTTTGAGTTTAAGGGGTTAACCAGTTTTAAGAACAAATCTTTACCGATCTCTAGATTTCTTGGTAGCCCTTTCATTTAGAATCGAAGGGTTATAGACAGAAAATGAAGTTACAAAAGTGGGAGGATGTGACAAAATAATAAATTTTTGTTGATTTTTAAGAGACGAAATAAGGCTGAGCTCAAAATTGAAATATGTTAAACACATTCAATTTAACAAAATAGAAAAATATTTACTTTCAAATGTGATTCATAGTCAAGATATGAAAGAGAAAAAAGGCATATGCATTGTTAGTATAAAAATTTCCAATAAAAATCTAGTATTTTCAAGTTACAAAATGTACTTTCGTGGAAATATCGTAAATTTTCATTGGTTGTCTGTGTATCTCTGTTAAATGTGTATCCCTGTTAAATTCATTTTCAAAAGGAATTATTTGTAATAAAGTGAAATATAGCATTTGTCATTGCACTTCTTTTCTGACTCATACCAAGTGAAATATAGCATTTGAAAATATAGTATAAATTTTGCCAAGACATGCATGAACACTATCATTAGCTTGTCGTATAGTCAACACAACCTTAAAGTTGTTTGTGCATTTTAAAAATAGTTGTACAATTATCGACAATAGAGCCATACTTGTTGCATTGTGAATATCATACACCACTTTTTCACAATCTAGCTCAAAATGACTGTTGTGAAATTACCGGTTCGGAATCACACCAATGAAAAACAAAGATGTGTGGAGCAAAAGGTAGTGGTAATCCTAGGTTTAAGTGTCTTCAAGCAAAAACACACACAAGAGCTAAAACAATGACACAAACACTAACCAAGCATAGAGATAAGCAAGCTTAAAAGAAAATAAACAAACACACACAAGATGTTACATATGAATCTACTATGGGGGAGAGAGCAGCTCTCCAATCCACTATGAGAAGATGTTACAAGAAATCAGCCTTATACCTAATCTCTACCCCTTGTTTCCCTCACCACTCTCATATGAATCTTACTAGAGAATACACAAAGGAAGCTTTAGATCCTTCCAATGATGTAATCTCACTACCCAAGGTGATTACAATGTTTATCCCAACCCTAGAGACCCTC
>Ga0315914_1000065_pt1 | contig 83550 bp, 44 predicted proteins | sample MpolenodulesMG_FD_203920 | JGI IMG/M metagenome (GOLD analysis project Ga0315914, IMG submission 203920) | Medicago polymorpha root nodule microbial communities from Los Angeles, California, United States - elongated nodules | ecosystem: Host-associated > Plants > Roots > Nodule | place: USA...
ATTGAGATGTTGTTGTAAAGTTGTTGTTAGTCGTCGTGTCGCATATTGGACGTTGGGGGCTTGATGCTCCGTATTCTGAGATGGGGGCTTGATGCTCCGTTTTTAAGATGGGGGCTTGATGCCCTGTAGCCGAATTAAGGCATTGGAAGTTGGGGGCTTGATGCTCCATTTGGTACCACATGCATAAGAGTCTTGCATAGTCGAGTCGAGTCGTGTCGTTGCATTTGTCGAGTCGAGTCGTGTCATGAGATGAGAAGATGGATTTAAATGAAGGATAAGATGATGAAGCTTAAAGCTAATTTTTATGATTTTGTTGAATAATGAATTATGAATTATTGATGAGATGATGATTATGTTGTTAAGTTGATTTATATGTTGCATGATTTATTATGCTTTTAATTATTGAATTGTGATCTCACCCCTTCTGTTGGAATTGCCGCCTTGTGGGCAAGTGCAGATTTCCAGGACTAGCTGTTGATGTGAGTGGACTCCTCACGTGTCTAGGTGCTCTGATACGTAATGGGGCGGGTTTTGATTATTGGATTTTCCTTGTTACGTATTAGTTTATGATTTTATGTTGAAAAACAATTATGTTGATTTTAATTACTATTATGAACCACGTTGAGGCCTTAGTGCCAAACTTTGATGGAACAATTGTTGAATAAATATTGTTATATTTTTCCGCTGCGATTTCATTGAATATTGTTGACAGGATTGATTTAAATAAATAGAAATTTTCCTATTTATTACTTGAATGAAATAGAAGCGTAATACTCCGTTTTATGATGTTACTCTGATTTATCTATTAAATTGCGATTTTTTTTGGGAAACGGGGTGTTACATAAGTTAGGAAGAGTGTCCACAATGAGGAAATTCAACTATTTAACCCTTATTCTGATCAAGCACAGTAAATTATATTAAAATAAATTAATATTGTTGAAATGAAATGATATAAATGGACTCAATTAGTAAGTTTTTTTCAAAGTGTTGAGTTGGATGCAATGTAGTCGGGATTGATATCCTACATAGGATCAGTCGTTCGATGAAGGAACGTAAAAACGAGGAACGTAACACGGTTCGTAAGTAGGATCCGTAGGTTATTGATAGAGTTGAAAGATATAAACAGAGAATATAGAGGAAAAAACAGAGGAACCGAAAGAAAAAAAACAGATCAGAAAATAGAGGAAAAACAGAGGAAACAAGCAATAAAAAGAGAAAACAGAGGATATGGGGAAAAACAGCAAAAAAACAGAAGAAACATAGGAAAACAGAGCAAAAACGAACCGGAGTGAAGTCGAAGCACGGTTGAGGTGCCTGGCACGTAGAATCGTAAGATCCTACAAGCTGGCACTTGATCCTGGCTACATTGGTTGGATGAATTAAATGTTTATAAGGTACTAACATTAAAAAATTATGTGGGAATTTATTAAGCAATCTAACTGGAAACTAATAAAAAACTATTAACGAAATAAGAAACATATGAGGACTAAAATTATACTTTTAACACTTTTTTAGATATATGTTGCAACTTATTATTTTTCATGATGTAGTGTTTGAAAGAAACGGAGGATCAAAGTATTCAAGGCGATCCTACGTCAGAAACAAGGAATGAGCCATCTATACAATTAGTTTCTGATCTTGAAGGTTCACAGGAAACAACTCAGACTAATGATAATCAAGGTGAAGACTTGTTGGATCAATTTTATTTTCTTATATGATACCTAATAACCCTTTTGATTTTGAATTTACTTGTTCAGTTTCTCTAAATGGCGATGCTGTCATGAAAGTAAGATCAAATAGAGAGGAACAGTTTCCTATGGATGTTGATATAACAGTTTCGAAATCTAAAATGTCTCCCAGCATCACATCTCCTATTGCATCGCATTTTCCTTTAATTCCTTCTAAAGGTATTTTTATAGCTTCATATTATTTTCAATTAACATTGCTATGCTCAAATAGCCACTAGTAGAAAATTTAAGTCCTTCAACTATCAACTATTTCAATAAAAACTCAGTTTCAATATTTACATATAATGATGCTAATCCATATTTTGCTATAGATTTTGATTTGTATTTACATATGGAGAGTGTATATCGACAATTTCAAGCAAAGTCTAAAGGTCACGAAAATGGTAATCAAAATCCAAATGCACAAACCACTAACGAATTTGCAGCTTGGATTGAAGCTGAAGCGGCATCAAGGCACGCGTTGACTTCTCCAAAGGTCAATACTACTCTATTTATTAATAGATGTACTTGTTTATTTTGAGTGTTTTACTTCATGAGGAAAAGGAAAATTGTTTAAAGTTTTCTAAGAAATAAATTTTACATCAAGTGCTTCAGGGAGACCAAATCTATTACGAAAATAGATATCTGTAGTACTATTTAGCAATGTATCTCACAAATACTCTTAAAGTTTGTTTCCTTCATTAATTTATATTGTAGATAATGATATAGTTTGTTTATTAATTTCAATTGCTAGGAAGTTGGTGATGGAAAATTATGCAAACCCTCTGGTTCAATTGTCAATATAAATCCTCCAGCCACCAAATATGTTATTGGAGACTCTTCGGAAATTATTGGTGAGTTTTACTTTTATTCTTTAAATTTTAAGGTTTCTCCTCCCACCTTGTTTTTAATTTCTTAAAGTAAATTATAATACTTCCATAAGACTAATGAGCTGAATATAAGTGATCAAATGATTTCATGTAGCAATGGAAGACATTAACAAACTGATCGAGGCGGACCCGCTTCTTGCATTTGAGAAGCTTCTTACCGGAGGGCAAAGTTTTTCCATTAGAACTTCACTTCAAGAATTAAAGACTTTGATGGACTCGTCATCAGACCTTGACCATCTTGTATCTAACCAAGAGTCCAAATTGAAATTTATTTCTCTTCTTCGTGCACTGAATCATCATCAAGGACTCTTACCTTTGAATGTGAAGGAGTTTGTTGAGAATGTGCAGAACTTCTTCAATGACTACATTGTCAATCACGCCACTTCTCAACAGGTACTCAAGAAGCACAACCAACTTCTTGATTTGAAAACCAATCTCATGCAAAAGCTTTGGAGTGCAAAGAGTACACAAGCCCACATTGACGGTGAATCTTCAACTGCAAATGCTCAGATACACGAACTCTCTTTACAAATGGATAACCTTGAGAAACAACGAGATGATTTGAAGTCAGTAGTGAACAAATGTGATGTTCAGAAGGAAAAGTTAAAGGATGAGTGCACTGAATGGGCACGTGAAAGTAAAGAATTACTTTCTGCACTTGTGTCGACGGAGGTCGATGTAGTAAAAGCTGAACTGGTGGGGAAGTTGGCAACAAAAGACTTTGCAAATTTCAAATCTTCGTTTCCTACATTTTAGGAAGAAACAAACACAGAAATAGGTTAGGCCATCATGATTATTGTTTTTGTTAATGTGATTTTGTTATGTATGCTTAGTGTTGCGCTCTTTTTCCCTTCACCTGGTTTTATCCTATTAGGTTTTATAGGTAAGGTTTTTAATGAGGCAGATGTATCCCATTGTTATTCCACTGTGTATTGATAAGTCTAGTCCCCCAAATTTTATCTTATTTTGGATCTTGATTTTAATAATATTATTGGAATGCTCCAGATGATAGATGGTTGAATTAAGTGCCAAATTAGTTGCATGTCTTTTTTACCATATGATGCTTTTACACTCAATTTTTTTGTTAAAGTAGAAAGATATATACCCGCGCAACGCACGGTGGGATTGTAAAATTGAAATAACTTTTGCGCAAAATTAATTTGAAAATAGTTTGCTAAACTATAGAGCTGAACAACCATTTAGTAATGAAAATAACTTACCATCACCTAAAAACACTCACAAAAACCAAGCCTCAAAGCTCTTTTATGTGACATTTAGTAACTAGTTGTTATATCAAAAAACCTTTCATAGAATTGATAGAATTCCCCTTCAAAAATATGTCTGGAATTCTTTCTCCAAATTAAACCTCCTGATGGGTTGCAGAAAAAAGTAAATAGACATAGTTGATGGGTTACTCAATTTATTCAAGAATGAAAACCAACACAACTTTAAATCAGTGCAAGAAAATGGAAACTTGGCTACCATTTGGATATTCAAAAATGAAAGAAAAATGTAAATGTGGCTATCATACACCCTTAAAAAAGAGTCTACCATACATTAGAAAATGTTCAAAGATACAGTTAATATTATTTTACACATGGTTTTCTTTTACGCACACAAGATTTTTGTTAGAAATCTATATACTTGATTGAATCAATTTTAATAATGTAGGCAACATTGAACAGAAGTTGTTATTATTATCTCAGTAGTGGATGCTTCATTCAAGTTTTCAGATGAAAAATCTAATTTTTAAACCTTAGTTAAAAGAAAATTTAGAAGATATTATTCTGATTCGTCGAGATGTAAATTTTTGTTATAAAGAAAGTTAAGAAGACATTTCCTTCTTATTCAATCACATTCCAATGGGAATATATTATTACACAATCAAAATATATGATACGAAGTGAAGCATTCCAATATTACAATTTTGTGTTAGTTAAAATTGTTGAAGAAAAACAAAATAAAAACCAATACTTGTGCAGCATAGTGTATTTAAATATAACTTATGTGGATTTGAATTAATTCAATAGAATTCTACAGTTATAGATAATACTAGCATATTATTAAGAAAGTGAAAAGGAGTGAAAATGATTCATTAGATTGGTCAATGATTACATCATGCTATTTATACATTAGCTTAGTGTACTATTTAGATTGGAATGTACTACACAATTAAGCTAATTGTACTATACTAACTCAATAGTTTTTACTGCAAGCTATCTACTTTCTCATGCTTTTCTTCATTTAAATATGTATTGTGCAATATCCCCCACAAGTTGGAGGTTGGTAGATATCTAACATCCCCAACTTGGATAGTAAAAGATTAGAAGGTTGTGGAAACAAAGACTTACTAAAAAAATCTGCTATTTGATCATGAGTGGTAACCGGAAGAAGCTTGAAGAAGCCAGCTTGCAATTTTTCTCTCACAATATGACAATCAATTTTTAGATGCTTGGTTCTTTCATGAAATACAGGATTAGCAGCAAAGTGTAACACCCTCAAACCCCACAAGCAATATTTAATAATAAATTCTAGATAATCACACACTACAAGAAAAACACTGATCTGGACGGAATATTCCGTCGCACAATAGTGTAAATATCCGTCCCAATTGAAATCTGGGACGGAATTTGCGACAATTTGCTTTCGTCGCAATCAGTTGGGGACGAAATTATTTCGTCCGTCACATATTTGGGACGGAATGTGGGACAGAATGAAATTATTTGTTTATTAACACATTTTGTTTCCGTCCCAAGGTTGCGACAGAATACTTTTATTCCGTCCCAATGTTGTGACGGAGTTTGGGACAAAATGACATTAATGTAAATCTGATTTATTTTTTAATATATCTTTTGGGACAGAATTATATAAAATATTCTGTCACAAATAAATTTAATGCAAGTTTAAAAATTCTCCCAAAAATTTAATATATATTTATATGATGCACATTAACTTGTGTCTATCATCAAGTTCCAAATTTGATACTACAAATCATTAGTAAACATAAATTGTTTCATCATTAACTTAGCACATAACCATCCAAGTAACAAAAATATCAAACTATTTTCTCAACACCCAAAATGGTTAAAGTTCTAATAACTAAAAAGTGCCTACAAAATATCAAACTGTTTCCTACATTCATAAACCATCAATATTATTCTTCCACATCAGCACCAACATTTGCATTGCTTCCACGAGTAGCATTATCAACTGAGTGATCATCTTCATCTAAATTAAAACAAAATATTTGTAACACAAAAGCGTCGCAAATTCCGTCCCGGTTTAATTAATTTGGGACGGAAATAAAATTCTGTCACGACGTTCCGTCTTAATTTGACTGTTTTCTTGTAGTGACAGAGATTCAAGGTGCTATGGCATCGTTAAATACATCAACAATTATAATTCATTATAAGCATGAAATGTCATCAACAATCGCAGTGAATTCATAACATAAAACAACATAAGCTCATTGTCTCAACATCTCAAAATACATCATCATAAGACATCAAAGTTTCTTAAGTCATAGAATTCATAAATTAAATAAACTCCTGACAAATCCTAATCAGAGCCTACAACTAGACTCCAAAATCAAGCAATAAAAGTGAGGAAGCCTCAAGCTATCCTCGGGTACTCACGATGATCACACGTCCTCAACCTGCACGTTTATACCACAAGTGGCATAGGAGGAAACCCGCAAAAGGGTGAGAAATACTCAACAAAGGAAATCATGAACATAATAATAGTTTTAAAGGCAACAAATAGCATGTATTCAACAATTCAATACATCAAGAAATATTCTCATGTAAATAGGAATATCAATTCTCAACCATGAATTCAAGATATATCAAGTATTTACATCATCACCTCATCACCAAATCAATTCACATTATTCACAATTCATCACCATCATTACAAGTACACAAATATCACCAAATACTTACATAGCCACGTACACATCTTCACATACAATCACATAATCAAATACATGACTCTCACATAGATTCATATGCATGACTCTCACATAAATTCATAATCAAATACATGACTCTCAGATACATGAGCTCTCTTTATAAATTGATGAACTTAGAAAAAAGTTGGAAGATCTTGAGAAACAAAGAGATGATTTGAAGTCAGAAGGGAACACATGCGATGTTCAGAAGAGCGAGTTGAAGGCCGAATGCGCTAAGTGGGAACAACAAAGTAAAGAATTACTTTCTGCACTTGCATCATCAGAGGTCGACCTAAGTGAAGCTGAACGTGCGAAGAAGTTGGCAATAGAAGGCTTTGCACATTTAAAATCTTCGTTTCCTACATTTTAAGAAGAAACAAGATATCCCCAACACAAAAATAGGCTAGGACATCATGATTATAATTTTTTAATATCGTTTTGTTAACATACGCTTAGTGCTGCACTCTTTTTTCCCTCACCTGGTTTTATCCTATTGGGATTTACAGGTAAGGTTTTTAATGAGGCAGTTGTATTCCATTGTTATTTCTTTCTTTATTTGATAGACCTACTCCCCCAAGTTGTATCTTCTTTTTAATATTTATTTGAATAAATATTATTGGAATGCTCCAGATGATAGATGGTAGAATTGGAGTGCCAAAATAGTTGTGTATTTTTTACCCTATCATGCTTTTACACTCAATTTTTTAAAATAGAAAGATTATATAAATATTTTTTTACCAAAAAAAAAATGTTATTTTTCTTCCCCTTCACAACATTCATCATCAATCCCAGTAACATCATTTCTCCTTCATCTTTCTCACCTTCATCTTTCTTTTCAAATTTATAACTTCGTCAAATTCATCCAACCCAAAAAAAAATCAAAATCCATAAAAACAGAAAGAAAGAGAAAAAAAAAGGGAGAGGAAACAGAATAGAAAGAAAAAATAGAGACTTGCTGAGGAACGACACTTCTAGTTCTCCACAAACCACCATTTTTTATCCATCAACTATTTTCGTTAAACCAACCTCATATTTATTACAACAACAACACATCATCAGCAGCATAACAATCGCAACAACAAATCCCTCAATCTCACAAATGAAACCTCAATCCCACAAACACTAAAACTCAAATCCCTCATCAGCCCTTTCTTTCAAACCCTAAAATTCTACACTTGTTCAATTTAAGAATTTTAGGGAATTGAAAATTTTCTCAGAGCTTGGGAAGTCGAGATATTTGAAGAATTTGATAAATCTATTGAATCTGAGAAATTTGAGGGATTTCTAAAAATTGGGAACTTTTTTCTTCTGTAATTGGGTTGAACAAGGAGAAAGGGATGAAGAGAAGAGGAAGGGGAAAGAGAAGGGAATGGTAGAGAGAAGAGAAAGATGAAGATTTTTTTTATCTTTTAAGTTATTTAAATTAAGTTTTTTCATTAAAAGAAAATTAAATGGAAAAAAAATTATAAAATTCCAACTCAGCATGCCAAACATCAATTTATTCGTACAGTTGGACTTGGGGTTGATAACGAAGAATCTTTAAATTACAGGGAATTTCAAAAACAATTTTTACATGGATACACCAAATTTCGTCCAAATGGCAGGGAGAAAAACCCTATTAACCCATGTTATTATAGACAAAAAGGGAATAAAATAGGACAAGTATTTATTTTCTCGCTTTATATTTGGGTGTTTTAATTTATTTTTATCTTAAATTAATTAGAATTGTTCTAATTACACCACATGTATTCCTGGTTACACCCCAAAATGACAAAGTTACCCTTAAATAAAATTTAGTTTAATCTTAAACTCATTTTATGTAGGTCCTTTAAACTGAATTTAAGTGTACATACTTAAGTCGGTTTAAGTGGGTCATGTAAACTTAGTTTAAGTAGGTAATGTAAACTGAGTTTAAGTGTACATACTAAAAGTTAAATATTGCTTTAACCTCTTCAACCTTGTTTAATGATTCTACATAATCTTATTTTAAGTATGTACATGCAAACTCAATTTAAGTAGGTTATCTAAGCTAAGTTTGCATGTACCTACTTAAACTAAATTTAAGTTAACCTCAACAATGTTAGTTAACGTTGTTCGTGCTTCACCATTGAATAATCGTGTTGTAAAGTGCATACCTTATCAACGTTGAACAACAAGAAAAAAAAATAGAAACTCTAGCATCATTGAAAAAGAAGAAGAAATTCAATTACTTATATGTAATCGTATGGATGAATGATATTTTGATTCACTCTTTAATCTTCTATAGAGATTGATTGAACACTCATGATTGTTTATGGGTGAAAGATGGTGAAATTTTAAAGTGACAATTAATGAAATCAAGGTTTTAAGAAAATTTATATAAAAGGGCGATTTTGGTATTATTATAAAATTTTAAATAAATTTAGGTGTAACCTGAAATACATGGGGTGTGAATAGAAAAACTCAATTAATTATATGTAGAAAATATAATATGCTTTTAATTTGCATAATAGTATTTTTATAAGGGTAAGATATGAATAAAAATGTTATTATTTGTTTCATTTTGTCTATTTTCTAAACAATTAAATGATAATTTTGTTTTGTCACGTCACATTGTAACAACTCGATTTTCGTTAGATTTATTTTAATTGTTTTTATGCGTGTTTATATATGCTTGTGTGTGATTATTTGTCTTTAGGTGCATTTTGATGGGTTTTCGTGTTAGGTATTTTGGTCATTTTGTGAGCAAGGGTAAATTAGTAATTCCACTGTGTAAATTGTTTTAGTAAGTGCTTTGGGTAGTAATAATTGTTTTTACTAAGTTACTAGTAAGTGGGGTAATTAGTTAAGAACCGGTAACTATTCGTTATTTTTATCCGTTAAGTGGGTAGAAACTTTGTGAATTGGTTAATGAGTGTTTTGAGTCCATTAAGACATAAAGGGTTGAGCTCAATAGTGAAGAGCCTATTTAAACCTTAGTCATTGAGGAAATTAGGTCACTTAGAATCACTTGTTCATTTTCACAAAACTTTTGAGAAAGGTAGAGAGAGAAAGAGCTAGAAGAGAAGAAAAAGGGTTTTGAGGAGAGAAGAACTTGGAGAGCAAGAAGAGTGTAGAGATTCAAGGGATTTGAGCTAAAGTGAAGCATAAGCTAGGTTTGTGAAGACTTGAGGTAAGGGGGATAGATTTCATTCATAATCTTTAAGTTATAATCTCTTTTCTACGTATATTCATAAGTGCTTAATTGTGAAAAATGATTCTTGTGAATTTAAGTGGTAAATTTCGTGCTCTTATTTTGATTCTATGTTTGGGTATGTGAATTTGATAATAATTAAGTTGCTGATGTTGAATTTACATGCTTAAGTTGTATACATATGGGTACTTTGTTGTTTTTGCTCAAATTAGTGAAATGTGATGTTGTTGTTGTTGAATTGTGAATGAATTCATGATTATGTGATATGATTGTTGTTGGGTGTTGTTGATAATGTCAATTCATAGATTGAGTGTTGATAAGTTGAGTTGTTGTTGTTGATTGTGATGATTTTGAATGAATGTGAAATTTGAATAAGTTAAGTTGCTTTTCTTTTTTTTACTTTTCAAATCTGCCCCGAATTTGAAATAGAATCTGGTATTGATTGGTACCAAATCGGCCTTAGGTGTATACAAGAAAGTTGTAGGTATGGATGTTACCTTTCTAATGGCGTTGTTTTGACTTCAAAATAATTTTTATAACTTGAGTTATGGTCAAATTACTACACATAGGTCATAGTGAATTTTTATGAAATTTCAGCACAACTTTTTCTATGAACCGTGAAACTTTCTCAAAATTAATATTGGGTTTAATGAGGTCTTTATAGTGAATAATTGATTATTTAATTATGTATTTGAGAATATGAATGTGTTGAGAAATGTTTTAGGTGGAATTGAATCGGAGAAAACATGTTTTTGAGCTAAAATGTCGTTTTAAGTGATTACGTGAAATAAGCTATGTTTTGGCGATTGAACTTGAGTTGTTTGAGTTGAAAATGATGTTTTATTTTCCTGTTTTGATTCATATTTTTGCTGGAACATGATTTGTTTGGTCTCACTTTGAATTTCTTAAATGATAAGAAACATGAAATTGAGACGATTTCGGTTTTCGAAAATAATCCAAAAATGGAATTTTTATGAACAAATATGATTACATGACTTGTCTACTGTTTTAATGAACCTAGATGAAGCATGTAAGTTTGGTGGATAGCCATAATAGCATGAAACTTGGTTTTTCATAAAAAGGCGAAATAGACGAAAACTTAAGATTTTCACAAATGAACTTGGGTGAAACTTTGAATTATGACTTGATAGTTTGTGAATGGCCTATTTTCATGATGATATGATAGATTAGGATTTAATTGAATGTTTACATACTTGAAATATGATGTCTTGTTTTGAAAATGTCAAAATGTCCTTTTTTGTGAAAACGAGACGAACTTAGCGAGATTTTGGGATTTCTTGGAATTGGTCTAGGATACTTGTATGCCTAAACTACTATGTACATATGTGAGTAGTGCATATCCTTTGTTGAGGCAATTGAACATGTTTGCTTAGTTTTGGTTGAAATTCTAGAATTGTTTTAAAGTTGTAAAATGAGAGACGAACTTTGTTGAAAGTAATCTTTAAGATCAAATACTTGGCAAATCTTTTGTGTATAGATTGATATGACTATATGAAGATGTATGAATGACTTTTAAGTGTTGAATATGATGTTTATCATAATGTGTTGTATTTTCTCCTTTATTTGAATTGTGAGAAATTGTAGGAAGTTGTTATGATGTTGGTTGATAGTTGTGATAATAATCATGTTAATAATGATAATGTGGTGATGACTCTTATTTGAATTGTTACTTGTTGATTGTGTGGACGTAAATACTTGATAATGCAATTGTTGTTGAAGTTGATCAATGTAAATGAAGATGATCTCTTACATTGTTGTTGTTGAATATATATGAGGTGATTTTGCATTGTCGAGTCTTCGCTTGTATTTCAATGCATCATAGTCATATTGAGTCATATGTGTTGTAAAAGGGTGGTGAACTTTTACTTCATTGAAATGTAAGACGGGTGTGAAATCTTACATACGATGTTTTTGTTGCATCATGAGGTGACGACCTTTGTTGTTGGTGACGGTACCGCATGCATCTAGAAGAGTCTAGAACATTGCATGCATTTGAATGGTTGATGAGTTGTGTCATAATTTAATATGAAACTTGGTGAATTTGTGCATTGGTGAAATTTGTCGAATGTTGTGATTATGTGGATTGGTGTATATGTACATTGGTGGACTTTGTTGATGGTTGTGAATGATTGAACTATGTTCTAATTGCATGTCTTACTTGCTTGTGCTTATACACTTGGTGAATTAATTTGATGTTAATTATTTTGGTAATAAATGATGAGGTGAGAATTGTAAATGTATGTGTGTGTATATATATGATTTGGTGATTCCTTTGATAATGATGATTGTTTGTTTATAACTTTGAAATGATGAATTGTACTTGTTGAGTTAAGTACGCTAAATGAGGAAATAAGGTGAGGAATCCTTTCTTTGATTGATGTTGATGAATGATGAGCTTACGTCGATGACTTGTTTAGAAATTGAATATGCTTGCTATACTATGTTAGAATTGTGATAACATGATAAGTATGGATTGGGGGAAAATATATATATATGGTGGTAGTATTCTAGGAATGTTGAGTATGTGTATTTTTCATGCATGAATCCTTGAATGCTTATGTTTGGTTATTCTTGATTAGGATTGATGTGAAGCTAACCCCTAGAGGTCTGTGGTGGACCGCCTACCTGTTTGTATGAATGGGTAGACGACGTGCAGGATTAAATTTCTTGCTTTCTTGGTGAGTGCTTGAGGATAGCGGAAACTTCCTCGTTTATCTATTTTGATGTCTTAGATTAGGCTCTGATCTAGGATGTCAATCGTTATGTTCATTTTGGATATGTTTATGTTGTTGAGATTTTACCCATTTATCAGGATTTGGAGATTTTATGTATTGATGTACTTGGATTTTATGACATGTATACTGGAGATGTATGTTATATATCCGCTGCGTAGTTGTTTGAATTTTTATGCATGTTATATTTTTGGAGAACTTTTGGAGACGTGACATCTATTTCTTGAATAAATGTTTTATTCTCGTGTTTTATCGCTTTAATAGAAGTAGAGCGTTACACATATCATATCCAAATACTGGAATATAAATTTTGTTTCATTCTGATATGCTCCATTAATCTAAGGGAATTACTTTTCCCACCCTATGGCCTTCTCTTGCGCCCTGTAAAATTTCCAAAGATGCCCTTGTGTGTTCCGGATTTTAAAATCCGGATTCATGTTTACAATTTCAGATTTTATAATCCGGACAATTCTTATGTGTAATCAGCCATCAGACTCTCTCACATTTCAACAGTTTTGAGTTTTGTTTTTAAAAACAACAAAATAATTCAGTAAAAAATGCTAAAAAACCTGTCAATTAAAATCATAAAAATAGCACAAAAAATTATAAAATAAAATAAAACTAATGCAAAAATTTTCGGATTTTTCTGAGAATATGAAAAATTAAAAAAAAAATGAAAAATAGGTCTAAACGATGGAATTTTGGATTTTGAGGGGCGGAGTCCCGTAAGAAGTCATGGTCCTTGAATTTTTTCTAATTTTCTGGGGAACTTTCGGAGCAATCTCATCAAGTAGCCCGAAAACCCAATTTTTGACTAAGAACAGGTAACAATGACCCAAAACAGAAGGATGAGAGTTAGGAAGATTAATATTGTCCCTAAAATGACTATCCATGTTACAAACATGTTTAGAATTTGTGTTGATAGAGTTCAGATTATGTAATTCGAACTGTTTTACCTTGAAAAATGGTGTTTAGGGGGGATTCCGGATTTTGTAATCCGGAAACATCACGTAACGCGTCCTATTTTTTGAAGTTTCCGGATTACAAAATCCGAAAAAATCTGTTACTCATTTTTTCACCCTTTAACAAAAGAAAACACCATTCCGGATTATAAAATCCGGAAACTTAAGAGCATTTTTGGAAAAAATAGCGCGCGCGAGGAAACCCACAAGATGGGAAAAGTAAATCCCTTAATCTAATTCTTTGTAAAAAATTTGTTCGGCCCATATTGTTCCCAAGTGTACTTGAATTCTTTTATTTTCTAACTAGACCATCGACCCGTGCTAACGCACGGGTCATATCGAAGGTAATATTTGACGGTAATAGATAACAAAATAGTTTAGATGAATGTCATATAGCATTTCATAATATTAAGAAGCATAGGCATTTGTAATGTACCATAACATAATATTTCCATGACATCGTCCTTGGTATCGTAATGTAACATAATATGTTAAGTATAGCGAGACGGGTTAACATTTATAAGTAAGAGATTAAGTTAAGTATAGCGAGACGGGTTAAGGGTTATTCCTTTCCTAAAAAATAGCATATAATTAGGAACATAATTTTATTTTACTTTAGATAAACATTAAATGCAAAAGTGTGGAGATAAAAATTAAGTTAAAATTAGGTTAAGTATAGCGAGACGGGTTAACATTTATAAGTAAGAGATTAAGTTAAGTATAGCGAGATGGGTTAACGGTTATTCCTTTCTAAAAAATTAGCATATAATTAGGATCATAATTTTATTTTACTTTAGATAAACATTAAATGCAAAAGTGTGGAGAGAAAAATTAGGTTTTTTTATTTTGATCAAGCAAAGGAATACTATAAAAGACCTGGAGAGGGCCAGAACCCTTAACAACAAAAGTGCTTACATCAAAGCAAAAAGAAGGTGCAAAACATTACATCACAGAGATCTATAACAAGGAAGGCTTGTGCAAATCCTCAATGAAATAAACTAACAATGAAACTGTTAAAAGAACAACAATAGAGAAATGGCAGAAGCTACTAGCTAAACACCCAAGTTCACAAAGATTTGAACCAACTATTTGGTATATGGCAAGGCAGCTTTGGAGGTACCCTTTTGGGCACGAGTCCTCATGCCGGCTGAGTTGAAGTTAGTAGGCTACACTTTGTTCACTTGCTTCTTCTGCTTTTTATCTGCCTTAGTGCTCTCTGACAGACTTGGATAGTGTTGCTCAAATATTGATGTGATGGCTTCATCATTGTCCTATTCCACAACTTCATCCCCCCAAAATTTGGAGAGAATTTGCACACTCTTAAGGGCTGCAGCAGAGTGGAGAGAGGGTTTGGAGGCAAGAAAAAAGTTTTGGTTTAAAGGGAGCTTGTCACTTGTCAAACTATCATAGTTGGTAGTTACAGGTTGCGGCATAGATGGATGAGAGGTATTGTTGTCAAGAGTAACCTGGACATTGGCATCAAAAGCTACAATATGAGCACAATCACCTGGCTCTATAGGAAACTGATGAAGACTCTTATCAAGGCTCAAATGACTGGGAACAGAACAGCTAGGCAAAGCCAAAGGGGTGAGAACTGGATTATTAGCCCAATGTAATAGAGTAACCGGATCCATAGCCTTTGAGGGCCTTTCTTCAACAGAAAAAAGTGCCTCATCACGAGAATTGGACACTATCTCAACAACCTCTGAAGGAGAGACAATAGCAGCATCCTCAGAGAAAGCTTCCCCCGGAACCTCAAAATTCTCATCATTCAACAAAGCATACGAATTCTGCAAATCAATACAATCAGCAACACAATCCTTCCCCATAGTTTTAGTTTGTTCGGTGTATTGTGTGGCGTCAATGTTATTGCAATTATTATTTGATAGGGGCACAACCTTATGATAATTAGGAACGCTTCCTGCTTGCAATGGAGCAGTCTGAAGTGCCTTAGCAACCTCTGAGTGGATGCCAACATCCACCTCTTGGTCTGCTGTACATTGGTAATGGTGCGGTTTTGCTCTTGTCGATTCCTTGGCAGTCTGCTAACCTTGTTCACTCCCTCCTTAGCTTGCACAACATTGGCTCTCTTACATGACTAAATAGTATGCCCTAACAACTTACAATGTGAACAGTAAGCTGGTTGCCTCTCATATTGAACTTCTACAAAAAAAAAAGCGTAACCCTCTCGCTCAACTATTACTAAATCAAATAGCTCTAAGGAAAGATCCACATCCACTAACACTCTAGCATAAAGCCCGAAAAGTCTAGCTTGTGTTGCATCATCAATAACCAAAGGAGTTCCCAGACCTAAAGCAATTTCAAAAAGCGTCTGGTACTGCCAATACTCCTGTGGAAGGTGCATTAACCTCACCCAAACTTGAGCATGGGTCTGAACTTGATGAAACAGATTGAAATCCTTGGACCAGCAGAAGAGCCTAAGTATCACTGGCTTCAAATTAACTACCCCTTGCGACTATATTTTACACATATCTTCAATGGATCCATTACCTAGAGGAGCAACAGACCAATTGTTAATGTTGGGCCACAAGGTCATCAACTTGGATTTCAGTGCTTTCGATGTAAGAGGGGCATCATTTTTCTGCATTGTAACTCGAGAGAAAAGAAGTCGCTGACACGCATCCAGCTCCTTCTCATGCACTAACTGTGTAATTTTTACACGGACAGTATCACCAACAAATACTTTTGGAGGGAGTTGGTCTAGCTGGATCGCACAAGTGGCTGAGACAGCCTCTGCAAATGATTTCATCGGCAGAGTGCGATTATCCGGCAGCACCTCCTCCGGGCAAACCAAGAACTTCCACGGGCAAGCCATTAATACACACCGCAGAACACCGAAACAGCTTTGAAAATGCTAAAAAAAGAAAGGACAAACTAGATCTCACCAGAGAAAACCGTAGGTCTCGCCGAAGAAGGAGGTGAAGCACCAGTACCGAGGCAAAACCCGTGCTAGACCAACCTCGAAGCCACAAAAAGAAGGAAGAGCAAGCAAGAACTAACCGGAGAATACCAAAGATCTCGCCGGAAAAATGAAGTAGAACCACGAAAAGAGCCAATCACGTGGGATAATCAAATAAATGGAACCAGAATGCAAAGATTGGAGAGAAATGATGAAGAATCGAACAAGAATCGGTTGAAACCAATGAAAGAACCTTCACCGGAGTAACGCCGAAAAGTATAAAAACCCTCGACAGAGCTACGAGATCAAACTGGAACAATCGCGAAAACCATGGATAAATCTTGATTGAGGAGAAAATTTGATGAAGAAGGCAACAAAAACGGAGAAGAATGAAGCAAAAATGAGGTAAAACGCCACTTGAGAAGTTAGTTACGGTGGCCGGAAAGATGCTTCTGAGGAGAGAGAACGAATCTCCATTTTTCAACTTTTTCTTCTAGCCGAGTTTAATATTGAGAAAAATTAGGTTAAAATTAGGTTAAGCATAGCGAAACGGGTTAACATTTATAAGTAAGAGATATGAAAAATTGTCCTCCCCAAAACATTTTTCTCTGGATTTTTTTTGGACTTATCCCTCTCTTTTTTGAAGTCTAGTAATATAAGATGTAAAACTTTATCAAAAAAAAAAAAAATATCTAACTGCAGAATTTTCGAGATTTGTGAAATATAATTTTTCAGATGTAAAATAGTAGAAAATTGTGCCTTGCTTGCTTAGCTATATCTATCATGCATCATTCATCACTCAATGAATGTACTTTGCTTCATGTTGTAATAATGTTCATTCTAAGGAGGTTCCTTTCCAGTACCTTACTTAACTTTATTCGATCCCTTCTTCTTTTTATTTCCTTGGACCATAAATAAATGTGTCGTTACAACACAAATGAGTTGTAAGAAATAAAAAAAAAACTGTTATAGTCTCTCCTACTTTGTTTTTTTTGCTGTAGAACTTCAATTTCAGATTGGAGAAAGAGGAAGATTGTTCATACGACTGCTGAAAATAAGGTAAATTAATTTTAGTTTATTTTTTTTTTAATTGAGGAAAAGAAAAGTTATTATTAATTAAGTTTTTTTTTTTTTTGGGTAGAATAGTTGGTTTTGTTCAATATTTGAAATCTGTATGATGAAATCCGAACGAAACCGATGATCACGTGTTGCGTAGAATAGTAAATAATTGTTTTATTTTAATTATAATTCATGTAGTAATAAAATGGTCTTATAAGTTATAACATTGAATCAATAACACTAGCATAAGTTGTATATATATATAAGACTCTTTTTCAAAGAAAGGAGAACAACTGTTATAGTTTCCTCTTGTTCAAAAAACAAACTGTTACAGTTTCCTATGCAGAAGTTGTATTTTAGTGATCACTGCCTTGTTCGCTTGATGCTTGATAGTTGCAGAAGTTGAACTTTAGGAACAACTCTTATTTTAAAGAAAATACTCAAACTGAAAATAAATTTTGTATTAACATGTTAAAGATCATTGGATCAAATAAGTTTTTTAGGAACAACTCTTCTTAAGAAAATACTCAAACTGAAAATAAATTTTGTATTGACATGCGAAAAATCGTTACATCAAATGATAGAATGAGACTGACTTGTATAGACAATGTGTACAACTAACTTCTGACATGTGCAACTTATTTGTAACTTACTTTTAATATCTCTAATTTCCCCCACAAATTGGAAGATGTTCATATTACTTCGAGCTTGGGATGAACAACACAAATACGATATCAACAATCAAATATACCAAGTGGACTCTTCTATTGTATAAATTACTCATAGTTAGTAAGCTTAGAAAATTTATACCTTGAGCAAGGAAACTCATTTTTGAGTTGGACTAGTTGCGTTTGAAAGAGGACATATAGTAGTCTCTTCTTACTGAATTTCATAGTTTTGTTATGTACCTATCTGTCTCAGTAACATTGTGAACATAGCCCCTATGTTGAAGCTTAGTGTTTTCTTTAAAAGCTTGAAGTAATTGAGTATGGCTTGTTGAATAAGGATTAATTAGTAAGCTTGATAATTAAAATGTCTAACTAGTGATAAGTTAAATAAGGTTTCCTTTTATACGGTAGCACTAAAAAATTTGTGACCTTGCTATAATTTCTTTTTGAATTATATATGGAAAGCCTTGCTTTGTCATTTGGATGGTTAAGCATGGATGGTTTCTCTCTTGGTTTTTCATTATGAAATTTGGTATACTGTCCCTTCTTTTTCAAGCACGAGACTTCAAAATTCTTGTGATGCTATCTACTGCAGATTGGAGAAAGATGAGGAAGACTGTTCATGAGACTTAAGTATGCGCTGAATGTGCCGAAAATACTGTGTTGGAAAGATCAGGTAAATAACAATTTCATTTTTCTTGATCATTCATTCATATACAGTTTGTTTGATTACTGCTGCACACTATCAAAGATAAAGTAGGTTTTCTACAATTGTTGGAATGACTGTCTAGTTGTTGAACCAAAATTATATTTCTACAGCAGAGTTGTTGCAGTCAACACCACCTTATTTATGATCTTGATGCTAGCCACTTAATATTGGAGGAAAAATCAGGAGAATAGTTCATACGGCTTGAACATTTGCTGAAAGTGCTGGAGATAAGGTAACAAACAACCATACTTTAACAATTTTCAGTCGATATTTTACTTAATTGTTTACAGTGACCAAGTTTTAGATTTCTTAGGAGTATTACAAGGGTTTATAAATCACTTTGAGTTTTGTGCTTTGTATTATCTTTTATAGAAACTTTAATACTGAATGGACTCCCTGTTTGAACTTTCTCACATATTTGTTTGAGTAAGCTAAAAAAAATTCTTTGATGAAAAGTGTGTCTTCAAATATCATTGTTCAAATAAACAGACTCTGAATGAACAAAATGAACATGAATCATATGCTCAGAGACAGAGGTTCATCTGAACCATTTTATTTTTCAATAACTACACGCACAAATATCAATTTTATCTTTCTCAAATATCATTTTTTGATGAAAAGCGTATCAACAAGAAAATCTTCCTACACAAAAAGAACATAAATGGTATGCTATGAGAACGAGATTCACTATCAACCATTGTATTTTTCTATACACAATACAACATACGCACGCGCGCACACTCACACATATATGCGTAACTTTGATCTATTCAAATTTATTTAGATGGCGAGTTTTCTGACTGATTTGGCGAAGCCATATGTGGAGAAATTAATAAATGGAGCGATAGAAGAATCAAGTTATTTATGTTGCTTCACGTGCATTGCTAAGGATTTTGAAGAAGAAAAGGCTCGATTGGAAATAGAACGGACAACTGTTAAGCAACTTGTTGATGTGGCAACCAGAAGAGGAGAGGATGTTCAAGATAATGCTCTTTTTTGGGAAAAAGAAGCTGATAAGCTCATTCAAGAAGACACCAAAACAAAACAAAAATGTCTTTTTGGATTTTGTCCTCATATCATATGGCGATATAAAAGGGGAAAGGAACTGACAAATAAGAAGTTGCAGATTAGAAGATTGATTCAAACTGGAAAGGAACTTCCAATTGGACTCCCAGCTCGTCTTCCAGATGTTGAACGTTATTCATCCCAACACTATATTCCTTTTAAAAGCAGGGAATCCAAATACAAAGAGCTTTTGGATGCATTGAAAGATGACAACAATTTTATAACCGGGTTGCAAGGGATGGGGGGCACAGGAAAAACTACATTGGCCAAAGAAGTTGGTAAGGCACTTAAGGAATCAAAACAATTTGCATGCGTCATTGATACAACAGTGTCATCATCTTTTAATATTAGAAAGATTCAAAATGATATTGCTGGACCCTTGGATTTGAAATTTAATGACTGTACGGAATCAGACATACCCAAAAAACTATGGAAGAGATTAACCAATGGTGAGAAGATTCTTCTAATATTAGATGATGTGTGGGGAGATATCAATTTTGATGAAATAGGCATTCCAGATAGTGGCAATCACAAAGGCTGTAGAATTCTTGTAACCACTCGCAGTCTCTTGGTGTGCAACAAATTAGGATGCAATAAGACAATTCAACTGGATCTCTTATCTGAAGAAGACGCATGGAGCATGTTCCAAAGGCATGCTGGTGTAAGCAAAATTTCACCTAAAAATTTGCTTGAAAAGGGCTGTAAAATTGCAAACGAGTGCAAAAGGTTACCAGTTGCAATTGCTGCTATAGCCAGTAGTTTGAAGGGAGAACATCGTCTGGAAGAGTGGGATGCAGCCTTAAATTCCCTGCAGAAACATATGTCCATGCATGATGTTGATGATGAACTCATTAAAGTTTATAAATGTTTGCAAGTTAGCTATGATAATATGAAGAATGAGAATGCAAAGCGACTATTCCTCTTCTGTTCTGTATTTCAAGACGATGAAAAAATTCATACTGAAAGGTTAACCAGACTTGGCATCGGAGGAGGCCTTTTTGGGGAAGATTATGCCAGCTACGAATATGCTCGAAGTCAAGTTGTTATTTCCAAAAATAAACTCCTAGATTCTTGTTTGTTGTTGGAGGCCGATCAAAGCAGTGTGAAAATGCATGACTTGGTTCGTGATGCAGCCCAATGGATAGCGAACAAAGAGATTCAAACAGTAAAGTTGTACGATAAGAATCAAAAGGCAATGGTTGAAAGGGAGGCAAGTATTAAATATTTGTCATGTGAAGGCAAGCTTAAGGATGTGTTTTCCTTTAAGCTTAATGGTTCCAAGCTTGAGATTCTTATTGTCACTGTGCATAAGGATGAAGATTGTCACGATGTGAAAATCGAAGTCCCGAACTCATTTTTTGAAAATTGTACGAGCCTTCGAGTTTTTGAACTAATATATGACAATAATCCTTATATATCTCTATCATTACCTCAGTCAGTTCAGTCGATGAAAAATATTCGATCTCTTCTCTTTCTGCAAGTCAATTTGGGTGACATCTCTATTTTGGGAAACCTGCAAAGCCTTGAGACTCTTGATTTGGATTATTGTAAAATTGATGAATTGCCTCATGGAATCACAAAACTAGAGAAACTGAAATTATTGAACTTGGAGGGTTGTGGAATTGCAAGGAATAATCCTTTTGAAGTGATTGAAGGATGCTCATCACTTGAAGAGTTGTATTTCAGATATAGTTTTAATGATTTTTGCAGAGAAATATCTTTCCCTAAATTGCAAAGGTTTGATATCAAAAATGATTTCAGATCAGTGAATGAATTATCATCAAAGTGTGTCTCTCTTGTAGGCATTCATGATGTTTTCCTATCTGAAACAACACTCAAGTATTGTATGCAAGAAGCAGAGGTTCTTAGACTAGCAAGAATCGAGGGGGAATGGAGAAATATCATACCTGAGATTGTTCCTTTGGATCATGGTATGAATGATCTAGTTAAGCTTGAATTGCGATGCATTTCACAACTTGAGTTCCTCATTGACACTAAACATACTGAAGTATCAAAACTCTTCTCCAAGTTGGTTGAACTAGAACTTTGGAATCTAGAAAATTTGGAAGAATTGTTCAACGGTCCTCTTTCCTTTGACTCTATGAATAGCTTAGAGAAGTTGACCATCAATAATTGTAAACGTTTGAAAAGCTTATTTAAGGGCAACCTAAACCTATTCAATCTGAAGAGTGTGTCATTGAAAGGATGCCCGATGTTGATCTCCCTATTTCAACTGTCAACTGCTACTAGCCTAGTGTTGTTGGAAACACTGGAAATAATTGACTGCGAGCTTCTTAAAAACATAATAATTGATGAAAGAAAAGGGGAGGAATCAAGAGGTGAAATTATTGATGATAATGAAAGCACAAGTCATGGCTCAATATTTCAGAAACTAAAAGTTCTTAGTATTGAGAAGTGTCCAAGAATTGAATCAATACTTCCGTTTCTCTCTACTCATGATCTTCCAGCACTAAAATCCATCACAATAATAAGTTGTGATAAGATGCAATACATATTTGGTCAAGTTGTCAAACTCGGTTCCCTGAAAATAATGGATCTTAGTGACATACCGAATTTCATCGACATTTTCCCAGAATGTAATAGTACAATATCTTTGTCTGTCAAGAAGCCATCTTCCATTTCTGAGCCACAAGAACAATCAGAGCCAATCAAATGCAATATGTTTTCATGGACTGATATATATTGTTGTGGTAAAAAATATGGTCACAAATTGAGGAATACTACAAGTACTAAATTCCCATTGGTTTCTGAGGATCAAGCGCACGACAAGTTAATGGTAACCCCCTTACCTTCTTCTTATGTGTTCTTCATACTACAAAGCTTTCTTGTCGGAATAGGCCACTAGCCTAGTACTACATTTATTTTATTATTAGTAATATTGTTGAGAGGATCTTCTCCGTGACCGGTACTCTCTCCGTCTTAAAATAATTGTTTCTTTAATATTTTTTCTCTATTTCAAAATAATTGTCATTTTAAAATATTAATGCAATATTTATTGTTTTTCCCACTATTGTATCATTATTTATCGAATTTCATCAAACTTAATTATTTCACTAACTATAATTAATAAAAGTATTTTAGTGAATGAAACTAATTTTACTATTAAAATCAATACAATTAATCATTTCTTTAAAAGTAATTCATTTACTATAAGTAGAGTATAGGTCAAAGTTTACCTAGTAGTCCCTCCGTCTTAAATTGAGCTCATTTATTGAAATTTCTTGATCCAGTCAGTACTAGTCTGGGAGAAAATCTTCTCATCAATGTTACTAATAATAAACTCTTATAACTATTAAGTATATTATAAATTGACCCTCTTTCTTCTAATAATTTCTACTATATGCTACCAAGAGACTCCAAAATTATGTTTTGAACTAGTTCAATTACTTTGCTAGTTTTTTTTAATCACTGATTCGAAATTCATAACGTTGCTAAAAATAGAATTAGTCATTTCTTATATAATAATAATAATAATAATAGCAGGTGGATGTGACACCCTTTTCCCCTTATATATATAATATAAGCCCATCTTTATAAAAGAAAAAACAGAAAAATGATTTGTTTTCATTTTCTTGAATTTTACATACGCAAACTAAGAGATTATTTAAATTATATTTTTATTTGGAATACATAATTACAGGAATCAAGTTCATATAGCCTTAACATATGGGAACGTGCTCAATGTCTTTCAAGACAATCACATATCTTGTGCAATATTAAACATATTTTTCTAAGGAATATTTCGAAGATGAAATCTGTATTTATCCTATCTATTGCTCCAAAAATGTTGTTGGAGACTTTGTGGATTTCGAAATGTGGTGATTTGAAGCACATAGTAATAGACACCGATGATCATGACAACGGTGGTAATAACTTGGGCAATGTCTTCCCAAAACTAAAAGAGCTCTATGTTATTGATTGCGTACAATTAGAATACATATTTGGACACTACACTAGTGACGATCAAAACCACAAGGAGATTCACCTTCATCTTCCAGCATTGGAACTTCTCTGGCTTTGGAATCTACCAAGTTTAATCGGCATGTGTCTCAAACAACATCACATAACATTTCCACCTTTGAAAGATCTTACACTCAATAAATGCGGCGAGGTTACTAATATAAAATCTATTGGTGATTTCATAAGTCGTCATTCCGTAACAAGATCTGTGGACACTACAATCATCAAGGTATCTCTATATACTTTGTTGATTTTAAGTCAACACACATTTTTAAAAAGTTCCTCCACATAAGTTTCTCTATATTTTTGTTACTTTTTATATTTTGATGTTTGAAAAGTTAATGTTTAATTGTTCTTATGGTAAAAAAAAAGTGTGGAGCAGCATTGAATAATGTTCAAATCATGCCTGCAAAAAACATTTAAAAAATTTCAAATTCAAAGGATGATTAAACATGTTTGGTTTCATCATAAACTGCATGCAGGATAATTTTGTAAGAATTGAAAAATGCGGTTTTTTTTTATGATGGGGACAAAACGAAACAAAATAATTTTATGTGAACTAAAGTCATATATTTTTTTTAAACAAGTATATTTTTTAATGTGTGTCTAATATGAACCTCTTAAAATTGGTTCAAAGGTTCTTTCAAAAAACATTTGGTTCAAAGGTGGTGGTTTACCATACTTTTTAAACAATGAAATTTCTAATAATAAAAAATGATTAAAATATAATTTACTAAAAAAAGTAGGATCTACTTTTGGGTTGGATTCATATTAACGGGTCTATGTTAAATTTTAGATCTACTTTTGGGTCGGATTCATATTAGATGGATCTACCTTTGTATGAACTCTTATTTACAGAGAAGAGAACTCAGTGAATGCCCGCACTTTAAGGTCAAATCTATTGGTGATTTCATAACCCATCATTAAGTGACAATCATCATGGTATCCTTGTTTTTTTTTTTTTGGTCAAGTGGTATCCCTATTTTAATATATCTTGATTTTGATCTTACAAGAAAAATACCATTGGATCTTATATATAAAAGTAATTAATTCTCTTTGACAACTTTTTGAAGCCAAAAAAATTGTTTCAAATTTGCTTCTAAATTTTTTTTGTTTTCTTAAATGATCTCATATCTTATATGTCAATATAGTTCGTGAATGATAACTTTCTCACAAATCTTAAATACTTAACCTTGTCAACTTTTTTACTTTCCTCCTCTAAGCTCATCTTGTGATTTTTCTCAATGAGAACATTTGTAGATTTGCATCCAAGTTTTCATGTTTCCTACAAAAGTTCAAACACATATTTTCTATGAGAGTACTCAAGTACTTGGGTGCTTATCATAATTCCTCCCTTGAACGCGTATCTAATTTAACTTTTTATTGTATTTTATTACTCTTATTTTTATTTATTGTTTCAAAGTGTAGCTGAAAAACTCTCCCACACACACACACAAATATAAAAGAGAGAGAGAGAGAGAAATTGCGAGTTCGAATCAACATTCTAGTAAATCAAATGTCTCCACAAGCTTTTACCATCTCTACTTTGCTTACAAGACTTTGTTATTCTTAATTTATTTCCTTTTTTTTTGTAGGAAATGAGTGGGAATGAACAACAAATGAACTTAGCTTTGGAAAGTATTGTGTTGCAAAATCTGTCTATGATGACATGCCTTTTTGTGGGTCCCAAAAATTTGGTTTCCCTCCAGAACCTTACAAAATTAACAATCGCGGAATGTGAAAAATTGAAAATTGTTTTCTCCACTTCTACAGTAAGGTGTCTACCACAACTGCTTCATATGGGAATCGAAGAGTGCAAAGAGTTGAAGCATATAATTGAAGATGATTTGGAGAATAAAAAATCCCCAAATTTGATGTCTGCAACAAAGACATGCTTCCCAAAGCTAAAAGCACTTTCTGTAATAAAGTGCAACAAGTTGAAATATGTCTTTCCCATCTCCATATGTAGAGAGCTTCCTAAGCTACGTAGTCTAATGATAAGAGAAGCAGATGAGCTAGAGGAAATATTTGTAAGTGAAGGTGATGATTTGGAGAGTAAAAAACCCTCAAATTTTATGTCTACAACAAAGACACGTTTCCCAAAGCTAGAATATCTTGCTGTAGTAAAGTGCAACAAGTTGAACCATGTCTTTCCAATTTCCATATGTAAAGAGCTTCCTGAGCTATATGATCTGAGAATTGAAGAATGCAATGAATTGAGCCATATAATCGAAGATGATTTGGAGAGTAAAAAACCCTCAAATTCTATGTCTACAACAAAGACATGTTTCCCAAAGCTCTCATGTCTTGCTGTAGTGAAGTGCAACAAGTTGAACCATGTCTTTCCAATTTCCATATGTAAAGAGTTTCCTGAGCTATATGATCTGAGAATTGAAGAATGCAATGAGTTGAGGCATATTATTGAAGATGATTTGGAGAATACAACAAAGACATGCTTCCCAAACCTAAGCAAACTTGTTGTATTAAAGTGCAACAAGTTGAAATATGTCTTTCCAATCTCCATATGTAAAGAGCTTCCCGAGCTAAAAGCTCTAATAATAAGAGAAGCAGATGAGCTGGATGAAATATTTGCAAATGAAGGTGATGATCACAAAGTGGAGATTCCAAATCTACAATTTGTAGTATTTGAAAATCTTCTAAGCCTCTGTCATGCCCAAGGAATTCAATTTCAAGCTGTAAAACATCGTTTCATACAGAATTGTCCAAAACTATCTCTGGCTTCAGCATCAACAGCAGACTTCAGACTTGATGTTTTTGATTTATTTAGATACGGTACACACTATCCAATATTTTTAAAACTATTACATGTTGGCTGTAAATAATTACATATCATGCATTAATATTTACAGCAACAAAAACATAACATTTGGTTAAACGATATAAATAATTGAATCTTCTAAAATGTAAGGGAACGTGGAGTAACCTATCTAATATAAGCTATAATTTTAGGTAAAATATAAAAGTGGTAAAACTTTAATTATTAGGTAGATAGATAAACAGCTTTGTGCATCTTTAAACTTGAAAATGATGATATACAATTGCAAGTGGACGTTATGATTTTATTATTATGCTTATCAGTTACTACATAATGATGTTAATCTCTATAATATTTTGCTGTAGATAGGAAATTCGATCACTATTTGCAGACTCTGTTTCCAAAATTACAAGAAGAGACCAAAGGCCATGATAGTGGTAATGAAAATCCTACTCCAAAAACCTCTAAAGATTTTGCCGCTGGGGTTGAAGTCAAAGTATCACCAGAACACGAGCTGACTTCTCCAAAAGTCAGTACCAGTCTATTGATCCATGCATAGCACACCTGAATACAATCACCATCATAATGTATTTGAATCAAATGTGCTTTTTATTGTGCAGAAAAAAATGAAACAACCATCAGAGACAGATCATGAACTTGTTGAAAATGTTCCTGGCGTAGAGATAACTCAAGACGTAATTTGCAGGCCATGTCAATAGTATAAGCTTTAGCTAGTAAATAATGTACTTTATAGATAACTCAAGATCACTAATTAATATGTTCTTATTACAGGAGTTGTTAAATGAGCAACTTCCACATGGAGAAATTGATGCTACCGTCAAACCTTCTCAGGAATACAATGTAATATAGTACCACCTCATTGTGCATATAAAGCTAAAAAAATAAGCAGTAAAAGAAATAATGTTTACTTCAACTACTACTTAAAAATATGTTGCAACTAATTTACATTTTCTTGTAGTGCAATCAGTTGGAGGGTTCAGCGTCCAAAACAAATGTCGCATCAACTTTGTTGACCATTTCAGAAACAACAAAGAATGAGCTACCTGTACAATTAGCTTCTTCTAAACAAAAGGCATTTCCCCTCATTTTTCTTGTATTCCTTTTAACACTTTTTCAATGTAGGAATTGAATTATACTACAATCTTAAACATCCATTTAATTTTAAGCAGGGTGTCGAAATAAGTGTTGAAGAAGGAACCACATCTGCTAATGCCAAGACAGAAACTTCAGCACCTCATTCATCATTAGGTCAATTGGCTTCTTCTAAGAATAAAACTTCACAAGTGAGTTTATTTTACTTAACATAGCCTTCGAGTATTGTTGTCGTGGTTTTTATTATTAAATTTCCATGGGATTTCATTTATAAGAGTCATTTTGATATAACGAGTACATAATTGGAGTCTACTTTTCACATTTGGATTATTTTGTTTTTTGTTTTTCTATTTTTCTATAATGAAGTAAGCTTATTTCAGGCGAAGATATATATATAGTGAGGCTGATGCTATAAATACTAAGAATTCATGATAATATCATTCTTTTATATATATGAATTTTGTAGGAAGATGGTGATGTTACTACTCAATATTTTGATGTTATCACTAATGATGATGAAGGTGAAGACTCTTTAGTTACTATGTTATTTTCTAAAGTTATCTCATGACCCTTTTCATTTTGAAGTTTAATTCTCTTCTCGCACACCTTTTGTTCAGTTTCTCTAAATGATCATGTTGTCATGAAAGTAAGCTCGAATATTGAGGATCCGTTTTCTATTGCATCTAAGATTCCTTCAAAGTCTTCTGAAGGTATTTTATTGTTTCATTTTATTTTTAATTAGTTTTCTTTGCTCAAATATGCATAATTATTCTTTCCTATACTTTCAGGGGACCCTTCTAAAATAGATGAAGATTTAAGTTTTTCTTTGGTTGTCACAAGGGAGCTTGAGAATCTAGTCTCCAAAAATCATTTGGCTGCTGATAACTTGTCTTTGTTGACTGATTTCCTTGTTAAGCATCCTTCAATTCTTTTAAGGGATGCTTCACTAAGTAATCGATACAAGGGTTATGCCTACAACTGTCTAGCTGAGCTATTGAAATTCCTCCAAACCCATAGTGTGTTGGATGTGTTAGGTTCAAGCCAATCTGAATTTTTTGAGTTATTACAAGATGTGCGCAGATGTGGTTTCGATAAAGATTGGTTGGATGGTGTCGAAAAGCGCGCCTTGTTTCCTGATTTACATTTCTCTCAAAATGCATTGCAAAAGATATTGGATTCCCAGCAGCATGTAACCAAGGAAGTTGAAGAGATGCGTTTAAAGATTAACATTTTAAATCAACACGTGGAAGATCTTAAGCATCAATTGAAAGTCTCCGAAGCTGTTTTGGAGAGTCTCATTCAACAGAAAGCACAAGTTTTGGAAACTAAGGCTGCTTTAAGTGCCCCTCTTGGCTATTAGACTATCTTTTGTCATCAATAGGTAGTTTCTGCTTTTCGCATTTGAAAAGAACTACTATGTTTGTGTACTTTAGATTTGTTATTGATTGTTGTATTAAACAAAGGAAACGCCATATTAAGATTACTGGAATGTAATGGCATAATGTTGATAATGTATTTGATTAATTAAAAAAATATAACTTAAGGTCTGATTGAAACAAATGAAATTAACCAATATAAATAGTAGAAGACATGTTTTTCACAGTACGGTTACAAAATTTCAACGTAATTGAATTAAATATGTGCAACAAATTCTTAGGAATAACATTTGCCAATTTGAAACGAATTTGACGTTGGTTCCCATATTTGATCCATCATTCAACTTGAGAGCTGATATTGTGGAGAGAGGTGTAGTAGTTGATTTGGTTCCTAACATGTTGAATTTCTTTAACAGTTCACTGATATAGCCATGCTAAGACAATAATAAACCTTCATTTGTGGGAATAAATTCAATTCCAAGAAAGTAGTGAGGAAAACCAAACTATTTTAGAGAAAGAGAGTTGCTATGTAGTACAAATAATACTCACGAAATTTCACGACTTGAAAATTATTATCTTCTCTTGCGCATATTTTACTCATTTTCTTTATAGAACAATGGAGATTAAATTAAATAAATAAAAAAGACAACATCCTTCGTAGAAATATCCCCAATAAAACTCATGTTTTATGCCTTAAACGATTAAGTTTGGCAAGACTAGTAAACGAGGTGTTACTATGTTATTAATCAATTTCTTTGTCTTTTTTTACAAAATCAATTTCTCTGTCTTTTACTATGAACCTGTTTGAAAAACAAACTGGAGAAAACTTTCTAACCAGGGAGAAGCCCACATAATAGGTATAGAAGTGCTAAGTAATCAAATTGTTGTTGAAATATGCTTAAATTACCTTGCAAAAAATCATTACTAACATCCATTTGATGAAGTGATCCCCCATGATAACTAGTGCCAAAGTAGAACAACTTTTATAGTTTTTGGTTTAACAACGGTTTCAAATGTTCCTTGAAAATCATTTGCAAACCCTTTTGCTAACATTATACCTTTGTATCTAGCTACACTTGTATCTCAATTCCTTTTTATTCTAAATAACCATTTGCATCCAATTAGATTAGTGTTTTCTGGTTTAGGTCTATGGGTCCAGGTTCCATTCTTCAACAATGCATCAGATTCTGCAGAATTATCTTATCTCTATTGAGGAGTTTTAAGAACTTGATTTATTCATGAAGGCTCAAGATTTTCCTTAAGATCATGTTTGGAAGCGCAAAAATTCTTTTGGGTTTAAAAATATTATTTTTGGATCGAATGACAATAATAGTTTTTTGAGTGGCATTGTGACTAAACTAAAATAATTGAATGCAGAGGTAGTTTATTCAAGAAATGATGTATGATGTTGGATGTATTGATCAAAGGTAAATAAGCAACAAAACATAAATCCTAATTGACATAGACTCTATGGAGTGAAAATCATGTTATTAAATAAGCTTTTTATTTCTATTAAATTTTTAGTTTTAATTCATCTAAAAAGTTTCATCAATTTTTGGTCCGGAAAACATTTCTGTCATGACTTTTGGTCCCCTGCATTTAAGTAAACCCATGCGTATTCTTCAAAATTTTGAATTATTTTTGAGTCATATTTAATACATTATAGATATCAATCTTGCAAAAGAGTAAATTGTTGGAACAAAATACGTTTAACAAACATTACCCTTAGAGTGGGGGAGATTGTTGGAACGAAATATGTTTAACATACGTTACCCTTAGAGTTTTGATGATAACAAGGTATTAAAATTGTCAATTGGATATGCTAATATTTGTTCAAGTGTACAGGACCATAGACAAAAATTTGATATCTTTATAAGGTTCTGGAAGAACAAAAGAGAGCAAAGGAATCAACAAAAAGGAAGCTTGAAGCATCTGAAGAAAAGTGCATCTGAAGTATAAGTGCTCCTGAAGTGATGACGTCATCAGAAGCAAGTTCGTCAGAAGCACCTCATCAGAAGCAAGATCACCAGAAGTTGAAGTTCATCAGGAGATGAGAGACTTAAAGCTTCAAAGGCTGGGTAATAGATTTAATCACGCCTAAGCATTGCAGAAGACTAAAAGAGTGTAATAACGGCCCTTGAGATAAAATTTGAAAGCATTGGATGCTTGTTCTATCAAGAGCATTGACAAAGGACAATTGTACGAACTGTACAACCATTTCCTCCACTACTATGTTCGTGTCTCTGCAACAAGACAAGAATAACAGCTCTGCCTGCAGAAATGTTCCTTCAAACTAGGAATGCATTTGAAATTGATCCTTCATATGACAATAACCATATCAGGAAAAAGATCATTGGTGATTTTCAACAAGCTTCAAACGACTCTTTTTTTTGTGCTGGCAACTTTCCAACGTATCTTTCACACCTCTATATAAAGGAGTGAAGACTTACTAGTTGGAAAATACAGACACACAAAAGCAAGACTCATACAACAATTCAAAGTTCAAAACTCTGTTATTGTTCTGCATTTAAAGTCACTTAGAATTTCTTATCATAGTTCATATTTTAGAAATTCTAAAGTCTTAAGAGTCTTAAGAGTCTGTATCTGATTTGTATTGTGAACACCACTGATTGTATATCAAGTGTTCAAACTCAGACAAACTTCTTTGTAATTATGTTTGATTAGAAGTCTCTTGCTTGTGTGCTTGAGCAATAGAAGTCTCTTGCAGTTGTGCTTGAGCATTGGAAGTCTCTTGCTTGTGTGCGTGAGCATAGGAAATCTCTTGCAGTTGTGCTTGAGTAATTTGAAGTCTCGTGCTAGTTGTAGCATTGAGCAGTTGTAATTTGATATTACATTTTAGTGAACTCTCCTTGGAAGTGCAAGGGAGACAGGACTACTTCCGGTTTGTGGAAGGAACATGTATAATTGCTTTGTGTCTTTCTTCTCTCTCTCTCTCTCTGTTTTTATCCGCTGCATTTAGATTCTGATTATCACTTCAGAAGCTGAACTCTATCTGCTTCTGATCAGTGACTGTAGGAGTAAACAGAGAAAAAGCAAACACAATTCAACACCCCCCCCCCTTCTTGTGTTTTTCTCACCTTCAATTGATATTAGAGCCTTGGTCTGTTGTCTCAACACTTAACAGTGTAACAGAAAAAAATCTGAGAAAAACATGTCTGCTGAAGAATCCACTTCTCGTTTTGGTGCTTCTCATTTTGGTGCAGCTGTACCATATGATTATGGTGACAAGAAAGCTGAATCTGGAAAAGTGCCAAGGTTTAATGGAGATCCTGAAGAATTTTCTTGGTGGAAAACTAACTTCTACAGTTATGCCATGGGTTTAGATGAAGAACTATGGGACATTCTGGAAGATGGTGTTGGTGACTTAGTCCTTGATGAAGAAGGAGCTGCTATTGATAGAAAGAAACACACTCCTGAACAGAAGAAACTCTACAAGAAGCATCACAAGATCAGAGGTTCACTTGTCACTGCTATACCTAGAGCAGAATATATGAAGATGAGTGACAAATCTACTCCAAAGGCAATGTTTGTTTCTCTCTGTGCAAACTATGAAGGTAGCAAGAAAGTCAGAGAAGCAAAAGCTCTTATGCTTGTTCATCAGTATGAGCTGTTCAAAATGAAAGATGATGAAAGTATTGAGCAAATGTACTCAAGATTTCAGACTCTGGTTTCTGGACTTCAAATACTAAAGAAAAGCTATGTAGCTTCTGATCATGTGAGCAAGATACTAAGAAGCTTACCTGCAAGATGGAGACCTAAAGTGACTGCTATTGAAGAAGCTAAAGACTTAAACACTTTAAGTGTTGAAGATCTTGTCAGCTCTCTCAAAGTTCATGAGATAGGTCTGAATGAGCATGAATCTGCTAAGAAGGTTAAATCTATTGCTCTGCCATCTAAAGGGAAGTCATCAAAAGCTTTTAAAATTGTTGAATCTGAAGATGAATCACCTGATGGAGATTCTGATGAAGATCCTACTGAGAAGATGCTATGCTTTCCAACAAGCTTGAGTATCTGGCAAGAAAGAACAGGAAGTTTCTGAGTAGGAAAGGTGGTTATAAAAGCTCAAAGAAAGAAGATCAAAAGAGATGCTTCAACTGTAAAGACTAGACACTTCATTGTTGAATACACTGATCTTTAGAAGGAGAAATCAAAGGACAAGTCAAAGAAATCAAGCTTCAATTCAAGGAAATTCAGGAAGCAGATTAAAAAGAGTTTGATGGCAACCTGGGAAGACTTAGACAATGAATCTGGGTCTGAAAAGGAAGAAGCTAAAGATGAAGCAAATGTAGTTGTGAGGTTAGTGGCTACACTGATTCTGAAGATGAAAATGAGATATGCCTAAGAGCAAAGGAAAAGAAAAAATCGTGGTACCTAGGTAGCGGTTGCTCAAGACATATGACGGGAGAGAAGTCTATGTTCCTCACTCTCACAATGAAAGAAGGAGGAAATGTGAAGTTTGGAGGCAACCAGTCTGGAAAGATCATTGGCATAGGAACTATTGGTAATTCTTCTATCTCTATCAATAATGTGTGGTTGGTAGATGGTCTTGAACATAACCTATTGAGTATCAGTCAATTTTGTGACAATGGTTATGATGTGATGTTTGGAAAGACCAACTGCACAGTAATCAACAAAGATGACAAATCCATAGTATTTAAGGGAAAGAGAATGGAAAATGTCTACAAAATCAACTTCTCTGAATTGGTTGATCAGAAGGTAATTTGCCTTCTATTAGTGAATGATAAGAAATGGGTATGGCACAGAAGGTTGGGACTTGCTAACTGGAGGTTAATCTCTAAGCTTAGTAAGTTACAACTTGTTAAAGGCCTACCTGATATTGACTATCATTCACATGCACTATGTGGTGCATGCCAAAAAGGGAAGATTGTGAAATCATCTTTTAAAACAAAAGACATTGTCTCTACCTCCAGACCCTTAGAATTACTCCATATTGATTTGTTTGGACCAGTTAACACTGCATCCTTATATGGAAGTAAATATGGATTGGTTATTGTTGATGATTACAGCAGATAGACTTGGGTTAAATTCCTGAGAAGCAAGGATAATGCTTATGATGTATTCAGTAACTTCTGCACTCAAATTCAGTCTGAAAAAGAAATGAAGATTTTAAAAGTAAGAAGTGATCATGGTGGAGAGTTTGAAAATGAGCCATTTGAAACTTTTTGTGAAAAACATGGAATTGTCCATGAATTCTCTTCTCCTAGAACTCCACAACAAAATGGGGTTGTAGAGAGAAAGAATAGAACTTTACAAGAAATGGCAAGAACCATGATTCATGAAAACAACTTAGCTAAACATTTCTGGGTAGAAGCAGTGAATACAACATGTTATGTCCAAAATAGAATCTATATCAGACCTATCTTGGAGAAAACAGCATATGAACTCTTCAAGGAAAGAAGACCCAATATCTCTTACTTTCATCAATTTGGATGTACCTGTTACATTCTAAATAACAAGCTCTACCTAAAGAAATTTGATGCCAAGGCCCAAAGAGGAATCTTCTTAGGTTACTCTGAAAAGTCAAAGGCGTACAAAGTGTATAATTCAGAGACACTCTGTGTTGAAGAATCAATGCACGTTAAATTTGATGATAAAGAGCCTGGAAATGAAACTCCAGAGCAAGATGAAAATTTTGCAGATATACAGATTCCTGAAGATACTTCATAACCTAGTCAGACTAGTGAATCTGAAGATAGTCCAAAAGCTTATCCCACTCTAGAAGCTCAAGATGAAGTTGCTTCTGATGTAGCACAAGATGGCTCTCAACAAGCTAATCAATCCAAGAATACATTCAAGTACAAGTCTTCACATCCTGAGGATCAAATCATTGGTAACAAAGAGAGTCCTAGAAGAACAAGATCATATTTCAGACAAAAAGAGTCTATGATAGGATTGTTATTAGTGATTGAACCTACTACAGTTGATGAAGCACTTTCAGACGATGGATGGATACTAGCTATGCAAGAAGAGCTCAATCAATTTCAAAGAAATGATGTGTGGGATCTGGTACCCAAACCTCTACAGAAGAACATTATTGGAACAAAAGGGGTATTCAGGAATAAGTTGAATGAACAGGGTGAAGTAAGCAGAAACAAAGATAGGCTTGTTGCTCAAGGTTACCGTCAACAAGAAGGCATTGATTATACTAAAACTTTTGCTCCAGTTGCAAGATTGGAAGCAATCAGGTTACTTCTATCCTATGCAGTTAATCATGGCATAATATTATATCAAATGGATGTCAAGAGTGCATTTCTTAATGGAGTCATAGAAGAAGAAGTGTTTGTCAAGCAACCTCCTAGTTTTGAGGATCTTAAGAATCCTGACCATGTTTATAAACTTAAGAAATCACTATATGGCTTGAAACAAGCTCCCAGAGCTTGGTATGATAGACTAAGTACTTTCTTGATTAAAAATGATTTTAAAAGAGGTCAAGTTGACACAACACTCTTCAGAAGGACTCTTGAGAAAGATATTCTTGTTGTGCAAATATATGTTGATGATATAATATTTGGTTCTACTAATGCATCTCTTTGCAAGGAATTTTCTAAGTTAATGCAAGATGAATTTGAAATCAGCATGATGGAGAATTAAAGTTCTTCCTTGGAATTCAAGTCAATCAATTCAAAGATGGAGTATATGTTCATCAAACAAAGTATACAAAGGAGCTTCTGAAGAAGTTCAAGCTAGAAGATTGTAAAGTGATGAATACTCCAATGCATCCAACCTGTATCTTAAGCAAAGAAGATACTGGAACAAAGGTAGACCAGAAGTTGTATAGAGGTATGATTGGTTCTTTGTTATACCTCATTGCATCTAGGTCAGACATTTTGTTTAGTGTATGCTTGTGTGCAAGATTCCAATCAGATCCAAGAGAATCTCATTTAACTGATGTTAAGAGAATCTTCAGGTATCTGAAAGGAACAACAAATCTTGGACTCCTCTATAGGAAATCCTAGATTATAAGTTGGTTGGATTCTATGATGCTGATTATGCTGGTGATAGGATTGAAAGAAAATCAACCAGTGAAAATTGTCAGTTCCTTGGTGAGAATCTGATATCTTGGGCTAGCAAAAGACAAGCAACCATTGTTATGTCTACAACAGAAGCAGAATACATTTCAGCTGCAAGTTGTTGTATGCAACTACTTTGGATGAAACATCAGTTGGAAGACTATCAGATAAATGCTAACAGTATTCACATTTATTGTGATAATACTGCTGTTATTTGTTTGTCAAAGAATCCAATTTTACATTCAAGAGTCAAGCATATTGAAATCAAACACCACTTTATTAGAGATTATGTTCAAAAAGGAATTTTAGATATACAATTCATTGATACTGAACATCAATGGGCTAATATATTTATTAAGCCTTTAACTGTGGAAAGATTTGATTTTATAAAGAAAAATTTGAACATGCACTTTGTGTCTGATTAAATCTGCTTGCTCCTGAATAGGAATTTAGGTCCTGGAGTCGTTCAAAAGCTATAGTCCATCAGAAGCTCTCTACTGAGGTTCTGAGGAAAATGTGCTTCTCAAGATGACATCAGCATCTGGACTCTAGAAGCTGGACTTTGTGCTCCTGAATAGCAGAGTTAGTGGAAACGTTGGAAGTTACTTTCAGTAACACATGTCCCACTAACTTGGCAGTTACTCTGAGATCCTCTGACGTGACTTAATTGTATTGGTGTATAACGTAAGAGAGCAATGATGAATTTATGCTTTGAATGTACTATCTCGCGCCCCCTACGTCATTAATGTTGTGTTTGTTTGTCCCCTTCTGAATTGCAAACGTTTTTACTCAAAACACACACTACTCACTTCACAACCTACACTTGCAATTGTCATACTGAATCTGTGCGAAATTTCTTCGTCTTCAATCAAAACCCCGTAACCCTAAATTTCTCTTCAACATCAATGGTGTCTTCAAGCTTTGTTCCATAATCAACCATGCAAGAAGCACCCGCGTATGAAATCAGGGGGAGAACCATGTCTATTGAAGAATGGGAACTGAATGTACAAGTTGAAAGCCCTGTTGATTTCATCTCGTTGGTGCATCATGGCTGCGAGCTCAGAGACATCTATCACGCTCAAGATCTAGACGACTATTTCGGAATGCTGAATGGTCCAACATATATGAACCTGGTAAGACACTTCTGGGTTAGAGCGCAAGTATACCATTGGAAAGCGGCTCAGTTGGAAATGGATGAGAAGGTACTCATTGATCCTAGTCTACAGGGTAAGACTAGAGAAGAAATGGGTTTGGAACCCTTCACCTGCACGGAAATTAGATCAAGCATTATGGGCATTCCGGTGTTCATCTCAGAAGTTGTTATTTCTTGGGTAATCAGGAGAGCTTTTGAAGGAAGATTTGTCAGCGGTTTGGACAACAGCAAGTCAAGTCCTTGGAACGACATTGTCAACAAAACCATGTTCAGTAGTACGAGAAACAAAAAGTACAGTGACTTGAGCATGAAACACAAGCAGCTTCTGAAGATTCAAAATGAGAATCTCCTACCAAAAGGTGGTGGTGAAGATCAACCCTCCCTTGACCATAGAGTGTTTCTGCACTTCTTCATGATCAAGGAGAAGTCAAATGTGCCCAAGTACATCTTCAGGCACATGATTAAAACACTCAGGGAAAGCCAAACCATAAAGAGGTCATGGATTCCCTATGGAAGGCTGATTTCAGAAATTCTTCATCAAGGAGGAATTCTGAATACACTCAAGGAGGTAAACATCATTACTGATGCTCGGCTAGGCACAGTAATAGGCAACGTAATTAATGGTGGTACTTTGAAGCATATGAAGCTGATCAAGAAAGAGGGCTACACTGTGCTAAGCACAGATTTGAAGGAATTTGCAGTCGTATCCAACCTAATGGATGACTTCCCTCCAATCTGCAAGCAAGATCCTCTAGATGTCAGAGTCCACTACATCTTGGATCACTTTGAAAAGACTAGCCAAACCAGCAAGCTCAACGACATTCCTAACACCATGTATGGCGGTGCCCTGCCAATTGCTAAGAGCATGAAGTCCAATAAGAGAGCTATCTCAGAAGCTGAATATGTTGAGGAAACTCCTGAACCAGCACCAAAGAAGGCCAAGAAATCTAAAGTTGCTCCTCAAGAACAGCTGGCTGGTCCTGATGTGCTATCAATCCAACAGGAAGTTCAGGACCTAGATGCTACTGAGGTTCTGAACGAAAGGACTAGGAGTGGCAAACCAGTTGAATCCTCTCAGTCTCTTCTTCCTCAGTCATCAATTCCCAAGAAGAAAAGGAAGTTAGCTGTCAAGAAACTAAGGGAAGCCAGCCTTGCTGAAGAAGAACAAGAAGAAGCTGCAACTACACTGGTCGCAAGAGAGCTCATAAGGAAAAGAGCTGCAGAAGAAGCAGCTATGAAGAAAGCTCTTGTCATTGTTGTTGAAATCGCAGTTCCCTTTGAAGTCTTGATGAAGGAATCATCTGCTGAAGCTGCTCAGAAGGTAGTAGAGCTCACAGAAAACCTTCAACAAATGGTTAAGACTAGTGATGTGCTGAAGGCTGATGAAGACATCTAGATGGAGAAAGCTGCTACTTCAGAAGCTGATGCTTCAGAAGCTGTTCAAGGTAATCCTGATTCTCTACACTCTGCTAATATCATTGAGATAGAATCTAGTTCAGAATCACTCCAAACCTCAACCTCAGACTCATCTGATTTAGATGATGTCCCCTTAAACAAAATGTACAAAAGTCTTTCACCATCCACCAAGCTCAAGAAAAAGCCAAGTGATGAACCATATGAGCCATTGTATCCATCTATTTTTGATAGAATATGTGAAATGTCTCAAATGAGAGTGGATTTGTGTGAAAAACTACCTGCTGACCATCCATTTCAATCACCCATGATTGATTGTCTTCAATTAATTCTTGCTGATGCAGAGGGTGTTGATGAACCAACAGGGTCAGTATCTGCAAACATCTCTACATCATCACATCCCAACCAACCACCTGTTGTTGAACCCCTAAACTTTGCACCTGCTGATGCAGAAACTATAGGTGAACAAGCAGGTTCTGAATCTGCAAACTTAGTTGAAACTTCATCACCTCAACCAAATTCACCTTCAAAATGCTCATAACCATCTGTTTTAGATCATCTGGTCAATCACTACTCAGGGGAATTACCTGGTGTTGAGTCTGAATTAGAAAAAGCCTCTGAGGTAGCTTCTGGTGAAGTTGCTTCAGAAAGCCCCCAACAACAAACACCTAATTAACTTACAAATAGCCTCAACTACTTTTCCAGTTATCCCTGAACATATTGAGTCTCTATCCTTTGTTGAACAAATCAGTGAACCGGAAATTTCTGACATGGAGGTTGAGATATCTAACTCATCCTCTACTTTTGTTCCTGATGAACCTTCAGAGACCAATACCCCAACTATACCTACAAATGACTAACCCTCAACTTCAAACTTAGTCATTCAACCCTGTGCTCCTCCCAGAACCACAAGAGTTCCTTCTCCACCCACCCTGTTTCTAGATTCATCTATACTAGCAGATGTGTGTGAGAATATCTTTCAGGAGCTGAACTAGCTGGTTCAAGCAAGAAATGATCTGGTTCATGAAGACAATTATGTAAAGCAGTGGAGAAGATTGAAAGAAAGAGTAGATTTCAGCATTTCTGAACTTGAGAGATCATGCCTTGATGCTCAAGACTCTGCTCAACAAAAGTTTCAAGATTGGCTTAAAGGAGTTGACAACAATCTGCAAGAAGTAAAAGTTCTAAGAACTTGGGTGCAGACTCCTCTATGCTTAAGGGAAAGAAATGCGACTGATTTCATTCCAGCAGGTATACACCCAAGAGAGTTAAATGTCAACTGGTTGTCAAAGGTGAATGTCAATCCAGTCTCTACAGAACTAGCCTTGCTGCAAAGGAATGCTGAGTTGGAAACTGAAAACAGGCAGCTAAGGAAAGAACTTCTTGAGCAGAAGCTACTTCTGATAGAATACAAGTCTTCTACAGAAGCTAAGCTGGAAGAAGCAAGAGTAAGAGAAGAGAACTTGATCAGAAGCAATGAAGATTTCAAGAAGGAAATGAAGCAACAGGCTGAAGAAACAAACAAGTTGATGAAACAGATGATGGAAATGTTCCAGAAACAAGCCCAACCTTAGATTGCACACCCTTAGCTTCTTTTTAAATCTTTTGTTTGTATCTTTTGTTTGCTTCTGAATTTGTGTTTACATGCTTCTAAATTACTGCTCCTGATCAATGATATTTTGCTTCTGAATTGAACTTTATGTGCTTACGTAATAGTTTTATAGAATATCTCACTTCATTTTTCTCATCTCTTTCGTTTTGTCTTTATTTTTTATACTTTTTGTTGATGACAAAAGGGGGAGTAGATGTATAGTATTTATAGGATCTGAGCCCCATTAATTTAATTTTAACCAAGTTAAATTAATAGGACCGTCGTCTTATCTTGTAGTCTATTAATGTGAGATTATTCTGAGTGTTATTTCGTTTTTTAATGATGAATTTAATTAACATGGATAGAACTCATGGGGGGGCTTACCAACCTCACCTTAAAGTACTATTGGACTCAAGGGGAGCTTACAAACCTCAAACCCTTAAAGTCAACTTGTTAATTAGATTAACAACAATTGCACTTTTTAAATACTAATGTTTGTCATCATCAAAAAGGGGGAGATTGTTGGAACAAAATATGTTTGACAAACATTACCCTTAGAGTGTGAGAGATTGTTGGAACGAAATATGTTTAACATACGTTACCCTTAGAGTTTTGATGATAACAACGTATTAAAAATTGTCAATTGGATATGCTAATATTTGTTCAAGTGTACAAAACCATAGACAAAAATTTGATATCTTTATAAGGTTCTGGAAGAACAAAAGAGAGCAAAGGAATCAACAAAAAGGAAGCTTGAAGCATCTGAAGAAAAGTGCATCTGAAGTATAAGTGCTCCTGAAGTGATGACGTCATCAGAAGGAAGTTCGTCAGAAGCACCTCATCAGAAGCAAGATCACCAGAAGCTGAAGTTCATCAGGAGATGAAAGACTTAAAGCTTCAAAGGTTGGGTAATGGATTTAATCACACCTAAGCATTGCAGAAGACTAAAAGAGTGTAACAACGGCCCTTGAGATGAAATTTGAAAGTATTGGATGCTTGTTCTATCAAGAGCGTTGACAAAGGACAATTGTACGAACTGTACAACCACTTCCTCCACTACTTTGTTCGTGTCTATGCAACAAGACAAGAATAACAGCTCTGCCTGCAGAAATGTTCCTTCAAACTAGGAATGCATTAGAAATTGGTCTTTCATAGGACAATAACCATATCAGGCAAAAGATCATTGGTCATTTTCAACAAGCTTCAAACAACTCTTTTTTTTGTGCTGGCAACTTTCCAACGTATCTTTCACACCTCTTGTTGGAGTAAGCTCTAATAGCCAATCTATGTTGATTGGGTTTGGCTTAGTATCATGATATTGATATAAATATATATTGTGAATATATAAATAATGAGGCATTTCTTTATTGATTTTGTTTTGTTTCAAAATAATAAAGTCCATAGAATAGTTAGTCTGTTTAATGCAACATTAAGTATAACTTAATTGTGAGACCCCGTTAAACATAAGGAAACTATTCTTAAAGTATCCGTAGTCAAGCTTTATTGAGAAGTGGGATATCATTAAAGCATACAGACTATTATGTGGATAGACTGATGATCACATCTCACAGATCATGGATAAAGAGTCATCAAGTCTACACATAGATATAAATATTAGGAGTAATATTTATATTGGATTGACCCACTATGAGAATACTACATAGTAAAAGTTATGAAAAATGTCATAAGATATTCTCATAGTGATAGTGGTGTATTCCACCCTTTGACCTGAAACCACTATGTACCCTAGATGTTGGAGTCGAGTGCTTTGTCACCATTCAAACGTTGTCTGTAACAAGATAACTATAACGTTGGTTGATGGGTACTCCACGAATCATGCTGAGGGACATGAGTGACCTAGATGGAATTTGCCCCTCCTACATAACAGGAGAAATGTCTACGGGCCCAATATTGAACTGGACAAGGATGACATACTATGTCTTGTGTTCAATATAGACATGAGGGCAAAAGGGTAATTATACACATGAACATTATCACAGAAAGGTTTCGTCAGATCACATGACATTCTCGTCACTTGGGTAGCAGTGATGTGTTGCTAGATACCGCTCACTGTTTATAATATTAAATATGTGATTTAATATTATTGCCAACGTTACGGGAACCTATAGGGTCACACACAAAGAATAGATAGATGAGAGAAATAAATAAGTAAGACTTATTTATATAATAAATAAGTGAGACTTATTTATAAAATAACAAGTAAGACTTATTAGTAATTAAATAATTAAATATGACTTTATTATTTAATTTACGAAAAAATAGAGAAACGCGGTCCACCGTAAGGTACGGTGTACTTAAGTGCTTGTCTTGCTGACCACACAAGTGATTCTATAAATAGAACCCTTGTGTTGAAGCATTACGAACTTTATGTGAGTGCTTAACCTAATTCACAAAAGTTGTGAAACCCTAGCCGCCACTTTCTAAACCCTCTTCTCTCTGAATCTCCGTTAGAATTGGCTAGCACCGGTCATCGGAGAAGTTCTGTTCGTGTGGACTAAGTAGAGGCATCGCTACTTTGCTTTGCTCGTGATCAGAAACAATTCTACTACAAAGGTTCTGCTCTTCAAGAGGTAAACACATGAATCTTAAATTGTTTAAGTATGTGTTTGATTTGTGATTAATGATTTAATCAAGATCCGTTTCAATGGGATTTCTTCCGCAAAGAGGATTAAAATTTTGAAAAACCCCTCTTAAAATCACTTCAGTGGTATCAGAGCTTCGGTTATGCTTAAATCATTAAATTCGAATCAAGCTTATGCATCATGATGTATATATGTCGATATATTAATAGTCATATGCATGTATTTGAATTTTGTGTGCCTGGTTATCGTTTGTAGTCACATCCTTTAATTTTGAATATGATTCAACAAGAGCATGTGATCGGTTTTAGCACATCAATTCGTTTGCGTGTTTTTGCGATGATACCGGTTTTCTTTTTGCGTGATTTTTGTTTTGTTCATATTCACTTGAATTAAAGAAGTAAAAGTTACGTAAACTTGAAATTCAAAAGCGTTTTGATATATGAGACAAGCAAACAAATTATTTTGGGTTTTGTTACATGAATTGGTCATTGAATTATATATATAATTGATACGGTATCAATCATGATATATAGTTTTAAATTAATTTCAATTTGATTCATGTTTTGATCATGTAATGGTTAACTGTCATGTAAGATGTTACCAAATAGGCTTATGAATCATATAAAATTAATTTTAAATTTTAATTAAAATTGATTGACCGATATCATATATGTGATATATGATTCTTATACGACGTCAGTATATGTGATATATTGATTGCATCATTCGTTCAATAGGTTTTATATGATTGATTGCGAATTTGTAGACAATTCGTGAGATTGAGCTTCGATATCCATTCTGGTGAAGCATCAAAGATCCGGTTGTCCATACTGAACAAACAATTGTTAAAACTATTGATGTTTGATTGTTGTATTAGGGTACCTAACTATACAAGAGTTGTATTATTATGGTTGATCAATTGTTTTCAAGAAGATTGTTGTGACTTTGAACAATTCGTGAGGTTGAGCTTCGATATCTGAATCTGGTGAAGCATCAAAGATCCGGTTGTTCATGCTAAACAAACAATTCTTGAAACTATTAATGTTTAATTAATTTATTCAATTGGTGAAAGGTAGTAAATTTAAAATATCATGATTTTGAAAAAGTTTCAATATCATATATGATTTTTGAATTTGGTAATAAAATATTTGCTTAATTTTAGCACCATAATTTGTTTTGGAAACAAATTGGTCACCCAAATAAAGTAGATTTAATTATAATAATTATTGAGTGTCAATATTACTATAATTAAGTAAATAAAAATTCTACCTTTTGGATTGTCTTTCAAAAGTAGTTTGAAAAGGTAATAAAACGATCCTAATTTGTTTCTAATTTAAAAAGGATCATTATTTTGAAAAAGTTTCAACATCAGATATGATCTTTTGGATTTGGTCCTAATATTTGCATATTTTAATTTTATTTATTATGACCCGATTGATTTTGAAAATGAATATATACATATATATGAATCAATTTTATATGACATATATCTCGGTCAAAATATTATTTCCATATCTTAATTGATTCTAAAATTGTTTAAAATAATAATAAATAGTTATTATTATTTAATATATGGTATATGGTTATGACCATAGTTTATATTGGCGTTTGTTCTTTTATTTAAATATGGTCTGCGTGTCGTGATTTATTTTATTTAAATATGACATGCGTGTCATGATTTATTTTATTTAAATACGGCCTGCGTGTCGTGATTTATTTTATTTAAATACGACCTGCGTGTCGTGGTTTACTTTTATTTATTTTATTTAAGAATTAAATAATGTAAATGCTCAAGTTGATTATCACTTCAGAAGCTGAACTCTATCTGCTTCTGATCAGTGACTTCAATAGAATAAATTTAAATATTAAAAAAATGTAACAAATACGATATGAATATATATATGTCTGTTTTTTTTTTCTTTATAATTTAAAAAGTGTAAAAAACTAAATAAGTATATTTATACTTAATTTTTTATTATCCCAATTATACGCTTAAACAACTTTTTCTATAATAAAAATTGTTGTTGGTGTTATCTATACTATATCTAAAGAAAACTACCTCTTTAAGCACTTTTGGGCTGAATTTTTTTCCAAAAATGCCCTCGATTTTCATCTATCTATACTATATATATATATAAAGAAAACTACCCCTTTTAGCACTTTTGAGCTGAATTTTTCTTTTCAAAAATACCCTCAATTTTCAATACAAATAACACATGTAACAAATAGATAAGAGTAAATTTAAATATTAAAACAAAAGTAACATACACGATATGAATATATATTTTTTGTTTTTTTCCTTTATCATTTAAAAAGTGTAACAAACTAGATGAGTATATTTATACTTACTTTTTCATCATTCCAATTATACCCTTAAACAACCTTTCTATAATAAAATTGTTGTTGGTGTCATTAAAAAAAGAATTTAGATTATATATTTTTTTATATTGTATTATTATCGGTGTCGTTGAAATGGATAATCATGGTTAGTTTGATTTTTTATAACTCAAAAGCAACAAACATTTATAATTTTTTTAGTTTTAATCAAAGTCAAAATTTCATAAAAAAAAACACGGTTCATAATTTTCAAACGTTACCGCAATAAAAAGAGCGGAAATAAGGGCACGTGACGTGCCCGTCTTTTCGCTAGTCTCTATAAAAATTCCTTAAAAAATTTGAAGTATGCACATGAGTTGATTTAAAAACAAGCATCATAAGTGGTGGCGGAAAATATTTTTGAGATCAAAAATTGATGATAAATTTTAGAGGGGCTAAAACTTAAATTTTGAAATTTTTACAGGGACAAAAAAATTTAACTCAATCATCTTTGATGTTAAGTGATGTTATAAAATGGAGAAACTTGCCAACATTAATGTAGTATTTTGAAATCTATGTCAAATTTCATGTCTTGTTGAAGAATATAAAGAACAAACTAATATCAAGATAAACCTCAATCTACATTGTGAATTACCATCATACAAAAACTCATATTCATTATGGAAACCAAGCCAATATTTCTGCAGCAGAAGCATCAACCATGACCACAAATTTATCAACATATATAATCCTATGTGTTTGCAAGTTGGTTTGTGGACACTTTTGGATGGGAGTTTTTTTTTTTTTGTCATGTAGCCTATTGGTTAGAGTTCACATAATTTAATTGTGGAGTGTCCCTACATATAAAATACAATATTCCTACCAACTGAGTTAAGCTCACGAGGATTGGATGAGAGAGTTTTATGAGGGCTAAATCTATATTTTGATATTATATTTAATATATTTAAAAAAAAATTAAAAGGACAATACGATATTTTAAGCTAATGTATCATGTTGCTCTTTTAACCTTTTTAAAGTATACTAAGTATTTTACTCCAAAATTCATCTCGCTAACACACCGTAAAGCTCAATATTTCATTTTTCTAACTATTGCATCATTTTGTAATGGCTTAAATATTGCAACCGTCTCTACAAATATGGCCCGTTTAAGTTTTGGTTTCTGTAAAAAAAAATTTGTTTTTGGTCCCTGTAAAATTTTTTGTTTTTTAAAATAGTCCCTCTAGGGACTATTTTCATAAACAAATTTTTTTGCAGGGACCTGTTTAAAATACAAAATATTTTGCAGGACCAAAAACTACAAAATGGGTCCAGTCATCATGTGTCACGTATGCAAATCATCACAAAAATGGGGTCAGGGACTATTTTAAAAAACAAAAAATTTTGCAACGACCAAAAACAATTTTTTTTTTACAGGGACCAAAACTTAAACGGACCATATTTGTAGAGATGAGTGCAATATTTAAGCCTTTTGTAATTTGTTAATTGTATAAAGCTATCAGCCACTAACCAAATATCCTCTTGCCCCACCACAATTTAGTAACAATGTTTTTCAAACCAAATCATGACCGTTGGTTGGTTTTCTTTAGAGTTGGGAAATGAATGGATTATTACGGTGAGAGTGAGACCAATTATTGAAGCTTTATATCAACAATGATGATATAAATAATGGAAACTTTACTTTATATTAGCTGTAAAGGTTCTAGATAATGGAAACTTTACTTTATACTAATAAGTGTTGTCCGTTCTTTTTCTTTTGAACAAATGCTAAATATTTCAGTTTTACTAATTATTGCATCATTTTGTAATTTGTTAATTGTATAAAGCTATGTGCAACTAACCAAATATTTTCTTGCCCCACCACAACTTAGTAACAATCTTCAAACCAAATCCTGACCGTTGGTCGGTTGGTTTTCTTTATACTTGGAAATGAATGGATTGTTACAAATGTCAAAGTGATACCAATCAATTATTGAACTTTTGTATCAAGGGTCTTGCTAAGGATAAAAAATAGTAATAATTGATAAATTTTAAGTGGAAAAAATTACATTTTTAAATTTCAATGTATTGAATGCATATTTTCCAAGACAAATTTTCTTTTTTAGCCTTCTTAACACTTGATGGAAACTTTACTTTATACTAATAATTAAGTACTGATAGTATAATATAGGTAGATCGGACTGGTCTTTTAAAGGTTAAATAATCAGTAGATCGCTTAAAAGGTCTAAAAGGTTTTTCTAATGGCATGTTACATGATCTTTTAAGTTAAATAAACTTTTAAAAATCCTTATACATTCTCTATTTAAGAAAAATCTGATTTGGGGTGTTGTAAGCTAGGCCGTAGCTATCTGTAGGCCGGCCTGGTCCATTCACACGGGAGAGCATTGAAAAAAAATTTATAAGTTGCTTAGAGAAAAAGAAAAAAATCAAAAATTAAAAATCATTTTACAATATCAATGTAACATTAATATACTTTTTCTATTATACTCTTAATTATAATTTTATAAACTATCTTTCTAATACCATAAATGAAGGGTGATGTTATAAGGCACAGCACAATATTAATTGGTCTATCTCTTTCCATTTAGCAATTGGCAACAATAGACGACAATGCAAGTAACAAAATACATCTTGTGCTTTAATTGGATCAATATGTAAGAATGTTTTTAATCTTCCTCTCAAACAGACCCTAAGGATGTGTTTGTAAGTTGGTTTTTGGAGACTTTTAGATGGGAGAGTTTAGGAGGGTTAAATCTATATTTTGATATTATATTTAATATTTAAAAAAAGGACAATATGATATTATATATACTCGTGTATAATGTTGTTCTTTTAACATTTTTAAGAAACAATTGAGTTTTGAGATTTATAGAATAATTGACGTATCTGGTCTATATTTTAAACCATATACATCAATTATTCAATGAATCTAAATAGTCAATTATTTCTTATAAATAAGACCGGAGTATAAGCATAGAAAAACATTCTTACATATATTTAAAAAAACAAATAAAAGGACCATACGATATCAAAATATAGACTTGACCTTCAAAAGTCTTTCACTCAAAAATTCAACTCGCAACACACTGTAAAGCTCAATATTTCATTTTTCAATTATTGCATCATTTTGTAATCTGTTACTTCTATAAAGGCATGTGCCACCAACCAAATATTTTATTGCCCCACAACAATTTAGTAACAATGTTCTTCAAACCAAATCATGACCGTTGGTTGGTTTTCTTTTGACTTGGAAATGAATGGATTATTTCAAATGTGAAAGTGAGATCAATTATTGAAGCTTTATATCAACAAGGATGATATAAATTATGGAAACTTTACTTTATACTAATAAGTATTGTCCGTTCTTTTTCTTTTGGACCATAAACTTTACTTTAAACTAATGAGAACTTGAAATGCAGTCAGCACTTCTTTATTCTTGTGATGGTAGCTACTGCAGACTGGAGAAAGATCAGGAAGATTGTTCATGAAACTTGATTATCCACTGAAAGTGCTGTCAATAAGGTAAATAACAATCATATGGTTTTATTTTAATCATAATCAGTGGATATTTAGTTCATTGTTTAATGATACCAAAGTTTGAAAATTGGATATTAAGGGTTGATAAATCAACTTGAGTTTGATGTTTTTGTATGATTTTTTTTGCTCTAGCCATATTAGTTTTGCTAGTCAAAGTAAAGCTTAAACTTGAAGCCTTTTTCCAAATCAAAATCCTCAAAAAATGTTATAAGTAGTCAATTTAACCATGTGGTGCTCTAATTTCAATTTAATCTTTTCTAAAGTTTTGTGAAGTATCGAGTTTGATATCCACCATGAAACACTGTCAAGAGAACCTTACAATTTTAGTCGGATAGAAAATAAATGATATGAAAGGATTACTTAGTAAGTTGCAACTCTACGAGATCCTATCTGAAAAGATTACCTTATTAGTTGCAGGATACAATATACCTTAACAGTTTAAAGGGTGGCAAATGCATAGATTGAATCTATAAATGTAATTGCCTCTCCAGCTTTTGTTATCTGCAGAACATGAATTGTAGTGAATATTACTCCTAACTTTGATCTATTGAAATTTTTTAGATGGCGAGTTTTCTGACTGATTTGGCGAAACCTTATGTGGAGAAATTGATAAATGGGGCAATCGCAGAGACAGGTTATATATGTTGCTTCACGCGCATTGCTAATGATTTTGAAGAAGAAAGAGTTGGGTTTGAAAGAGATAGGACAACTGTCAAGGAACTTGTTGATCAGGCAATCAGAAGAGGAGACAATGTTCAAGATAATGTTCGTTCATGGGAAAAAGAAGCTGATGAGCTCATTCAAGAAGACACAAAAGCAAAACAAAAATGTCTTTTTGGATTTTGCCCCGACTGCATATGGCGATATAGAAAGGGAAAGGATCTGGCAAATAAGAAGGAGAAAATTAAAAAATTAATTGAAACTAGAAAGGATCTTGTAATTGGACTCCCTGCTCATCTTCCAGATGTTGAACGTTATTCATCCAAACACTATATTTCTTTTGAAAGTAGGGAATTCAAATACAAAGAGCTTTTAGATGCTCTGAAAGATGACAACAATTATATAACCGGGTTGCAAGGGATGGGGGGCACAGGAAAAACTACATTGGCCAAAGAAGTTGGTAAGGAACTTAAGCAATCCAAACAATTTACTTACGTCATCGATACAACAGTGTCATTGTCTCCTGATATCAGAAAGATCCAAGATGACATTGCTGGACCCTTGGGATTGAAATTTTCCGACTGTAGTGAATCAGACAGACCCAAAAAACTATGGAGCAGATTAACCAATGAAGAGAAGATTCTTTTAATATTGGATGATGTGTGGGGAGTTATTGATTTTGATGAAATAGGGATTCCTGACAATGACAACCACAAAGGCTGTAGAATTCTTGTAACTACGCGCAATCTCTTAGTGTGCAACCGATTAGGATGCAGTAAGACAATCCAACTGGAGCTCTTATCTGAGGAAGATGCATGGACCATGTTCCAAAGGCATGCTGGTCTAAGAACACTTTCAACCAAAAGTTTACTCGACAAGGGCCGTAATATTTCAAATGAATGCAAAGGGTTACCAATTGCAATTGCTGTTATCGCCAGTAGTTTGAAGGGCATGCAACATTTGGAAGAGTGGGATGGGGCCTTAAAATCCCTGCAGAAACCCATGCACAGTGTTGATGATGAACTTGTTAAAATTTACAAACGCTTGCAAGTTAGCTATGATAATATGAAGAATGAGAAGGCCAAGAGACTATTCCTCTTGTGTTCTGTATTTCAAGAAGATGAAGAAATTCCTACCGAAAGGTTAACCAGACTTGGCATCGGAGGAGGTCTTTTTGGGGAAGATTATGTCAGCTACGAAGATGCTCGAAGACAAGCTGTTATATCCAAAAATAAACTCCTAGATTCTTGTTTGTTGTTGGAGGCCGATCAAAGCAGAGTGAAAATGCATGACTTGGTTCGTGATGCAGCCCAATGGATAGCAAACAAAGAGATTCAAACAGTGAAGTTGTGTGATAAAAATCAAAAGGCAATGGTTGAAAGGGAGGCAAGTATTAAATATTTGTTATGTGAAGGCAAGCTTAAGGATGTCTTTTCCTTTAAGCTTAATTGTTCCAAGCTTGAGATTCTAATTGTCAATGTGCATGAGGATAAAGACTGCTACGATGTGAAAATTGAAGTCCCAAATTCATTTTTTGAAAATAGTATGGGCCTTCGAGTTTTTGATCTAATCTGTCATAAGTATTCTGGACTATCTCTATCATTACCTCAGTCATTTCAGTCATTGAAGAATATTCGATCTCTTCTCTTTGCGCATGTCGATTTGGGTGACATCTCTATTTTGGGATACCTGCAAAGTCTTGAGACACTTGATTTGGATGATTGTAAAATTGATGAATTGCCTCATGGAATCACAAAACTAGAGAAACTGAAATTATTGAACTTGTATTATTGTAAAATTGCAAGGGAAAATCCTTTTGAAGTGATTGAAGGATGCTCATCGCTTGAAGAGTTGTATTTCAGATATAGTTTTAATGATTTTTGCAGAGAAATAACTTTCCCTAAATTGCAAAGGTTTTATATCGATGAATATTTGGGTTCAGTTGAATATTTATCGCTGAACCATGTGTCTCTTGTAACCAAAGCTATTTTCCTATCCCAAACAACACTCAAGTACTGTATGCAAGAAGCAGAGTTTCTTAGACTTGGAAGAATGGAGGGGAGGTGGAGAAATATCATACCTGAGATTGTTCCTATGGATCATGGTATGAATGATCTAGTCGAGCTTAATTTGGGATCGATTTCACAATTACAGTTTCTCATTGACACTAAGCACACTGAATCTCAAGTATCAAAAGTCTTCTCCAAGTTGGTTGTACTACATCTATATAAATTAGAAAATTTGGAAGAATTGTGCAATGGTCCTCTTTCTGTTGACTCTCTTAACAATTTAGAGAAGTTGTCCATCAAGGATTGTAAAAATTTGAAAAGCTTATTTAAGTGCAAACTAAACCTATTCAATCTAAAGAGTGTGTCATTGAAAGGATGCCCGATGTTGATCTCCCTATTTCAACTGTCAACTGCTGTTAGCCTACTGTCGTTGGAGAGATTGGAAATAAATGAATGTGGATGTCTTGAATACATTATAGATGAAAGAAAAGGGGAGGAATCGAGAAGTGAAATAGTTGATGATAATGAAAGCACAAGTCAAGGCTCAATGTTTCAGAAACTGAAGGTTCTTAGTATTAAGAAGTGTCCAGAACTTGAATTTGTACTTCCGTTTCTCTATGCTCATGATCTTCCAGCACTAGAATCCATCACAATAAAAAGTTGTGATAAGCTCAAATACATATTTGGCCAAGATCTCAAACTTGAATCCCTGGAAACAATGGAGCTTGGTGGCATACCAAATTTCATCGACATTTTCCCAGAATGTAATCGTACAATGTCTTTGTCCATTAAGAAGCCATCTTCCATTTCTGGAGATGCGTCCAAGACACATGCACAATCAGAGCCAATCAAATGCACTATGTTTTCATGGACTGATATATATTGTTGTGGTAAAAAATATGGGCACAACAAATTAAAGAGTACCACAAGTACTAAAATCCCATTGGTTTCTGAGTCTAAGGATCAACAACAGAACAACTTAATGGTAACCCTCTCACTTTATATTCCATGATATTTTTTATTTTTTTTTATATGAAACTGTTGATACATTTTATTTTAGGCTTAATTACACTTTTGGCGCCCAAAGTTGTGATTTTGGCCCCTAAAAAAAACAACTCTTTTCAAGCCCCCTAAGTTTACTTTCTGTTGCAATTTTAGCCCCTCATGGCAATTTTAGCCCCCTAAGTTTACTTTTTGACTCGAAATTAGGGGGTCTGGAAAGTAAACTTAGGGGGCTAAAATTGCCATGACGGCTAAAATTGCAACAGAAAGTAAACTTAGGGGGCTTGAAAAGAGTTGTTTTTTTAGAGGACCAAAAGTGTAATTAAGACTACACTTTACTATTTGAAAAAACTATTTTTTTTAGGAAAACAAAACTAATAATATAATAGCAAATCACTAAATACCAAAAAGTATTCACTAATACAATATAATAATGTACCTATTTTCTTTTCTGTCAAAAAAAAAATAATGTACCCATTTTTTCGTATCAATTAATAGTATAACAATTTAATACTATTTCAAGTTTTTTTTTGACAAAAACAAAATGATATTCATTCATTCAAATCGAGAGATTACATCATTCAACACCGCTAAAAACGTAAAGGATGAATCTGCGAAAAGACTCACAACATCCAAATTAATAGCATATAACAGCATAATGCCTACAAAAATATATGATGTAAAGTGACCGGAATATCCATGGCCTCCGGATCTGCAACGTTGACGCCCAAATCTTTGATTGAATAATCGATCTTTCAATATGAATCAAATGAACACTGCAAGAAGACGGGAAATCAAACAACGCCGCACAAGACGACGAGCAACAAACCACCACACTCAGATGATGAAATCACAAAGAAAAAACCTAGATCTATGTGTTTAATAGCTTTGGTGTATTAAGTTAATTATAGATAAATGTAAGTCGGTCTGTAGACTTGTTTTGTAGGAGAGAAAAAAAATTACAATAAATTTTCATTTTCAAGTGTCGTTTTGAAATAGTAACAAGGAAGTGGACTTTTTCAAAAAAAAATTCTATTACACCCTCATTTAATCCACCAATAAATTCCTTTATTTTTTTTTTACCAAAAAAAAATTTCTATTTTTTTTGCAAAAAAAATCTCTTTCCTTTATTTTCATTTTCAAGTGTCGTTTTGAAATAGTAACAAGGAAGTGGACTTTTTCAAAAAAAAAACTATTACACCCTCATTTAATCCACCAATAAATTCCTTTATTTTTTTTACCAAAAAAAAAATCCTATTATTTTTGCAAAAAAAATCTCTTTCCAATAAATTTAATGTGTTGTCTTTCTCTAATAACAAACAACTGTTAGTTACTCTATCTTTCTCCGACAATTTTTTTTTTTGCACACACTTTATCTTTATCCCATAACAAACAATTATCAATAATCTAAATATTGTTCACATATATTTTAATAGTTGTAAAGCGAAATAATTTTTTTTTTAACTTCACACTAATCAAAAGTAAAGAAAATTTTAACTTTCTTTGAACTCCTTTAATTAAAATTAAGGCTTCAACTATGGAATCGATCAATGTTAGATTCACACTATGTGACATAGATTTGAATGTTGAAGATAACAAAAAATAAACTTTATTTTTAAAAACAAAACAAATTAACTTTGTTTAAAAAAAATAAACTTTAGTTTGCCACAAAACAAACTTTGTTAAAAAATAAAAAACTTTAGATTTTCATGTACATATCATTAATTAGTTTTATTGAAAAAGACAAGAGTAAAGGGTATAACTGACAAATCATACCCTTAAAAATATCAAAACGATAGTTAAATAGGAACGCAAAATCTATAGTCAAAGGACACTTCAAAAGGAACGGATGGCAGTATGTTTTGGATCGAAGAGGAACCAAATTACATTAGGGTGTAATGACATATTTCCAGTTAAATATAGTTTTGTCTAGGTTAAAAAAAAAAAGGAATGGATGCAGTATAAAAGAAAAATAGAAAAATGATTTGTTTTTATATTCACACACTAAGAGATTATATAATTGCAGGAATCAAATTCATATCCCCTTAACATATGGGAACGTGCCCAATGTCTTTCAAGACAATCACATATCTTGTGCAATATTAAAGAGATTAAATTGAGAGATATATCGAAGATGAAAACGATATTCATCATATCCATTGCTTCAAGAATGTTGTTGGAGACTTTGACAATTAGTAAGTGTGATGAATTGAAACACATTATAACAGACATTGGCGATCATGACAACATTGGCTCCAATAACTGGGGCACAGTCTTTCCAAATTTAAGAAATGTCAAAGTTGAAGATTGTGAGAAATTGGAATACATAATTAGACACTTCACTGATGATCATCAAAACCACACTGAGATTCATCTTCATCTTCCAGCATTGGAGACCTTCATCTTCCAACATGTGTCCCAAACAATATCACGCAACATTGCCAACTTTGAAAAAACTTGAACTCAATAACTATGGGGACGGTAAAATCATCAAGGTATCCCTATTTTGAATATCTTTGTTGATTGTGAATCTAAACTTGATTATTTTAAGTCATCGTATATTTTTAAATGATTTTTTTTATAAAGAGTTCCTCCACATAAGTTTCTCTATTTTTGTAACTTTTTATATTTTGATGTTTAAAAGTTTATATTTCATTCATCTTGTGCTAAACAAAAATTGTGGAGCAATTTTGAATAATGTTCAAATTATGCCTGAAAAAAACATTAAAAAAAATTAAAATTCAAAAGATGATTAAACATGTTTGGTTTTTTTTTTTTTCCAGCAATGCTAAATGGTGCGATATATACATGCACGAATTGAGCACGAATTCTTAAAACAAGTGCTTTTATGTTTTTTTGAAGACTGCACATCCCACATCTAAAATCAAAATATCTAACAAAAACATAATATCCACCGCTCCACATGTTAACTCTTTAACACTTAATCCTAAAGAGTCTTAAAGCACTCATGGATCAAACAAATTTAAAAAAGACAAGAAGAGAGTATGACATAAATGGCAAGAGATTTTACACAAAATTTATGTCATTCGCGGGATACGCACGAGAATTCTCTCGTGCTTTTCAGCATTTTCCTTTTTTTTGGTTACAAAACATGTTTGGTTTTATCATAAACTGTTTGTAGGATAATTTTGTAAGAATTGAAAAATGAGGTTTTTTTTATGATGGGGACAAAAAACAAAACAATAATTTTATGTGAACTAAAACATGTGTTAATTTTTTTTAAACAAGTACATTTTTTAGGATGTGTCTAATATGAACCTCTTAAATTTGGTTCAAAGGTGGCTTACCATATTTAGTAAACAATGACATTTATATTAATAAAATATGAAGAACAAAAAACATATTTTATTATAATTTACTATAAAAAAAAAAGTAGGGTCCACCTTTGGATGATCCAAATTAAATTTTAGAAAAAAATAGTTGAAGTTTTAAGGAGTCAAATTTATCCATTATTGACACTAAACTAAATAGATTATCAATATTATTTTTAATATCATCTCTCTTGAAACCAAACAAAATTGTTTAGTGTAGTTAAATAATATATTAATGGACTAGCTACTTATAAAATCTATGTTAGTTATTCAAGATTTTTTTCTTTTCGGGTAGCCAGTGATACCCATTGTTATGAAGCCCTTCCCTTGTCTACAACTTATACGAAAATGTGAACGTGGGAGTTGATTCAATGGAGGAACATATGAAGGAAGAGGATAGGATTTTTTTTTTTTTTTTAACGAATGGAGGAAGGATAGTAGATTCAAAAACAAAAGGGTTGGAGTGTTGAAAATTAAATAACAATATTAATTTAATTAAATAATGTAGTACTTTCTTTTGGTTATATTACAATGTAATAATTTAATCCATAGCCTTTTATCCATATGTTAATTTCCCATTCATTTATTACAGGAATTGAGTGGGAATGTGGATCATTTTCTCGCTTTGGAGAGACTCATGGTAAAGAATAACTCCAAAGTAGAAAGTATCATTTGTCTCAATGAAATAAATGAACAGCAAATGAACGTAGCTATGGTATACATTGATTTGGACGTTCTGCCAATGATGACGTGCCTTTTTGTGGGCCCCAAAAATTTGATTTTCCTCCAAAACCTTACCCATTTAAAGATCATGCGAAGTGAAAAATTGAAAATTGTTTTCTCCACTTCTATAATAAGGTGTCTACCACAGTTGCTCACTATGAAAATTGAAGATTGCAAAGAGTTGACGCATATAATTGAAGATGATTTGAAGAATACAACAAAGACATGCTTCCCAAAGTTAAATACACTTGTAGTAGTAAAGTGCAACAAGTTGAAATATGTTTTTCCAATGTCCATATGTAAAGAGCTTCCTGAGCTAAATTATCTGATGATAAGAGAAGCAGATGAGTTGAGGAAATATTTGTAAGTGAAGGTGATGATCACAAAGTGGAGATTCCAAATCTGAAAGCTGTAATATTTGAAAATCTACCAAGCCTCAGTCATGCACAGGGAATTCAATTTCAAGCTGTAAAACAACGTTTCATACAGAATTGTCAAAAACTCTCTCTGACTTCAGCAATAACCGCAGACTTTAAAAAGGATCTATTCGGTTTATATATTAACAACTACGGTACACATTCTATCCAATATTTTTTTTAACTATTACATGTTGGTTGTAAAATATTACATACCATTTGTTTAAAGGATATATAAACAACTGAATCTTGTAAAGTAGCGGTAAGAGGTATGCATGCATAAGTGTTTTTAAAATGTAAGGGCTCATGTAGTGACCTATCTATATAATAATTAAATTTTACATAAAATTAAAGCTTATATTAGATAGGTCACTACATGAGCCCTTACATTTTAGAAATACTTATGCATGCATACCTCTTACCGCTACTTTACAAGATTCAATTGTTTATAGATAGATAAACAATAGGCTTAAATGCACTTTTCACCCCCTAAGTTTGTAAAAAATAGTGATTTTGACTCCTTTTAAAAAAATGGCAAAAGTGACCCATGTTTACCTCTTTTGCAAAACCTCAATTTTGACTTTGTCAACTATATGTGGCATGCTACCTATGTATTTTTTTTAATTTTTTTCTTTTTTATTAATTGAAAATTCCTCGCGTTTATTAAATGAAATTAAAAAAAAGGAAAATTGAGAAGGCACGTGCAAGCTCTCCTCAATTATCATTTCATCAATTATTTCTCTTCATCAATTTTTCATGTGTTCTTCCCCAAAACTTTGATCTTCATGTTTATGTGTTCTTCCCCAAAACCCATATCTGAAAAACAACTTATCATCATCAATTGTTTGGTCCTAAAAAAATCATTCTCATTAACACTCAAATATTCAAACTCATGACTTTCATCACAAATTTATTAACTTGTCAACAACCTTGAGAAAAACTACCATAGTCTCCGAGGTTCGTCTACGGACATGAGAACGAAATCTGGAAAAACAACCATCCGCAACCCAAACCCAACATACAAACACATATCTGTTCCCAAAACCTTGAAATACAACCTTCAATTGAAACTTAGAAAATTAAATAGATAAAAAAACTGGAAAAAAAAAGTGGAATCAATTTGATGGGTTGAAGTTTTGTGTTTGAAATTAGAAGATGATTAGAGAATGGATCTGCGAAAAAATTAAATTAGAACAAGGAGAGTGGAATTTTTATGTTTGAATTCATTTGGTTTGATTATCATTGGGCGATGCTTCTGCTTTTGTGGATTGTCGTGGTCCTAATGGTGGTGGTGATGGTGATGAGAAGAAAAAGAAGAAGGTTGTTGAAAAGTTGTTCGTGCAAAAGGGGTAAACATGGGGTTACTTTTGCCGTTTTTTAAAAAGGAGACCAAAATTGCTACTTTTGCAAACTTAGGGGGTGAATACTGCGTCTAAGCCTAAACAATATTGTGCATCTTTAAACATAAAAATGATGATTTTATTATTCTCTATATAATGATGTTAATCTCTATATTACTTCGCTGTAGGTCCTGAATTGTGTAAGTATTTGGTGTTTCTGTTTGTACAACAATTAAAAAAAAAGACCAAAGGCAACAATAGTGGTAATGAAAATCCAGAAACCTCAAAAAAATTTGCCGTTGGGGTTGAAGTTAGAGCATCATCAGAACATGAGCTGACTTCTCCAAAGGTCAATACCAATCTATTGATTCAAGCTTACCACACCAGAATTTTAATGGATGTAATTACTAATTAATAGCTGAAAATCATTAATGCTTATGTTCTTGTTACAGGAGTTGATGAATGAGCAATCAATGGACCAACAAGTTCCACTTGGAGAAACTGATACTGCCGTCAAACCTTCTCAGGTAAATCATGTAAAAACGTACCACCACATTGTACATACAATGCTAAAAATGAAATACTGAAAGAAATTTTTATTTCAAGTGCTTCTTACAAATATGTACAACTAACTAATTTACATTTCTATTGTATGAGTTGGAGGTTTCTACCATTTCAGTAACAAAGAATGAGCCACCTATACAATTAATTACACCTATTGGACCCACCACCATTTATATCCGTAAATTACTCTTTAGCACTATCACGATCACTCTTTTATGCAAGTGTCATTGGTTGAGCGACACTTAAGTGTTGTTCTCCTACCCATCGGCAATTAAGTGTTGTTAGATCGGTTCAACCACTTTCTAAATCGGTTAAAAAGTATCCGAATGACAGTTAACTACCGTTGGGGGGTAAATGGATAATTTTGGTGCCTGATAGCGATTTTAGAAGCCTAAAGAGCAATTGTCTTTATATCCATGCACCAAGTCCAATGGTGTTGAACGTGACATTTTGTGAAGTTGTGTTAGGTCCAACCACAATTTTTAAGAAAGCTAAAAATGAAATACTAAAAGAAAAAGATTTTATTTCAAGTGCTTCTTACAAATATGTGGAACTAAGTAATTTACATTTTTATGATATGCAATTAGTTGGAGGGTTCTACTACATCAGAAAAAAAATGTAGCAAAAACATTGTTCACCATTTCAGTAACAAAGAATGAGCCACCTATACAAGTAGTTACTCCTTCCTAGTATTCGTTTTGACACTTTGTCAATACAGGAATTGAATTATACTGCAATCTTAAACATCTTTTAAATTTTAAGCAGGTTAGTGAAATAAGTGTTGAAGAAGGAACTACATCAGCTAATGCCAAGAGAACAACAGCATCATCACAAGTGAGTTTATTTTATTTAACATAGCCTTCATATTAACTTGGTCTTTTTATTATTATTATTATTATTATTATTCAATTTCCATGGAATTGGATTTGTAAGAATCAAGCTTGAAGCTAATTTCGATATATCGAGAAGAAAAAAAATTGGAATCTATTTGTTGTCAAAATCCCGATTTAAATCGTAAAATCCAGGATTTTGCGACTTTATTCACTTTCAGTGACTCAAATCCATAGCAAAATCCTCAAATAGGCAAAATTTTAGTAAAATCACATCAAAATCGTAAAATCCATACAAAATCGAAGGATTTTAAAGGGTTTGAAGGATTTTATCCATTTTTGTAGTCATTTATGTATAAGTATTTTGTGGACAATTTATAACATATGTTTAACATTATTTTTGTTTTGGTAAAATATATTGATTTTGATTGCTATTTTACAATTTCTTATATCGATTTTACAAAAGTAGTTGAGTAAAATTCTTCGATTTTGATAGCGATTTTACGATTCTCGGTTTTACTCTACCATTTTGACTTGAAGTAAAATCCTAATTTTGACAATCTTGAATCCACAGCTTTTGAATTTTGGAAAAGTTTATTTAAGAAAGTATAATGTTAGACAAGTTTAGACCATTTTATCCTTGATTCATTTACGAAAAATTAATTCATTGAATGCATGCTTTGGGTTTTTGTAAGGGTACAAATTAAAAGAAAAAATATCATTAATCCAAAAAAATATTAAGACTTCATGATGATATCATTTGTTTATTTGAATTTGTGTAGGAATGTGGTGACTGCCAAATAGTCATACCTTCTCCTCCTATTACCAAAACAAAGCGTCTTACCAATCAGGATGTTGATATTACCATCAATGATGATCAAGGTGAAGACTCTTTGGATCAATTTTATTTTCTTAAGTTACCTCATCACTCATCCTTTTCATTTTGAACTTTAACTCTCTTCTCTCACAACTTTTGTTCAGTTTCTGTAAATGATGATGCTATCATAAAAGTAACCTCAATTGTTGAGGAACAATTATCTAAGGATGTTGAATTTAAAGTTCCAGAATCTATGCTCTCCCCTGTCATTCCTTTGCCTCAAGAATTTCAAACTGCTTCAATGCTATCCGGAGGTATAGATTTTCTCCCTTCATTTTATCTTTAAAACTTTATTTTGTGCTAAAAAAAGGATTAATTATTCTTTCCTTTACTTTCAGGAGACCCTTCACAAAATGTAGAAGATTCAAGTTCTTCTTTGCTTTTCAAGAGTGAGCTTGAAGAACTAGTCTCCAAGAATCATTTGGATTGTGAGAATTTATCTCTGTTGACTGGTTTCCTTGTTAAAAATCCTTCTGTTCGTTTAAAAGACAATTCACTGCGTAATAGATACAAGGGATGTGCCTACAACTTACTGGCTGACCTATTGAAATTCCTTGAAACTCATAGTGTCTTGGATGTATTAGGCTCATGCCACTCTGAATTTAAGGAGCTACTACTAGATGCGCGCAACTTTGGCTTTGATAAGGATTGGTTGGATATTGTCGAAAGGCGGGCTATGTTTCCTGATATACAAATATCTCAAGACGCCATGCAAAAATTATTGGATTCCAAACAACAGGTTACCAAGGAAGTTGAAGTGTTGCATTTGAAGATAGAGGTTTTAAGTCAACATGTGGAGGATCTTAAGCATCAATTGACATCCTCTAAAGCCGTTTTGAAGAATATAATTCAACAAGAGGCGGTTTTAAGTGCCCCTATTGGCTATTAGACTATACTTTCTAGTACTTCTATTCCATCATTGCTGCTTTGTTATGCTTTTCATTGTGGGAACCTTTGTCCTTCAATATTTTTTATCCCTTGGGTGTCAAGTTTCGTCATTTCTCATCCCAAAAGAACTAAAACGTCTTATTATGTTTATGTATTGAAAACTATTATTGATTGTTGTATGTATGTTACATTAATGAAGTTATTTTACTGTATAATCCATACAGTATGATTGGGAAATTATATTATGTGGTATTCTGTGATAAATCAAGCACCCAAACACCACATCACACCTGTCACTGCTCATGTTTTTTGGTGAATTTGGTATTTAAAATATTTTTCAAGGTATTGCACTACCTGAAGATATTTAGTTTGCAGGATATTCAACATTCAATAGATTAAGATATGAGATATGCTGGTTACATATGATGGATGAACAGAGCCTCTAGGAATCTATATTTGGTTTAATTTCTTTGCAAATGTGAATGATAATAAAACCATTTCAGAATGAAGTTGATACTTGATATACAGAAGAACAATCATTATATATATGTAGTCACTGTTTTTGTCTAAATTTTTATTTTTAGCTGATTGTTGATGCTAAGAGCTTGAAAAGTTGGTAATTATAGAATTTGCATTTGTTGTTTATTTCATGAACACCTTAAATCTTAGATAGGCTTTATTTAGAGGTTCATCTTGAAAGTACACTGAAACACCAACCCATCATGCAATTCTATACCACTTTGATGGATGTCGGCAACAGGACTTTCAACTTCATTACAGATATGTTCACTTCTGGAACACAAAGAGTTACTAAGTGAACATGTTCATTATATATATTCACATTTCGAATAGTTTTGTGTTCAATCAATAATTAAAAGTTTTTGGATTCTGCAGAAACATGAAGAAATATAATCATGTAGGCATGCAAGCAATAAAGAGTTGGGCATGTCAAATTTTACAGGGACTTGTTTATCATAGGGACCTCCAATATTTGTCAATGGACATCTTGGAGTGAAAATATGTAATTTGTGTCTAGAAGTGATTCTCCGTGGTTCGTTGCCAGCTCACAGACTCACAGGGTTGTAGGTACTTCTTTTTCTGTAGCAGGTAGCGAGCCGCACTAGTTATTGCACATTAATATTTTCTCTTTTCTGAAAGGAACCGCTGAGTTCATGGCATGTGTGTTTTGGAAATTATTACATCTGACTATCCATATAGTGAATGTACAGACCCAGCACATATATACAAGAAAGTGAAATCGGTAGATTACAAATTTGGTTTAAGGTTTAAAGACATAAGTAAAGGTGGAATTTTAATTGTAAGCAATTTTTCTTAATTAAAAAGAGACTTTGTATTGCAGCTACAGATTAAGTTTAGTTGATCTATTACATTAGTAGTATTTGATTCAAAGTTAAATTTTTTATTGAATTGTAAATAAATTTTAATTACATTTCATTAAGAATATAGCATTCAAGATTACTAAAAATGCAGCCTCATCTTCTACAGCACAAAAAAATAAGAGGAAAAAACACTGATACACAACACAAAATGGAGACGAAGAAATAATCAAATGATAGATATCCAACTTAATTGGCTTTGTTAATATTGGAGTATGAACTGACTGTGAAATTGTATAAAATTCATTAAGTATGATCTAGCTGTGTTTTTCCATAATATTTGGCTTTGCTTCCCTGATCTGCTTGTATTTCTTCATATCTGACATGATGAACTTGTTGTTACCCATCAAAGATACACCTCAAGCACAAATTTAGTTTCTCTTTTTCAGTGATTCAGTGTTTCTTTGCTCTGATACCTCACAATAGTTCAATGTTGTAAGAGAGGAAATATGAAAATTGCAGACTGCCTTAAATCCCCTCTGTGAAATAGCAGAGCGTTGCACAAAAACAGTTCGCATAGTGGCACACGCACTGATTCCAAAGTTTAATTATTTTAAAAATGCTAAAATTCTATTTTTCCCGCTATTGGCACTACATTTGCCACCCAAAACTAGAATAGCGGCCACCATTCCCTTAATTGCGAAACTAGGACAGCGTCACAGTTTTCATACCTAACTCATCAAAATCCGCAATTCTAAAACCATTATCGCGCTATTTGACAATAATGGCAAAATAACATATCCCTATTCTAAAGTTGCAGCAAAAAGCAATAAGAATTATAATGAACAATGCACTTTTTCACCCTCTTTTTCATAGCCTTTTTAAAACAAAGCAATAAGGCTTGTAAGAAAATATTTACAACAGAATTCAAAACCAATTAAAATTTTCAAAATCATGTTCAACAATCATATACATATTTGATACTGCAAGTCTCATAGGATAACTTTACATGTTGAAGGTAAACAGAGGAGACTAATGAGTTCAAAAGGTAAAATTAAAAATTTAAATGTTTGGGAGAAGTGAGAATTCTAGGTCCTCTGAAACATACCTTCCCTTGTATGAACTTGAGACGTGCAATTATATCTCAAACGTTATCTTTCAATTGCTTTCAAGCAAAACAAGACTCTCATTTTGTTTGCGTTGAATTGTATTAGTTTCTTGGCAAAAAAATGCAGGCTTTGAACTCTTCGATTAGTTACCATTTAGAACACCATTAATACAAGATACAAGTGATTCTCATATACAACCCGATATAGTAAGTCATAGAGACAGCTCAGCATCATCTCAAGATCACAAACACACTATAATATAGTTAGTTTTAGTTAGTTACAACCGGTAACTTGTTAGACAAGTTAACCAACTAGTTTCTCATTTCTATATAAAGGATTCATGTAACTGACTTGAACTAGATCAATTCATTCAATACATTCAGTTACATTCAACTTTCCCTTGGTTTTTGATCTCATAATATGGAATCATGAGCCTTTTCGAGTGCTTTCGCATTCGTTTTTCCTTGTATTTTCCTTGATTTTCTTCAAGATTCTCACTGAATCTTCTTTCTCTTCGTGTTTTTGTCACGACCCAAGAACAAAAATCATGACTGGTGCACAGACTTATACATTTTAGTCCGGCAAGCCTAACGACCAAACTCGAAAAATAACATAAATAATTTACAGATAACCATTTTTCATCAAAATAATATTTACAGAAATTTGGACAGAGTATTCCCTGTATTTTTTAACGTTTCCAAGATGTGGGTCCTGTCCATAAACCTGTTCCATCATCCAGAAGTGCAAAAAGACATTTTTTTTTCATAATTGTACAACGCAAAATGAGACACTCTAAACTCCATATAGTTGCAGATACATTGATTGAATATTTACATAAACAAAAGAGCCGTCCATCAAGGAGGCCTACCAAAAAGTGGAAATGATGGACTTCGGATCTACTTGCAGCTTCCTACTCAGCTGCTCGGGAATCTGAAAAAAATAGAAAAAGAAAGAGTAAGCCACAAGGACTTAATGAGGAGACAACAACCACCACCGACTAGAAGGGAAACACACTTGGGCACGAGTAATTAAGTTTCTCCAAAATTCTATTAATCCAAAATCAAATAAGAATATTTCTGAATCCAATGTCGCCGACATAACAAATATGTTACTCTTAGCTTATTTAACCAAACAGTCATATAATGAAGTTTATCCTGAGAGTTTATCCTTCTGGTATAACCTTATTACAGGCCATCACATATCTAACATCTAGAAGCAACATGAATATTTCTACTTGCAATTACTTTGTATCATTGTACGTGAAAATCATTATCATGAATAAGAATATTTCTAATCTCAATGTTGCAAAGAGGTGAAAATAAGATTAGATGCCTTTAGAAATTATATCGCCGAAATCATAACAAAAACCCTTAAAATTATGTTGCCGAAAACCGTAATAAAAGCCCTTAAAAAAATATATGTTGAAAATCATGATAAAAGCCTTTAAAAAAATATAAATATAGAAAACTCCATTTAGTGAAAATAATCAAAATGGGTGAATCGAGAACTAGCTCCATCTCGTTGATAGCCCTCTCCTCCTAATGGTGGCCTTTCCATTGGGGCGGCTCCATCTAACGGATAGCTCTTTTCTCTCGACTCAAAACAAGTGTAAAACATTTTCAATTAGGGAGTTTACCTCTCATTGATAGCCCTCTCCTCCTAATGGTGGCCTTTCCATAGGGGCGGCTCCATCTAACGGGGTATCTATACCTAATTGAAATCACATACTAGGTGCACCTAGGTCGTCGCGATAATAATCATTTTTCTCAAAACATATAGCTTTAAAACCACGATTCGTAAAATATCAAACTTGTGTCAAAGCACACAATCAAATCCCAATTTGTAATTCTTTACTTATAAGTCATAGATAAAATCCAAATAGAGACCACAATAATATCATTGACTTTAAACATCAAGACGAGAAAAATATTCGAAGGGTGTGTTCCCTATTTTTGTAAATACTTTAACATATAAAATCATAAAAATATCAATAATAACAATAATGAAAATAAGCGATAATGATCGTCATCAACTCACAGCTATGATGAATCCACTAAGTGTGCTCTCCAATCACAATCACCCTGGGAGAAGCATGTGAAGCGTCCGGCATCGTATCTGAACATCAATAATATTTTCCCATAAATTAGAAACTCATTCCAAAACTGTAGTAGCACTAGATGACCATGAAATGCAAGTTGGGTATATATATATATATTATAGTCTTATCGATACTTATAAGCTTCAACTTGTTAATTTATTCCAACTTTTGTTTTAGACATAGCGTGAAACAATTGCATATACTACGAGGAACAATTAGCAGAAGCAACATTATGCCAACATTTCTGAAATTACATATAATCATTCAAAGCAAATGAAAATCCATATCATATTCTTATGCTGAAATCCTATATACTCTACTCTCTAAAATTAATTTCTAACCCACTAATCATGCCTAAATATGCACTAATTGAAATGTAAGTTGATGAATATACCTCAAAAAGTCTCAATGAGCAACTTTGACAATATGGGTATTCTCCTTCTATTTCAAAGCACAAACCCTAACCCTCAAAATTCTACCAATAGAGCTTGAATATGAAATTGCTTTACTTAGATGAGCAATTATTCTTAAGGATGATTGATTTGGTGATGAAATTGGTTGATTTGGGAAAGTAAGGAACAGAAATGGAAGAAGAGAAATGAGGGACAGAGAGTTCCAGAGTGAGAAGAGAAAGAAAAGGGGAAAGTTATGTTTATTATGTATGTGTGTTATTTTATTTTATTTTTTCCCACGTGTGTCTAGTAGGTTCCACATATATCTATTATTATGAATACTTCCCATACCTATTTACTTTTATTTATTTTTTTATTTTTTTATTTTTTTCCAATTACTCAAACGGTGCGTTTCAGTTTTCTTGAAGAAATACTTCGTTTTCTTCAACTTCAATTAAATTTTCACCGTTTTCTCGTTGAATTCGGTGAAATTGCTTTGGTTTTCTTCTGTTTTCATCAATTATCTGTTTTTCCTTCGATCTTGGTTTTCTTCGAGTTTCCATGGCGTGTAATACCAATGCTTCAAACAGTATTATGCAGAACAATGTAGTCACTAGTCCTGCTTTGAATCAAGCTTCAGAATATTATGTACATCCTAGAGAAGGTCTAAATTCTGTGATTGTTTCTCTAAAACATGATGGATCTAGATACTTGGCATGGACTCGACCCATGCACAGAGCCTTAGGTGCGAAGAACAAATTTCAATTCCTTGATGGATCCATTCCTGTCCCTGCACTTCAAGATCTTAACCGTCTTGTGTGGGTACGTCGCAACAATCTTATTCATTCATGGATCGTGAATTCTGTTAGTTCTCAGATTGCACAATCTATCATCTTTATTTAGAATGTTCTTGATGTTTGGAAAGAACTGAAGGAACAATTTTCCAAATCTGATCGCATTCGTGTTGCTAAGCTTCGTTCCAGCATTAATTCTTTGAAACAAGGTTCACTTTATGTTTACTGATTACTTCACTGAATTGAAGATTCTTTGAGACGAATTGGAGAGTTATCATCCTCTTCCTACTTGTGCGTGTCATTATTACTGCCAATGTTTAGCCATGTGTAATGCTAACGACTTTCGATCAGAGGTTCAGGTGCTACAATTTCTCACTGGCCTTAACGATCAATTTTCAATTGTTTAGGCACAAGTTTTGTTAATGGAACCTTTACCATGCCTTAATCGTGGTTACTCCTTAGTCTTGCAAGAAGAGAGTAAAGCTGTGTTTGAAAGTGTTAATCTTGATGAATCCAAATCTCTTGTTAATTCTGCTGATTCAAACAAGCTCCCTGGTAAAGGAAAATCTCCATTTTCTTTTGGCTATAAGAGCAGGCTCTTCACTTTTTGTGGACGCCATGGCCACATTGTTGATACTTGTTATAAGAAGCATGGATTCCAACCAAATTTTGGTCAAAAATCTTCTGTCAATAATGCAGAATCATTGCCCGGTAATGTACATGTGGCTGAAAATGTTGAAGAGCCATCAAAAGTTCAACCATCTTCAGGACCAACGTTTATTCAAGAGCAGTTTGACCGTCTCTTAGCTTTGATTCCTCCCCATTATGACAAGAAGCTTCTAGCTAATCAGGTTACCTCCCATGCTTCTCATGGCCATTCACCATTTGATCCTTCTTCTTCAGGTAACTTGTCCTCTTCTTTTATCTCTAGTTGCTATGTCAAACATAATGTTTCTATACCTGTTTCTGCTAATTTTGATTCATTGCTTTTAGATTCTGGTGAGTGGTGACAATGATCATGTATGTTCTTCTCTTTTCTCTTTTAGTAGTTTCTATAAGAATAAACTTATTAACGTTCAACTTCCAAATGACTCTTGTGTTTCTGCTGAGATTGCGGGTAGTAACAGCTTAACTCCAAATATTACTCTTTTCAATGTGTTGTTTGTAATATCCCAAAAAAAAAAAAAAACCATAAATTTGGGTTTTAAAAGAAAATAAAATTAGTTAATTGAGCGCCTTTAAAATGTGATTATAAATATTATTCTTAATACACTATTATTAGATGAGTTAAGTGACATTAGATGGAAAGAGTGGGGATTCATTTCTTTTTCAATTATTATAGGAAGAAGCTAGAAAGTTATATTTTATTATATTATTAAATAAACTATTAATATAAAAACAATATAAGGAAATAAAAGGGCCATCGAGAAGTTTCGGAAGGAGGCATATTTTCCACACAAGCTTGTGATTTTGGGGGAGAGCAGCTGCATGGGAGAAAAGTAAAAACAAAAAGGGAACTTGGGGTGGGACTGAGGGAGCACAAGAGAAACACGAAGAAGGCTTCTAGTTTCAAAGAGATGAAAAGAACCCATGAAAGGAGCATTGGCAAACTATGATAAGAGGTAATAAAACTCTCTTGGGTAAAATTAGAGAAATACGAAAGTTTTTCTAAGAGAGAATAACAATCACGGAGGGAGGAGGAAATATTTCTTGGGAGAAACATGTCTCTACATGGTATATACACATGTTATATGTTAATAAAGCAATAGAGAAGATTATTGTTAAGAGATGAAAAGGGAAAGCCTTGTTGTTGTGAGATGTCAACTTAATTTAAGTTATTGGTAATTGAGATTCAACGGGAAATCCGAAAATGGAACCATCGAAGGAAGCGGTTCAAATTTCAGCCGGTTCAACATAGTTGTTGTGAGTAGCTAATTTACCTTGTGTTACTTGATTTTACTTAATTTTGTTACTTGATTTTACTTAATACATACCAGGTTTTAATTGTTATGCAAAGTAATGAGAAGGAGTCAATTTTTTTTACAAGATTGTTGTGATAATGTGAATGAAATTTTATATGATATCAATGTTATGAAAGTTTTGATCATATGAATTGATTTTAGCAATACAAATCATTTTTGAAACTATGTTTAGATTGTCTATTGAAAACTTCCTATCTGTTCGCTGCAACGAAGAGATAATGCAGCCTATGAGTTAAACGCTCATAGTATTTTAAAATTGATATCCATTCGCTGCAACGAAGAGAGAATGCAGCCTATGAGTAACGCACTCATAGAAATTATAGATAATCTATGTTTGCTGCAACGAAGAGATAATGCAGCCTATGAACTAAATTGTTAGTAGTATACCTCCGTTCGCCACAACGAAGAGACAATGTGGTATATCCCCGTTCGCCACAACGAAGAGACAATGTGGTATATCTCCGTTCTCCACAACGAAGAGACAACGTGGTATATCCCCATTCGCCACAACGAAGAGACAATGTGGTATATCCCCGTTCACCACAACGAAGAGATAATGTGGTTTATGCACAAATAGTGAAAAGCGATAAGTGATATTAGTCGTGTTGAAATGGTTATTTTATTTATTTATTTATTTGAACATGGGATTGTAGAACTTTATGTAAGACTAACCGTTGGTTCATGCTAAGAATTTTTGTCGAATAGTATTGACTTGGATATGCGAGTATTTTTTTTTAGCATGAATGAGCTTTCAAAGGATGAAATTTTTAATTTAAAAACTGTGTGGATAAAGACCGGTGAAAACTTCACTCGTCCACTTTGTTTGTCATGATCCCATTGAATTCTTGTGACTCACCATTTCTTTGATTTCATTTTTTTTAGATCCACAGTTTGCAAAGGATTAAATCTCTTGGAGTTTTCTTGTCTACGAAAAACATCTATGATTTGCGGTAGATCTCTATCTTGACCATTTTTATGATTTACTTATGATGTAACTTTTGAGATAATAGTTGTTCTTCTCATTAAAGTCTATATATAAATAATGAGATAAATTTTATGTACTTTGTGATAATAAACTTGCATTTTGAAATGTCTTGGAAGTTTGTGAGTCATTACCAAAATTTCGGTATTTTAGAAAGGTGTAAGTGTTATAGTTTATTAGGCTTGCCAGGCTAAATTTATCACGAGTTAGGGTTAGCCTGTGCGCCGGTCATGGCTCAAAGGTGGGTCGTGACATTGTTTTTGCCCAATTTTTCTTTGAAACTTATTTATGTTTTCAAATTATGTCATCATTCTAATTGCATTGTCTTCTTTTTTAAATCTCAATGTTTGATTCAGGACTCAATGTCCAAGAGGATGATCGGTTTGGTTGTGCAAAGACATGGCTTATACAAACTGCTAGTGGATGCTAAACATACCAAAGTTTAGTGTTTAAATTGATAATGTTTTTCTATTCCTAAGTCAGCTATTTGACATTTTCGGCTAGGTCATCTTTCTCATGAGAGAATAATAATGTTTATGAATAAATGTTTCCCTTGTTTGTACCATCGGGATCACAAGCTTGTTTGTGATACCTATCATTTTGCTAAACAGAAAATGCTTTCTTATATTCAAAGTAATAATAAAACTAGCTTTAATTTTGAAATGTTTCATTTCAACCGATGTTCAAGAGACATCGGTTATCATTTTCCATTTTATAATTATAAATTTAAATAAATCATTTTTGGGATGCATCGGTTTTTTCATAACCAACCATTTAAATCAACCATATTTCCATATCAAATTAAAAAAATATACTAAAAATATTTAAATAAATCATTTTTATGTAATAAAATCATTGTGAATTTAAACTTCATTGATAACCATAAAATATAGTTTGTGGGTAGCACGGGTGAACTAATTTGGAAGTAAGTTATTCTTCTCGAAAATCATACAAGTATAGAAATTGTAATTTATGTACAATTTTATTGTATAATGGAATATAAGATTCAAAAATATACAATTTTTTTAATAAGTTTTTATATTTAGCGGTATATGTAATTCTTTTTTAACAAAAAAAATTATTGAATAATGGAGAAAAATACAAAGAATACTTAACCCACATCTGAATAAATAAGTACAAGAACTATTCTAGTGACTAAAAAGCATTACTTTCTCCGTTTTAAAATGAGTGTTGTTCAAGGTTTTTATACACAAATTAAGAAATGTAATAATGATCTCAAAAGATATGACAATTTTACTAAACTAGTTTTATTTACTATTGGTGTAATGCTTTAGAAGTAGTATACATTCAATTAATTAGATAGTACAATTGAACGTAAAATAAGATTCTACATTGAAAAGTATAAATGACATTCATTTTAAAACAATTTTTTTTCTTTCTAAAACGGGGAGTATTAAGTGGAAATTGAGACAAACAAGAGGTACAAGGAAATTTACTTAAAACCAAACCGTGACCCCGGCTTGTTTGTTTTATGAATGGGTGTGGTGTCCGGAGGACTGCTTGCGGAGGTAATGGGATGTGGACTGGCAGCAGTAGGGGTGTTGTTGGCAGTGTTGCTGTAGTAGGGGTGTTGTTGGCAGTGTTGTTGTTCGGTTTTGTGCTGGCGTGGGCCGTGTGTGCTGTTTTCTGCGCTTTTGGTGTTTTTCGGGTGTTTATTTGGTGGATGTTACGTCTATATGCGACATCTTTGTAGTTTGTTTACCGCCTCTATGTGTCTTGCTAGAAATTGGTAACAATATTATTTTCCGATTAAAAAATAAATAATATAAGTGTGAAATCAATCGATAACTGAAGCTATAAATCAATGACAAGACTTGACTAGCTAGCTGTGAAGTTTGTCAATAATTTAATTGAGCATTTACTTTATACGGACCCTATCCCGTCTTCTTTTCGTTATATATAGTATAGATTCCTCCTCTCTAATATGTTTAAAGTCATCGATGTGGGACTAATTTTGGTAAACATATGTTTGGTTAAAAGCCTACACAACTATGTTAGTAGTTTTTTTTATCTCTCTTATTTTGTAATTATTGTTAATTAAACAAGTGATAAGTCCTCTGTAAACAAGTACATAAATACTAGAGGAAGCTTCTGGTAAATTACATATTTTGTCTTTAATATCTAAGCTTGTACTTCATTAATTTTTACTAACCTAATATATATATTATAGAGGTAGCTCATGAACTAGCAAAGTCGAACTATATACAACTCATGTTTAGTTCATTTATTTAACGAGATTAATTTTCAACTCATTTGGTTCATGAACCAAGTTCAACAAATTAATTGTCGAATTGAATTCCAAACTATTATCGAGTTTGTTCGGTTCATTGTCAGTCCTATGCAAGGAGTTATAAGGTTAACTCAAGTGAAGAGTGAAGGAGTGATGTGATAAGGGTAAAAAAATAGGAGGTGTGTCATTTGAACAACCATTTGGTTGACAACTCATAGGACAATCATAGGTTTACACAGAAAAATTATGTATCGACAAGAAAATCAAAGCAATAAAGTGATAAAGTAAAAACATAATATGAGTATGAGAGAGAAAATTGTCATAAAAATTATCACAAAATAGTTGTACGGATATCATTTCTTAAAAAAAAAATATACTGTGTTTTCAATATGCAGCTGTTTCTGAATAATTAAATTCAACATTTACTTCAAACTAAATCGTGACCATTGGTTGGTTTAGTTCTTGTTTTATTGAATATGTGTGAAACCAATGAATAAATGAAGCTTTAAATCAATGAGAAGACTTGACTAGCTAGGTAGCTGTGAAGTTTGTCAATAATTTAATTTTACATTTAATTTATACGGACCCTATCCCTTCTTCTTCTCTTTTGGACCATAAGTTTGTCTGATGTTGCTGCAGAAATTGAATACCACTGCCTTATTCACTTAATGCTGGCTACTGCAGATTGCAGGAACAGCTGTTAATTTGAATAGCAGAACTTGAAAACTGCAGATTGAAAAACCAGGTAAATAACTAACAATCTCACTTTGTTTGATCATTCATTGTTGAACCAAAATTAAGCCTCCAAAGTATATTTCTACAGCAGAATTGTTGCAGTCAACACTGCCTTAGACAATGAGATGGTGCTAGCTACTGCATATTGGAGACAGATCAGGAGAATTGTTCATACCGCTTGAACATTTGCTGAAATAAGGTAACAAACAATGTTATGCCCATACAACCCGAAATCAATATCACCATATACAAATTATATTTAGCACTTGCTTTATTTTATGATCCATGTAATCACAACACTGTAGCTTTTTCTTATTCTATTTTATGTTTTAAGTAGTTATTTCAAATATAGAATTGGTCAAGTTACAAAAATGGAAATAACATTGGATTGATAATCACATTATTACAATTATTACGATTTTTTTTTTTTTTTTAAGAATCTGACTATAACTTCTTTTTTGCTTAGAGATTTGTTTAAAAAAGTTCAAATAATTTAAGGATCTACAGATTAACTAAACTTTTTTTTTTCAAATATCAAATATATATATCAAAATATAGCCTTAGCTTTTCAAACTCTTCCCTTTAAAACCCTCTGAAATTCAACTTGCAAATTACACCGTATAGCTCAATATTTCATTTTTTAATTATTCCATCATTTTGTAATTTGTTAATTGTATAAAGCCACCATCCAAATATTTTCTTAACAATTTTGTGTGCAGAACTTGAATATCAAGGACCATTGCCTTATTTCACTTAAATGATGGCTACTGCATATTGCAGAAACAGGTGTTATAGTGTCTGCTGCAGAACTTGAATTGGAAAACAACAATATCATTTTGCTTGATCATTCATTCATATACAGTCTAGTTGTTGAGAACCATTTATTATGATGTTTTTGAGAATTATTAACTAGAAATGGAGAATGAGTTACACAGAATTGATACAATTGCAGCCCGACTTCCGCCTATGGTAATCTAATCTAGATATCATGCTCTTTTATCTTCTCCTTCTTACATGCAAACATAATAACTACCACTTTTTTATTGCATATTTAAATAACAATCTCAGTATGTTTTCTAAAATTGTTGGAAAGACTGTCTAGTTGTTGAACCAAAATTATATTTCTACAGAAGAGTTGTTGCAGTAAACACTACCTTATTATGATCTTGATGATGCTAGCTACTGCATATTGGAGAATGATCTTGAACATTTGCTGAAACTGCTGGAAATAAGGTAATCATACTTTAACAAATTTGTAAATGTTATTGACTCTGCAGCTTTTGTTTGCGCAGAACATGAATCGCAGTAACTATTACTCCTAATTCTCTAGATTCTAGCTGTAATATTGAATGGACTCCCTGTTTCAAATTTCTTATTATCCAAAAACACTGTTCCTATCTTTATTGTTTGCTCTATCTTTAAAGATTTTTGTGATTCTAGGTACTGCAGATCGGAGAAAGATGAGGAAGATTGTTCATGAGACTTAGGTATGCACTGAATGTGGTGAAAATTGTGTTGGAAAGATCAGGTAAATAACAATATCATTTTGCTTCATCATTCATTCATATACAGTTTGTTTGATCACGTAAATTATATTTAGTACTTGCCTTTTTTTATGATCCATGTAATCATAACACTATGTAGCTTTTTTTATTCTCTTTAATGTTTTTAGTAGTTACTTCAAATATAGAATTGCTCAAGTTACTTCAAAAAGGGGAAATAACAATGGATTGATACCTGACTTATGATACAAAAATATTTTAGAAAGCTACAATGAAACATTAACAGGAGAGCCTTACCATTTTGTATATGATCATAAAATAAGGCAAAACTCCAACAATTTTCTAGATTCTAGCTGCTCCCTGCTGCTGAGAAAGGTAAAGATTGTTCAAAACCATGTGCTGACAACAATAAAAATATTGAGGTAGAGAACAATCTCATAGTTTTGTTTTTTTGTTACAATTTCTTAGATTTTCTATTGGTATATGATTTCCATTTTCGTTCTTCATTCCACTTTTCTACATGATCATTTTTTTCATAACTTGTTTATCATTTTCAAAGATAAATTGGGCATTTAGATATCGGCTTGAAGGATCTTAAACTTTCATACTGAATGGACTTCCTGTTTGAACTTTCTCACATATTTGTTTGAATATGCTAAAAAATCTGATGAAAAGTGTGTCATCAAATATCATTGTTCAAATAAACAGACTCTGAATGAACAAAATCTTCCTACACAGCTTTCATACTGAATGGACTCCCTGTTTATATGAACCATTTTATTTTTTAATACACAATACAACACACACACACATATGCCTAACTTTGATCTATTCAAATTTATTTAGATGGCGAGTTTTCTGACTGATTTGGCGAAGCCATATGTGGAGAAATTAATAAATGGGGCGATAGCAGAATCAAGTTATATATGTTGCTTCACGTGCATTGTTAAGGATTTTGAAGAAGAAAAGGCTAGGTTGGAAAAAGAAAGGTCGACTGTCAAGCAACGTGTTGATTTGGCAACCAATAGAGGAGAAGATGTTCAAGCTAATGCTCTTTCTTGGGAAGAAGAAGCTCATAAGCTCATTCAAGAAGACACAAGAACAAAACAAAAATGTTTTTTTGGATTTTGTTCTCATTGCGTATGGCGATATAGAAGGGGAAAGGAACTGACAAATAAGAAGGAGCAAATTAAAAGATTAATTGAAACTGGAAAGGAACTTTCAATTGGACTCCCTGCTCGTCTTCCAGGTGTTGAACGCTATTCATCCCAACACTATATTCCATTTAAAAGTAGGGAATCCAACTACAAAGAGCTTTTGGATGCATTGAAAGATGACAACAATTATGTAATTGGGTTGAAAGGGATGGGGGGCACAGGAAAAACTACATTGGCCAAAGAAGTTGGTAAGGAACTTAAGCAGTCCAAACAATTTACTCATATCATCGACACGACAGTGTCTTTTTCTCCTGATATCAAAACGATTCAGGATGATATTGCTGGACCCTTGGGATTGAAATTTGATGACTGTAATGAATCAGACAGACCCAAAAAATTATGGAGCAGATTAACCAATGGTGAGAAGATTCTTCTAATATTAGATGATGTGTGGGGAGATATCAATTTTGATGAAATAGGGATTCCAGATAGTGGTTATCACAAAGGCTGTAGAATTCTTGTAACCACTCGCAATCTCTTGGTGTGCAACAGATTAGGATGCAGTAAGACAATTCAACTGGATCTCTTATCTGAAGAAGACGCATGGATCATGTTCGAAAGCCATGCCGGTCTACGCGAAATTTCAACCAAAAATTTGATTGACAAGGGCCGAAAAATTGCAAATGAATGCAAAAGGTTGCCAATTGCAATTGCTGCTATCGCAAGTAGTTTGAAGGGCATACAACGTCCGGAAGAGTGGGAATGGGCCTTAAAATCCTTGAAGAAACATATGCCAATGCCTGATGTTGATGATGATCTAGTTAAAATTTATAAATGCTTGAAGTTTAGCTATGATAATATGAAGAATGAGAAGGCAAAGAAACTATTCCTCTTGTGTTCTGTATTTCAAGAAGATGAAAAAATTCCTACCGAAAGGTTAACAAGACTTGGCATCGGAGGAGGCCTTTTTGGGGAAGATGATGTCAGCTACGAAGATGCTCGAACTCAAGTTGTTATATCCAAAAATAAACTCCTAGATTCTTGTTTGTTGTTGAAGGCCGATCGAAGCGGAGTGAAAATGCATGACTTGGTTCGTGATGCAGCCCAGTGGATAGCGAACAAAGAGATTCAAACAGTGAAGTTGTATGATAATAATCAAAAGGCAATGGTTGAAAAGGAGACAAATATTAAATATTTGTTATGTCAAGGCAAGCTTAAGGATGTGTTTTCCTCTAAGCTTGATGGTTCCAAGCTTGAGATTCTAATTGTCATTGTGCATAAGGATGAAGATTGTCACGATGTGAAAACCGAAGTCTCGAACTCATTTTTTGAAAATACTACGGGCCTTCGAGTTTTTCATTTAATCAAGGATCATTATTTTTATCCAGCTCTATCATTACCTCATTCAATTCAGTTGTTGAAGAATATCCGATCTCTTCTCTTTACGTATGTTGTTTTGGGTGACATCTCTATTTTGGGAAACCTGCAAAGCCTTGAGACTCTTGATTTATATCTTTGTCAAATTGATGAATTGCCTCATGGAATCACAAACCTAGAGAAATTTAGATTATTGAACTTGAAATGTTGTATAATTTTAAGGAATAATCCTTTTGAAGTGATTGAAGGATGCTCATCACTTGAAGAGTTGTATTTCACCAGTAGTTTTAATGATTTTTGCAGAGAAATATCTTTCCCTAAGTTTCAAAGGTTTAATATTAATGATTGCAGCTCGGAGGATATATCAGTATCAAAGTGTGTGTCTTTTGTACGCAAAGATGACGTTTACCTATCTGAAACAACACTCAAGTACTGTATGCAAGAAGCAGAGGTTCTTAGACTAAGAAGAATCGAGGGGGGATGGAGAAATATCATACCTGAGATTGTTCCTATGGATCATGGTATGAATGATCTAGTTGAGCTTAATTTGGAATCCATTTCACAATTACAGTGCCTCATCGACACTAAGCACACTGAATCTCAAGCATCAAAAGTCTTCTCCAAGTTGGTTGTACTACATCTATATAAATTAGAAAATTTGGAAGAATTGTGCAATGGTCCTCTTTCCTTTGACTCTCTGAACAGTTTAGAGAAGTTGTCCATCAGTGATTGTAAACATTTGAAAAGCTTATTTAAGTGCAACATAAATCTTTTCAATCTAAAGAGTGTGTCGTTGGAAGGATGCCCGATGTTGACCTACCTGTTTCAACAGTCAACTGCTGCTGTTAGCCTACTGTCGTTGGAGAGATTGGAAATAAATGACTGTGGATGTCTTGAATACATAATAGATGAAAGAAAAGGACAGGAATCGAGAGGTGAAATAGTTGATGATAATAACAGCACAGGTCAAGGCTCAATATTTCAGAAACTGGAAGTTCTTAGCATTAAGGAGTGTCCAGAACTTGAATTTGTACTTCCGTTTCTCTCTACACATGATCTTCCAGCACTAGAATCCATCACAATTGAAAGTTGTGATAAGCTGAAATACATATTTGGCCAAGATGTCCTGCTTGGTTCCATCAAAAAAATGGAGCTTGGTGGCATACCGAATTTCATCAACATTTTCCCAGAATGTAATCGTACAATGTCTTCGTCCGTCAAGAAGCCATCTTCCATTTCCGAACCACAAGAACAATCAGACCCAATCAAATGCAATATGTTTTCATGGACTGATATATATTTTTGTGGTAAAAATTATGGGCACAACAAATTGAGGAGTACCACAAATACTAAAATCCCATTGGTTTCTGAGGATCAACCGCAGGACAACAGAATGGTAACCCTCTTACCTTCTATTTCTTCTGTGATGTTATTTTTTGTACTTTTTTAATATGGTACTATTGATCTCTGAAGCATGGGTACTTCTAAAAAGTTAAAGTACCCGTACCGGGTATTTACCCGTATCGGGTATGCGTGCGGTACTTTTGGTACTTCATTTTTGTTCGTTATTCTATTGTGAGTTAAAATTGTGACTTTCTCTTATATATTAATATAATAATATAGTTTTATATGTGCATAGGAGTTTTTTGTGGTTGTAAACAACTAAATTTTTTACTATTTAAACGTTTATTGTGATGTTTTTATAATAAATTGAATAATTTAGCCCTCTCATTTTATATTATATAACAAAACTCATGATTTCATTGACGTACCCATCTTTTAAAAAAATAGACGTATTCTCATACTAATACATGTATCGTACCGGGTATCGTACCGGGTACCGTACCGTACCTATGCAACATAGCTATTGATACAATTTATTATTTTGAAAAAAAAAAACTATTTTGAAATTCATTTTATTAGACATCCTATGCTTGAAGATTACTATTAATGTACATTTTTTATTTGGGAAGAAAATAAGAGATTACTTAACTTCTATTTTTATTTGGATGACATGATTGCAGAAATCAAATTCATACTGCCTTAACATATGGGAACGTGCTCAATGTCTTTCAATACCATCATATATCTTGTGCCATATTAAAGAGATTACACTGAAGAATATTTCGAAGATGAAATCAGTATTCATCCTATCCATTGCTCCAAGAATGTTGTTGGAGACTTTGACAATTAGTAAGTGTGATGAATTGAAACACATTATAATAGACACAGGTGATCATGACAACACTGGTGGCAATAACTGGGGCACTGTCTTCCCTAATTTAAGAAGTGTCGAAGTTGGAGATTGTGAGCAACTGGAATACATAATTGGACAATACACTGATGATCATCAAAACCACACTGAGATTCATCTTCGTCTTCCAGCATTGAAGTGTCTCTCTCTTTGGAATCTGCCAAGTTTAGTTGGAATGTCTCGCAAACAATATCAGACAACATTTCCACCTTTTGAAGAACTTGAACTCATAGAATGCTCGCAGTTTGCTAATATAAAATCTATAGGTGATTTCATAACTCATCATTCAGTAATTAGATCTGTGGATGGTAGAATCATCGAGGTATTCATCCATGATTCTATATATCTTTGATATTCTTATTTTGTGCATATGTGTTTATTTCCCATTCATTTATTGCAGGAATTGAGTGGGAATGTGGATCATTTTCTCGCTTTAAAGAAACTTGTGGTATATAATAACTCCAACGTAGAAAGTATCGTTTGTCTCAATGAAATAAATGAACAGAAAATGAACTTAGCTTTGAAAGACATTGATTTGGATGAGCTGCCTATGATGACATGCCTTTTTGTGGGTCCCAAAAATTCAATTTCCCTCCAAAATCTTACACAATTAAAAATCATGGGATGTGAAAAGTTGGAAATTGTTTTCTCCACTTCTATAATAAGGTGTCTGCCACAGTTGCTTTATATAAGAGTTGAAGAATGCAAAGAGTTAAAGCATATTATTGAAGATGATTTGGAGAATAAAAAATCCTCAAATTTTATGTCTACAAAGACATGCTTTCAAAATCTGAAAACACTTGTTGTAGCAAAGTGTAACAAGTTGAAATATGTCTTTCCAATCTCCGTATATAAAGAGCTTCCTGAGCTAAATTATCTGATGATAAGAGAAGCAGATGAGCTAGAGGAAATATTTGTAAGTGAAGGTGATGATCACAAAGTGGAGATTCCAAAGCTAAGATTTGTAGTATTTGAAAATCTACCAAGCCTCAGTCATGCCCAAGGAATTCAATTTGAAGCTGTAAAATATCGTTTCATACAGAATTGTCAAAAACTCTCTCTGGCTTCAGCAATAACCGCACTCCTTGAAAGTGATCTTTATGGTTTAGATATTAATCTCTATGGTATTCTATCCAATATTTTTAAAAACTATTACATGTTGACTGTAAATTATTATATACCATGCATTAATATTGTTAAAGGATATAAACAATTGAATCTTCTAAAGTAGCGATATCAGGTATGCATGCATATGTATTTCTAAAATGTAAGGGCTCATGTAGTGACCTATCTAATAGAAGCTTTAATTTTATGTAAAGTATAATTATTAGGTAGATAGATAAACAAATTTTGTTCATCTTTATACTTGAAAATGATGATATACAATTGAAAGTGGAGGTTTTTATTTTATTATGCTTGAGTTACTATATAATGATGTTAATCTTTATAATATTTTGCTGTAGATTGGGAATTGAAAGACTATTTGAGGGCTCTGTTTCGTCAATTACAAAAAGAGACCAAAGGCCAGGATAGTGGTAATGAAAATCCAGAAACCTCGAAAGATTTTGCCGCTGGGGTTGAAGTTAATGCATCATCAGAACACGAGTTGACTTCTCCAAAGAAAACAAAACAAACACCAAAGACAGAGCATGAACTTGTGGAAAATGTTCCTGATTTAGAAATACCAACAAATTCAAAAGTGATTTCCAAGCCATGTCGAATTGCTTTAGAATTTTAATGGATGTAATTAATAGCAGAAGATGATTATTGCTTCTGTTCATGTTACAGGAGTTGATGAATGAACAATCGATGCAGAAACAATGTCTACTTGGAGAAGGTGATACTGTTGTCAAACCTTCTCAGGTAAATCATGTAATATCGTACCGCTGCATTGTGCATATAAAGCTAAAAATGGAAATACTGAAAGAAATTTATTTTATTTCAAGTTCTTCTTACAAATATGCTGTATGTAACCAACTAATTTAAATTTTCATGATACACAATTAGCTGGAGCCCATGGGTAACAAAGAATGTAGCACCTATACAAAGAAAAAAAATGTACTCCTTCCTATACAAGTAGTTACAAAGAATGAGCCACTTATACAAGTAGTTACTCCTTGCTAGTATTCTTTTTGACACTTTGTCAATGCAGGAATTGAAATACTACAATCTTAAACATCTTTTTAATTTTAAGCAGGTTAGCGAAATAAGTGTTGAAGAAGGAACTACTACATCAGCTAATGCCAAGAGAACAACAGCATCATCACCAGTGAGTTTATTTTATTTAACAAAGCCTTGATATTAACTTGGTCTTTTTATTATGATTCAATGGCCATGAAAATATGGAATTGGATTTGTAAGAATCAAGCTTTGAATTAATTTCGATATATCGAGAAGAAAAAAATTGGAATCTACAGCTTTTGAATTTTGGAAAATTTGGATTTAAGAAAGTATAGTGTTAGACATGTTTAGACCATTTTATCCTTAATTCATTTACCAAAAATTAAATTCTTTCAATGCATGCTTTTGGTTTTTGTAAGCGTACAAAAGAAATAACATCATTTATTATATCTTGGTTTCCTAGAAGAACCAAAGTTTTGAGACAAAAAATAAAAAGCTAAAAGAACCAAACATCATTAAAAATATGTGTTTAGATTAATCCAAAAAAATTTTATCAAGACTTCATGATGATATCATTTGTTTATTTGAATTTGTGTAGGAATGTGGTGACGGCCAAATAGCCATACCTTCTCCTCCTATTGCCATAACAAATCCTCTTACCACTCAAGATGTTGATATTAACACTAATAATGATCAAGGTGAAGACTCTTTGGATCAATTTTATTTTCTTAAGTTACCTCATCACTCACCCTTTTCATTTTGAAGTTTAAATCTCTTCTTTCACGCCTTTTGTTCAGTTTCTGTAAATGATGATTCTGTCATAAAAGTAACCTCAATTGTTGAGGAACAATTATCTAAGGATGTTGAATTTAAAGTTCCAAAATCTAAGCCCTCTCTTGTCATTCCTTCGCCTGAAGAATTTCAAACTCCTTCAATGCGATCCAAAGGTATATATTTTTTCCCTTCATTTTATCTTAAAAACTTTATTTTGTGCTCAAAAGGATTAAATTATTCTTTCCTTTAGTTTCAGGGGACACTTCTCAGAATGTAGAAGATTTAAGTTCTTCTTTGTTTGTCAAGAGTGAGCTTGAGCAACTAGTCTCCAAGAATCATTTGGATTATGAGAACTTATCTATCCTGACTGGTTTCCTTGTTAAAAATCCTTCTGTTCATTTAAAAGACAATTCACTGCGTAATAGATTCAAGGGTTGTGCCTACAACTTACTGGCTGATCTATTGAAATACCTTGAAACTCATAGTGTCTTGGATGTATTAGGCTCATGCCACTCTGAATTTGTGGAGCTACTACTAGATGCGCGCAACTTTGGTTTTGATAAGGATTGGTTGGATGATGTGGAGAGGCGTGCTTTGTTTCCTGAAATACAAGTGTCCCAAGATGCCTTGCAAAAATTATTGGATTCCAAGCAACAAGTTACCAAGGAAGTTGAAGTGTTGCATTTGAAGATAGAGATTTTAAGTCAACATGTGGAGGATCTTAAGCATCAATTGACATCCTCTAAAGCTGTTTTGAAGAATATAATTCAACAAGAGGCGGTTTTAATTGCCCCTATTGGCTATTAGACTATATTTTCTAGTAATTATATTCCATCATTTCTGCTTTGTTATGCTTTTCATTGTGGGAACCTTTGTCCTTCAATATTTTTTATCCCTTGGGTGTCAAGTTTCGTCATTTCTCATCCGAAAAGAACTAAAACGTCTTATTATGTTTGTGTATTGAAAACTATTATTGATTGATGTATGTATGTTACATTAATGATGTTATTTTACTGTTTTCTCCATGCAATATGATTGGGAAATTGTATTATGTGGTATTCTGCGATAAATCAAGCACCCAAACACCACATCGTACATATGTGACTGCTCATGTTTTAGATGAATTTGCACATTCAAAATATTTTGCAAGGTATCGCACTACCAGAAGATGTTTAGTTTGCAGGATCTTCAACATTCAATAGATTAAGATATGAGATATGCTGGTTACATATGATGGATGA
>Ga0315914_1000066_pt1 | contig 83465 bp, 55 predicted proteins | sample MpolenodulesMG_FD_203920 | JGI IMG/M metagenome (GOLD analysis project Ga0315914, IMG submission 203920) | Medicago polymorpha root nodule microbial communities from Los Angeles, California, United States - elongated nodules | ecosystem: Host-associated > Plants > Roots > Nodule | place: USA...
ATAATAAGTGATCAGCAAAAGGTAAAGTTAACTAATGACTTTTCTTGAATATGTTCAAATACTTAGTTATTAATTGCATATGTTAATTGTAATTGTTGTATTTTGTTAAAATTAACTAATGACTTTTCTTGAATATGTTCAAATACTTAGTTATTAATTGCATATGTTAATTGTAATTGTTGTATTTTATTAAACAGGGACTTTTGACAGCAATTGATGCTTTGCTTCCTGGAGTTGAGCAGAGGTTTTGTGTCACACACCTCTACAAACACTTTAGGAAGAGATTCCTTGTGAAAAAGTTGAAAGAATTGATGTGGAGGGAAGCAAAGACAACATACAGAAATGCATTTGAGAGGGAGATGAAGGCAATTAAGGAAATAAGTGAGGAAGCCTTTAACTACCTATGTGAGATTGAACCAAGGCATTGGACTAGGGCAATGTTTAAAGGTGATTCAAAGTGTGACACACTGGTGAATAACATATCAGAAGCATTCAATTCTGTTATTGTTGTTCCAAGGTCCAAGCCTGTGATTTCTATGTTGGAGGATATCAGAGTGTATGTGATGGAAAGGTGGCAGCTCAATAGGGAGAAAATTGCTAAGTATGCTGATGGTGAAGTGCTGCCAAATATCAAGAAAAAACTTGAAAATGAATCTTCTTATACTAATAATTGGGTAGTAAGGTATGAGTTACTTAATACATCACTTATTTTATTTATGTTCGTTTGGTGAAATATGGTGTTAATATGATGTTAACCTTAATGTAGGCAAGGTGGAGATGATGATTTCCAAGTTACACATATGTCAAACACTGGAGACAAGTTTGCTGTAAAATTGTTGAACAAAGTGTGTGATTGCGGGAAATAGTTGTTGACAGGACTGCCATGTTGTCATGCCATTGCTTGCATGCAATACAAAAATTACAAGATAGCTGACTATGTGCCATCAATATTTAAGAAAGAGCAATATGCAGAATGTTACTCCAACATAATTTTTCCAGTAAATGGCCAAGATCTATGGGTGACCACAAAATGCACTGATCTTCGACCACCACCAGTGAAAAGGCAACCAGGTAGACCTAAAAAGAAGAGGAGATTGGATGCAAGTGAGCTGATGAAAGATGACAAACAAATGAAGAGAGCCACTTATGGAATTAAGTGTAGTAGGTGCAAGCAAACTGGACACAACAAATCAACATGCACACTACCTCCACCACCACCACCACCTGAATCAGAGACTCAAGCTACAACTAAGACACAACCATCACAGGCTTCTCATCAACAAGCACAAACACAACCAGCACAACCAACACATGCACATGCTTCTCATCAACCAGCACAAGCTTCTCAGCCACAGACACAAGCTTCTTAGTCACAAACACAAGCTTCTCAAGCACAATCATCTCAACCACGAATTCAGAAGAAAATGAGATCACCTAGAAAGAGAAAGAATGTGAACCAAGCACAACCAGGATAGACACAAGCTTCTCAGCCACAAGCTTCTCAGCCACAGACACAACCATCTCAGGCACAACCATCTTAGCCACCAATTCAAAAGAAAATGAGATCACCTAGGAAGAGAAAGAATGTGGACCAAGTTGCTGCAACTCAACCAACACAAGCACAAAAGAAAGGAAAGAGGTTGTCAAAGAAGGCAGGGGCAGGGTCTGCATCTCAGCCTTAGAAATTAAGCACTATGAATGTCATTTTGAATGTAATTTGTGTTATTAAGCACTTCTGAATGTCTTTTTGGTTAACTGGTATTAAGTAGCCTATTAAGTACTAATTGATGTAATATGTGCTATTGACTGATATTAAGCACATTTGACTTTATTTTTGGTTAGCAATATTTATGCACTTTTTAACTGTTAAGCACTTAGTGATGTAACATTGCTACTAGTTTGCTGTAATGCAGTTATTAATATATGGAATGATGTACTATTAAGTACTTTTTAATGCCTTATAGCAGCCTATAATACAGTTTCTGTTATAGCCCTTTTCCAAGTTACAGTTTCAATTTAACATAATTGTAGCATTTTATACCAATTCCTGTTACACTATTATAACATCTTAAAAGGTTCCTGTCAACATTATATGCTTAAACAAAACATCAATAAAACACAATTCATTAAAACTATTGCATTCATTCATTCATCAAACACTACACATTACATTCATTCCTCAATACATTACATTCATTCATAACAAAACCTAAATACATCTGTGTCCCTATTTCAAATAATTTCCACTCATCATGGATGTGGTTTTGCAAACTAACACTGTTCCTAAGACCAACACAATCCCAAAGCATACAAATCCAAAAATTAAAGCCATTATCAACCATTTCCTTGTTCTTGATAAATTACTCTTCAACTTGTTTTTCTTTTTCTTCTGTTTTTCAATCTTCAATTTATGTCTTTCAATCTTCAAATCCCTTTCATCCATAACATCATCTTCATCAACTAACTTAAAGTAATTGCATCCTTTGTCACTCGAATTCCTATAGTTTCTACAACCCCATAATTTCTTCCCACAATTAGGATTCAATGCATCAGTTACAGTTCGAATTACAACTGTTTCTCCACACCTACAATTTGGTGTTGACCTTCTTCTCAAACTTGACCCAACAGATCCAGATGCATACGAATTTTCGTGAACCCATGGAGTTTTTGATGTCTGGTTCGACATTTCAGGTGAATGGGTTGTGTGGTTCGAAATTCTGGGTGGATATATGGAGAATGAAGAAGAAAAAGAATGGTGGAACAAGAGAAAGGAGGGTCACGATGGAGAATAAGATGAATGGTGGAAGAGGAAAACAAAAACTCAAATTTTCACCAATCTTTCCCTTTTTATATTGCTGACAATGTTTGCCATGTAATTTACTGATAGGCCCACGTGGAAGCTTACCTGGCCAACGTTAACGTTTTTTGAAAGAAAACTAACAGAAGGGACCACTTTGGTAAATGGAGAGATACTTATGGGACCAAATTGAGACAATTTAAAGTTAAGGGACCAAAATAAAATCCAAAAATAAGTTAAGGGACCAAAGCATGTATTAAGCCTACATAATTTGATACATTTTATTGAAATAAAGTAAATATGCTTCTTTGAGGTAAAAATATACCAACTTAGGGGTAACAAAGGATCAAGGTCGGTGGCAAAAGAGACCAGTCATCTTGGGGCAAAAAGACATCATCACTTCGGGGTAAGTGTAAATGTGGTTCTTTTTATACCCCAAAAAAGAGTCTTTTTACCCCAAGGTAAAAAGACGTTGGGGTTAAAAGAAGCAAATTTACATTTACCCCGAGGGTTGACCTCTTTGTGCCCCAAGTTGATCGGTCTATTTTACCCCCTTCCTTGACCCTTTTTTACCACTAAGTTGGCCCCCAAAAAAGCTAAAAAAAAACTAAAACTATGAAGGTGAAAGAGTGAGGAGGAGAAGAGAATGTATGGTGTGAGCAAATAGTGAGTTTTGGATGGGCTATTTATAGGGAGAAATGGGTAGCATAGGTTTTATTGGTACTAAATGCAGTCAAAACATTCAAAAAAACTTGTAAAAATGAGTTAGGTTGAAGGTTGAATAACTGACCAACTTCAAAAAACTGTGTTCTTGAACAAATTCCACCGGCCAACTTAGCGTGAGTTAAGTCACGCTAGTGTTAACCTTGGCGTGAGTTAAGTCACGCTACTGTGGCCTGTTGTTACACATTTTTGTTGATTTTTGCATTTGTGTTATGATTACGTATTTAATTAATAAATTCCAATAAAGTAAATAAATAAATTAGAATAAATTCAACGTTAATTCGAATAAAAATTGCGTATTCAATAAATTCGAATAAAAGTTACATTACATTACATTCGGGAATTCAGCGTAAATTTGAATAAAAATTGTGTATTGAATATATTCGAATAAAAGTTACATTACATTACATTCGGGAATGTTCCTTCCAACTACAACAATTATCTTATCCATGAATGGGGTAAATTCAAACTCGCTAAACAACAGCTATCAAGCATTCATACCGAAAGTGTTATTGTTCCATTCAAAAGATTAAATTCTTGTTAGTTTGGTTTAGATGATGGTATTCAAGTGCCAAAAGAATGAGGTACAGTCTTTGACACTTCAATACCTTCATCTAAACTAAACTAACATGAATTTAATCTTTTGAATGAAACGATAACACTTCCGGGTGAATCCTTGGGAATTATCGTTTAACAAGTTTGAATTACCCCATCCAGAGGAAGATAATTGTTGTAGTTGGAAGTGCATTCCCTACCTAATAACGATCTTATGGCGGAATCAAACTTTTGATGATATCTTCAGTTGATCTCAGCAACGTTACCCGCATATCGATCCACTGGAACATGCTGTGCTCACAAAACATGTTCTTCACGTTTTCGTCGTTCGTTAATTCCACCCAAGTGAATGATACTCTCCCTTCGTTGAGTGCTGGACGTTTATACCGAACGTATTCCACCCTCCTTGTGTCTCTGGGGTTGACTCATTTGTTGAATTCATTCAGTTGATCATTGAGACCTCTTATTGTTACACTAAGACACCGAACCTTCAACCTCTGAGGTTCTCCACCGTTGAATTCTGCATGAACGTCGATCCAACCGACCATTATTGCTTCAAATCTACACAATAAGAAATTAAAAATAATCAATGAAAAACTCATTCAAACATTTCATCAAACACTTGGAAGTAAAAATGATAACTACAACATAAACATGCAAACATCTAAACAATTAAGCAATATAAGTCATTTGCACGTAACATTGTATCATATCTTGCAAAAAAAAGGAAAATTTAAACAAACCCTAAATCTAAAAAAATCTAAACTAACTATAAAAAATCTAACATAATCATGCAAACATCATAACAATTAAGCACTATAAGTCATTTGCATGTAACATTCTATCATTTCTTGCAAAAAAAATCAAAATTTTAACAAAACACTAAACCTAATAAATTCTAGTTTAAGTGAAAAAATCTATCATACCAACATAATTTAAGTGAAAACTTATTTGTTCTTGTTGTTGGAGTGTTGTTTAATTTGAGGTTGAAGGAATTTCGGATTTGGGTAATTTGAGAGAGATTTGATTGAAAATGAGGAAATGAGGAAATGAGGTTCTGGCTGGGCTAATAACAGCACGTAGCGTGAGTTAATTCACGCAGCGTGACTTAACTCACGTAGCGCATGTTAACTCACGCAGGGGCAATATGGACATTTACTTTGGGAACGGGCAAAACAGTTTGGGTAAAGAGAAGAACTCATACTTTTTTTCTATGAAAGTGACCGAACATGTAAGCACATGTTAGTAATTTCTATTTTTAGTGTAACTTAAGATAGAAGTATAACAACAATGTATGTATGCATACAAGAAATACTTTATAAAAATTCTCCAAATTTATTATCTAAAACTCTACATTAAAGAATTTGAGTTATCCTCTAAAATACTTAACTTCATAAAATTACCACATTTTGCTTCAGAGAAAAAAAAAATCCTAAATAGTAACACACGTTGTAATTTCCTTAACTCATAATATGTTAATTTCTCTAAACCCATTTTCAACTAAAATATGATTTATTTTGATATAAAAATTACCTCAATTTCTTGTATAATAAATATCAGTAATATTTTTAATATTAGTGAGACAAATTATTAGAAACAAAGGTCCCAAAAATTATCTCAATTTATTCTATAATAAATTTTTTGGCACATTATTAAGAGCAACAAAAAAACATTATAGGGAGGGTGTATAAAGAAATTTTTGTGCTAGCAAATCATGCCAAAAAGGCCACAAAAATTAATAGAGTTCAGCCCAGACCTTCATTATGTCAATATTTGTGCCTTTTAGTGAACTTTACTATATATACCCCCCACAAACCAAATGTTTCTATATGCACCCTCCTCCTTAAAAAAATTTTTGGACCCCCTATCGGCATGGGCCCTAGGCTGTCGTACCCCCGACCTATGCCTAGGGTAGACCCAGATTCTTTCATAATAAGTAACACTTTGCTAGTGGGTTGCAATGTCATCGATCACAAGTTTTTTTTAATACTTTGTTAGTCACACTTTGTAAGTACCTCGTTAACAGAGTCCATTCTTTTCAATACTTTTTTTATGAACGTGACTGAACATGTAATCACATGTTAGTAAATTTTTGTGCTAGCAAATCATGCCAAAAAGGCCACAAAAATTAATAGAGTTCAGCCCAGACCTTCATTATGTCAATATTTGTGCCTTTTAGTGAACTTTATTATATATACCCCCATAAACCAAATTTTTCTATATGCACCCTCCTCCTTAAAAGTTTTTTTGGACCCCCTATCGGCATGGGTCCTAGGCTGTCGTACCCCCGACCTATGCCTAAGGCAGACCTAGATTCTTTCATTATAAGTAACACTTTGTTAGTGGGTTGCAATGTCATCGATCACAAGTTTTCTTTTAATACTTAGTTAGTCACACTTTGTAAGTACCTCGTTAATAGAGTCCATTCTTTTCAATACTTTTTTTATGAACGTGACTGAACATGTAATCACATGTTAGTAATTTCTATTTTTAGTGTAACTAAAGATAGAAGTATAACAACAATGTATGCATAAAGAAATACTTTACAAAAATTCTCCAAATTTATTATCTAAAATTCTACATTAAAGAATTTGAGTTATCCTCTAAAGGGGGCCAATTAGAACAATGTATGAATCATAGAACGCGAAAAGGAACCAAGTAAAGGGGCCCGCAAAAACACAGAAAAAACCAGAAAAAACACAACCATCACATAACTGATGCCATACCAACTAACACGCCAAAGCAGGCCCAGAACGATGCCAAGAGCTCCCAAAAAATGGTGGTTCGCAGTGGTTATCACAGCAACCAAAGCATCTACTAACATCACCAGCAACACAAACACCCCTAAATCAGCCCAGAAAACCAGAAGTTGTGCCGGAAACAAGCACACAGAACCACAATATGCAGCAGGCACCAGAAGCAACAACAAGATCAAAACCGCAACGACAACAGGCACGTCCCAACTACCGGGACAAACAATCTCTCGGGTTCCAAACCCATTCATAATACAAACAAGCTGGGATTTTAAGGCACGTAAGGCTCCACCTCCAAGATAACACATTTATCTCCTCAACTAATTCCTCACCCCTTATCACCCCGTTATTAAAAATGCGATCATTTCTAGCTTTCCAAATAATCCACAATGTCGTGTGCCAAATGAGCCTCAACCCCTTTTTGATCTTCTTATTCGGTGTCAAATCCTCCCAACAAGCCCAATGGAAAAACAAATTCGGAGGCATGATGAACGACCCTTGTAACCACCATGATAGGTCATCAAAAAATTTCAAAGCCACACCACAATGCAAGAACGTATGAGTTTCCGTTTCACCGGCCTCATCACGTAGCACACAACTCAACGACGCATTTGGTGGCATCACATTCCTATAGGAAAGATTAATCGTTGTAGGGATTCTATTAAGTAGGACTTTCCAAGAGAAAGCCACCACTTTTGAAGGAACCAGACTCCTCCAAAATTGAGAGAAAACCATCACCTCTTCATCCCCCTTTGCTTTCGTAGGAATCAACACCGAGACCAATCTCTTATACGTGGATTTCACTGAGAAACACCCGTCAACATCCAACCTCCACCTCCACTTATCCATCCCTTCGACACCACATAGCCATTCAAGTCGTCCATCAAATTAGCAAGAATACCTTCCTCCCACACAAAAAACTGACGACACCACAAAAAATTCCACTCCCTACCTACCTCGTTACCCACCAATATCTCCGCCACCATTGCCTCTTTTTGATTTGACATCGCAAAGAGACGAGGATAATTATGACGGAACGCCAAATTCCCCCTCCACACCACATTCCAAAAACTTGTATCCACACCATCAAGCACCCTTCTCTCCACCTCCGCATTGAACCAATTTGCTCCCCCACCATCATCTAGAGTTGCGACGTCTTTCCACCACCTAGATGCATAATGAGGCCAAACCGCACTCCTACTATCCCACAAACCACGGATATTAGGAGCATACTTCTCCAAAAGCACATCCATCCACAAAGAGTTTTCACCTTGAATCATCCTCCATCTCCACTTCGCCAAAAGACTAAGATTCACCACTCTAATATCCCTTACCCCTAGGCCTCCCTCCTCCTTTGGTTGACACACCGTCCTCCACTTCACCCAACTAATCTTCTTCCCACCCAACACCCCTCCCCAAAGGAATTCTCTTTGAATTCTAATCAACCTTTTCCAAACAATGACCGACATTCTCATGAAGGAAAGATAAAAAATAGGAATTGAATTCAACATCGAATTTAGAAGCACAATACACCCACCAAAACTATTAAACTTGTTCCCCCACAAATTCAACCTTTTGACCACATGCTCCCAGAGCGGTTCCCAAGTAGACACTCTTCTAGGATTTGCACCAATTGGAAGCCCCAAATAATTAAACGGGAGATTTCCTTTGGTACAATTAAGAAAGTTACACGTCATCTCCATGAAATCTCTTGGAACATTTATCCCTATCAAACAACTTTTAGAGAAATTAACCTTTAGACCCGACGCTGCTACACACATTGTAATTTCCTTAACTCGCCATGTCTATTTCATATTCATTTGCAATGAAGGTTGAACTTAATGCTTTATAAGCTAACAACACTTGACATCTTACTGATAGGCCTCCTAATCTTGATTTGATCTACAACCCTATGCGTTATTTCTCTCTAATAAACTGGATCAAAAGTCCTACTAATGACTAGGTACAACTATCCATTTATTTGCAAAACATTTGCAAATAGAAAAAAATAAATAATAAATATAAATCTATGATGCACTAATGTGAAGAGCAACCAATGAAGCATAAACTCCACCATCAATCTTCATCAACAAATCATGTCTACCCTTCTCAGCAATCACCCCATTTTTCACAACAGCTATGATATCAGCACCTTTAATCGTTGCAAGACGATGAGCCACAACAACGGTAGTTCTGTTAACACTGACTCTATCTAAAGCCTCTTGAACTACACGTTCTGACTCAGCATCGAGTGCACTGGTTGCCTCATCAAGTAAAAGTATTCTAGGGTTTTTCAATATAGCTCTTGCAATTGCTATACGTTGTTTTTGTCCACCTGATAACTGTGTGCCTCTTTCGCCTACCGATGTATTGTAACCACCTGGAAGAGAGCTTATGAAGTTGTGTGCATTGGCTGCGTTAGCTGCTGCAATTATCTCATCCTCCGTGGCACCTCCTTCTTTGCCATAAGCTATGTTGGCACGAATGCTTTCGTTGAAAAGAATAGGCTCTTGACCAACCAAACCCATCTGCTGTCTCAACCAGCTTAATCCGAAAGTTTTGAGATCCACTCCATCTAGTAATATACGTCCAGAATTAGGGTCATAAAATCTCTCTAAGAGGCTGATAACGGTTGATTTTCCACTGCCACTTTCTCCAACCAAGGCAACAGTCTACATATAAATAAATATATCAACAATGTAATTACTTATCTCACATATTATCAAATGAGTACATTTGTACAACAGTTGTGTTATTTGAACAGCTTAAATTTGTCAACTTTCGTTAACCACTTAAAAAGTTGTCTAAATTTGGTTGTTAAAAAAATAATTTCTCTTTGCACAATTATGAGATTTACTAAAGTAATTCTTAAATGATTACCTTTCCAGCTGGGATGCTAAGACACAAATCTTTGAAAATTTGAATATTAGGCCTTGTTGGGTATCTAAAGCTGACTTTTTGAAGTTCAAAATCACCTTTCACAGTTTCTAGCGTCGCACCCTCATTACTACTTGAGTCAATGGTTGGTTTGCTGTCTAGAATTTCAAATATTGAAGCTGTAGAATCTTTGGCCTTGTTAGTATCTGGTGCTAAAGCACTAGTCTGCGAAACACCTATTGCTGTGATTGTTAAACAAAAGAAAACCTGCACAAAACTTATAGTAAGAACCAGTTCACAAAACACTAAATAATTAGGGTCTTTTTCGATTGACTTATTTGAACTTGGAACTGGTTTAAGCACTTGTGACACTGTTTGCGAGAGCTTATGACATGTAAATAAACTGTTTTCAGCTTATTTACGTAAGCTCTCTATGATAGCTTTTGAAAACAACTTACAACAGTTTGAATTTATTTTATATTATTTTATTATGGAAATAGCTTATACGTTAACACTTAGATGATAAGTCTATAAGCTCTTAATTAAGTTGTTTATCCAACTAGAGCCTAAAAGTGGAACATAAAGTGTTGTAATGTACCTTGAAAACCTCTCCGAAAGTTGCTTTGCCGTGTTGCATAAGAACTGATCCTATGTAGAAACAGAAAGCATTTGTGCAGTATAGAGCAAAAAATGAGAAACCGAATCCTATACCACTAACAAGTCCCAACCTAATACCTTGTTTTTCTGGTGCTGAACATTTTTTCTGGTACATATCCATCACCTTTTGTTCAGCACAAAATGATGCAACAGTTCTGATGCTACCAACAGCATCATTTGCAACCTGACTTGCCTCTTCATACATCACCTATAAAAAAACAAAAGACTCTTGTTAATACACAATTAGGATTGTTCATGGTTCGATTGAGGAATGTAAACTAAATCAAACCGAACCGTTACAACAGTTTGGTTAAACTGATATAAGGGTTTGGTGCACCGGTTCTGTGTATCCGAACCAGAATTGCCATTACAATATGGAACAGTACTTTTTTGAGCCAAAAGAACCGAACTGTGATGGATAGTTCATAGTATACAAGTATACATTTCTATTGATGGAATCGACAAAAAATTGCTGATTAGACCAACCTTTGCATCTGCACTGAAACCTTTTAGAAACTTCGTTTGAATGTATCCTTGTATGAGCATTAATGGTGACACGGCTAGAACCACAAAAGATAGAATCCAATTGGCACTAAATGCTATAACTAGTCCTGCTGCTACTGTTGCTATGTTTTGCACAATGAGGGCCAATGTGTCACCAACAAGAGTTCTCACAGTTGAAGCATCAGTAGCCAACCTTGCACTAACGGCACCACTGCAAGGTACATTCATTTCTTGTAGTAAGTTAGATAATTTGATAGAAATAATATATGATAATGAATGTGTGTAGCAAAATATAGACTCATTTCCCAAATTCCTCTCCTTCAAAATGGATATGGCTTGTGTGCAGGTACAATCTCATGATTGGACGTAGTCGACCACATCTGGATCATACGATCTTGATCCAATGGCCATGATGTGGTTGAGTGCATGTAGTCACACTGCACACAATCCAAAACCCTAAAAAAGCATACCCTTGATCCAAACATACCCTCAATTTCATGGACCTACTTGTTAGAACCTTGAAATTTCATGGATTAACTTGAGAATTCACTACTTCATAAATGGAAGTACATATGATCATAATATACCTTGAATTTGAAGGATGATCAAACCAACTGATTTCTTGGTGCACAACTTTTTTAAATGTCAATGAACGAATTCTTTCAATAAGTTTCCCACCAGCAATCCCAAATAAGTAGTTCTGCACTGGTAGAGCCACAAAGGTAATAAAACCCAAACCAAGAAATAAAAGTGACCAAAACCCCGAATCTTGTCTAAGTTGCTCAGCGGGTTTATAGAAAGATTTAATACATGATGAAAGCAATAGGCCAAATATAGGAAGAGTAACACCATGTACTGCTGCAGCTATGGATCCAAGTAGTATTACAGGAACCTCAGGCTTGTTCAACTTTGCCAAACGTTTAACCGAAACTTTTTGGCGTTTCACATTATCAAGTTCACTACTTTCATCATCACCATTGGTTCCTTCTACGTATTCATGTCCAGCAATTTGATATGGAAGAGTTAGGCCAAGTGAAAGAGAGTGTCTACTTCCTGATGAACTTTGGCTTATTGATCTTGCAAAGGATGTTCTTTGAATATCTAAATTGAAACTGTTCCTTGACTTATCTTCTTCTGAACTGTTGCTTCTTTCTGCTTCCTTAGCTCCTTTTTGTAGACTAATAAGCTGAGAGTAAGCACCACAGGGATCCTTGACTAACTCATCATGAGTACCTACATATAAAAGGAAAAATACAAAATTGAATAATAATATTAAGGAGGGACCAAATTACATCGGTGTAGCACTTGAGTAGTGTTAAACCTGCACCATTCGTTAACTTTTTATTCAATACATCTTTTTAGGATTGACCGTAAATTGAACCAAACTGAACTGTTATAAAAATCTTGTTAAAATTGAAACGAAACATTAATGGTTTGTCGTGAACCGAATTGGTGTAAATGTTCAGCGCACTGGTTCTGTCGTTTCAAATCTTACCAGAACTACCTTTACGAAAAACCGAATTGTACTTTTTTGAGCAGAGCTAATTATTTGTGAACCAAAATATACCAAATTTCTATAATTAGGAATGCTGAAAAAACTAAAAATCAAACCAAATCTAATATTACAACTGTTTTTTAGTTGTTTTGGAACATCCCTACATTTTTATACAAAATTGACTGTTGGATTACATTTTATATCATATAAATTATCTATGCAAATTTTTAAGTAAATCTAAAATTTTTAAGTAAATCTAAAATCATTTAATATAGTATTGGGGTGTAAACTATTGATAAAAGAAACTGAAACAGTTAAATTTTATAACCTTTTTCCACAATTTTGCCCTGATGAACCACTGCTATGGTGTCAGCATTTCTGATAGTTGTTAAACGATGTGCAACAACTACGGTAGTCCTTTGTGTCATAACTTTTTCCAATGCTTCTTGAACAGCACGTTCAGACTCAGCATCCAATGCACTTGTTGCTTCATCAAGAAGAAGGACTCTTGGATTCTTCAATATGGCCCTTGCAATTGCAATTCTTTGCTTTTGTCCACCAGAAAGTTGAGTCCCATGACCTCCTACCATTGAATCAAGACCCTGCAAACAGAAATGTACAATTCATTAGATTCAAACAATCTGAGCCATGTTTCATCGACACTTCATATTGAATGTTTGTCTGGTATTCGACACCAACATGATACTGTTGCATGTGCTTACATTGAATCACTTCTATTTTCTCAATGTCAAGCTTGGTGTAAGTGCTTCACCGGATAATAGTGTCTACAAGTATATCCTGAGTAAAAGAATTTGTTATACCTGAGGGAGTTTATCAATGAATCTTTTAGCATTAGCAAGTGTTATTGCTGTTGCTATTTCCTCATCTGTTGCACCTTCTTTCCCATAAGCAATGTTATCCTTGATACTAGCAGTAAACAACACAGGTTCCTGACCAACAAGTCCAATCTGTTCTCTTATCCATTTAACTTGAAAATTCTTCAAGTTGACACCATCTATAAGCACTTCTCCAGCTTCAGGATCATAGAATCTTTCTAATAAACTTATTATAGTTGACTTTCCACTACCACTTTGACCTACTAAAGCAGCAGTTGTGCCACTTGGAATATAGAATGAGAATCCAGCAAAGATCTGCACATCTGGTCTTGCAGGGTATCTAAAGTAAACATCTTTGAGTTCAATGTCTCCCTTTATATTCTCCAGTATAACACCACTTGTGTCATAAGCATCAATGTTTGGTTTTCTTTTAATTGTCTCGAACATCTTACATGCTGCTACTTGGCCTGTTGCAAATGCATTTATGCATGGTGTAGTTTGACCAAGGGACCTAAGTTAATAATAATGAAATTGTCAATGCAATTCAAGCATGATAAGCTTCAAATATCAATCACTACAACAACAAAAAGTATGATATAGACCGATTTAAAGACCGAAAATGTCAAACCAGTCGCTAGTATTAGCAACTAGTAGTTTAGCGACATTTTTCAAATCGGTCTTTTAATCATTAAGTATCCAATTTAGAGACTGGTTTAGCGATGGATTTAAAAACTTGTTGCTAAAGACACTGAAATATTTATGTTACTAAAAATAGTTCACTAACATTAACAACTAGTGGTTTTGCGACATTCTTCAAATCGGTATCTAATTAAATGGATCATAAACTCATTTAGCAACTGATTTAGATAATTATTTAGCGACAAATCAGTTGCCCGAGACACTAAAATAAGTTTGACACTAAATCAGTCATGAAATAGTGATTACTTGGTAGTAAATAATCTCTGCATATTAGAAAGGAAAACAAAAACCACGGAGTACTACTTACATTCCACCAGTATTAATTGCTATGATTATATTGAAGACACTTCCACCATCATATCCTTTCTCAATGATGAGTTTGGAACCATACCACATAGCAAGTGCATATGTGCCAAAGATAATAAGCAAAAGTAATCCCATTCCTGTCCCTGAGGCCAACCCTTGTTGAACTGTACTTTTATAAGCAATTCTTAACTTATTATTGTACTTTTCAGTTGCTTTTTCCTCACCAGTAAAAGAGGCAACCTGATTAAGAAAAGGATTTATATCAAGGACTATGCTAATTAAGTTTTCTCCAAGTTAATAAAAAAAATCTTACTGTTCTAATGGCTCCAACTGTTTGTTCCGCAACAATTCCAGCTTCTGAATAAGCAATTTGTCCACGACTTGACATTTTTGCCATCATCATTGACATAAATCCACCAACAATGACAATACATGGAATGCATGCAAGCAAAACAAGAGTGAGTTCCCATCCTTTTGTAAAGGCGATTATAAATCCACCAAGAAAAGATGAAATAAGTTGTATAAACTTCCCAACCTGTCATCAATTAACTTCATGTCAGTCCCTTTTCTTTTCTTCTTGTTTGAATCAGAGAGCCACATAGAAAATGTTAAATTATATATGAAAAAAATTACATTGTTTTCTAATTTAGGTATATTTCTAATACTTGGCGACAAATTAAAATAAGTGACATTTTGTCATCTCTTTAATATTGCGATTCATCTTTTTAGTAGTTGACACTTGATACCATTGTTTCAAAAAATTGAAACTGAGATGTTTTAAGTTCAACTACTTTAAACCGTTTGAACAAGGATCAAATTGTAATTGAACTGCTCAAATAACTCAACTGTAGATAATGTCTAGTTAGGTTCGGTTTTTAAAAACATTGGTTGATAGTGCCATTGGAATAATAAAATATCATAGATATAATCCTTAGACGAACATGATACATGCATGCATGGTGTTAACTTGTCATACAAGAAAGAAACTTGCCTTTTCTCCCATGGCATCTTGAATGAGAATGGTATCACCAGACATTCTTCCAATAACCTCTCCACTGGTTGCTTCAGTGTCAAAGTAGGAAATATCTTGCTTTAATATAGTTTTCAAGTACAAGCCACGAATCCTTGCAGCTTGTCTTTCTCCTGTCACCATCCAACATGCTACCTCTGCAGCATCAAACAAAAAATTACCCTCGTATTAGGATTCTACAATTACATTGCTTTCTAACAAATAATTAAGGAGACAAAAAATCATAAAGTATTAGCTCAACAGTAAAAATTTGACCATGTAACTTAAATAACAAAGTTCAAATCTCGTCTTAAAAGTTGTAAAATAGTCGTTAGTATCACTCTAATTAATATCAATTTCTCTGAGAAAAAAATGTTATCTTACGTAGAAATGATGCTATTCCAGATCCAACACCAAGGTAAATAAATAATAACGCAACCTGAAATGCAAAGTATATATAAGTTAGTTGGTTTGCATGCAAACATGATATGACGTGGCATGCAAATCTAGAAAAAGAAACAAGAACAAGGGTATTTATGTGTGTATTTGAAGTTATATAAGTATATAATAATTATGAATACCTTAGAAACTTCTTTGACAATGTGTGATGGATCGGTGGAGCCAAAGGTGTTGATGAGTTTTCCAAAAATAAGTGTCATAAGAGGCTGAGATAATCCATTAGCTACGGCACATATGAAACCAATGATCATCAAAATCACGTCAAGTTTGTCAGCAAAATTGAATAGTTTGTAGAAAGTAACTTTTTCTTCAACTTTTGGTTTATTTTCTTCATCCTTTGCCTCTGGTTTTTGTTCCATGGCTAATGATTTAGGTTTAGAAGGGTACGTAACGCTCTTTACGTAGAAAAGAAAGAAAGAAAAAATTGACAAGAGTTTGGTGTGATGAAATAGAGATTCGATATTAATGCATGCTTGCTTACATGCAACATCTAATTTTAGCAACAAAATGCTCCTTTTCTAGAAAATGAATATTTGTTTGACTTTCTAGAATATTAACAATATTTCATTGCCATGCTTTTGTTTTGCTAAGTCGGTAGTCGCCAAGGACAATAATATGAAGTGACCCAACAATTCTTCGCTTGTCTACACTTAAATGCGTGAGTCTTTGCATTGAGAGGGCCCTAGATCAGGGGTTTGGACATTTGAACTTTAATTAATAATTAAAATAATATATATATATATATATATATATATATATATATATATATATACACAAAAATAACATTATATTTTTTAATTGTAAGTTTTAGTTTTATCACTTAAAAATTCAAAGATGAATTATTATCAACTAAGCAATTAGTCATATCTATAATACTTAAGAGACAATGAAACCACAATTTTGATATGTGAATGTGTACTTCACTGTATGTGCGTGCGTGTTTGTGTGGGTGGATGCGTGCGTGCGTGCGTGCGTGTATTACCCTCGTACTACTCAAGACTTCTGGTTTCGTCCCTGTCTAAAATGAACTTTCTAAAATTCAAAAAATCACCTACTTTTCCTTTTCACAAAAATGAACTTTCTAAAATTCAAAAACAAAAAAGTATAAAAAAATTCAGACATTGAAAAAATGCACAATACAGACAAAAAAAAAACTAATTTTATATTTCTATTCAACAATTCTTGTTCACATATGTTTCCTTCCTTCCTACTACAAAGGAATAATTAATTAAACTACTATAACTAAATCCACAGTACACAAAGAAGAAGTAAAACAACATAAACTCAAAGCAGCAAACAGTAGGGGCGGTGACATCGGAGGTGGTGGGCGCAGGATGTGAAATATGAGGAACTCAATAGTATGTCTAGCCCACATGGTTTTAGGCTTTTCATTATCTAACAACAATTTGTAGCATCATTGCTCAACTTTCTAAGTTTTTCCATAGAACTTTCAAACATAAAAAATCATTGTATGCCATTGCAACAACCCAAAATTGATTACTTAGAAGCAACGACTTAAATTTTAGTATAAAATTGTTTAGCAAATGATTGCAACAATACCTATAAGAGACAATCAAACGGTCAATACAATAGACAATGAGTAAAATAGTTACTTAAGTTTGCCTAAGAATGACCATAAATAATATGCATAATCTAAGATAGGCACATTTCAAAGATCCATTATTTACTAAGAACTGACAGTTTTGTGCGTTGAATAACTTCTATCAATTAAAACTAAATGTAAGATTAAACTTCTCACAATCTCTGACTTAAAGATAAATGTTTTTGCAAGCGCAAAAATAGTTTATTTTATGATCTAATATATATTAGAATTGTGGTATGCATTAATGAACAATATTAGTTATGTGCAGGTTACATGCCTTTATCCTTCGCCGTGAAATCCGGAAAAGTTATCGTTGTCGTCATAATCAACGACAAAGGAGGCGGAGTTGAAACGTCGAGTAGTGGAAGAGGAGGAGGAGGCAGAGTTGAATTTTCCGGTGGAGGAGGAGGAGGAGGAGGCAGAGTTGCATTTTCCGGTGGCAGAGATGAATCCTTAAACTTCGAAACATGTGTAGAATTGAGCAGCTCGACGAGATTGAAAAGAACAAATTCATTGTTGACTGGGAAGAGGAAGAGCCTCAGTCTAGCCTTTGATGAAGAGCGACACAAATAGTCGTATTCGGTCATCATATGATGGAGATCGTCATCATTATATAATGATATCAAAATCCTCAGGTATTCCTGCAGATATTCGCTAGCAAAAAATTCGGCTGGAAATGCGCAGAATTCTAGTAGTGGAAGTAACCCATGAGCGCACTGGATATATGTGGAGAAATGGGGAAGGATTTCTTAGATGCTCGAAGGTGGCAGCGTAAATTTGACATCAAATATGCGTGTCTTCAACTTTCAATTTAAGTTTTGATTTCTTAGAGTGAGGGAATAGAATAGTTTTTTGTTTGTTTTTGTTTTTGTATTGTGCATTTTTTCAATGCCTGAATTTTTTGTATTTCTTTTTTAAAATTTTAGAAAGTTCATTTTAAACATGGACGGAACAAAAAGTCTTGAGTAGTGAATGTAATACACGCACGCACGCACCCACCCACACAAACACACACACCCAGACACACATGCGCGCGCACACACTACTTTAATGTTGAAAACATAAATATACATAAATATTTAAATTATGAAATTTGAATATATAAATATAATAAGGAAAATTTGAAATTACGAAATTTGTAACATAATATAGATTACATTTGCACAAAATTTACATAGTTATCACGTTGATGTAGTGGTAAAAAATTCCTTGTGGATGTGAGCCCATGACATGGGTTCTCCACCAATACTTTATGGAGTCTATCGGTGCAAAACTAAGATACCAGGTGGTTCAAAATAGATAATAGCATGATTAATGGCTTAAAATAACAAAGTTGAGGGATTCACCTGCACTCTCTGGATGCAAGGTGGCTCCGCCCCTAAGTCCAGCTATGATTATTTAACTCACTTTTATGAGTTTTAAATTTGACATCTACTCAATCTCAACTAATTGTTGGTAATGATTTAAAACTTTCCGTAAATAATGAACCGTCTAGTTAGGTCGGTTTTTAAAAACACAGTTGATAGTAACATTGGAATAATAAAATATCATAGGTATCAAAAAAAAAAAGGAAAAAGAAAAGGAAAAAAAATATCATATATATATATGTGAAAAGTAATCTTTTTTTTTTTGGGAATGAAAAATAATCTTATATGTTCTTCATTCACTTTAATTTTTTTTGTTACGAAAAGACTACTTCATTCATTCACATTTATTATTATTATATATCATTTAAAAGTGACATTTGATTAGTTCAAATAGTAAGAGATTCAGCCGACATGCTTATAAATTTGAGGGTGCTTTTTCTTGTCAGCAATTAAGCCTAATAATCCACATTTTAAATAAAAAAAAGTCTGATTAACGATTATTCAAGTTATAATTTGAACTTGAGTTCTTCCAAACATTTTTAATTGAAATCATTAACTAATGGAATTATTTATATTCGAATGTTTTAAGGCGAACCAAAGGGATTCCTAGAAAAGGGAGGTTGATCGAAGATCGCTTAAATACCAAATCTTTCCTAGCCAGAATCCCTCCAGCGCAGCATTTTTCCTATACCATTCATCTGTCCGCCTTAGAGTCGATTTGTTACGGTAGCCACAAGAGGAGTGTTAAAGCAATTTAACGAAATAAAAGTTTATTTTATAATCTTTTTCAAAATAAAATTAGAATGGCTACCTAAAACTCCAACTTTTAAACAAAATCTTTAATTTCAAAATCAAGTCAATTTATTTCTAAAAGTTTTCCTGGTTTCCAAAGATGTAAATTAAAAATTGTTTTTATTCTAAATTAAAAGTGAAATTAACATCATCGATCATCAAGAATTCATGAAATTAAAATCACCTTGTAATAATGAATTATTTTTAAAAATTACTTTGTAATAAAATCATACTTATTTTTAGCTTCTAAAGGGAAATGTGTTTATTATTTCCAACTTCCATCCAAATTCACTAGGAAAATGCTTAACTGTACGACAACAATATTCGTACAAAGCACACAAATGGTTATAAGCTTTCATTTAATTTCTTTTTTAAATTTGATTTTACACCAAATGATTAGTTAGTTTCACATGTGTTTGTTTATGAGAGAAACGACAAACATCTTTCTCTTTTAGTGGTGTTTTTCCAACTCAATCTTTTGCTTGTTTGTCAAAAGGTGAAAATAAGTAGTAGTACCGCAAACCCAATATATTACCATTGGCACTAACATAATATGTCTTCTCTATATGTTTTATTTATCATGGTTTATCATTTATTTTAAACATTATAAGCTACCAACCTACATAGAAAATCATGTGTTGATGAGCTTGTTGTGCGCTTTCGTGTGGAAGATTGTGTCATGCTATATAGCACCACCCAATTCACTAATATTCCAAGTTTCCAACAAATAAAAATTACTAACATGTGTTGTTAGCTTCTAAAGCATGAAGTTCAACCTTCATTGCAATGAATATGAAATAGACAATACGAGTTAAGGAAATTACAATGTGTGTTAATATTTAGGATTTTTTTTTCTTTAAAGCAAAATGTGGTAATTTTATGAAGTAATGTATTTTAGAGGATAACTCAAATTCTTTAATGTAGAATTTTAGATAATAAATTTTGAGAATTTTTATAAAGTATTTCTAGTATGCATACATTGTTGTTATACTTCTATCTTAAGTTACACTAAAAATAGAAATTACGAACATGTGCTTACATGTTCGGTCACGTTCATAGAAAAAAGTATTGAGAAGAATGGACTTCATTAACTAGGTACTAATAAAGTGTGACTAACAAAGTATTAAAAGAAAACTACTGATGGTGATTTGATGACATTGCAACCCCCTGACAAAATGGTTTAAAGATGGTGCATATTGCCTTAAAGATAAATGGTGACTAATTATATATACACTTGCTTTCTCTTCTCTAGTAATTATTATTCCTTTTTAATTATCCTGTTCCTTCTCTAACTCTGCTTCCACATTTTTTTTAACAACATATTATTAAAAGCTATACCACATAATTTTGTTGAAAACAATACATTGTTAGCATAATTCAAAAGACTTTGGTGTACTAAAAAAGTCATACTTATTTTTAGATTTTATACATGACATGACAAAATTACCTTGTAATAAAAATTAATTATTAAAATTTATTTGTATTTTTTAATTCAATATCATACTATCTCTCTCTCTTTCTCTTTTTTAATTCGAGAATGAAACTCTTTTTAAGGGGTAGTATTGTAAATAAATAAATATTAATTATATAGTATTATGCTCGCACATTTATTTTTATTTATGATCAGATAAAAACAAATATTATTGTTCATGTGAGCATAGCTCAGTTGGCAGGGACATGCATTGTTATATGCAGGGGCGACACCCAACTTATTCACCTTGAAAAATGTGAATTTTAACCACTAAACTACTTGAAGAAAAAAAAAATACTTTCAACATATGAAACAAGAAGCATGTTCTTTTTATAAACAAAGTTATTACTTTCAACATATGAAATGAGATGTACAAGCATGTTCCTTTTATAAACAAAGTTATTACTTTCAACATATGAAATGAGATGTACAAGCATGTTTTTTTATAAACAAAGTTACTAGTACAAAATAAATTCAATAAGCTTACTCACCATAAGAAACTAAGAGGCGATTCATAAATTTTCTATAAAGTTAATCTTACTAGCTAACCAAATATTTTGATGGCTTAACTTCTTAATAGCCAAGTAAAAGGTGTGGTTATCTATTAAACAAAAACAAATGGTGCAGACTAAATCCATGAGGTGGTGCCTCTTTGTTCCAATCAAAATAGATACATAATGATTAAGCATAAGCCTCAACTTCCTTCTCAAAAGTCCAGGCGATAGCTTGATTTAATTTCTAACCGTTTTTATCTTTCACATCTTAAACTCTACTAAAATGAGAATAGAAACCACTTATTCAATATTTTTACCCGTATTTTGTTAAAAAAAACCATTAGGTTCTTATCACTGTCACTTTAAGTGTTGCCTTGTCCTCTTGTTTGCACCTTCATTTATTTTGGTATTGCTTTTGCTTTTTGTTTTAATTTTTCTGTCTGGTGTTTTTAGCTGTCCAGAATGGTTCTTTTTCTTTTGTACCTACTCTATCTTTAGTCCTTATTTTTGGATTGATTATCCTTTCAGTGGATGTGTGGGCTATATGCCATAAATTATTGAGGGCACCATGGGTTCCTAAGACGCTTCCATCGGAGGTGATGGTCAGATTAGGCAAGTGTACCAAATCGTTTACCAGGTTATAAAGTGTAAGTAGAGTATCGTATCTACAAGGATTGTCGTTTTGCAGCTGATATCATAGTTGTTGTGAAAAATGGATATTGTCGTTTTGCAGCTGATATCATAGTTGTTGTGAAAAATGGGGTGATTGCTTAGAAGTGTAGACATGATTTATTGATGAAGTTTGATGGCGGAGTTTATGCTTCATTGGTTGCTCTTCACATTAGTGCATCATAGATTTATATTTATTACAGAAAAATAACACATAGGATTGCAGATCAGATCAGGATTAGGAGGCATATCAGTAAGATGTCAAGTGTTGTTAGCTTATAAAGCATTAAGTTCAACCTTTATTGCAATGAATATGAAATAGACATTACGAGTTAAGGAAATGACAATGTGTGTTAATATTTAGGTTTTTTTTTTTCTTTGAAGCAAAATGTGGTAATTTTATGAAGTAATGTATTTTAGAGGATAGCTCAAATTCTTTAATGTAGAATGTTAGATAATAAATTTGGAGAATTTTTATAAAGTATTTCTTGTATACATACATTGTTGTTACACTTCTATCTTAAGTTACACTAAAAAATAGAAATTACTAATATGTGCTTACATGTTCGGTCATGTTCATAGAAAAAAGTATTGAAAAGAATGTACTTCATTAACGAGGTACTAACAAAGTATTAAAAGAAAGCTAGTGATTGATGACATTGCAACCCATTAACAAAGTGTGACTTATTATAAAAGAATGTACTATATATCTTTATATCTTTAAATGTAAATGTAGAAAACGAATAAAGATATTTTGATGACACTGGTCAAGAAACCTAACAAAGGACCACCGCACATTCTTTTAATAAGAGTAGTTAATATAATTAATGACATGTGAAAAGTGTGACTTGGACATACATTATACATTAGCTGACCCACTTTCCACCCTGCAGAACGAAAAAGAGAGATAAATAACATAGAGTACAATTAGTGATTCAAATAATTAGGACCACCAACGCATATATGTGTCTCCTAAAATAGACAAAGGAACTCTTGTACTCCAAATTGAAAATTGTTTTGAAAGTTTGCAATAGATTGTGTGCTTTTTCCATTGCATCATCTTACTTGGTTGTTAAGTAATACATTGCATTGCATGCATGTTACAATCAGAAAGCACTTATGTTTATGTTATGTACTACATAATTACTTTTTTGCAGCACTTATGTGATTCCAATAGAGACTGTTTGTGAAGAAATGCATTGCATGTTCCAACACTCCTTCTTACTAGAGGTGTCAATAGAGCCCCAAAATTCAAAGTCCACTTAAAAAAGCTCTCACCAAACCCACTGAATTAAAGCCCCCTAATTGAACAAAATATTTGGGGCCAAGCCCACTCTAAAATCTATTTATTTGTGGGCCTAAAAAAGGCCCACTATAAAGGTAAAAAAAAATCCCCGTAAAAAAAAAAATTTCTGGTAAAAAAAAAAATTCGGTAAAAAAAAAAGTTTTTCCGGTAAAAAAAAGTTTTTTTCCAGTAAAAAAAAGTTTTTTTTAAAAAAAAAATGTTTATAGAAATTTTGGGCCTTTTGATTTTTTTATTTGTGGGTTTGCATAAATGTGGGCTTTTTAATCTTGTGAATTTTCAAGCCCCCTTACTATGTGGACTGGAGCCTAAACTTCAAAGCCCCATGATATTGACACCTCTGCTTCCTACGTCCTTATAAATTAGCAACTGAATTCTCTCACTCTATTTCCATTCACTTAACTTCACCAACATACATTCTCTATTTTACTTCTGTTCTTCTCTGCTCCATCATTCTCTTCCAACATAAACATCATGTTTCATTTACTACTCATCATCATCATTATCTTATCATCACCATCATCATCATCATTACTCAACTTATCATCCCCAATAACATCATCATCATCATCACTCAACTTATCATCCCCAATAACATCATCATCATCATCACCCAACTTATCATCCCCAATAACATCATCATCATCATCATCGCCACCATCATCATTCCTCAACCTAACCAAAATTCTTTACTCCTCTCACACTTTCTTTAAAGCAGCCTCGGAGTTTCATTCTCTCGGCATTGACAGTGAGATTGACACTCGTTATCCAACCACAATATTTGTTCCTGATGACAAAGCATTCGCAGATGCTTCTGTTTCCAAAAGATATAAGTCGCTTAGCGACGATAACAAGTATTTCGTTCTCAATTGTCATATATTGAGCAAATATTTACCTCCTGCTGTCCTTCACCAAACTGCCAAGGTTTGGCATTTGCAAGACACTGTGGCAACCGAAATCATGGGCCACTCTAAATATAGGGTAAACATCACTCTGATGGTTAACGGCTCCGTGGTCGTCAGCAACAACATTGTCCGAGCTCTCGTTACTCGAAATTTGTATGATCACTCTCCAGTTGCTATCCACGCCGTCTCCAAGGTGTTGATGCCGAAAGAGCTTCCCCATATTTCAGGTCTAAGACTTTGATTCCTTGGCATTTAAGAAATAAGTGGAACAATTGTTTGTATCTTCATAGAAGCATGAATTTTTTAGATGTGGAGAAATGGGGAAGGATTTCTTAGATGCTCGAAGGTGGCAGCGTAAATATGACATCAAACATGTGTGTCTTCAACTTTCAATTTAAGATTTGATTTCTTAGAGTGAGGGAATAGAATAGTTTTTTTTTGTTTTTGTTTTTGTATTGTGCATTTTTTCAATGTCTGAATTTTTTGTATTTCTTTTTTAAAATTTTAGAAAGTTCATTTTAAACATGGACGGAACAAGAAGTCTTGAGTAGTGAAGGTAATACACGCACGCACCCACCCACACAAACACACACACCCAGACACACATGCGCGCGCACACACTACTTTAATGTTGAAAACATAAATATACATAAATATTTAAATTATGAAATTTGAATATATAAATATTATAAGGAAAATTTGAAATTACGAAATTTGTAACATAATATAGATTACATTTGCACAAAATTTACATAGTTATCACGTTGATGTAGTGGTAAAAATTTCCTTGTGGATGTGAGCCCATGACATGGGTTCTCCACCAATACTTTATGGAGTCTATCGGTACAAAACTAAGATACCAGGGGGTTCAAAATAGATAATAACATGATTAATGGCTTAAAATAACAAAGTTGAGGGATTCACCTGCATTCTCTGGATGCAAGGTGGCTCCGCCCCTAAGTCCAGCTATGATTATTTAACTCACTTTTATGAGTTTTAAATTTGACATCTCCTCAATCTCAACTAATTGTTGGTAATGATTTAAAACTTTCCGTAGATAATGAACCGTCTAGTTAGGTCGGTTTTTAAAAACACCGTTGATAGTAACATTGGAATAATAAAATATCATAGGTATCAAAAAAAAAAGGAAAAAAATATCATATATATATATATATATATATATATATATATATATATATTTTTATATTTGTGAAAAGTAATCTTTTTTTTTTGGGAATGAAAAATAATCTTATATGTTCTTCATTCACTTTAATTTTTTTTTGTTACGAAAAGACTACTTCATTCATTCACAGTTATTATTATTATTAATATCATTTAAAAGTGACATTTGATTAGTTCAAATAGTAAGAGATTCAGCCGACACGCTTATAAATTTGAGGGTGCTTTTTCTTGTCAGCAATTGAGCCTAATAATCCACATTTTAAATAAAAAAAGTCTGATCAACGATTATTCAAGTTATAATTTGAACTTGAGTTCTTCCAAACATTTTTAATTGAAATCATTAACTAATGGAATTATTTATATTCGAATGCTTTAAACAAATAGTTATAGATTAGATAATTAAACCACGGTGGACACTTTATAAACCAATAACCTAACATGGTGTGGTGATGATAGTTATGATCGGTCAAATTGTTATTTGTTTTTATTCTATTTGAAAAAAAAATCTAAAAACAATAAAATTTGTTTATGAAGATCGCCGTATGCGAACACTCATCGTTTACGGCATGGACTATCAGGATATTTAATCAACCCTTTATTGCTTCTTCACTTCTCTAATTTATGATCGTAGCTAGAGTGGATTTTGTCTTATTGCCTTATTATGAGTAGGGAAGAGAATGAAGAAAAATTATTCTCATTATTTGTAATTAACTTGTACAGCAAGTATTTATAAGCTATCTAATCCATATGCTAACTAACATAACTTAATGCATAAGATTATTTGTGTGATGCAATATCTCCACAAGTTGGTGGTTGATAAATGTTGATCATTCTCAACTTGGATAATAACAAATTGAAAGGTTGAGGTAAGAGAGACTTGGTGAAGAAATCTGCTATACGCTCTTTAGAAGAACCTTGAAGTAACTTTATCATTTTGGCTTGCAACCTTTCCCTAACAATGTGACAATATATTTCTAAATGATTTGACCGTTCATGAAACACAAGATTAGATGCTATGTGAATAGCACTTTGATTGTCATAGTATATCACAGGTAGCTTATCACAATTAACTTGTAAATCCTTCATTAAGCATAAAAGCCACTGCAATTCACATGTAGCTGCTACAAGTGCTCTTTATTCAACTTCTCAGGAGGATCTGGAGCCAGTTAATTGTTTCTTTGTTTTCCTTGATATCAATGACCTGCCCAAGAAGAAACACTTCCAGAAACTTATCTTCTTGAATCAATGCATCTTGCCCAATCAGCATCAGAGAACCTTAAGATGTGAAGTTCATGCTTGCAACCGTTCAGGGGCACCACCCCTCACTCTAAATTTCTTTTATAAAAAATGAGATAAGATATAACAAAAGGTTCATGCTAATCGGTGTATCCATGACACTGATTGGGATACCAAAAAAATGAAGTTATTACTAAAAAAATGATTTTTTTTTTGACTTTTTATGAATTGATTATACAATTTTCAATGCAATAACTATATATTTTTTATTTTTTAGTATCATTAACCAGTGCCTCTAGGCACTGGTTAGCATTTCTCTAATATATTTAGTTGAGATACTTATGCTACATAAGAAAATAATGAATAAAATATTTTGAAAATTAAAAAAATAATCAAAATAATAAATTTATTAAAATAAATTAAATTAAACAACATTATAAAAAAAGTAGAAATAAAATTTACGTTGATATATTTATACCAAATTAAAATAAATATTATTGCACTAGAACAAAAAAAAATAAATAAATATTATTGCAAAATAGAAAATAGAAGTATTTTGAACAATTCTGAAAGCAACTACTCCCTCCGTCCCAAATTGTATGACGTTTTGGGCATTTCACACATATTAAGAAATGTAGTTAATATTGTGTGGAAAAGAGATATTGTGAGTTGTTTTACAAAATTGTCCTTAATAAATAGGCTTAATTGCAGTTTTAACCCCCTAACTTTTTCAAAGTTGCGATTTTGGCCCCCTAAGAAAAAAAACAAAAAAAAAACCCCTAAGTTTTGTAACTGTAGCAGTTTTGGCCCCCCAAACAAAAAAATAAATAAATACAATAACACGTGGCACCTCACTTAGGGTGCCACATCAGCGTAGACCAAATCAATATCAGTTTTGGGGGCCAAAACTGCTACAGTTGCAAAACTTAGGGGGGCTGTTTTGTAGTTTTTTTTCTTAAGGGATCAAAATCGCAACTTTGGAAAAGTTAGGGGCTAAAACTGCAATTAAGCCTAATAAATAATATGAGAAAGATAAATGAAAGAATTGAAAGAAGAGAAAGTAATAAATAGTTAAAGTTATAGTAGAAAAAATAACATTAATGTTGCATTGATATTGTAAAGCGACATATAATTTGGGACAAATTTTTTCCCAAAAGCGACATTCAATTTGGGACGGAGGGAGTAAAATATTAGCGCCGTCGTTCTTCCTCTCTTTCCCCTTGTAAGTTTTTCTGCACCGCGCACTTCTCTTTCTCTATATTTATTTCTCTATTTTTGCTTCTGTTTGTGTGCAAATATCATCTGTTTCAGTGAGAAAAATGAACTTATTTTGATGGTATAATAATTTATTCTTTTATTTTTCATAGACACATTTGCTGCCACCTGTGTCTACTATACTAGAAAGAGCCATGTAAGTGCAAATGCGGTACTCATTCATGTTAATTAATTAATTAATATATATATATGAACCATTATTTACACTTGAATAGAAGGCAAGCGGGCAACAAGCTGCGCCGCATGTTTGAATTTGTAATTCCAAGGAATCTGAGAGATTTATATTTTGAATTCTGAAAATTAGTTGCATGAATCAGATATGCTAGATGATTTGGTTGTTGGTGTGTTTCTACTAGGTCGAGGATATGTGTGAAGAATCTCCCTAAATATGTTGTGGAGGATCAACTAAGAGAATTATTTTCTCAGAAAGGAGAAATAAAAACTGATGTCAATCTACGTACAATGTATTGTTTCTTTCCTTAATAAATCATAAAATCCTTATCCTAATCCTGTATTGAATTTCTGGTCATTCAGAAACGGAAAAAAGTCGCCAATTTGCCTATATTGGCTTTCGTACAGACCAAGAAGCTCAGGAAGCAATTCGATATTTTAATAAATCTTACCTTGACAAGCTGGTTGTTTTTTGCAATTTTTTCTTTAAACTCCTTACACTATCTTATTAAATAATAATTATCTCATTCAATATTTTTATCATTGAGTGAAAACCATGAAAAATGCTATATCATGTTTTCATAACCAAACAGGTGGCTCAAAAGCGCGGTGATGCAAATCTTCCTTGACCGTGGAGTCGGCATTCAACAAAAAAGGACAATAAAGTGACCACCCCAGGTGCAAAAAATCATGCTAGAGCTAAAGGGCAAGAAGAAAATTCTAAGAAAATTGATGACCCGAAGCTTCAAGATTTTCTTCAGGTCATGCAACCTCGCGCAAAGTCTAAGCTGTGGGAAAACGAAACTACAGTTGTCTCCAATGATGGTAACAACCAAGCAACATTGAATAAGGAGACCAATGGTACATCAATTGCAAACCATCCTATCTTAAGCGACAGACAAGTAGTTGGATTACCAAATAATCCCGAATCTGACAAGTCACGTGAGCTTAAGCATGATGGAGTGATGTCTGATATTGATTATTTCAAGAATAAAGAGACAACAAATTGGTCTGATTCTGAAAGCAGTGATGATGGAAACAACAATGTCACCCGTGATTCAGAATTTGCTGTCGATGATGACAAAGATAACCGTAGCTCTGCTAGTGAACGTGAAGAAAATTGTGGTAATAACCCTTCCGAAAGAAACCCAGGAAGTGGTGCCCAAGAGTTAAATCTAGAGGGCCAAGAAGATACTTTCAGAGAGGATGTTGCCAATGATAAGTCTCAAGTGACTGCAACGGAGGAAGAGGAGAAATTATCAAATCCAGAAGTTAAGAAAGAAGTTTCTGAGTCGTGTCGACTGTTTGTCTGAATCTGCCATACACGACTACGTACTTTCTCAAATTATCTTATGGATCCATGTTTCATAGTGTTTTGCCTTCTTTTCCATTTATTATTTTTCTACTGAATGAATGTCTTCTGATAGTTAATTTCATATGTTACTAATATCTTTCAATGATTCTGTTGTTTCAATTGATCTTAATATATTAATCATGTGTTGGTTTTATCGTTATATTGTTATTCTGTTGCAGGGAGGAGGAACTGGAAGAGTATTTTAGTCAGTTTGGTAGTGTCTCACAGGTTCATTTAGTTGTTGATAATAAGGAAACAAAACGATCCAAAGGAATAGCTTATATTCATTTCTCAGTTCCAGATTCTGCAGCCAGGTAATAACAACTTGATGGATAGAAATTGTTTTCTCATCTTCATTAATACCAACTATTGTTATATTGTATATTTTTCTTTTAGTTTCCATGGTTGAGCAGTAGAATTTGTGAGGGGGTTCTTTTAAAGCATTATAAGTCATTTTTTTGAAAGAAACTTCAGGTTGCAGATGTAGACATAAACAATATTTTGTCCATTTACTTTTAAAGACTGATGAGTATCCAAGAGTGTCTTGGTTGTGTTTTTTATTTAAAATAATACTTTTAACTAGATAAAATAGTATATTTTGTACTTCATGATCAAAGTCTGGATTTTTCACTTAGTCCTTGTCCTGAAAAATAATAGGTATTACTATGTACTATATTGGTTTGAGTTATAGAAAAGTTCTTAAACATTCCAAGAATGTTTTGGAATTTATATGAAATGTTTTCTGCAATAAATCAAAGTAGGTTGGAATTGGATAATCCCCTTCCAATGGAAATGTTTTCAGTTGGTACTTGTCATTTCTGATTATAATTTAGGGTTAAATATGTTTTTCGTCTCTATAAATATACCAACCTTTTGTTTTAGTCCCTCTAAAATTTTCCTTCAATTTTTGGTCCCTATAAAATTTTCAATAACTACTTTTGGTCCCTATTTTTAATTTAATTTTTGAAATTTTTAATGAAAATGTGCAGAAATGTGTAATATATTCTAAAAAAAAGTTCATAAAAAAAATTAGAATTTTTTAACAAAACACAAATTAAATATGAATTTTTAAGCTTAAAAAATATAAAAATTCATATTAAATTCATGTTTTGTTAAAAAATTCTAATTTTTTTTGGGAAATATTCTTATAATATTATAAATTTCTCTGAAAATTTTTATTCAAAAATATGAATTCTACATATGAGTTTACTTTAAAAGAAGGACCAAAAGTGAAGATGGAAAATTTTACAAGGACTAAAAGTTGAAAGAAAATTTTAAAGGGACTAAAACGAAAAGCTTGAAGAGAGAGAAACTTGGAAAATCAAAGGAGGTAACTTTAGGGTTGAGGGTCTTTGATTAGAGTTATCTTGAGTTGGGAAACATTGTAAACACCTTGGGTGAGTGAAAATCATTGAGTGTCTTGTTCATTGGTGAGATTGGGAAAATGAGTAGAAATTAGGGTTGTTCATTGTAAGCTTGTTGAAGCTAATTTCTTGTAACCCATTTGTATCTTTTTGTAAGAACTCATTGATAAGTGGATTGGAGAGATCAATCTCTCCCCCATAGTAGGTCAAGTTGGACCGAACTGTGTCAACAATCTTTGATGTGTTTGTTTTCTCTTCTCTCCCTTTATCTTTTCCTTGTGGTTTTGTGCTTTTCACTTTGATTCCTAGATTAGATCTAGGTGTTGTTTATTGCTTGTGTTTACTTTGATATTGGTTACCACTTTCCTTTGCTCCACACACCATAGTTTGTATTGGTGTGATTTTGAGTCCGAATTCACAACATTAATGATCATTTATATGAAATAAAAAGCTATTTGTCCATTTTTATATTTTAGAAAACATCATTTCATAAAAAAAAAAAACATTATTTCATTGTTTATAAAGATCATATTAAAAATTTACATTTTGTCATGAAAAATAATCAATATTCATTGTTATAAGTAATAAAATTTGTAAAAATTAAATTTTATTTCGTCGAAACTTTTGGTAAATAAAATTTAATTATTATAATTGTCAATGATAGAAAATAATTATTTTTCTTCAAAAAAAACAACTCATTTATTATTAATTTAACGACTTGGTGTACTGATACATCCAAATTTATTGGGTGTACCATATAATTTGCCTCAACAATTTTGCGCAACTTCATTTCACATTCTTAGGGAGGACAGATGCTGAGAATTGTGTAATACAAACAAACGACATTTTCGACACAACAAATATCCTCACATTATTGAATTCATATGATTAATGTGAATGAAATTTATAATCACAACAAAAATAACTGTTCTCCAAAAAAAGGAAAGAAAAAAAAAAAGAAAAAGGCCTCAACACCACAACAGGATAGAATACCAACCAAGGAAATAATGAATAGAATTGAAAAAAGAGCCATTGCTATAACATCTAAGCTTGGAATAACATCTCACTTCACACATGCATCTCATTCTGTTTGTATTCCACGCTCAACAAATCTTAGCATAAGGTCATCAGCCTCCGCCGACATACCATCTAACACCAGTTTCTTGGTCACTTTCTCACACAATTTTAAATGAGGAATCAAATTTCGTCTAAACATTTGACAAGCCACTTCGTATGCTGATAGAGCATTCCCATTAGTCAAATAGCTTTCTATCAGAACATGGCATGTTTTAGCATCAAGTTTTGATGCTGTTCTCAAAACCTTCCCTAGTAGTTTCTCGGCCTCCTCACAGTTCCCAAAATAACAAAGCTTCTCAATAACTTGATTGTATACAGTTTTAAATGGCTGCCTAGCAATCATTTTTTCTAATAATTTCATCATATCGTCCACTCTTTGCCATTGACAAAAACGGTGAATAACAGCCCTGTAAGTTACCGGAGTAGGATCGATTCCCTTGCCAAGCATCTTTACAATTAACTCAGAAGCCTCATCCAACCTACCTTTCTTCCCCAATGCATCAAACAATGTTGTATATGTGATTGCATCAGGATGTTTATTGCTTAAATACATGTCCTCTAGCACTGATAGAGCTGCATCCAAGTCACCGATCTGACAAAAACCATAAATTACAGAAGTAAAGTTTACAACATTAACGGCACAGCCCTTATGCAGACATTCTTCTAAGTATTTTTTAGCCTCTACTACATTCTGATTTCGACAAAGCGACTGTATTAGCAGGTTAATGTCAACCGGATTTGGGAGAAAACCTTTTTCAATCATTTCCCTAGTCAAATCACAGGCCTCGGACAATTTTCCCTCCCTACGAAGCCCGTGCATTACAGCACTATAAGTGATGGCATTTGGGGTCCACCAATGCTCCTCACTTACATTTATCATCTCCCTAGCCTCTGATGATTTTCCATTGTGACAGAGCCCATTCAACAGGACTGTATATGTAACAGTATTTGGTTTGCACCCGTGTTTGTACATCTGCTGCAGCATCTTTTTCGCTTCATCTATCTTCCCCACGCGACAAAACCCATCGATAATAGCAGTATATGTTACTACATCAGGATTACAACCTTTTGAGTACATATCGATCACTAAACTCTTCGCCTTATCTATGTTTTTATTTTTACAGAACGAGTCAACTACTGCACTATACCCAACCTTATCAATGTGGAAACCGTTCTCTTCTGCTTCCCTTAGGAAAACAAGAGCATCATCTGCGTGTCCGTGCTTTGAAAGTGCGTAAATTAGTGTATTATATGTAACCTGATCCGGTATTAAGTTACTATTATGAACCATATTCTCCATTAAACGCTTCACTTCCTCAACTTTTCTATCCTTACAGAGGAAAGCCATCACAGTATAATAACTTACTTTATCTGGAGGGCATCCCTTAAATGGCATTTCTGCAATAAGCTCCAATGCATCATCAATCCGATTTAAGTCGCAGTAACCTTTGATCAAACAGTTATAACTGACAATATCAGGTTCAATTCCAGCAACCTTCATTCGTTCCAAGAATCTCAACGCCTTTTCCAATTTATTTCCCTTCACTAAAACATAGATAGCAGTGTTACATATAGACAAATCAGGCTCGACTCCAGCTTTCTGCATCAAGGTCAGAATTCGCAATGCATTCCTCAACATGCCCGCACGGCTATAAGACACCATCACATAACTAAAAGCCTCGGGCGAAAGTTCAATTCCTCGGCGAGTCATAAGCCGAAGAATCCGCCTTGCACCTTGACACAACCTAGTCTTGCTAAGTACATCCAACATCGTATAGTACACAATAGCATCATGTCTATACCGCCATTGCCTATCAGCCCAGTAAAAAAAATCCAAAGCAATCCTTTCATCATCATGAGACCGCAAAACAGCACAAACAAGTCGAGGTTTAAGACTCCTTAATAAATGCCTCAAATTTTCTTCAAATTTAGGATTCCAATTTGACCTAAGTGAAATCAACCTACAGACCTCCCTAACAATTGGGTGTCTAAATTCACTCTCATCAATCTCAAATCTTGCAATACTTTCTCTCTGTATGTTACTATCATTCCCATCAACTGAACTAACAAACTCAAAACTCTCATCAATATCACTACTACCATTTTCTTCAACTTCATCTTCTTCATCTAAATCATCATCAACACTTGCAACAAAACGTGATTCCTCAGAAAACCCATGACCCATTTTCCCAAAACCATCATTGAAATTCTCAGTGTTAAATTTACCCTTACATTGAGCTTCAAAACTAGCGGTTGAATCAGAACCCAAAACAGAATAATGACTAAAATTCAAAGCAATGCATGACAAAGGGTTACCGCAAAAACGGGAAGCAAAAGCTTTTCGCAATAGATAAAGATTCAACCTCAAAATTGCCATCAACAACAAAAAGATTATATTTTTGTGTTGCTTACAGGTTCAGTAACAATACCCAGATCTCAATATTATCAACAATGGTTACGAAATAATTGAAAGCTTCGAAATTTACCTCGAAGATTGAAGTGGGTCACTGAGAAAGGAGAGTGAAACCAGCTTTAAAGGTTAAACCTTTGTTCCAATGTCTTTCTTGTACTAGGTTGTAGTGTTGCTTCACGAAAAATGCTAAGGGTGTTCTACCAGTTAATTTATAAAAATAAAAATAGAATAAAAATAAGGGAAAAATAAAAAATGCTAAGGGTGTTCTTTTTTTTTTTTTTTTTTTGGTTAAGTAGCCCGGAGAAATTCACCTTAAAGGTGAAATAGTGGGGTGTTCGGGGTTCGAACCCCAGCCCCTGCATACATAATGCATTATCCCTTACCAAGTGAGCTAAGCTCACGGGGACATGCTAAGGGTGTTCTACCAATTAATTTATAAAAATAAAAATAAAAAACATTTGTTTAGGTTTTTTTTTCAAGAAGCTAAAATGAAATTTATTAAAGGCTTAAATATTACACATGTCCCTGCAAATATGCCTCGTTTGAGTTTTGGTCCTTGTAAAACAAAAATTATGAAATCCGTCCTCGCAAAATTTTATGTCTTTTAAAAAAGCCCTTGGGCCCAGTTTAGTGATGATTTGGCAGATTTTTGCTTATGTGGAAGATGCTGACAGTAGATAAGTTGTACACATGGCATCTAGGTGTCATTCATTTTATTTTAACATTTTTAAAAAAATTTAATAAATCAAATAATATATTTTTGAAATAAAAAAACCAGTTTAGTTAATTAAAAAAACAAAAAAAAATACAGTAGAGAAGGGAAAAATCCTACGTTTCCCCTTTCCTCATACTTCCATCTTCTTCTTCCATATGTTCTTCCACACAACATTCATCTTCCCCACAACCATAATCATCTTCTCAAATAAACATCACCAACAACAACCTTGAATTGTAATAACTTAGAAAACAATTTCATTGCTTGCAAACCCTAAATCCCAATTGAAAATGAGTTTTGAAGAGTACTCAGATTGGGATCTAAGTACTCATGTGAAGAATAATATGTTTGTTTGGGTTTGAATCAGATTCGAGCACATAATCGAGTGGTGGGTCGCATGAATCAGAAGAAGAAAACGATGGTGGAACCACCTTCGAATCCGGCAGCACACAAACCCAAATTTGCCAGCGGACTCCATCAGACCTTCTCATGGATTTTTCGTTTCCATAGGAAATCCAGTGCCTTGCCTCTCTTATTCTTTCCAATTTTAACAAAAACTCCATCAGAACCAAATGTTGATTTTGTTTCCTTTTGTGTTGTAAGGATTGAAAGGGTTCTCATGTTCAATTACTATACCTCTGTTCAGGTCTGGAGCCTTTGAGAACAAATTGAACAGAGAAGAAAAAGCAACCATGGTGGTGTAAGGGAAAAATTGGGGACCGAGAGAGTGAGTTTTGTTGGGGAATGATTTACCTCTTTGTTCTTGTTGGATGATGAATTAATTTCTTCCTTTTTGTTCATGTGAATCTGGATTTGAATTATGTTTATTGTTGGGCTTTGTTTCATGTTGGATGATGAAGTAAGTTCTTATGTTTTTTTGCTTTGGAATCCTTCATTGTTGTTGGTTGGATGATGAATAATGAGATAATATATGGGTTGATGATGAAGTTTTGGATGAAGAGTTGGGTTTGGGTTGGAGATGAATGTTTTTGAGGAAAAATCTGGGTTAGAATTATTAAAAACAGAAAATGAATTTTCCTAATTTAAAAAATGTTTTTAAATGATAAATGTCATGTCAGATGCCATGTGGTTGCTTATGTCCAGTCAACGTGTGCCACGTCGGCATCTTGGTGACATGGCCTGGCTTAAATGGGCTCAGAGGCATTTTTAAAAGACAGAAATTTTTGTGAGGACAGATTTCAATTTTTTTTTTTACGAGGACCAAAACTTAACCGAGCCATATTTGCAGGGGATGCGTGCAATATTTAAGCCAATTATTCTTCCAATTTCATTAACTTGCAAGTCAATGACTCAGACAGAGGTATATGGTGACTAACTTCTTTCAGGGACTTTTCTAACAATGCACGACGTCGACAATCTTGGAATCTCCTCCGTGACCTTGCTGCTATGTCCACAGACCCTTGGTGTATTATAGATGATTTTAATGATCTTCTTACAAGTGATGACAAACGAGGGGGGTCTGAGAGACCAACTTGGCTTTATAATGGTTTCCGTTCAGCAGTAAATGATTGTAATTTACATGACCTCCCTCTAGGAGGATATCCATTTACTTGGTTCAAAAGTCTTGGAACTCCTCGCACGATTGAAGGAAGACTTGATAGAGCGTTCCACACATCCTCATGGCTTACTCTTTTCCCGAATGCAAGATTAATTAATCTTGTTGCAGCCATTTCAGATCATTCACCTATCCTTCTAAAGTTGGACCCCGAGAGTTATATTCACTCAAAACGTAGCTTCCGTTTTGAAAATTCATGGCTACTTGATCAAAGCCTCTCAGATATGGTTGATGAGAACTAGCACTACTATCCAGCTAATAATATTTTACAAAAATTAAAGTATTGTGTTGATGATATGGAAGCATGAAGCAAAGCAAATAGTCCAAATTTTCGCCGTGAAGCCAACAAATTACGAAATGAGCTTGCTGCTATTCGAAGTAGTAATGATCACACAACTGATGCATCTATTACTAACATCCAAAACAAGCTTTCTTGTGTTTTGTTGCAGGAGGATATTTATTGGAAGCAGCGATCTAAAATCTTTTGGCTCAAAGATGGGGACACAAACAATAAGTTTTTTCATGCATCCGCGAGTGCAAGGCGCAAGAGAAATAGTATTAAAAAGTTGCGGAATTCTCATGATATGTATGTAGAAGATCAAGCTGGTTTGTGTAGCACTGCCCAAGACTATTTCTGTAATCTTTACACACCTGGTGATGGAGATCATTCACCTATTATTGTATTTCTCCTCAAGATAATACTTCTCTAACGGCTCCTTTTACGGAAGAAGAATTCAGACAAGTTATTTTTTCTATGCACCCCGACAAATCACCAGGACCTGATGGTCTTAATCCAGGTTTCTTTCAAAAGTTTTGGCCCCTTATTGATACATAAATTTTTGAAGCTTGTTGTTCATGGCTTGATGAAGGTAGCTTCCCTCCTACTTTAAATGATACTAACATTGCTTTAATTGCAAAAGTGGGCCATCCAGAGAGCATGAAGGACCTTCGTCCCATTTCACTTTGCAACGTCATCTAGAAGATTCTCTCAAAAGTCCTTGCCAATCGGCTCAAACGAATCCTCCATACGTGCATCTCTGATTCTCAGGCTGCTTTTGTCCCCAGTAGAGACATTCTTGACAATGCTCTCATTGCTTTTGAAGTTCTTCACTATATGAAATGCAAGACCAAAGGTAATGAAGGAAATATTGCCCTAAAGCTTGATGTTAGTAAAGCCTTTGACACGGTCAAGTGGAGTTATCTACAAGCGGTGCTGGAAAACATGGGTTTTTCAAATATTTGGATCAGTTGGATTATGCAATGTGTATCCTCTGTCAACTATCATGCGCTTGTCAACAACGATCGTGTAGGACCTAATACTCCCCTTTGTGGTCTTCGGCAGGGGGATCCCCTTTTTCCTTATCTATATATTATTTGTTCAGAGGGTTTAAGTTCTTACAACAAGTACCACGAGAATATCAGTCTTATCCACATCACTCGCATCTGTCGGGGGAGTCCATCGATTACCCATCTTCTCTTTGCGGACGACAGTTTTCTTTTCTGTAAGGCTACTATCTCTGAAGTGACAACCCTCAAGAATATTCTAGATACTTATGAGACTGCTAGTAGCCAAGCTATAAACTATTAGAAATCCTCCATCGCTTTCAGTCGGAATACAAATTCGACTCTCCGAAACAATATTATTCATCTCTTAGGTGTTGTGGAAATGATGGGGCACAGTAAGTATCTTGGCCTCCCATCTATGGAAGGAAGATACAAAAAATCAATATTCACTTTTATCAAAGAACGTATTTGGAAAAATATCCAAAATTGGAATGCTCAATCTCTTTCACGTGCAGGTAAGGAAGTGCTCCTAAAGTCAATTGCCCAATCTATACCTACTTACTGTATGAGTGCTTTTCTGCTCCCTACCTCATTTGGGGAAGAAATAGAGCGCATGATGAATTCATTTTATTGGGGTTCGAAGAAGAATGGTGGTAGAAGTATTAATTGGTTAAAATGGGATAAGATGACTACTTGTAAGGATCACGGTGGTCTTAACTTTCGCGACCTTGAAGGTTTTAACCTTGCCATGCTAGGTAAAAAGGGATGGAAGCTCCTCACAAACTCTTCCTCTCTCCTCACCAAAGTTCTCAAAGCTAAATATTTCCCTAGAAGCAGGTTTTTGGGCGCCAATATTGGTCATAGTCCAAGTTTCACGTGGAGGAGTATTTGGAGCACTATTTTGATGTTATCTCTTGGTTATAGGTGGAAAATCGGTGATGGTAATGATATTAATGTCTGGAAAGACCCATGGATCTGCACTCGTCAGAATTTGCGGCCTACCACATTACCGGCAAGCAATCTCATCAATCTGACTGTCTCTCAACTTTTCAATCCAACAACCAACACTTGGAATCGTGACTTTATTGCTTATATAATGAACACACAAGACACATCTGATATTTTTAAGTTGCCTTTGCACTCTCGAACTCACTCTGATAGAATAATATGGAATGCATCACCTAATGGCTCATACACGGTTAAATCTGCGTATAAGATGTGCGTGAGTATTTCAGACCAACGGTCAAATTATCATGTCTCAGGGGATTGGAAGTTGATATGGTCATTGTGTGTTCCGCAAAAAATCAAACATTTTTGCTGGAGATTACTTCACGGCTGTTTACCTACAAGGTCTAATTTGCAAAGTCGTGGAGTCCATTGTCAGTCAACTTGCGTGGTTTGCAATCGTGACCTGGAAGATGAAATGCACATGTTTATGCATTGTAAATTTGCTACAGATTGTTGGAAAGCAGCGAATCTTTGGGGTAAGATAGCATCGTACATGACGTCAAACGATAGTTTTTCCTCTATTATGTTTGTCATCCTTAGATCGCTTGAAGTGGAAAATCGTGCTGGATTTGTAGCTATATTATGGAGTATTTGGCGTTCGCGTAATGCTTGTTTATGGGAACAAAAAGCAGCCAATGCACAAGCATCATGTGTGCTAGCGTTGGATACTGTTCAAGATTTCATGTGGTACAACCGTCCCAATGATACTTTGCAGCCAGCTACTCCAAGATGGTCTAAACCGCAGGCAGATTGGATAAAGTGTAATGTTGATTGTGCCCTCTTCGAAGCCGAAGGAAAATTTGGTGTTGGTATCTGTTTTCGAGACAACTTTGGACATCTTATCCAAGCTCACTCAATGGTTTTTCCCTCTATTTCAACCGCGGTTGAGGGTGAAGCTACTGCTCTTCAACAAACCCTCCAAATTGCTCTCGATCTTGGTCTCAATCGCGTTGTTTTTGAAACTGATTGTCCGCTTGTTGTGAATGTTGTCCTTAGTAATAGCCCATATGTTAATGAACTAGGAAGTTTACTCTCTAATTGTAGGGTGTTGCTTTTTTCTAATGCTACTTATGCTCTAGCTTATGTTAGGAGACAAGCTAATAGATGCGCTCATAATCTTGCTCGAGCGTCTATATTTCATGCTAGTCCCAGTATTTTCAATCATCCTCCCTATTGTATTAACTCTATTATTTTGGATGAAATGAAATGAGCTATCTTCTCGTCAAAAAAAACTTGTTTTTATAAAAACTACGTATCACACAAAAAATATATTTTACTAGATACACATATATACAAGTAATGAAGTAAAACAAATTATTAACAAAAAAATGTAAGTTTTTTACGGAAAAATATGTGAGCTTTAAAGATGTTGGTGGAATTATGAATTTCAAACTAACGTGAAGCTCTCTATAGTTTACGTTAACTATGAATTAAAATTAAACGCATACATATATGCTCTTTTATTTTATTTATATACAATTTTTTTTATGATCAAAAGAAAGTAATAAATTTTAATATGTTTAATTTTTTTACAGTTTAAAAAATAAAATGATTATAATGGAATTTTCAAATAGGTATTAGTAATTAAGAAATAGTTTTTCTTAATTTAAGGAAAATACGTACAAACGAAACAAGTTATGGAACATTGTTAAAAAATAATTACACATCAAATTAAAAAAAAATAAACATAGTTGGGATGTTAATAGGATATAGAAAAAAACCACTTTTCAACATTTATTTATAAACATAGTTGTGTTTTCCTATGACCATTTATTTATATACGTAAATTTCAACAAAAAAAAATTATTTATATACGTTGAGTAAAAAAAAAAAAAAAGTATTATGTACTCTCTTTTTTTCATTATTATCATCCATGTCTCAAATGAAGCATTTGGAAGGCACGTGTCTTTTGAACATAGGCAGCCTTGTGGATGGTTCCTCGATTACTGACAAATGCCATCTTGGCAAGCTACGCCAGATGCGCATCTATGTTTGTGATTCAATAACTCATTTGACATGGTTGAGGTATGCTCCGCTTCTTGAGACCCTTGAAGTTTATCGTTGTAGTTCAATTGAAGAGGTGGTGAAAGAAGCTAAAGATGACGAACAAGCTGGCTATGACTCCAACAATATCTCAAAGACCTAGTGTTTGACTTAATGCCAAAACTTGTGAGCATCCACAAGAGAGCTTTGGCTTTTCCTTCCCTAAAACGTATTGTGTTTTCCATCTGTTTGTGCAGCATAAAATGTATAGAATGTATAATTACATTCTCGTATTCTTCCTCTGAATAGTGTTTGAAAGCCTAGCTAGTTTTCAATACACAAATTTTGGTTTTGGTATAAAAGTTAGTTTTGGTGAAAGTGTCACTTTGGTTCCAATGCAGCTGAGGCTGAATTGGCGCTGGAAACTTTTCCCAAAAAGGTGGAAATAATATAAGCCGAGTATTTCCTAGTTTATGCGAAGTTGATTTATAACTCCACGTCATAGGCTAACGTTGCATGTTTAATTGTGAAATTTGACATAATGACTAAATTGATTGAACATTATAAAATTTATTTATGAATGTTATAGCTATTTCAATTAATATGAGAATAAAATTGATCGATTGATAAATATTAAGGGACGAACAAGCTTTTTTTTCTTCAGAGAAAGGGGATGAACAAGCTTATTCACTCATATATTAATGTAGTCCTATTTTGTTTTGTTTTTTGAGAGAGTGATGTTTTAATTGTAAACAAAAAATAATAATACAAAGGAGAAAAGTGTTTATGATTTATCATAACCAAATACATATGCAACGAAACCAATCATTTTGAGTAATATCAGAATTAAAAGAGAACTCAAATTACCACTGGTTAACAATATAGGGATTCAATATGATAACAATAGCCTAGCATAATATAGATAATATACAATAAAATTTAACAGGCTGCTAACTTAGTAATATAAATGTCCAATAGCCTAAACTCAATACGTCATTATTTAACAACAACTTGCTTCTGCAATTGTGAGGAATTCTTTTATTGCACACATTAGCTTTTGCCTAGATTAAAGTTCACATAAATTTACACCAAAAATATCGTAGAAAATTATGAAATTTCAATAATTTGTGCATGTAGTAATTAAACTATTTTTTTTTACAAAAATAAATGATATTCATCCATTCAAATTGATAGAGCACATCGATATAATGCAAATTCTCTAAAAACAAAAAGGATGAATATGTGAACAGACTCACATCATCCATGTTAATAGCATAAAACGACAAAGTACAAATGCCTACACATATGACTATATTCAAATCTCCGGAATAACCATGTCTCCGGATCTGCAACGTGGATGACGAAATAGTCATTGATTGGATCTGCACTGGATCGAAGCTGATCTGACAATTTGAACCGATCAAATACCTGAGAGAAACAAGAAAGACAAACAACGTCGTACAAAGACGACGAACAAATCAACGTCGCACAAAGACAACAAAATCACAAAATAAAAAACAAAATAAATGTGAAAATCTCTTATTTCAATAAAAGGGAAAGAGAAAAACGAGTTAGAGGGGTGATTTTGGGTCAAATTGACCCTAAAGCACCCCCTTTGGTGGATGAAGGAGAAGAAACTAGGGTTTTGGTGGCGGCTCACAAGAGACCTAGTAATTAAACTATGTTCAATGTTTAATTTTTTAGGCAATGTTCAATGTTTACTTGTTAAATCAAACCTGCAGTGAATTCGAACTCAAAACTTTTATGGTAAACTTAAATGTGTGAAGTAAAAGAAAGTAATAACAAATTTTAAAGTAGCAACAAGAACAATAACAGACTTAGATCTAATCTAGTAACCAAGTGTAAAACACAAACCACAAACAAGATTGGTGCATCCAATTCTGCCCAATCATGACATATGTCTGTCCACTTCACTAATTATCATTTTAAAGGAAAACATGTCAACATGTCTTTTGAGAAATAACATTTCTAAAATAATATCGTATTATTATAACTAATCACTACTAGAAAAAGAAAATTTTGAGAGGAAAATTAGTGACGGAAAAATTGAAATTCCTCACAAACTTCTTGGTCGCAAAATTTAGTGATGGAATTTAAGAGGGATTTCACGTTTTCCCTCACTAATTTTTATTTTTTTAGCAGTGAATTAACTATACGTAGTCGTACTCATGAATAATTAATTATCGTACTGGTCGCATAATCCTTACAACATCTTTTATTATTTTAAGATGTGTAGTGCTGGGTTGAAAGAAAAAATAATTTACAGAAGCAAGCAAGCACTACTCTTGACTGAAATCTAGTACAGTTTATCTGACCAAGATATTTTAAACGTCTGTATCCAATGTATATACGTACCATCAAAGATGATATAAATTAATCAAGGCGACTTCCCCACTTACTTGGTGTCTATTATGATAAATATAAATAGATTAATTTATTTTATTCACAACAAAACACTGAATCTGCACATTTTGTGTCGCCATGTTGGGGTTTATCAACTAAAATATGTCTCTTTCAAAATCAGGTGAAAGCACTAATTAGCCATTAATTAAGAATAATATAGAGGGAAGTTGAGCAGCCTGGTATATATGTAGACATCATTCCATTTCTATCCATCGATCAATATCAATGAGATTCTACATATGAAAAATATGCAGCAGCCACGCTACAGACAAAAACAGTTTGGATTTTCAAAATTATAAAATAAACAGAATGGAATTCTCAATTATGTTAATTATTTGAGTTTAATCGGCGTGTTGTTAATGTAAACTTTATTTAGATGTTTATTCAATGAGAAGTAGAGGTTAAACATTTTAAAAGTAGTAATTATAAACTCAATGTTTTAAGATTTTAGGTTAAGATATGATGTCCAACACATTTATATAATTGTTTTTGATTCAATGTAGATAATCCTCAGAATCTCTCGTGTAATCCAACACTTTTGTAAAGTTAAAATGTAGTTGAAATATCGTCTAATAACTCTCAATTGTGATTATCTTTGTGTTTAAAAAAATTACGTTGATAAAGGATTTATGGTGCTCAATTGTGAGTTATTAAACTTCTCTAAGCTAAGAAACACATATATGAAAAACAAATCATAAACATAAATGGATAAATTGAAAAGGAAAAAAAAAAACTTGTTTGATTAATTATGTGTTAGATGAATTGTAAGTATATAATTTATAGATAACACTAGTTCTACCAACTAAAATAGTGTGTTTTACGGAATTTAGCCTTGTTCATTGTTAAAAGTATGTGGTGCTTTACGTTTGATTTGATCTTCCCTTCTTCAAAGTGTTATCAGTTACATCTATCCACTCGTGCTTCCTCTCCTTGGAATATGTCTCCATGTAAATAGTTGTTTAGTTTGTAGCGATATAAATATGAAACATGAGTAAACGTCAAGTTGACAAGTTCCATTTAACTTTGCCTGCTTCTAACACTGATCTCATGACCTACGTGAACCTCTATGGACTTGAGAATGGCTCATAATCGACTACTTTCTTTTCGTCTAACCTTCAATCGACTGAGGGATATTCGTGTGACTCTAAATTCGATTGTTTGTCATTATCGGCTAACAACTTATTTATATTTAAGAGTAAATATAGTCTTATTAAAGAGTGTCGTAAAGACATTAATTAAAGGACTCATACTAAGCATAGTCATACTAAAGAATGTCTTAAATACAATTTTTTTTTTCGTAATTTTTTTTTCATTGCTTAATCATTATAATCAACATCATTTATTAGCATTTTCTATTTTATGTTAAGAGGACAAGAAAATCTTTGAGAATGATTATATAATATGAGTTTATATTTAAAAGACAAAAAAAATGATTCTAAGGGCATCTCCAGCGCTAGTTGCTTACTGCCCACGTGGATGCATAAGTTCCGTCTCTTAACATTTTCAGCATTGGAGCAAATACAGGTGGCAATTTGATTGCTTCATTTTTTCTGTCAGTTGCTTATATAAGCAATGCAAAAAGTGTGTTGCCTCTCATTAAAAAACAATAAAATATGGTTGAAAACTCAACAGAAAATCACGGACCAGAGGGAACAAAACAGATTAACCTATGATAATGGAATTCAGATTAATTCTCATGAAAAAGTCTCAAATAAAAACTTTTCCTTAAATAAATTCACAAATCGCTCAAAGGAAAAGAAGGTAGTAGATCTAAAAAAATGGAATAAGGAAACTACAAATCCAGAAAAACGAAGCTATGGTTTGGGTTAAGCTTGAGCGGAACAAAAAAAATTATGATTTTTTTAGAGAAAGAAATGGATTGGATTTAGTGTGGTTCGGTGCCATTAATTCTTAATGAATTTTTTATTATTATATTTTTGTATGTATGTATCATTTTTTAATTATTTATGATTTTTTACCTATTAATAAAAATATGTAAATTTAAATTTAAATCAAAATTAAGGGAAGATAAAAAAATACAAATTTGTGGGGTCAAACATATGGTTGCTTATTGTTAATCACTATTGGAGTAAAATTGATTGAGATTGCTTATAAGTTGCTTACATGCAATGTGGCAATTTGGGCCCACAAAAAATAAGTTAAGCAACCAAAATAAGTTCTTTCCATCAAAGAGAATATTTTAATATTGATTCGTTTTAAATAATTGTTGAGAGTCATGAAACATGTTCCTCTGAACAAAAGATACAATGTGTCCGTACACACTTTTGCTATATTTTGGTCCCATCCCAGCAGTAACGTGAGAGTGAGTAGCAAAACTATGACCACACCAATACATAGTCAAAGAGCAGTCAAAAACCAACCAACGAACCAGTGGCAACCTTAATAATTTTAGCTCAAAACAAGGGCAGTTTTGACAACCTTATTCTATATATAACGAAACGTCAACACAACCCTAACACAACTCACTAAACACCACCAACAACAACACAAAGAGCTCAAATTAGCATCTTATTTTCTTTCTTCACTAAGCAGAGATGGGAGGTGCAAGAAGCAATGGAATGATGAAGAGTGGAAGAAGAAGCATCCCTCAAAGAAATTCTAGGCGTCCAATTCCAAAAAGAGGACAAGTCAAAGTTGGAATAGTAGTTGGTCTAGCCAACTCTGTTGCTTCCATTTTCTCTCGTGGCAAGACTAGTCCTAGGGGGTGCGCTCAGTAACTATGTTCGTCTTCAACAAAGTTTTGATCAACATTTTAGTGGATTTTGTACAAATTGGGGCGTTTAATTTTTATAATTCCCTTGTTTTGTTATGTTCCGTTATGTTCATATGTACAAATCTCTTGTTTTGTTTGGAATGACTAATGAAATGAATGAATCCGTTTGGTTCTTATTTACAAATTTCTTGTTCTGTTGTTTATATATGCAAGCTAGTAAGCTAACAAATACAAAAATTAACAAGTAGTTTACTAATTTAATTACCCATACTGAAATTCAACTGATTGTGATCTACATCATTTGCAACCTACAGAACTTTATGTCATGTTATAAAACATTGTTAAATCAAGGATTGTGACAATTAGAACACAATTACATTAGGTTGATCTAGTTAAAATTTGAACTCTTGCTTGAGTTCAACCGCAGCATACTCATGAAACGAACTAAAATTTCACATGGTTTGCAATTTTTACATTTTACTGTAGTTTATTTAACAGACTATGAGGTACTATAGACTATAGTACATTTCACCCGCACGTGCTTTCCATTTTTTTACCATCTGATATTTTTTTTTCTGCTGAGTCATAACTTAGGTAATGTTTATCCAATCTATTGCAACCATCCCCATTTATAAACACAATTATTGCTTTTACGTATACTAAATGTGTGCTTGGTATGGCGGTGGTAAGAATTGATTTTGATAGAATTGAGTTTGAAAGAATTGATTTTAGTCAAAAGTGAGTTTGATTTATATTTGAATAAACTCATATAAATGTGATTATTTCAAGTTGATGTTGTTTGGATACTTTAAATTAAAATAGATTTTGAATGTCTCAATTATCTAATAATTTGAAAAATATTTATATTTTAGGACACAAGTAGTACTTTTGATTTAATTATTTTAAAATAAAAAAAATTATGTTAGAAGAAATAAATTATCAAATTTAACAAAACAACAGAACAAGAGATTTGTAAATAATAAATTATGAAAATATGTAAATTTTAGTCATATTTTTTTCAATTAATTGTGCTAATTTTATTGCTGAGTAGATTTCTTGTAATGTGAAATCCTTCTTTTCTTTTTTCTGAAAGGGAATCTTTTTGAAAAAGCAGGATAAGGATAATGTTAATTGCAATGTCAAGCTGTGGTCCTTCAAATTAAGTGCATGACTAGGCAAAACAAAGCGACATTATGCAACAAGTTGTCCTAAATATAATACAAATAATTGGTATAACAATGGATTTAAATAGCTGTCACTCATGTTTTTTGCAATCTTGCTAGTTTTTCTATCCTTCAAATCTAATATTCCCTCAACAGAATCAGACATGGTTAAACCAATGCAGTATTTGAAAATTAGTACGATTGTATTTGTACTTAGTACATTGTATCTGTATCAAGGACTTGCTCTTTCTTTTTATAGAAAAAAAAAAGGAAGATTCCTATTTCCTACTGTAATTACAAGATTCAGTGCACTGCAGTTGCTCTCTGAATTCAAATCTACATAGTAGATTTTCTCTCTTATTATTTTCCTCCTTTTTAACCCTTCTTCTCACATTTTTTCTATAGTCTTTTTGTCGCCTTCACATTAGTCAGTTTTCTAAAGTCTCTTTGTCGCCTTCACATTGGTCAGTGATGAACATGTGCAAAAAAGATGTACAAAAACGAAATTCTTATCTTTTTCATGTGTTCACATTAAATGATTATCATGTGTAGTATAACACTTAATAGTTAAATACTGATCTTATGATAAATACATCAATCAATAATCATGCCTTTAACCAGGCATCTCAATAAAATTACTTCATCCTTCTCAACATAAGTGTTGCAAAGAAAAAATATTTTTAAATAAATTGCATTTTATTTTTTTAATATACTGTAACATTAATTAATTTAACACAAATTTATATTTTGTGTATATATATATATATAAAAAAAAACATGAAAGACCCTTAGTCTTAATAATCATTTTTGGATTTTTATCCTCTTGAGAACAAAAATATTGGAGAATTGAACTTAAAAACTTGTCGTAAGAAATCACATCTATATTATTTTCTTTGATAGAAAAAACTCATCTATCTAATCTAATCTAATTAATATAAAATTGAAACTTTGGTATATATTTGGATATGTAGGAAGTAGTTATCACAGGGCAAGATATGATGGGAATTTTGGCCAAAGGAACTGAGCTGAAGTGGGTTGCAGCTGCTGGGGCTAGGAAGAGGCATACAATTAGTCATAAAATTAATTATTTATTTTTTTAAAGAGAATGACTAGATATAAAATCATAATCAAATAGTACTATATATTTAATTTGGTTATATTGATTAAATAATGAAAGTGGTAGATAGGGCCATGAACTAAAGCAGCCAGAAAGGACACCGAAAGAGCCTGGGATTCTCTAAAATCATTAACCGTTTATGTGCCTTTAGCCTTTTTACAAACAAATGTGAGCAATTGTGCACGTGGTTTTAATGCAACAAATTAAGATAAAGTTGAGTATTTTGCAAGCAAAGGTTTCATTATTCTTTTAATTAATTAATTAATCACATTATGATTATACTAAACTAAACCCGCAGCCTGCTGACTTGCTTAATTGTTGGCCTTTAAATATAGCCGGCATTAGGGACCCCCACATATTGTCGTCTGCTGAACTTGAAGTTGAAATGCATGATGTAGACATATTCTTTTCTACTTCCCTCCTTCCTTTATAATTGTGACTTTTGCATAAATTTTTTGTTTCTAATTAACTGTCGTTTTCAAAGTTCAAAATATCATTAAATGTTGTTTTACCTATATTACCCTTATATATTTATTGCAGAGAGAGAAATGTATGAAATGAAGTATTAAATAATTAAGGTTATTATAGAAAAAAGATAAATTGTTGTATCAAAAGTAATAAAAGTATTTGTTGTCTCGGTTTGTGTAAAAAATTCAAATGTGACAATTAAAAAGAAACAGAGTATTAAATTAGTGTAGTTACTAATTCTTTCTTGTGGCCATTTAATATCTATGACAGATACTATTGATGCCATCTTGTCTTCATATAATCATAGGAGACGAATTCAATCAAGATTCATGCTTACAGTCATGCATTTCTTTACTCATTTTTTTTTTTTGTTTACTCAACAATGTTGAGTAGCATCTTGACAATTGACTCGTTTTCCTTTACTTTCTACGGGCCTGATTTGCTCTAGCTATCCAGTGTTGACCATTGACCTTTTCTCTATGTTTTTCTTGTATCTTGTTCATTCATAAAATTAAAATCCGTGCCAATAATTGATTGTTGACCTTTGGTGTGATGTGATCCGAACAAAATGTTTTAAAACCCGGACCGATAGTTGATCCGTACTAGGTCACTGGATCAGTGGTTGGACTAATGAGTCATTGGTCAGACTGCATGACTATTGACCCAGTCTTTATAAAAAAGTCATGACATAAATTTCATAATATAAAAGTTAATAAAACTTCTTCTATGAAAAAATTAATAAAAATTCACACATTTAAATAATTACCGAATATATATCAAAATCATAGAGTCCTATTCACATTAACAAGAAAAACTAAATGAAAAATATATTTTATAATTATCAAATAAATATGTGAGATATTATTTTTTTAGGAACATGAGAGTTTTTTTTTCTAACAAACATGAGAGATATTTATATCATATATTAATAAACATGTATGTATATACTCGTGAGAAATAAACGTTTAAGTTAAATATATATAGTCCAGATGGAAATTTAACAAGCAAGTTCACATAGCCAAGTTGTAAGTTTAATGTACGATATAATTCATCTGTTTTTAATGTACTATATAATTCATCTGTTTTTGTTTTAATTTTACAAAATTTATGTTTTTTCTTATAATTGTAAGTTTAAATTGTTTTTTTCAAGATTAAAAGTTAACCATTTTAACTACGTATTTAAAAGATTAAAAATAAAACAAAGATATAAAATATTTATTTTGTAACTCGCTTGAGTTGCTTCTTTAATTTATGAGCTAACAAGGATACTTCTATTTTGTTATCAGGTTTTTTCTTAAAAAAAAAAATTTAAATTAACCGACCTAAATTGACATATGGGAAAATCGTCTCTTTTGTTTTGGTTGTTACTTGTTTAATCAAGTTTTAGCTTCTTTTTTTGACAAAAATAAAAGGATATTCATTCATTCAAATCGATAGATTACATCAGATACAAACATCGCTAAAAACGTAAAGGGTGAATCCGTGAACAAACTCACACCACCCAAGTTAATAGCATAAAACGGCAAAATGCCTACATATAATATGATAAAACCTAAGTCACCGAAATTCACATGCTTCCGGATCTTCGACGGTGACGCCCAAATCATTGGTTGAATTTGTAATTGACTGATGTCGATCTTTCAATAGGAAATAAATGAACACCACGACAAGACGCGAAATCAAACGTCGCACAAGACGACGAACAACACAACGTCGCACTTAGACGACGAAATCACAAAAAAACACAATAGAAAAAACTTGATATATGTGAAAACCACTTATTTAGATTGAAAGAAAAAGGGAAAAATATGTTGAGGGGTGATTCTAAGTCAAAAAATTACCTAAAACCAACCCTGCTCGATGAACGAATGAGAAAATTTAGAGAAGTTGGAGTTTCTCTCGCTAGAAAACTAGAAAAACACTCACTTGCAAAGAGAAATTATTAATAATCAAGTTTTAGCTTAATCCCTTCAATTTAATACCTTTTCTTTTTAATTTACTTCTTGGCTTCATCAAAACAAAACAAAAAAAGTTATGAGCTGACAATACAAATACAAACAAAAAATACATGTTAATATCAAAGAGAATACCGTCATTCAAAAAAAAAAATTAAGAGTATAACTTAATGCAAATTTTATAGTGGTTGCGGATTTTTCCATTTTGAACTAAGAAACAAAATGAAGACCGTTTTCTTTAATAAAACTAAGGATATATGGATTTGTGTGTGGTGCAAGGCTAGGGGTCAATATCAAACAAAGAGAAACAAGCACTCCATCCATGTAATGATACTAACAAAGGCTGGATAGCATACAAAGAAAAACAAGGTCAAAATTGACAACAAACGACCAACAATAAACAATTCAAAACCCACAAGTTCACGACAACATATTTAATTTAGACACAAACATAAAACTATTCTCCCTCCGGTCTCAAATATAAAAAAATATTTATTTTTTAGGTTCATTGAATAGTTAATGTATTTAGTCTACATTATAAAGCAGATACGTTAATTATTCAATGAACCTAAAAAAAGAATCTTTTCTTATATTTGAGACGGGAGGAAGTATTTAATTTTTCTTTATAAATATTTGTCAATTTTAGCATAGTTTCATCTATTTAATATTCAAGAAGATAAATACAAACTTTACAATTAAAAGTTTTATCTCAATTAAAAGTTTAATATTCCAAAGGACAGCACTAATAATAAGTCTATATAAGTAATGAGTCAGTGAAAGTGTGAAATACACAATACATCTAGCTAAAGAGAAACCTTTTGAATCTTGCTGTGTGTGAAACTCTATTGAAAGAAGATGAAGGCAAAGATGGGAGTGGTGGTGATAACTAGAAGGGATTTGGTTTACCAAAGTAAGTTATCCAACAAGAGTAATATTTGTAAGAGCCGTATGATCCCTAAGAGAGGCCAAGTGAAAGTGGGGATTGTGTTGGGATTGTTTCATAATGTCTCCTCCATCTTCTCCTCAAGATGTGTTCACTTATCTTGATTCTTTCTCAACCTTTTTATTTTACCCTTATGAAGGAATTAATGTTAGAGTCTTGTTAACAAATATGTTGTACAAAAGCTACTAGTTAGTTTGTTAACAATTGGGAGGTGCAAGGAGTAATGGTATGATGAAAGGTGGAAGAAAAAGTTTTGTTATGTTCATATGTATAAATATATCTCTTGTTTAGTTTGGAATGACTAATGAATCCGTTTGGTTCTTATTTACAAATCTCTCTTTTCTGTTGTTTATGCCTGCACAATTCAAGCTAGTATATTTACAAATCTTTTTGAAGCTCTTGCAAATTCAAAAACCTTAAACAATGTCTTTCCTTTCTTTTTATTCCTACGAGCGGCTTCTATCTTCTCTTCATTGCACATGTCGGAGATCTCCTTAGCCTAAAAAGCAAACAGTGAACCAGTGTATAAATGCATAAAAAAGCGGCCATTTGTTTTTTTTGTTTTGTGGTGTCCGGGGTTTGAACCTCGAACCTTACTTATATTATACATTGTCCCTACCAACAGATTAAGTTCACGAGGACAAAAGCAACCATTTGTATCCAACCGACAAATATTTTTGAGAGCCGGAAGTCAGAAAAAGAGGAAAAAAGAAAAAGACATCATGCTTGTATAATCTTGTTAAACGATGTCCTAAAAACACCTGATGAATTTGAAAATTATTCATTGATGTTTAACTCTGCTAACCAACGCTACATTCTTTATAAGGAATCATGAACCACCAGAGCGCTGAAACCACGGTGAGTTACGCATTAGCCTCTTAATTGTGCCAAGAAAAGCAGCTTTCCTAACTAACTATAACAAGACTTCATTGGCTTGTTAAAAAAAGGAAATTGCTAAGTATTCCGAAAAGATTATCACAGTAACGTCACGACTGTATTCAAATAGCAAGTACCAGCACTTCTTTCCCATTTTAGCGGATCATGCATATTCCAATCAAGTGAGGATCAAACTGTGGGAAATGATTCGTGATGCTTTCGGGACGATTTTGTTCGCGTTAAATATCAGCGCTCTTAAAAAAACTATAACAAAACTACCTTGCTAAACCACGAAGGTGACAATGAAACAACAATCTTATTTATGTCAAGAAATTCAATTTAGGTTCGACAATCGAAATCAATACTGATGATAAATTATTAACACAAACATGAAAAGTGAAAAGCAAAAATACCAAACTTGGAAATAGCAGGAAGAAATAGTGTGTGTGTTTATATTTATTCTATTCTTAATTTTGTGAATTTCGATAAACAGGAGCTGCTAGTGTTCCTTTTTCAATAATAGAATTTTAACAACCAACATTGAAATATATCAATGCACAATTGAAAATTATAATCAAGTTATTTATTTCCCTTTACAAATGATACTAGCTCAACCTCATAATGCACGGTTGAATCAGGAGGAACCGGTGCAGATTCCTGATGAGACCATGGTGAACCAAAAGTAAAATTAGGGCCAATAGTAACCAAATCTATCTCCCCCTTTTTCATGCTCATTACAGCTATATCAAGCCCAACGATCATTTGCTCTGCTCAATAGAACATTCACTCACTTTAGTTGATGTAAAAAGAAATGAATGTGAGAGGGTGAAACATAGGGAAAACTGAAATAACCCTCATCTGTTGTGAATTCAAACAGCTTCCCTTGATCATCATCACTATGTCCCTCTGTCAAAAATACAGTGCCATCTTGCATCTTACCAATCAGCTTCACTAGAAAAATGCAAGATGAGGAAATATCACATGAGAACACATGCAGTAATAAATTCATTAAAACAATGAATGAATGAATGAATGATGATTTACATCTGAGAAGAGCAGTCTCATTTGGATATTCATCTCCTTCTCCTTCCTTAAGGACCATCTTAAGAAAAGGTACTTGGTTCCAAGAAAGTAACTCGAGAGTAATCTTCAACGTTGCATTAGGAGGAATTCCGTGAGCTGGGTTGCCCTTGTCACCAAATCCATATTGAGGCTTGATGGTCAGAATCACTTTGTCTCCCAAGGTCATCAGATTTTTAATAGACTTTGACAATGCAGGACAAAAATGACTGTCCTCGACTTTGATCATCACTCCATGGTCATCAGATTTTTTGACAAGCGTTTCATCATCGTCAACAAGACGTGCTTCTTACTTAACTGCAATGTCTTGATATACTATGGTTTCAAATTGCCGTGTCTGTGTCAGTGACATGGATTACAGTGACCCTATTGGCCCCTGTTTTTGTGCAAATTTAATTACAATGCGACTGCAATTGAAATCCTTGCTTTAGTTTAAGAATTCCACACTAGACATTGGGAATCAAAATCTTGTTTAATGTGGATCTTTGATTGCATAGTTGTGAATAAAAGTTCCTTAGTTTGGCCACGCAGAGATCATCAAAGCCCTGAAACATTATGATTTGTGAACGACCCAGAGAAAAGGTCATTTAAGAGGTTGCCATTTTCGTTATATTAATTAATTTCAAATTTTCAAAATTAGCTTCGCCTCTCATAACAACATTTTGTGCAATCGCAAAAGAAAACCTTCTCAAATTTCGTAATTAAATCTAAGTGACACTAGATTGAGCAAAATATCTAATTGTGTAGGGCGCTCTATGGTTTAAAATACTCTTCATAGAGTTAATAAAAGGAACATATATGTACATTGCTGGGAAAAATGTCTTCCTATCATATATAAATAAAAACTTAGAATCACTTGGTCTTGTATTACCCTTTTTCTACTTTACAATGAATCCATAAAACATGAAAACAAATTCTGGTAAAGTATCATATTTATCCCATCCAACTTTTTTATATCATGAATGAAATAAGTGTTATAGTGAATACAGAGAAAGAAAAAAAGAATGCATAGGCTGACCACTCAACCAAAATAATGTGTCAAGAAAGTGGATTGATTTTGTGGTTACAATGTTGCAGCCAAAATTCAACCTATCCTGCTGTTGTCTCTGCCAAAGACAAAAGTGGTTCCCCAGTTTACTGCTACGTAAAACCTATTCCTCCAGCTCAGCACACGTGTAAGATACGCAGAACGCCATATCAGCCAGCTGACAAAACCAGCAAGTGACAATCCCTTTGCATCCTATAACACAAGATACATTTTGTAGCACAAAATCAGAAGCTGTCTTTTGAGTTTGTTAATTTATGTTTCTTTCCATTTGACTCCACAGTGTAAATTAGACATTAGAGATAGAACTAGAAATAGAAACTTTCCCATTATACCTTGGATTGTCGTAGATCAACGAGTGCCTTATAGGCACCTACTGAAGCCATGCTCCCCATATGTTTATACACAAATTGTTCTCCAAGTGTGATGCCATCTGCAGACAAAGCCTTTCCTCCATTCTGTTTCCCAATTTTGTTGAACAACTCTACAAGGAACTTCCCTTGTCTTTCAGCAACCTGTCAGTGACCAGTGCATAGGAAAGTATACTCTTCATCAGTTAATAGAGAACATAGAGACAACAATTGATGTTTTGCTTGTTTTTCCCAATAGAATGAAATAGAAGCTTTCCTACTTCTGTAGTACTATGCATATATTATGTCATTAGTATTACTCATTCATTAGCTTGTCAAGTAATGCATATTAATACAGTACCTTCTATTAGAATTTTTTACATTGATTTAAAGGACAATTTAGATTAATGTCGGCTTAACTTTGTTTAGGTTTTTTCTTGATCACTTTATCCATATGTACTGACAAAACATCACAGACAATAAGGCTAACCTGAGCTAAAGCTGGAAGCACTGGCCTTCCAGTTTGTTCAAGAAAACCAGCACAATCCCCAAGTGCAAAGACATCTTCCACAGATGGAACACGCATCCATCCATCAACACCAATTCTGTATCATTCAACATTAATTAAATTAAAATCACAAATAAAATGAGCAAAAGATTGAAACATTTTTTATTTTAAATCTGGCTTCACATACCTTCCACCTGGAGAGCTTGGAAGATTCAGTTTTTTGACAAACTCAGAGGGACCAACTCCTGTGGACCAAACCAAGAGACCATAAGGAACTTCAGTTCCATCGCTCAAAACTATCTTTTGTGGATGCACCTCCTTTACAACACCCCGCATAAGACAAACTCCAGACTGATACAAAAATTGAATGTCTTAGTCTCATGTATAAACTTGACAGTTCATCATTGAAGATTGGTATATGCACGATCAAAACTCAAAAGGTTTACCTTTGTTAAGTGCTTCGTTGCATACTGTCGAAGGCCAACGTCAAAGGATGAAAGTATCTCATTTGCCTAATTATGAAAAGTTAAACACAGTGGTTAAGTACACAGTTAATATATTTAACAACCTCAGCACACAAAATAGACTTCAATATAACCAAGTTGTTTGGGCTCCAGTGGCAAGGAACTCCTTCCAAGGACGTACCCGGGGAATACCGGGTTCGATTCTCAGGGGAAACGACGCTTGGCCAGTGCGCATGCCTTTACGCACAAGGCGGATTAGTCACCCACCATTGGTGGGTCGAAAACCGGTGCGAAAGCAAAAAAAAAAAATAGACTTCAATATATAAATTAGATACCTCAATGAGTGTGACATGAATGTAATCTTTAACATGAGTATAGCGCTCACGAACATCTCTTGTGATGAAATCACTCAATTCACCACTAAATTCCACTCCTGTAGGACCACCTCCAATAACTACACAATGCAGCAGACGTTTCTTTTCTTCTTCTGATATGCCTGTCATAATGAAAAACGTTTTCAGCTTAGCCTTTGGCAAAAAAATAATGACAACTGCATAATTATTATAACAAATTAAGTTTGAAACTAAACTAAGTATGGATATGAAACACCCACCTGGGTTTTCAGAAAGCATCAGATTAAGGAGAAGTCTCTTCCTTATTTCTTGAGCATGATACACTTCACGAAGAAAAAAAGCATGTTCCCTTACTCCCTTGATACCAAAAGTTAAAGGCTCAGCTCCAGCTGCAATTACAAGCTTGTCATATGCAACTTTGAATTGGTAAGGCTCTTTAGATAATCCACCGTTGGTAACTGCCTCGCAGTAGACCTGTTGACATGAAGTAAAATCGACTAAGCATTTCGCTAGGAAAAAAAAAAAACTTCGTACAAACACAAATTTATAAGTCTTTCAATTTTTCACATTGAACATTCCATTGTAACAGTATAGTTTTCCTAAAAGAAGGGTAAGTAATTGTACTCACTTCATGTTTGTTTGTGTCAACTCCAGTGCAGGAAGCTAGAAAGAAGTATGAGTTGGGTTCCTTTGCTAGTGCATCCTGTATTCTACCAACAGGCTCAGCAACAGACCTGAATTCAAGGGTACCAACACATGTTGAAGCCAACAAAGGAGTGAAAACCATATGATTCCTTGGTGATATGCACACAACATCATAAATTCTTGTGTCTAGCCCTTTAAGAAACCGACAAGCAGCCCAACCGGTACCGAGAACAACCACTCTAGGCTTTTCACCTGGTTTTGTTGCCTCTAGTCCTGCATATCTTGTCTGATCATCTTCGAACTCTGACTCAGATTCATCTACAACTCTTTGTGTGTTAGGGAGCTGATGGAATGCAGTTCCTGCAATTCCCCTCTTCGAAAAATTCATGTTGTTTTGTTCCTTAATTCTAGAAATATACGAAAACGGTCCATCTACATGGGAAGGTAAGGAGCCTTTGGTTGTATATGTTCTCTCATTGAACATATTCTTCTCATGTGCATTACTTCCAAAAGCAACACCTGATCTTCTCAGGTTGCTTCTAGCAATCCTTGCTAATGCCATTGTTATAGAATCAGTTCTGGTCACAATGCTTTATACTACTTTCTAAAATTTCTGAAAATCAAAATCAAAATCAAATTCAAAAGTGTTAGTGCTACAAAAAGAATGACACTTTTTAACAAGAAATAGCCAACTTATATACACAAAGTGAGTTGCAAATTAGTTGCTTCAGCACATGAGCAGAAACAAGAAAAGACAATTGAGTATTGTTGAGTATTGAGGGAAGCAAGAAAATCAAATTGGTTGGTGACAAGTTGACAACCATCATTTCCAAGAATATAGGACAAGAAAAACAAAAGGTAATATAGCTTTGATCAGCAGTTATTGGTAGTTACAAAGAATGAGTACCACCAAAATTCATAAACTCTAAACAATGTAACTGGCACATTGAATTTGATACACGTTTAAAACATGATCACTTTTTAGGGGAAAAGTAACTCAAAAAAAATGAGCTTGTCACAAAAACCTTAAATTTGAAATTTAGTATCAGTCTTTTAGGAATCTGGCTGGCCATCTATGGTGTGATCTCCCCTCCTAACCACATTTTCTTCATCCACAAAGCTCAAACCTTGCTTAAAGGATCCAAGCCAAATTTCACTAGTACAAATGTAATAGTAGTAAATTTCAAATTTAGCAATGTTAACATGTTCTATGCAGAAAAGAAAAAAGAAAAAAAGAAAGAGAAGAAGAAAAAACTGTCGTTATTGAACAATACTCAGTGTCGGTCCATGGGTAAGGCTACTAAATCCCTAACTTTAGGCCTACTGACAAAAAAGTATTTTTTATTAAAGAGATCTCATAACAAAAAAAGGGTCATATTTAATGAAGCACGGACACTCCTTGGATTAGGCGTGTCCCGGTGTCGAACACGTGTCGGTGTCTGACACCGACAGCTACACGTATGATATGATTTCATTGAATTATATGATTTTATCAAATTATTAACGGTGTGGCGTGTCAGTGTCTGTGTCGTGTTTGGTGTCTGTATCCGTGCTTCATAGGTCATATTAAATCTTGATTTAAATCTCACTTGCTATTAAAAATTATTGAGCTGGACCTAAGAATATGTCGAGCATGTTAGAAGCTATGATGTAAATGACGATCATAAACCAGAAAACTGCGGTTTTCAAAATCATTTACAGAGTGAAAAAATTATGCGGTGAAATAAAAATACAAGTTTCATTGGAGAAAAAAGACCAGAAAAACCAAATCACAACAACGAATAATGGTAATTATGAATCACATTATTATATTTTTACAGTAAGAAAAGAAACGTAACCTTTTGATTTTTGATTTTGCAGTCGAAGGGTTTATGTTTTGGTTGCGGAAGGAAGATTGATTGAAGAAGTTTTTTCTTTCACGCTGTGTTGCCTGCTATGACAAATTCTCTGTATTTATTGGGTTTGTAATAAGGGTACCTACTATTAAAGTCACGAGTATTATTCTATTAGTTTAAGGGTATAGTACCTTTTTTATTTCTCATGTGCGCCGACTTGAGACCCAAGAAATAAGGGTGTTCTAGAAGGTCTGCCCCCACTACCAATGCAAAGAACAACATGAATTGTGTTTTACATAATATAATTTTTAATTAATTAATATTAATACTATGGTTATTGATTATAAACATTGGCGGACCAATTGCCGCGTTTTAGTATATTCTATTTACAATTAATTATGTGGAAGCCGTCATGGGGTGTGAAGAATTGAAACGGCACCGTTTGGGGGTTGCAAAGACGACGATGTCCCTGTTCAATGACTTTCTTTATTTGGAAAAATCAAAATGAGAGAGACGTTTGGTCATTCCAATTTTGACTAAATATGGAAACTTTCATTATTTATTTATTTATTTTGGCGGAAAAAGCTTCCATTGCTTATTCATTCAGGAAGGAAGCAAAGAATGTGGTCAAATCTGGGCTGGTGGGGACGCGGTTCAACAACATTAGGTCTTTCAATTACATGCCAGGTCAGTCAAATGAAAAGGACTTCTTTCCTTACGTCTCATGTTACTCCAGAAATGTTGGAAATTCTTTGAAAATTGATCTCTAGACTCTAGGTAGTTGGATGCTATTGTAGGGACGTATACAAATGCAATACCAGAACCACAATTTCTTAATTCAATCACATTCAAAAATCTCAAACACACTAATATTCAAAATTCAATCGACATTTAAAATAGAATCTTCATTCAAAATGCCATAAATTTATGTGTAATTCATTCTAAAGTAAAAATATTCGATACATGTTAAAAATGCCATGAAGGGGAAATAATTGATTAGGTATTAGATACAATACCAACGTACATCATTCATTTGAACCAAAAAAAAAATCATTAAAAATCTTCGGAACATCCTCCTGTTACGTGCGACTTGATACTGAGTCGTTGACTTTGTTTCATCGACAATCTACTGCAAAGTAGAATATAGGTTGTCGTATAAGGTACCACTTGTCATCCCATCAAAGCAAATGGTCCTAACCCTCCTCACTAGTTGTAACATATCCACAACATCCCTTGCATGCTCCTCCTCTATCAAGACACCCACATTTGTTAGCCTAGGTGGTTCTCCCTCAACTGAAGCACTAGTTTGGGATGAGATACTCTATAGAACCAAGAAATGTAATCATCTGCGTGTTGTCGTTGTGTCTATGGAAATAGACCATGTTCATCCTCATGTATAACGTGTAGCAAAAAATCTTGGAAGACGTTAATATCTGGTATGAAGGAATGATACCTCAAAATGGTCTACATACGACCATACTACCTCATCACCCGCTTTGAAAAGTGACGATAAACCATCTTACTGACGCACTTTATCCAACCGGAGTACCAATAAATTTTGTCGAACGGACGTGTATGACGATATTCTTCATTGGGATTGAAGATCATGCAATCGACCTCTAAACGATCAAAGAAGAGTTTCTCATTGTCTTGTGACTTATGGACCTCGCTATGAACGAACCGCGAAGCGCGTGTCATGTTAATAGTATAGTTGGGGTGGATAACATATCGATATATACCGATGAAATGGTCCATAGCCCAGGCCTAAAAAACAAACACAAACAGAAACACATATTACAAACACAAATACCTACTAAATTAAAAATACATACTAAAGAAAAAAATATTTTCCTCCAATAGGGTGTAGTATCCCAAATACATTTTTCAAATTTAAGGCTTTGGTGTGATGATCATCAAATATTTCCATCAACAATCAAGTGAGATGTGTGCACCCTTCCTATTCGTGCATTCACATGTAGCAACAGCATGACCCCCCCACCCCCAAGAAATTCAGATATAAGAGCAACACTTTGCTATTGGGACATTTTTGCTTGATGGTTCACCGACTTACCATGAACAGGAAAGTGAAGAAGACAATACACGTCATCTAGTGAGATGGTCTTTCACCAATGGGAAGAGGTGAAATATGATGGTTTATTTATGCCATTACTCTGTCAAAGTCCTATATATGTGGTTTGATTTGTTAGAGTAGGGGGTAAGTGTATGGTTTACGTTTGTTTGAGTTTGAAAACAATAGTGTTTGTGTGTTTCTGATTATGTATATGTCAGTAGTAAAATGGTTTGTAACTACCGTTCGCTACTAAACGGTTTATAGCTCTCGTTCACTACTGAATGTAATTAACAACCGTTGAAGGTATTTTTGAAAATTTGAGGTGTTTGCGAGTAATCATAGGTGTCTAAGGAGTAATTTCCAAAAAAAAATGTCATTATATGTGAAGGGGGCCTTTTAGGCTTTCTGGCTCATGGAGAGTATGGCACGCACTATTTTTGAACAAAAGTGTGCATAGTTTTTGAAAAATCATAGTAAATTAATCTTGATGGTAAAATATGTTTTGTCAAATAAAATATATTGTCAAACTGGTAATTTTATCCATATTTTGTTGATAGACAAATAAGAAATTTTTCTAATATCTTTATTAGTAATGTTTTAAATTGTAGTCAGACTCAATGGAAACGTTGCAGTGCCATCACATTCAAGTGTTACATCATAACAATTGGACGTCAGATGATAAAGATTAGAGGGTAATCTATCAATCTTGGCGTGAATCACTCGTCAACTTTATTGACATTCTAAAATAAGAAATGATATAAAACAAATATTTTAAATGTCTCACTTAATATTGAAGCAATATACTTCTATTTAGCCAAATCATGAAAATTCTTTAATGAAAATAGGAGTAAATACACTTCTACTTATTGCTCCTTCCCATCTCAAGTCCATCCCCTTTACCATCATGGTCAACAAATCTAGACCAGTATGGGTGTCCCTTCCAAACCTTGCTCATCTCTTCAATTGGAATGCCCTTAGTTTCAGGCAACATGAAATACACAAAGAATGTCATCACCACTACAAAGAAGGCAAAGAAGATAAACAAGCCAAACTTCATGTGACAGAGCAGGGTTAAGAAAACTTGTGCAACAAAGAATGTGAAAAACATGTTCACAGATACATTGACACTTTGAGCAGCCGAACGAATTTCCAATGGAAATATCTCACTTGTCACCAACCAACCAAGAGGACCCCATGACCAAGAAAATGCTGCTACATAAGCGCAAATAAATAGCACCACAACTATAGCATACCACTTTGGTAATTCACCAGGGTTTCCATCAATTCCAAATTTGGCTCCAATAGATGCAGCAACTCCAATCTGTGCACATCCACAAATATCAAATTAAACAAATATATAGTTGGAAGAAAAAACACAGTTTAATATTTATGCTTTGACCTTAACCCTAATAGTTACCTGACAAATGAGCATTTGAAGACCACCTTCAAGAAAAAGGGCTCTTCTACCCAACCTATCAACTCCAAAAATTGAGATAATGGTACCAAAAGCATTAACAATGCCAGTTATCACAGATGACATAAGGGCAGCGTCATCCTTAAACCCAACAGAACTAAATAGCACAGGTGCATAAAACATTATAACATTGATTCCTGTAAATTGCTGGAAGAATGGAATCAATATGGCCATAGAAAGTTGAGGCCTATATTTCCTTTGCAACAAATTCCTCCAAGGGTTTTCCACTTGCATGCATGCTTCACTAGCTGCTACAAGGTCATTGAACTCTTCATCAACATCTTCCACTCCACGGATTCTCTTAAGATGAGCCTTGGCTCCATCGCGATCACCACGTTCGATCATTGAATTAGGGGTGTCTGGAAGAACTATTGATCCAATAGTTATTATAAGCGCAGGGACCATAGCACCACCCAAACTCAACCTCCATCCTAGTCCACCTTTGAGTTTGGAAAAGAAGTAGTTCAATATGTTGGCCATAAGAATACCAATTGTGATTGATAACTGGAAGCCAACACTTAGAGATCCTCTGTATTTGTAAGGAGCCATCTCAGAGAGGTAAATTGGCACAGACTGTTAATTATCACAAAGAAATTAGATGAGACCATGGTAGATTAGTAAAAGAAATCAACTCACGGTTCAATTATTCAATTATAATCAGGTCTTTAATGATAAGTTGAATATATATTTCATTAGAACATTTATTGTAACTATCTTGCACTGTCGGCATAACAAATTGTCTAATTACTTTTTAAAATCTAGAGTAAATTACACTTCTCTCCCCAACGGAATCTTGAATTACATTTCCCTCCCCTCTTATGTTAAAATCTACATTTTACTCCCTCAATATTTTTTATTTATTTCTAATAATTGAGCAAAATAATAATAATTTAACACACTTCGGAAAAAATAGTATCGCAGGTCTATTTTAATATAATAAAAAATTGAATACATATTTTTCGCTATCTCTTATTTACAATTTCATTAACATGTAGTTTTAAACCCTATTAAAAAATATGAAACAACCCAAAATAAAATTAAAATATGTGAAAAATTACTAAAGACAATAAAGCATGGTTATTTAAAAGTTAATTTTATACTCTAAATTATAAAATCAATAGCAAAATATTTAAATTTAATTATCATTGACATTTAAATTATAAGAAATTAATTAATTATTCTTAAATGGTGGTTTGAAATTAATATATATCATAATCATATTTATTTATGTTAAAATAGATTAAAGTGTAGTGCATATTTAATTATTAAGGGTGGGGTTGTAATTCAAGCATCATATAAGGGATGAGAGTTTAAATTTTACTTTTCAAGGGAGAAGAGTGTATATTTTAACATAAGAGAGAAGGAGAGTGTAATTCAAGCATCTTTGAGGGGAGGGGAGTGTAATTTACTCTAAAATATATAATTTATAAGAATTTTGATAACTTTGTATCGGAACTCAGCAGTGGAAAATGTTTTACACAAATATTTAGTCATACTACACTGTCTTGCAACAAATATTTCACCATATCAGTGTTTTTTAAGTGTGACACTATAAATATTATTGTTATTTTAATATATTATTAATTACTAAATTATTATGACTGTAAAAAAAATTACTAAATTATTATGAATTTATTATTATTATGATTATTATTATTATTATTTATTTGATATAATTTATCATTATTATTAATTCTTCGAATAATTAAGTAGTACATGTTATAACTTAATAAATTATCTACCAAAATGCTTAGTCAAACAATTAATTATAATAATAACAATAACAATAATAAATTATTAAATAATATAATTTACGAAAAATATAATTAATAAATGAGTATATTAATATTTCTAAGGAAAAAAATACTAGTGTGTATATAATAATTTAATACCAAAAAAAGATAATGCACTGTCAAAAAAAAGTATCATAATTTAATAATAACAGTGTGGGACACACATTGGTTTTACATAATAAAATTATGAGTGTTAGAGAAAGTGTTAAAAAGAAAGTGTTTTTTTTTAAGGAAAAAAAAAGTGTTTTTAACACTCCTCTTAAAATATTTTGATTTTAATTATATTTTTCTTAAAAATTATATAAATGATAATTTGCGATAAGTTCACGTTGTAAAAAGTTTTACATTAAAATGATGTAAACTTAAGTACATAAAAAAGGTAACTTTGGAGTAAAAATGAAACTCAGAAACATAAACAACGGAGCATGATTTTATGTATTCTTAATCTAAATCATGGCAGATTTGGATCTACAGCACATTGAAATAATATGAGAGACATGTCTATAATTTGTGCCCCTCAAAAAAAAAAAAGTCTATATTTTGTGCTAATGAAACGAAGCTAAAAATATTAAAAGGAAGAGGATATACTAATATACCTGATTAGCAAATCCAATACCAAATCCTAGTAATATCCGACCAACGATCAACATCCAAACGTGTTGGGCGAAGCCATTAACAAGGGCACCAATGAGGAACAATAAACCTCCAAAAAACATGGAAAGTTTCCGACCAAACCTACGGGTGACACTGGACGCCACCAGCGACGACAACAACGCAGCCAAGTACAAGGACGATGTAAACATCGTCAATATTTGGCTGTCGTATTGACAATACTTATTTGATGACGTGTCCAAGTTTTTCTTCCGATACACTGATGGAAAAAACTTCAACAGAAAGGGATCCATCGACGTCACCCCACCTAACCAAAATCCATGCATCAAATCAAATCAAAACACATACACTAAAAACTATAGTTGTAAATTATCGATTGCAGTTGCAATTATGACAACAATATAAAAGATGAGGTCTCTACAACGATATCACAGCCGCATGGACCAACTTTACACGTATTTTTATTGCAATTAATGGTTTACAGCGTAACTGCAGCTATAAATATATACCTGAAATTCCAATATCGTAGCCGAAGATTAAACCTCCCATTGCTGCAACAATGCATGTTACAGTAACAAAAGGAGTAAGGTTGCCAGGGTACTCCTTGTTGCTTCCGCCGGTGGGCATTCCTACTGCAGGCATTTTTTGGTTCTCAGTTTTTTTCTGACTTTGGTAGAGAGAGTGAAGACCTATAGAGATTTAAGATGGGGTGGGCATGTAAAGTGTTTATATAAGAAATAATTAATTTTGGTTATATTTCCGATGAACAGTTCACACACATGTAAATAAAATATAAGTAAACGTATTTAATACTTCACTACCAAAAATATATCACTACCAAAAAAAAAACGTATATAATACTTGTTTCCAAAACAAAATGTATATTTAGTCAAAAGTGGATAAGTATTAAGGAGGATGGATAATTTTTTCACTTATTACTTGAAAAATGTACTTGTATTTTTTTCAAGTATTACTTGAAAAATTATATTAATAAGTCAAAATTGGATAAGAATTATAGAGTAGGTTTGATTGGCAAAACATTAAGTACTAGAAGAACGGTACAATGTATTGGAGAGAGATACATAGGTGATTTTTATGTTTGGAAATTAAAATCAACTACTGTTATCACAGTCCTAATTTGCCATTTATATGCATTTTATTTTGATCATTATTTTTTCATTAACACATAAAACTTAGATTATCCAATGAATCTTTTTAGACTGGATTATTGATCAGTTAAGATGAGTCATATCCAAGTGTCATAAACAAAATTAGTTGAAAAATATTATGTTAGAAATTGATCTTATAATATATAGAACATTTGATTTTTTACACTAGCTAGAATAAATAACACTAAGGAAATGTTAAAGAATGTCATTGGAGCATTGGTTTTTTTTCGTTTACAAAAACAAAATGATATTCATTCACTTAAATTGAGAGATTACATCACTACTAAAAACGTAAAGGATGAATCTGCGAACAAACTCACAGCATCCAAGTTAATAGCATATAACGGCATAATGCCTACAAGAATATATGATAAAATTAAAGTGACCGGAATATCCATGGCCTCCGGATCTGCAACGTTGACCCTCAAATCTTTGATTGAATAATCGATTTTTCAATATGAATTAAATGAACACCGCAAGTAGACGGGAAATCAAACAATGCCGCACAAGACGACGAACAACAAACCACCACACTTAAATGATGAAATCACAAAGAAAAAATCTAGATCTATGTGAAAATTAGGGGTGTTCAAAACCGAACCAACCCAATAGAAAAACCACAAACCGAACCAACCCAAACCGAAACCACAAAAAATCGCATATGGTTCGGATGTAATCAGATCATTTTCTTACTCAACCACATGGTTTGGTTTGGTTTGCGGTTTTCATTTTATCAACCAAACCAAACCAAACCAAACCGCAACATAAGAAAAATATTAATTAAACATATGTCACCTAAACCAATACTCTTATAAGCTCAATGAAAACTTTTATAAAATGACATATTTTTTCTCCTGTTTAGTTCCTTCTTTGCTTTTTATTTCAAAAACGTATTTATGTGCTGCTTGTACTTTTAGAGAATGATAAAATCTTAATATTTTGCATTTCTTACAAAATATGATTACTTTTTGTACACGTTTTTAACTTGGCCTATGTCGTTGGAAATATTGTAAAATGAAAATTAAATTGTAATGTTTGATGAAATTTAAAACATTGCGAAAATTATGTTGCGTTTCGGCTTTTTAACTTAATTTTAATGTTGAAAACAAAAAATTATATCGTCTCGAAAAAACCGCATTAATCGATCCAAACCAAACCGCATTGGTTTGGTTTGGTTTGGTTTGGATTTCGTTTTTAAAGTCAACCGAACCAAACCAAACCGCATGCTTTTTTATCTTGCGGTTCGGATGACTTTTACCCTCAAAACCGAACCAAACCGCACCGCGAACACCCATAGTGAAAATCACTCATTTAGATTGAAATAGAGAGAAAAGATAAAGAGGGGTGATTTCAGGTCAAGAATAACCCAAAACCACCCCTCAATGAAGAAACTAGAAGAAAAAACCTAGAGAGAGAAAATTAGGGTCGGTTTGTTGTAGAGGGAGGGGAAGTCATTGGAGCTTTGGTTAAGAAGGAAAAAATAGCAATATTGTATTGGAAAATGGTAAAAAGTGATGAATTTAACTTTTTAAAAGTCAAAATATTGTTGAATCCAATAAAAGTTACTCCTTTTGATTTCTTTAACAAGTGTCTTAAGAGTCATAACTCCTAACTATTAATTTCTCCAACATAATAATTTCTCCAACATTAACAAATAAAAATGGTATTAATCTCAACTAATCTGTTAAGGGAGAGCTAACGAGTACCCTAAAAGCACTATTTAAAGATTCTTAACTAAAAATGATTATTGAAAAAGTTAAATAGTTCAATTTCAATGCATTAAATTCATCATTTTCTATAAAAAAAAAAAACTTATTATTTAAAATTGTTAAAAAGTATTTTTAGAATACTCGTTAACACTTTCCATCCGTTAAATATGAAATCTTATAAGCAAAACTCATACTATCATATGATTTCTCTTTTCTTTTGTCAATAGTTGATTGTTTGTTGAGTCAGCCATCATATCATATAGAGAATGAAAGTTGAATTACCTGGAAAATTGAGATCGTCCATTTTTCCTCTTTTCTTTTTTTGGTGGTGATTTTTTCTCTTTTCTAAAGTATATAAGATTTGACCATTGTTGAATATTAGGAAAAACTACCGCATGACGTTGGAAACTTTTTCAAACCGAGTACATTTTAATATTAATCAAATTAAAATATTTATAATACAATACGCACTCATATTCTTTTTTGTGTAAAGCGTAAACTCTCTGTTAGTAGAAAAATGATCTGAAATATTAATAATACAATGCACACTCAGACTCTTTCTTGTGTAAAATGTAAACTCTCCATTAGTAGAAAAATGACATGATGATTCAAAGTTTTACTGCAAGATAAATAAAATTTATGGTGTGTTTGGATAGAGGGTTAAGAGGGGAAGGGAGGGGAGGACTTACTTTTCTTTTTTAAATTACGAACATTATAAAATGATTTTTAGAAAATTGAATTATCATGATAAATGATCATACAATACTTCAAAAACACTTAGTTTATTTTTAAAAAAAAAAACATTTTACATTATTAGTAATTTAAAAAATAAAGGTGAGTCTTCCCCTCCTAAACCCTCAATCGAAACACACCCTTAGGCCTTAGATAAAGATGATTTTTTTCTTTTGAGGTAGATAAAGACGAGTTAACATTCTCGTCATTTCTCATCAACAAAAATTAATTGACACTTTGTCAAAAAAAAATTAATTGATACATAAATAGATAATGAGTTCTACATTATTGAAGAAAAGAAAAACATCTTTAAGTTTATCTCTCTTGAAATCGAGTCGTCTATTTATTTTGGGAAATTGAGGATAGTAACTCAATCAAGAAGGTTATTATATTAATCTTGATGTGCTATTTTCAACCGTGATCCTTTTTTAATTTCACACAGGCAAAGCTCAAGATTTGTGTTTCGTCATAATTTGATTTAATTTTGTATTTTTTGCTAAGAAACCATAACATTTTCACAATCAAAGTTTATTAAAAAAAAAATGTTTTTAATTGAAATCAAAGCACTACTATTTGATTTATTTTGTAATATAGCAGATTGTAAATTAGTTTTTAACAGTTTAAATTTAAAAAAGTTTCTCTGATGAGAAGTAATAGTAACCAAAATATGTAATACTACTGTATAAATTGTGCATGCATTAGAGAGGAAAAAATATATACTGGTTTGCATATCTTATCTTAACTATATATATCGACTTAACTAATTAAGGACGAATCATTGGAAAATTTTGAGTTCAAATCTTATTTTAAACAATTTGGATAAGGTTTTACTCTCTTTTTTGCAAAAGTTGTTAAGACTTTACTTACCTAGTCGAATTTCATATTATAATGGCCTCTTTTGCTGAGAACCAGTGGGTTAAGGAAGAAACAGTCATCTTTAAATATATACACTACTGACATATATTAGTTTTAAGCTTGAGCTATTCTGGTCTTCGGAGTGAAAATGCGGTTGAGGATAGCTGCAAGTCGCACACCACCTTGAGCCAGCCTTTTCTCCACAATAGGCAACCGAGAAAGGAAGTAGTCATCTACATCATCAAGAAGAATAACAATGTATGAGAATCATTCTTCAGGGATTATGAAATAAAGAGAGAAAAAATTGTACACTGTTGCAATCATCAAAAGTTATTGACCATGTGCATTGATGTCCAAGTACAAAGAACAATATGAGTATATGACAGGTATTTTGGATTTTGGTTTTATTGTTGTTGATAAATCGATAAATAAAAAAACGATTCACTAGAAATCTAGAAGAGAGCAAGAAGGCAATGCACGCGGATCAATAATCCTCTTAAAATAGAAAAGAGCACGATACAGAAAAGCATAGGATGAAATAGATTTGTCCAAATGAAAAATCAGTCCCTTTTTCTTATAAAACAAGGAAGCTTCCTTGAAGCTAAGGAAAACAATGAGCTCAAGAAACAAAAGATGAAGAGGAAGTCTCTAGCTGAAGACTCTAGAGGAAATTACCTTCCAAAGTGCTTCCCGGTGTAGCATTCTTATATGCAAACTTGCATGCCAAGCTAATACTCTCAGAAGCATACCTGAATATAATCAACAAAATCATGATATCAATTTCTTATCCTCAGTTGTATGTGAGTAGTTATTTAATATCTAGTAATATGCAATTATGGAAAATCAAGGGAAGTCCCTGTCTGTCAAAACACAAACACAGGCTAACATTTTATAGCATTGATTCTGAATAAAATTCAATAACTAATTTCAAAATCAACAATTCAGTATTTCAGTGTAATTTCCAGGCGAAGATGACAATTATGACAATGAGGCACACCAAATGAAGACGAACATGGCAACAGAGACATGAAAATATTGACTGCCAAGCAATAAAAAGTGTAAACAATTCAATATTCAGCAATCAATCAGTTAAAACTAGAGCAAAATGATGGTGGAACAGGAAATTTATTAGGCACGCACCGGTCTGGACATGCTGTGTGGTTGTGTGCACAATGTTCCCAAATAGATACATCATTTGACCAAATATCCTGCAAAAAGTGAGTAAAAATAATAGTTGGTCTTGGGTCATATACAGGTATACAGTGCAAGTCCAAGCAAAGAAATAAGTGCGATGGCCAAAAGAAAAAACACCAATTTATCTATGCCTGGTATCCCCATCATTTGAATAAATGCATAAAGATATAGGGAAGAAATTACACTAATATTCCTTTGAATAGCCTGTATCATAGTCGAAAGATCTGAACCATAGAAATTTTTCAGAGCAGACTCAATAATCATGTTATCCCATACCTGGAACAAACCAAACATACTAAGTTTACTATATTATTGACAAGGACAGGTAACACAAACATTATGCTCAACAGATCAAAACCAAAAGAAAATGTGTACAAGAATGTAGTGGCAAGGTAAATAAGAAGCAATTTCAAAGGTAGGTGAATCTTTAGCTACACATCCTGGCTATGTGAGAATATGACAAATCTTTTAGTTAAAAATCTAAACCACTTTCTATCAGAATACAAAAGTATGACATCAAACGCCAAGTTTAAGAATTTATGGCATACATAGAATTCAAATTTATTACTTTAACCTTTTATTATATACAGATCCATAATCTTCCCCTCTCCTATCTAACTTATTTCTCCCAGCCACAATTAAAAAGCAGCAATATACGAAATCAATAATCCTATAGAGCTTCATGCAAGTAAAGTTATGATATAACTGTCAATCTTTAATGAAATAAAAGAAGGTTAAGGCAAATTCTGAATCAATCACAAACACTCCATGAATAATTGGAGAAAAGGCCCAATATACAACAAGTTAGTTAGGTTGCGGAATGCGGAATGCAATTAGCCTGATCAAGTAGCATAGCATACAATTGTAGCACTTACGTGATGAAGATTTGTTTTCCTCCTGTACCAACGAACTGTTATTGAATTTCCACCTAGGTCTCCAGTAAAACCAACATGTAGGGGCTGCACCGGAAAATGGGAACCGCAAAAAAGTATCACCTCAAAAGCACAATTTTTTAGAAGAGAAAATATATATCACCATGAGATTGTAATTTTTATAATATACACAATGAATAATATCATAACCATTCCCACCAATCCCGGTTTTGAAGTTTAACATTCTTATTTCTCAACTTACCTACCCATATTATAGTAAGCCACTGATGAAAATCAAGGATTTGAAAATCGTAAGTACTTCTTAAATTAAACTAGGTATTTATTCAATTGTTCATTAGGTTTTGAATAGGAACCAGGAAGAACAAACCTGATGAACATCCCCAACAAAATGTGACAAGAACATAAGCGCCTCTGTCAAGTTATCTGTAATTAAGAGAGGAAAGTAAGTAATAAATTTAAGGACCTATCTTCAAATAAAACAAGCAGATTAAGAATTTAATTCGTAAATGCTTACATTTTAATTCATATGAAGCATCAGCATTAGCTAATTTTAATTGCATTGTATAATTGTATATTGCTCCAGTGACACATCTATGCTTATGTCCATAAGAATCATGACAGTCTCCTATAAGAATTGCAAGAAACATTGAATTAATTAGTGAACTGCATGGACACATTAAAAAAGCTCTTTTCGGCCAGACCAATTTTTGAGCTTATAGCGGATTGCTAATAGCTTTTAAGCGCATATGAAAAAAATAGACTTGTTTGGCAACAATTTTTTCTTACAAGCTTATATTGTTTTTTTCACTAGTTTATAACATTTTTAAATAAGCGACTTCAAGTGGCGTATGAACTTATAGCTTATCTGTTATCTATTATCAGCTATAAGCAACTTTTTAGCAGAGAGAGGCTAAATATGAAATAATGTTATTGCCTATTGGCACAAGAATAGAATTACTTACTACAATATTGATAGTTACACTTGAAATCTGGTGTATCAATATAATGCAAAGGACTACTCCAACGATAATGGTAATTATGGCGAATCTCATCAGGCCAAGAACAAAGTGAAGCAAGATCACCTTCAGCAGAATCTGGAAGCAATTGTTTGACTGCAAATAGAGCATCTTCACTAAGATACTCCTAAAATTAGGGTTTGAATTAATTATAATCAAATGATGAATTAGGTGAAGAGTAGGGTTAGGGTTAGGGTTAGGGTTAGGGTTACCTGTGTAATTTTACAAACTGCATAGTGACCGTCTTTTCCCCAAGCCAGAACATTTGGAAACGCCAGCAACGGAACTAAGAGCGTGATCATATTGAGTGTGTTCCGAACCATTCTATAAATTTTGTGGGAAAATATCCTAAAGTTTCATTCGTCAAATTTACACTCTCACTTCTTCTTCTTCTTTCCAAAAAATTTGTATGTTCCTTTTTCAGGGAAAGTATGTAGAAGTTTTTGTACGAGTAAATAGGCAATTACCCCTGAAATTGTAAGTTTCGTCAATTACCGTTCTGATATTAACAAAACTTCAATTACCCCCTGAAATTTCACAACGTTAATCAATTACCTCCTCGAGTAAATTGATTAACGTTGTGAAATTTCAGGGGTAATTGAAGTTTTGTTAATTTCAGGAGGGTAATTAACGAAACTTACAATTTCATGGGGGTAATTGCCTATTTACTCGTTTTTTTTTTTCATATCTAATATTTTGCAGTCTAAGTTTATTGTTTTTACTCTAGAAATGATTATTTTTTTTAATAAATTGATTGACTTTTTTTTTCCTAATTCTCTTCGGCGCAGATAATCCTATTAGAAAAATGTTGACGTTAGAGATGGATATCTCTTTGGACAACTAATTTTATTGAAGTTATTCAATTTCATAAACTAATTTGTTACCGTGATGATCTTATAATTTTAAATTAATTGTAAAATTGGTTCTCGAAATAATAAACGTTTATAAAAAAGACCTCAAATTCTATGAATTGGCAAATGTATCCCTAAAATTGAAATTGTAGTTCATCACTCAAAATAGTTTATTTATCAACTTTTTGTTTAGAGGCTAAAATGTAATTTGTTAAATACAAACACATGTCTTTCATGTGAATCACACATCAATGTTACGTCGTAGACTAAATTACGTATGAAATGCACAAGACAAAATACTTAACATATTTGGAATATTACGAACGATTTATCATGGAATCTACATGAATAGTAAACCGTCCAATTAACTAGGGAACTTGTGAGTTTGGTTCTTGAGTGATTGATTATTTGAAGTAGAACATGCATGGGCAGCGCGGTAGAGAGTTTTTAGCTAGCATGATTCACAAAGGGTCTCATATGAGGCTTGTACCTCATGGATGGAGAACAACAAAAGTGGTTGCACTTGCACATAGTGGCTATTATCGCAACTAAAACTTTTTGCATTTTTGTGCCAAATCACAATTAGTAGATTCCTTCGACATCAAAACTAGCTCTTACATACAAATTCCACTATTCAAGGAGAATAACGCGTATGACAGATTTCTTAAGTATTTTTTATACAAGAACTTGTTCTTAACCATTAAAATTAATTGCAGGATAACATGTTAGACTCGTTTAAAACAAATATAGACATACGTGAAAACTTCTAAAACTCATTTTTAGTTTTTATAGAACTGTTACCATTCGAGTTGTTACACATACAAATGCTCATCAAAAGCAAGTACCTTGCTAGTATTTTTGTTTAATTTTTCTCAAAAAAATCAATCAGAAAACAATCCTTCTTCAGCTTTAAAAAGTTACATACATACAATACAATACAAATTACAAGGCAAAACTTTTTACGGATATTCATTGTGATTGCCGGGTAGGATAAATGCAGTAAATGTAAGCAATGCTGCGCACCATCTACGTTGAAAAGATTGAACAAACTCAACCAGCATTCACAACCTTGAAGTTAAAACAACAAATGTAAGCAATGCTGCTCACCATCCTGCTTCTAGGATTAAGATGCACTCTGCACACAAAAAACATCACCTTTTCACAGTTAGGTATTATTAGGCCTTATTGCTGTCATCCTGTTACATTAAGAATGCGAAGAACAAATAACCAAACACAAATAATAAGACCTGTCTGTAACCTGTGTTTCAAAGGATAATAGTAAATTGAAAACGTGAGCAGGAAGTATAAGGTTCTGTTTAGAGGGAGTGATTTTTGTCTTTATTTCTTACATTCATTTTTAATTACAAAAATTTGTTTTCATTTCACCTCCCGTTTCCAATAGTTTGTACAAAAAATTGTGAAATAAACTTTCCTATTATTTTCACAATTGCCTATACAAAATAGGAAACGCAGTGAAAACAGAATGATATTTTTTTATAATTACATGTGAAAATAGAACATGTTTTCTCAAACCAAACCTTGAAAAAAAAATACACTTGCTAGTTGCTGACTTGCTACTACTGTAATTCAACAATTGAGCATAAAATAAAGGAATTTTCAAAGAAAATTAATAGATTGATTTTTTACAAAAATAAAATAATACATTGTGCGATGATTTGCGACAAATAAATACTCTATAGTCATCGTATTCAAATAATAAGTAAAATCGCCAAAGATGGTTACATTCACTACATTCTCTAAAGCAATCACGTATGGAGTACTGGATTAGAATTATAAGCACAAGGTGATAACTTTCAATACGAAAGAAAATATGATCAGTGAGATAGAAGTTAGGGCCTGCAAACCTCATCAATAGTTTTCCATAATTTTTCTGAAGAGTTCTTTTGGTGCTGCAAATGCAAAACGAAATCAAAGAAGCAACATAAGATATTATAACTATTCGACCAAATAAAGTACAAACCACTGGAACAGGGACAACGAAATCATGGCCAAAAAGTCCACGGAACATAAATTTTTTACTGTCAGTTTACCTGGCAATCCGGTATAATGCTCGTATTGTCGATATGCCTGTCCAATAAACATCTCCAGTCCTGTTACAATAGTGGCTCCAGATTCTTCTGCTTCTATCAAGAGTCTAGTCATTTTTGGCGTGTAGACAGCATCAAAAACCAGAGAGTAAAATTTCAATGCATGCTGCAAAAAACAAAGAAGTGATTAGTTCCATGAAGGTCAGCTTATTCTCGTCCCATAGTAAGATATTATGTGCCTTAATTAAAACATTATTTGACAGTAACATCCATCTAGAATAGAAACTCCACAGGCCAAACACAAATATGTGGCAGAAGTGCTTTTGTTTGGGTCACCGCTCCATTTCTACTTAAAGAATGAGTATTTTGATGGCCAAGTTTTTGGCATGTTGTTCAAGTAAAATTCAACTATACCAAATAAATACACAATCACAGAGAGCATAAATATTTCAAACCAAAAGGTCCAAGTCACAAACATGACTTAAGGCCTTAAGCGGCATTAAAACATCATAAACTATTAAAATTCTGTTAGTACGACCACTATAAAATATTTTTACATATGCATCCAATTGCATCTCATCATAGACACTTGTGAAGATATTCTAGGAAGCAACTTAACACGGTGGCATCATGATGTGATTTTATTGGAACCAACAAAACATATTGTGATATTAATTTTTTTTAGTAAAATCAGCTAATGAAAAATACATTTTCAAAACAAATAATTATGTTTCATTTGAATAGAAATCCAATCTTCACTAGAAAAATCAACGTAGATGTGATGCTCATTAACATATCAAACTCAAAAGTTCCACTAACAATAATAGCACAAGGCCCTAATTGGTTTAGTACGGCCATATAAGTAGCATACCTTTGAAATAGGTGTTTCATCAACTTTTGGTTGCATTCCGATTGAAGTTGTGTTTGCTAGAATCATACCATCCTCTGGATGGTAATTATCTAAATCACTGAGGGTTAGAGCATCTCCACCGATCACATCAGCAAGTTCTCTGGCACGATCTATATATAAACAATACACATAGTGCATCAACAAATATGTTTGACAAGGGGAGCGGAATCAACTGCCAAAATTGTTTGTCAGAAAAGCTATATGGTAACGCTGATTGAAGCGGCATGCAACACACAATATTGTGCAAAACTTGTGTAAATATTTTGAATCCATGTGACAATGAACTGAATAAACAAATGCACTAACATGAGTTTGGAATACAAAATATAGTAAATGCAGAAACCTTTTCTTATTTAAGAGAGGAATGTTAATAAGCAAAAGGATTGTAATGCATACAGGGGAAAGCAAAAGATGAAACATGAACAAGTAAGACAATAATATCTACAGAATGCAAGTTGATATCTAGAGACACGAAAAGAAATAGAACCCAAGAAAGCATCTCATGAAGTCAACAACCATCCATTTAATCAATTAAAAGAATTCAACTTATCATCAGCTATCTCCAACGTATGGTGTTTTGAAACAAGATCCTGGAACAACCTTTTGCAATTCAACTTCTTTTAACTTTAGGCAGGAAAATACTTATCACGAAGCTTACCATAGGTGCGGTTTGCAATCACAATCCTTGCTCCTTTTTCTTTTGCGCCATAAGCAAGTGCCTTCCCAGCACCACCGGCCCCAATAACAACAAACAGCTTACCAGCTAATGGCGAAACAGCTGTGCCACTATCATTATGTTTACCTGCCAAGAAACAATTGATGTACACAGCAACATCTCAGGAGACGAGTTACCTACAACAGTAAGTATAAATTTTCAGCTGCTAGATACAACAACTACCTCGTAGCCCATCCTCAATAGCAGAAATAGCACCAACATAATCTGTGTTATAGCCAATCAACTTCCCATCTGTTGGTCTTCTTACAACGCAGTTTACAGCTCCTATTGACTGCGTAACCAATTCGAAGAATTATGAAAGAAATAAACACTCTTCTCAATACAGATCCAACATTATTGAACATACATTGTAACACAATTTAAATTAATAACCAAATACCTTAGCCACTGGATCAACCTCGTCACAACACTTAAGGGCTGCCTCCTTGTGAGGAATGGTAACGCTGAAATACATTATTAAAGATCAAACTCTAGTAGTGTGAGAGGTTTAACTACAACACAAAACAAAAACGATTGAACTAGAATGATGTACTAGAGATCTGAACAATGAAAAAGGAGATAATGTGCAACAAACGAAAGAAAGATAAGAGTTTAAAAGGATAATAGGATGATATTCATAAAAGTGGGAAAAAAAATAGAGCTCCTTGGACATTTAAGCAAGGGTTTGATTGTATTAGATCAATCAAATACACAATTACATAACCGCTTAATGCTTCTCGTACACCTTTAGGGTCCAGATCCCTTGATTTCAAAAGACTATGAGTCTACAAATGCTTCGTGAACTCTTGTAATTGTTTTAGTTAAAAATACACCAAATAAATTATAGCGATATCATTTATATAACTGTCAGGAGTTAGGACAGGGAGAATAAGTTAGGAAGTTAGATTAGGGAGAATTAAGTTAGTTGTTTATTTGGTTGTTTTTCATTTAAGTTAGTTGCTTGTGATCCTTTGTCTGTTTCTCTTGTATAGGTAGGAAGTCTATAAATAAAGACTTCCATTCCCTCAGAAATCATCATTGGCATATCTTTCTTTTTTTTCAAAACTCGGATCTTTGGCATATCCTAGTTTTTAATTTTGATTGGTCCGTGTAGGAGAGCTTGCTCTCTTTTTATTTCCTGTTTTTTAATAAAAGCATTTTTCCCTTGGAATCCAATTCTTGGGTTCCTAACAATAACTGAGTGCATAACAAATGTATCATAAAACATGTATACAGTCAATCCCCAGCAGGAAATATTAAAGATTCAATAAACTTAAAAAGTTATGTTTGTAAGCTAACATGAAACAAGCCTTAGAAATTGTAGACTTCAATTCAAACTAACCATAAAATTACTAGGGAAAAAAAAGGCCTGGCAAAGATTATATATTCTTTTGGAATTACCTCGACAACACTTCCTATGTTTTGAAATATTGTGAAGTAGCAAGTATCCTAAACACTTAGTAGACCAACATTTCAATAACCCAAGCCACAAATGGATATGCAGTAGATTAATAGCTTACTCTCCACACATAGCTCATTAGCAAACCCAAATAAGATTTGTAGCATAGCATGCAGTGAGAATTTAGCATGTATTACCATAATACCATTTACCATAACATAACCATACAAGACATGCAAGAAATGCCAAAAATTAGAATACATAATTCAAACAATCTTCACAAGGAGTTCAAACCTGAATCCCACAAAATCTGTTGATGAGTAAGTCCTTAAAAAATTGGCAAGATCATCCACCAATAAAAATACATAAACTCCATCAAAACCAACTGTCTTGAAGGCTTCATTAAACAATATGGGTGATTTACTGTGACTGACAGGCTTTCCAACAATCCCATATACTTTTGTATCAGGTCCAAGTTGTCTGAAATTGTATAGATGCAACAGATCCTTAAGTGTAGGTTGACCTGGAGCTGATACTACCCCTGACTCGAGCGTACCAAAAGTAAGATACCCACCAAACTTTGCACAAAGTATACGTGAAATTAATCCCCTGTCACCCATAACAAGTCCAATGAATGGAACCTGGAATTTCCAACAATATATGTTAAAATTATTTTTTGTCACAAAACAGCCCTTAATGCATTAATCGTAAATTTAAGCATAACCAGTCAAATATAATCAGCTATAGTAATGCTGTTTGAAGGGAATAAGTGTATGAGACTTGAAATTGGCAACATAATATTTTAAGCATTAATATATGAGACATTCATACAATCCAAACCTATTGAAGATTTTTATTTAACATGTAACGGCGAAGTACATCATGAGTTCATCCTTGCACCATCAGCATATTGCTTTAAATGGTACAGGTAAAAAGTTGATTAAAATTTGCATTTGCTTACATTGCATTGGTCCCTTTATCTTCATCTATACGCATATCAATCAATAACAATTATTTTGACCTCTCTTCCTCAACTTAGCTGTCTATCAATCAGAAAGAAATTAAGTTCCTAACCAACCTTGAAATACTTTTACCATTATGATCATGCAATATTTTGAACACACAAATGTATAAGGTCCACAGCCCGCCATAAAATATAAGGGAGAATGTGTATGCGATCAACATTTTATTCAAAATTTCCACTATCAAACATACGTGTCTTACTTGAGAATGCACCATAATTTGAAACATCCGTGCCACATCAGTGATCTCCACAGCAGTCGTTGCAATCTTTACTATGTCTGCCCCAGTTGCTTGTATTCTTGCTACAAGGTTGCCAAGATCTTCAACTGACGGAGTTTGCTGATAATTGTGAGATGAAACAATGACCTTGGTTTTATTGTATGTCTTCCCGCGTATAGAGTCGTAGAACTGGTGAGCAACCTTTGGAGATATAGCAGGAACAGGAAATGTTGCACTAAGTTTAGAATTCAGACATCAGATAGCAAATAATATGAGGACAGTATCCAACTTTATCAAATGACAGCTAAAACTTTTTAAACAATGATAAATCGTGAACTATTGAGTCCGCAACCTTTAATTTCTAGACAAGTTAAAGGCATTCAACCAGCAGATGAGTTCCTAAAGAAATGCTCAATGCCAAATCGAAAAATCCTATAGCATGATGCAGAGAATGAAATTTTACCATTAATCGTGATAAAATAGCAAAAAGGCATATTTGGATGTATATATTTTAGTACATCACAACTATCATATCAACAGAACCTACCGCCCCCTAATCCGTGTGAACCGAGTAAGCTTTATGTAAAGGGTGATGTTAATAAGCACTTATATTAATAATGAAAATGTTATTTGATTGGAAAATAAACAAACCTTAAGTTCAACGTCAATGTAATCAGCTTCCAATTCCATGGCTAACCGTAATGCATCCAGGCGTTGATTTTCATCACCTTCATACATACCACCTTCCCATTTGGGCCTAAGAAAATGTAAAACATTTTGATCATCATTCAATTCAATTCAATTCAATTCAATTAAAATTATCATGGCATGAATTAATGAACAAAAAAGCATAAGAACAAGCAAAATGAAACCTGTAAGTGAACAAGAACGGCAAAGAATGATGCTGTTGCATGAAAGTATTAAGATCTTGAGAGGGGTTGAAAGTTTTTAGAGAATCTAATCGAATTTCCACAAGGTCAGCTCCATTAAGTTTAGCTTTTTGTATATCAGCTATCATTTTTACCATGCTTTCGCCCATTATAGGGACGCAGATTAACGTTGCATTCTTCCCCATAGCTTACTAAAAAAAAAAAGACAATTGAATGAAGTGTATATGATATAAATAATGATGAGATAGTTAGTTAGTTACCGGTGGTAGGTGCTGGCTGCTTTGCACTGTCTGTGTTATGAATATGAAGAAGTGGGTGGATTGTGACTTGCTTTGTGATGATGGGGGTTGGTGAGTGGGACCAAATTCAACGGATGTGGATTTACTTTCACATTACTCAGGTGATTATGAGCCATTCGATGAATCTAACTAACTATTCTGATTTTTTCATAAAATAATTTGATGTTCACATATTTGATAGGGTTGGAAAACACATGTAAAATACTAAAATGTCATTCGACACTTAAGTATGAGGATACCAGTTTTTGCATTTTGGCATACTTTACAACAGTGCAACTAGTGAATGATAGCTCTTTCTAACATATCAGCTCTTTCTAGCTTACCCTGTGTACTATTTTCTACTATATTGCATAAATATTTTCTAGTAATACCAAAACTTTAGTCAAAGAACATAAACAACTAATAAGTTTTTGCCTATATTTATCACTAACTTTTAAAAAAAATGGTGAATTATTTTGGAGAAAGGCAGGGTAAGGAGAAGGTTCAGAAATTGATCCTTAACATTACTGGTGCATGCAACACACAAACACTCAATTTTTTGGAAAAAAAATGTTAATCACTAAAAAATCCATAATTTTAATATATTTTTGTTTCAATTCTATTCGTTTATATTTGTTGCATTAATTAATTAATGGGGAAAAAATTGCTACAAATTTTTTTATAGAAACTGAAATAAGAGATTTAATAACTGTATTGAAATGAAAATTATATTGAATCCAAAATAATTCTCCATTTTTTTAAAAGTTAGAAATAAATCTTTGTTGACCTTTATGTTATTTGACTAAAGTTTTGGCATTACTGGAAAATATTTATGTAATATAGTTGAAAATAGTTAGACATGGCAACGGGGCGGGGCGGGGATGGGTTTTAACATACCCGCCCCGCCCCCGTTTCACTGTACCTAGCCCTGCCCCCAAACCCGACGGGGATAGAAACTTTACACCCAAACCTGCCCCCAACGGGGACGGGTTTCCCCGCCCCACCCCAACCCCCACCCGCAAAAAATGTAGTAAAAAAAAACATGTTTTTATTTTTTTCACAGCAACAAAAAAATATCTAATAACAAAAGCCTCAAAAATTATTACTGACAAAAGAAGTTTCTAAAGAAAAAGAGATTAACAACCAATATAACAATAGAATTCAATCTCACAACCTTTTTCAAAAATAATCACTGAATTATTATAACAGGAAGAAAAAAAAAAGTAAAATAATATTGAAAGAAAGTTCACATGTTCACAACCATATTTATATTTGGATTAATTCATAGGTGGAATGATAAGATGACAGCGATTACACCTAAAGAATAAATTTTCTATGTTGTGGACTTTTTGGGTGCAACCGGGTTTGATAAGTTGGAGGCATATCAGGCTCAAAACCAGTAAATATTGCAATTGCAGTTTTGTAAGGATGTTGGTATAGAGATCAAACATTATCTTCCCCTAAACAGAACACATGAAGAATGGGTGGAACAATATGGCCTCAAAGCAAGAGAGAAGCAGGAAGGTGAAGTGAAAGGTGCAGCAACCAAAGGGCCAAAGCTGAAACACGGCTGAAGAGGGGAAATTAGGGTATTTAGTTTCCTTCTCCTTATATACTTCTTGCTAACTTGAGTAGGGTAAATAGGTAATAAAGTAAATTCGCATATACGGTTGCGGGGCGGGGGTGGGTGCAGGGGGCGGGTTGTGTTGCCATGTCTAAAAATAGTACACAGGGGAAGCTAGAAAGAGCTATCACTTACTAGTTGTACTGTTGTAAAGCATGCTAAAATGCAAAAACGGGTATCCTTGGTACTTAAGTGCCCAAGGATTTTTTTTTTAAATCGTATTGGCAGTTAACTGCCGAGGTTTTCATCGGTAGTTAACTGCAGCCGGTTTTGAACTTCCTCGACAGTTAACTGTCGAAGGGCATTTTAGTATTTTACATGTGTTTTTCAGCCCTATCAAATGTGCCAACAACAATTTTCAATAATATGAGGAAGATTGTTCACTTCTCGACTCCTAAAACTGAAGAAAACATGATCGAGAACCTCTTCCTCAGACTTCGCTGGAACCTGCTGTCACTAGGAACAGCGTCTACTAAATTTGCCGTGAAGGTGCGAGAGTGTCGATTTGATGACATGTCGTGTGAAGATGTTCAAAAGATATAACGTTGGGAAGCATGCTAACGATGTAAGAAGTTGTAGTGCTAGAAATGAGTCTGTAGTTATAGCGTTGAAGATCTCTTAGTACGAGTCGTGCATTTATACGACCTTAAGTCCATTATTTGCAAGTCTTAAGGACCGAGTTTACATGAACTGACTCTAAGAAATTAGTACAAGGAAGAAGGAATATATTGATTTAAAAGAGATAAGACTAACAACTTGTAGGAGAAAGTATTAAAGGACACATCCTTACAATGTAGGAAGCTACATCGTTACGACATATCAGACTTGGTTTTTATGCATTAAAGTGGACCCAGAACATCTCATGCTTGGAGATAAAGATAAAATAGTCTCAAATAATACACCAAAAGGATAAGGTATATTCATATGCTTAATGGTTAAGAAAAAGACCATAACATGAGGAAAAAAAAATACCATAAGAGCGCTAAGAGATAAGTGAAGGTGAGAAAAACACAAGAAGGGGGGGTTGAATTGTGTTCTCAAAAACTTCTACGTTCCTTACGTTGAAGAACTGTTCTCAGGTTCAGAGTCTGAAGTAATTCAGAGTCTGAGTGAGTTCA